>Ga0209491_10000984_pt1 | contig 56857 bp, 38 predicted proteins | sample BON02_FD_187213 | JGI IMG/M metagenome (GOLD analysis project Ga0209491, IMG submission 187213) | Freshwater microbial communities from Lake Bonney liftoff mats and glacier meltwater in Antarctica - BON-02 (SPAdes) (version 2) | ecosystem: Environmental > Aquatic > Freshwater > Ice > Glacier... | reverse complement strand
CACAAGATCCTCGATCTCGTCGGCGACCTCATGCTCGGCGGCAAGCGCATCATGGGCCACGTCATCGCCGTGAAACCCGGCCATGGACCGAACACCCAGATGGCGGAAAAGCTCGCGAAGCTCTTTGCCCAGTCGATGGCGGCGGTGCCTGCTGTGAATATCCCGACGGGCGAGGGCGTGATGAACAATATGGAGGTGCAGAAGTTGCTGCCGCATCGCTACCCATTCCTCATGGTCGATCGTATCATCGGATTTGACGGCGAGTTCAAATGCACCGGGCTGAAACAGGTCACGATCAATGAACCATATTTCCAGGGGCATTTCCCCGGCCATCCCGTCATGCCCGGCGTTCTCCAGATCGAGGCGATGGCTCAGGTCGCGAGCATTTCCCTGCTGCGCCAGCCCGAGAATCAGGGCAAGATCGGTTATTTCATGAGCGCGGATAACGTCAAGTTTCGCAAGCCGGTCTTTCCCGGAGACACTCTCATCATTGAGTCCGAAATCCTGAAGATCCGCCGCAACATCGGTTTCGCCAAATGCCGATGCAGTGTCAATGGCGACACGACATCGGAATGCGAACTGAAGTTTGCGCTGATGGATTGAGGAGGGGTTTTAGGTTTTAGGTTTTAGGTTTTACGGAAAGATGGCGAACGAGATTCATTCTACGGCGATCATTGATCCGGGCGCGGAGCTCGGGGATGGGATCGTGATCGGGCCCTACTGTGTCATCGGCACGGCAGTGAAGCTCGGTGACGGCTGCCGACTCCATAGTCATGTCACGATCGCCGGTCCGAGCGAGATCGGGAGCAACAATGAATTTTTCCCCTATGCCTCGATCGGGCAGCGCACTCAGGATCTGAAGTATGCGGGCGAGCCCACCTACCTGAAGGTGGGTGATGGCAATACCTTCCGCGAGTTCTGCACCGTGAATAGAGGCACCGCACCCGGGTCCTACACCACGATCGGCAGTCACGGGAGCTTCCTCGCCTACAGCCACATCGCGCACGACTGCACCGTGGGGGATCACGTCATTTTTTCCAACAACGGCACCCTCGCTGGTCACGTCACCGTGGGCGACCACGCCATCATGGGTGGGCTCACGGCGGTGCACCAGTTCTGTCGCATCGGAGCGCATGCCATGACGGGTGGTTGCTCGAAGATCGTGCAGGACATCCCTCCCTTCATGATCGCCGACGGCAACCCCGCCAAAGTCCGGGCGATCAATTCGGTCGGCCTGAGCCGTCGCGGATTTTCCCCGGAATCGATTGCTCTCATCAAGAAGGCCCACCGCGTCCTCTATCGCGAAGAGCGCAACTACCGTGAGGCCGTCGAGATCCTGCGCGGATGGGAAGAGATAGACCCGGCCGTCGATCTGCTGATCGAGTTCGTCGCCGCGACCGAGCGCGGGATCAGCTGAGGGGAGCAATCGACCGGATAGTGAAGCGGGCGGGACGCCCGCGGTCCGACGCCAACTTTCTACTCCCGAAACGATCTTCGCATCGTATCCTTCGCCATGCCGGAACTCGCAGAAGTGGATTACTACCGCAAGCAATGGAGCGCGGGAATCGGCGAGGTCGTTTCACGGGTCCTCGTCCATCCCGCCGCACGCATTTTCCGCGACACCCCGGCGGCGGCGATGGAGCGCGGTCTGCCGGGACGGCGTTTCCTCGCGAGCCATGGCCACGGGAAACAGATGATGTTTGAGTTCTCAGACGGCGCCTGGCTCGGGCTGCATCTCGGCATGTCGGGCGAACTGCGCACGGGAGCGCCCGATTACGAGCCGGCGAAACACGAGCACTTCGTCATGGTGCTCGAGTCGGTCTCCCTCGTCTTCAGCGACTACCGCATGTTCGGCAAAGTGACACTGGAGATCACCGACGACGGGCAGGCGCCGCTCTGGTGGCAAAAGCTGCCGCCGCAACTGATGGATCGTGGCTTCACGAAAAAGCGGATGAGCGATTTCATCCGGCGTTTCCCGAGGACACCCCTCAAGACTCTGCTGCTCGACCAGCGCGGTTTCCCCGGGATCGGCAACTGGATGGCCGACGAGATCTGCTGGCAGTTGAAGATTTCTCCGCAGACACCGTCGGGCGGGCTGGACGAACCCGCCCTCGACGCCCTTTGGAAAATGACCCGGCGCGTCTCCCGGGAGGCCATGCGTGTGATCGGGGCTGATTGGGGCGACCTGCCCGATTCGTGGCTGATGAATCACCGCTGGCGCGACGGCGGGATCTGCCCGAGACGCGGCTGCAAAAACGACCTCACGAGAGCGGACCTGCGCGGACGCACGACCTGCTGGTGCCCAGTGTGTCAGGGGTGAGGCGGAGGAGCGCAGCGCTCACCTCTCAAGCGGACGGCTGTTCCGCCAATGGGTCGGGCTTTCCCCCCTCGAAACGACTTACGAAACAAGATCCCGGGGCGTTGCCCCCGGGCTACTATTGTCCGCACCTTTGGCGCTGCGGGAACCCGATCCATCTTGCCACGGGCATGAGCGCCAAAGGCGCGATTCTATTCCAGCCCGGGGCAACGCCCCGGGTTGTCGTTGTAAAGACAGCCAAGGGCTGAAGGCCCGATCCCAACACCTTCGGGATTCCGACCCGAATAATTCGCGCACCGAAACCTCGTTTCGCCGTACCCTGACATCACCATGCCTCAATCTCTCGATAACGTTCTCCTTCACTTGATCTTCAGCACGAAGGATCGGTTCCCCTGCCTCGGGCCAACGATCCGTCCAGCGCTTCATGCCTATCTCGCTACCGTCGCCCGCAGCGCAGGTTGTGAGTGTCCGCGCGCCGGCGGGGTCGCAAATCATGTAGACCTCGCCATCCATGTCTGGGATTAATGTTTTCCGGATCTTGATGAGCGGGGAACGACCGAACCCAATCAGTGCCCTCGTGTAGCCCGGGCCTTCAGCCCTCGGGAAAGGAAGGTGCCATGAAACCCGGGGCGTTGCCCGGGGCTACGATGGGTAGCGCCTTTGGCGCAGCAGAGGCCCAGATAAACTGCGCCCCTGCGCCACCCCCGACTCCTAACTCCTAAATCCTAACCCATTGACCCATCACCCATTGACACCGCTCACCAAATCCTCCACGATCCCTCGACATGGTCGTGATTGATAGATTCTATTCTCTCGGGGAGGCGGAGAGCGCGCGGATGGAACTCGGCTATCACGGGATCGAGTCCTATATCGAGCACGAGAACGCCGCCACCCTGACGCCTTTTGTCATGAGCGGGCGCAAGAGTGGGATCGAACTGAAGATCGCGGCGGGTGACGCGGAGGCGGCGCGGGAGATCCTCGACGAATGGAAGGCCCGGCACGAAGAGGCGGCCGGCGATCCGCCCTACGTGCCCTACCTCCTCGCCTCGCTCATCGGTTCGGTTTTAGGCTTGCTGCTGATCAAGCCGCTCCTCACGGGCGCGGTCCTGGGTCTGCTCATCAGCCTGATCGTCATCACGATTTACAATCGCGGCATCGACAAAGGCTATGCGGCGGCCCGGGCGGAGCGCAGGGAGGAGGAGGAAGGGGAAGATCTGTGAAATATCACTTCAGCGTGGCGAGGAAGGCTTTGACGTCTTCGAGCTCCTGCGGTTTCAGGATGAGCCCCATCGGCGGCATGGGCGAGACGGGCGTGGCGGTGTAGCTCTCGGCGAGGACCGCATTCGGTTCGGTGAGACTCTGGGCGAGGTAGGCAGCGTCTTTTAGCGAAGCGATGCCGTCGAGAGCGGGGCCGACGGGACTGCCCTGCCCCCCGAGCATGTGGCAGTTCATGCAGCCGGCCACGGGATGAGTCCGAAAAATCTGCCCGCCCCGTGTCGCGTCGCCGCTCAGGAGGGCGTCCGCCTCATCGGCGGGAATGAGTTCGGTGAGACTAACATCGTCAAAAAAAGAGTCGCCCCACGCGACGTGCAGCAGATTGATGCTCGCCTTGGGTCTGTCCTTGCTGTTGAAGGTCGTCTCGACTTTGACCCAGCCTGACTGGCGCGTCACTTTCTCGGTCTCGGCGCGTCCGATGTGGTCATTGAGACTGACCTTGCCGGGGTTCTTGAAGCCTTGCGCTTTGACCCAGGCGCTGAGTTTGTACTCGGTATTCGGCTTTAGCGCGACATCAGCGAAAAAGCTCGTGTCAGCCTGGGCGCGGGTGATGCAGCGGAAGGCGTTCTTCCCGCTTTTGCTCATGCCTTCACCACTTGCGATGGTCCACGCGGCGCTCTCATTGCCTGCTTTCTTCGGCTCACCTCCGTAGTCGCGACGCTTCCATCCGACGGGGAATCCATCGGGCCCGACGTCTTCCATTCCGGGATTGGGGAGCAGGTTGGGGCCTTCGGTGAAGAGGGCGGCATCGTGAACCGCCGCGAGCACTTTGACCGCCTCGGTGAGCCATTCCTCTTTCCGGGTAACTTCATCGATCGCGAGACGTTTCACGAGAGTCTGGATCTCGGGAGTGGTGGAGAATTCTCCGAGTTTAACCAAAGCGGCGAGGCGGGTATTCAGGTCGGGATCGGTCACGACACCGGAACCGAAGAAGAGCTTCGAGGCCGCCTCATCCGACCCGAGGGCCCGGATCGCATTGCGGCGGAGACGCGAGTCTTTGGCGAGGAGGGCAGCCTGGTGGGTGGCCGGATCGAGTTTGCCGAAACCGTGCAGCGCCCAGAGGGCATGGATCGCGGCAATGTTCCCGTCGTTCGCGATCACGAGCTTCGCGAGAGCGGGTGTCGCGGACTCGTCTTTCCCCTCGACGAGGAGCCGCTGGGCGGTGAGACGCCAATGCTGAGTTCCCGCTGAGAGGGCGGCGACGAGAGCGGGCGCGTCAGCTCCGGCCAGAGATTTTACCTTCGGTTCCGTCGCCTTATCCCAGACGACCCGATAGATGCGTCCGCGCGAGTGATCGCGCAGGGGATTCTCGTGCGCGCCGCCGACGCCGGTCTTTGCTTCATATCCGCCCCGGTCCATGCTCGGAGTGGGATTGTGCTGGATGATAAAGTTCTGCCAATCTGCGATCCAGATGGCCCCGTCGGGTCCGACCTCGGCATAGACGGGCGAGGTCCATTCGTCGGTGCTGGCGAGGAGATTCATGCCGTCGTGGGCGGTGTAGCCCGCGCCGTCCGGACGCACGTCCATCAGCGAGACGAGTTTCATGGTCGGCTCGGTCACCATCGCCATTCCCTGAAGGCGGGCGGGGAGATTGTCCGAATAAATAAAAGCCGATCCCGCTGCCGCCGTGTAGCCGCCCATGACATCGACCTGGCGGAAGTTCGGCGTGAGGGCGTGGGCCGCATCGACACGATTGATTTTTTTTGCAGTCATGACCCGCATTCCTTCAGGGACGATGGTCTGCGGGATGCCGCCGAAGAAGATCGGCGCGCCGTTCGCGGTGCCCCCGAAGTTGTCCCCGGCCTCGTTCTGGCTCTGCGCCCAGGTGTTGTTGGTAAACTGGTGGAGGAACTCCATCGCCGAGCCATCGGCCTTGAACCGGTAAGTCCCCATGCGGAAGCTGAGATCCTTCCCGTTCACTTTACCCTCGTAAGCCGAGTAACCGACCGCTCCGTGGAGCCAGTTGTCGTAGCCGTAGTGCAGATTGCTGGCCTGGGCATGGGTGTCGCCAATGCCCCAGCCGGTCATGATTTCCTCCTTCACATCAGCGACGTCATCGCCGTCGGTGTCTTTGAGAAAAAAGAAGCGCGGCGGCTGCGAGACGATGAGCCCGCCCTTCGCAAAGACGAGTCCGGTGGGGATATTCAGCCCCTCGGCAAAGGTCGTGAACTTGTCCGCCCGGCCATCGCCATCGGTGTCTTCGCAGATGCGGATGCGATCACTGCCGACCCCGTCTGGCTTGACCCCGTGCGGGTAGTCGTAGGTCTCGGCGACCCAGCAGCGCCCGCGCTCATCCCAGGCCATTGCGATGGGTTTGCCAATGTCAGGATCACTCGCGAAGAGCTCGAGCCGCATATCGGCCGGAACCTGGGTGCGCTCCATCGCCCCCTTTGCGGTGTAGGGCTTTTGAAACGTGAGCGGCTCGGCTCGTTTCTCGTAGTTGGCGACGTTGGGATCTTTGACCCGGTCCTCGGGCTCGCGCCGGGTGAGGAAGACCTCGTAGCTCGCGAGCCGCTCGTCGCCGACGCTCCAGAGGATGCCGCGCTTGAGAAGTTGGTGGAATTCCGGAAGACTCCAGACCCGCTCGTCATGGCCCGAGGCGGTGTAAAAGACGCGCCCTTTTCCCTGGGTGCGGATCCAGGTCCAGGGCTCGGGCTCGGCGATATTGTCCTCGGGCGCGACTTCGCGGACCTGGAGGATCACGCGATCGGTCGGGTTGTGATTTTTGTGCACATAGGTCTCGTCCCAGGCCTCGAAGCCGGGCACATCTTTGATCGCGGCGTGGTCCGGAGTGATCGTCTTCGGGCGGAAAACGGCGGTCTTGTGATGGGCGAACCGCCCCCCCACGACCTGGTCGAAGTCAGGGATGTTCTGGAAACACCAACTCGCGCAATGCACGGGGACGAATCCGCCGCCCTCTTCGATGAAGGACTTTAGATTCTCCCAATGAGCCGGATCGATCTTCGCGTGATTCGCGTAAAGGAGCACGGCGTCGTAGTTCGCGAGGAACTCCGCGTCGCCAAAAGCCGCCTCGGGCGTGGTGACGTAGTCGAACCAGATCGCGTCGCGGCCGAGCGCGGTCACGAGCATGGGGTAATAGAGATCCGAACGGTGGTTCTGGGCCTCGTGTCCGACGAAGAGGACACGGACCGGTCCTTCGACAGGACGGGCCTGCGCTATGATCGGCAGAAAAAGCGCGGCGACGAGAAAGGTGAGAGCAGAGATCAGAGTGGGGGCTTTCATCAGGGAATTGCGGGGGTAGACCAGTATGACTCTACGCCCCCGCCCATGGCAAGGTCTTGGATCGACTCGCCGCATTCTATGATGAATCGGCCATGCCGTTACGGCCACTCTCAGGAGTTACCGCCGCCCTTATTGAGCCCGCTTCCAGAAATAGACCCATCGCTCCGAGACGACTTTGCCGTCGCCGTCCTGAAGTTCGCAGGTGAAGTCGACGTCATTGATCCCGTCCCCGGGCTCGAAGACAAAGAAGGCGCGCAGCACCTGCGGCATGTGGATATCCGGACTGTGGCCGAGGCCGGCGGGGAGATCATCGACCTTGGCCATGCTCATGTCCGTGAGACCGACGTGGATGAGTTTCACCCCGGGATTGCTCGTCGTCACGACGGGTTTGTAGCCCGTGATATCATCCCACTTCGGGTCGCCGACCTTCTTTTCCGGCACGAGCGGTTTTGCGAACTCGACCGTCATCAGCACCTGCTTCGGCGTCTGCACCGGCGTCCCTGAGCGCGTCGCTCGCACCGCGAAGAGACCCGAGGGCGGCAGATCGTGGATCCAGCGGAGCCGATAGTGAAAGTGATAGGGCTTTCCGGCCTCGAGGGCGGGCTGCGGCTCCCAGAGCAGGCTGATGTTGTCGTGGGTCTCGTCGGGCGTGGGGATCTCGATGAGGTGGAGCCGGCCTTTTTCAAAACCGGAGACCGGCTCGACCTTCACCCCGGGGCGCAGGTGATAGGCGGCCTCGCTGTCCTCGTAGGAGGAAAAAGACCGGTCCCGCTGGAGGAGCGACCACGAGCGCGGCGACTCGAGCGAGAAAACGGTGTGGCGGAACTGATCCTTCGTCGTCTCGAGCGGACGATAGTGCAGCTCACCGCCGGCCAGTTCCATCTGGAGCCCGTCACTGTCATGGATCTCGGGGCGGAAGTCGTAGGGCCGCGGATGGGTATCCTCACCGAACCAGAACATCGAGGAAAAAGGCGCGATCCCGAGCTGCCCGATGGGACGTCGCAGGGTCAGCTCGGCCTCGACCTCCATCACCGTTTCTTCGCCGGGCGTGACGACAAAGCGATAGGCCCCCGCGACGCTCTCGCCCTCGAGCATGGCGAGGACGGTGAGGGATTTATCGTCCGGCTTGGGCTCCTGCAGGACGAAGCGGGTGAAGTTCGGAAACTCCTCGGGCACCCCTGGGATGCCGCTGTTGATCGAGAGCCCGCGGGAGGAGAGACCGTAATTCCCCCTCGCTGGGATTGCCCGGAAGTAGCTCGCGCCGAGAAAAACGAGGAACTCGTCCATGTAGTCGGTCGAGTTCAGATGCGTCCGCGCCCGCCAGCCCGCGTAGCCGGGAGGCGCGGGGGTCCCCGGAGGCACCACCTGCTTGCCGTAGTCGAAGAGCGAGGGGTCAAAAGCGAGCGGCTTCACCGTAGTCCCGCTCAGTTCGCTCAGCGTCACGGTTTGGCGAGCGGTCCAGCCGGGATGAAAAAAGTCGATCGAAAATGGCCCTTTTTCCGCCCACCACAGACCCGACTCCATCTTGAAGCGGATGTCGCGATGGCCGTCGTAGTTCAGGTTTTTCCAATAGTCGGCGAGTAGATCGGGCGCCGGGGCGTAGGGAGCGGCGGCGATCGTGCGGACCTCGTCTCTCATCGCGGTGAAAGCCGCATCACTGTCCGCCGCACGCAGCGGAAGAGAGGTCAGGAAAAAGACGGTGATGACCGGGAGGAGACTGAGGAAGCGCAACGGAGCGGAGATCATGGAGTAAAGGAGTGATCGTGCGTTCCCCGCCGCGACCACGGATGGGGATATTCGTCGCCGAGAAAGGACAAAGTGCAAGCGGCGGCGAGAGGGGAGTGGGGGAAGATTTACCGCCTTTGCGAAGGTGACATTACCGGAAAATCCTCGTATGAAAGGAAGCGTCCTCATGACCACCCGCCTGCGCCCCCTCGTCCCTAACGACCTGCCATTCGCCCACGATCTCAGCCGCAGCACCGGATGGAATCAAACGCGGCCGGACTGGGAGCGCTTCCTCACCCTGAGCGACGGCGGATGTTTTCTCGCGGAGCACGATGGCCGGCCCGCCGGCACCGCGACGACGATCTCCTACCGGACCGACCTCGCCTGGATCGGCATGGTCCTCGTCCATCCTGACTTCCAGCGACGCGGGATCGGCACGGAACTGCTGAATGAAGCGATCCGATATCTGCGGGAAGAGCGCGGCATCACCTGCGTGCGACTCGATGCCACCCCGGCGGGACGCCCGCTCTACGAAGGGCTCGGGTTTCAGGCGGAGTGGGGACTGCGGCGGTGGCGGCGCGAGGGCGGAGTCGAGCGGGACGTCGCTCTTGTTTCAAAAGAGGACATCTCATCCGAATCGCTCACCCTCGACCAACTCGTCTTCGGTGCGGATCGATCCGCTCTTCTGCGCTCACTCGCTACGGGATCACTCGCGGGGGAGGCGTTGGCGGACGGGAGCTTCGGCTTCCTGCGCAACGGCGAGCGGGCCGTCTATCTCGGACCCGTCACCGCCGCCTCGACCGGAAGCGGACTCGCCCTCGCCGAGTCGCTCGTGGCCTCCTGCCCGGGGCACCGCGATATTTTCTGGGATCTACCCGATCAGAATACGGCAGCATGTGAGCTCGCCTCCTCGCTCGGTTTCCAACCCGTCCGAGAACTGACCCGCATGTGGCTCGGCGACCGCCCCCTCGGCTGCAATCCCGGGAGGATCTTCGGCCTCGCCGAACCGGCCCTCGGGTGAGGCCGTAGCGAAACTCGTGACCAACTCCCCCCTTGCGCCCCAAGGAGGAGGGACACTCCTGTCCCTCTCGTTTCATCGCATCATACTCCGAGGGCGACAGGAATGTCGCACCTCCTTGAACCACGCCCCACGATGACGCCATTTCCAAAGCATCTTATTTGCGACTAAAGTCGTTTATACGATGATAAATCTGCTCGAATCTCTCCCCGCGGCTGCCGCGACGATGGACGATATGCCCTCACCGACCGGGGCCAAGACGCTCGTCCTCCTCGATCTGCTCTCGGGTCATGGCGAGGGTCTCACCGCTGCCGAGGCCGCGAGACGGACCGGCTTTACCCAGAATCTCGTCTTCCGCATCCTCAAAACGCTCGTGCAGATGGGCTACGCGGCCCAGCGTGAAGACAACAAGTCCTACGTCCTCACCAATCGCCTCCTCCAGCTCTCCGGCCCGCGAACGGGGGAGCGCAGCCTCGTCTATTGCGCCCACGAGGCCCTCCGCCGTCTCCGCGATGACACCGGCGAGACGGTCCAGCTCGTCATCGAGGCCGGAGGAAAAGCGCTCATCCTCGAGCAGTTCCGCGGCACTCAGGCGCTCCAGGTCTGCGGCGAAGTGGGGATGCGGGTGCCGCTTTATTCCTGTGCTCCGGGCAAGGCAATCCTCGCCCATTGGGGTGAGGCGAGGCTCGCGGAGTGGTTTCGCGGCCACGGAAAAAATCTCAAGCGCTTCACCGCCACAACCCTGAGCCGACGCGAGGACCTCGTCCGCCAGCTCGACGAGATCCGCCTCACCGGCTACGCGCCCGATCGGGCCGAGGGCGTCGAGGGCATCCATTGCGTCGCCGTTCCCGTCTTCGACGAGTATCGCCAGCCCCTCGCCGCGATCACCGTGATGGCTCCGCTCACGAGACTGCCCGAGGAGGACTTCCCCCGCCTCGCCGGCACCTGTCGTGAGGCTGCGGAACAAATCGAAAGGAAGCTGAGGGAATGAGACATCTCCTCATAGCCAGCGTTCTCACCCTTCTAGCCTCGCCGCTAAAAGCCGCCCCCGTCACCGACGCGCAGCGTGAATTCTTCGAGTCACGCATCCGGCCCATCCTCGCACAGGAGTGCTACGAGTGTCACTCCGAAGCCACCAAGTCCAAAGGCGGACTCCTCCTCGACTCGCGAGCCGGCTGGGAAAAAGGCGGTGACTCAGGTGCCGTCATCGAACCGGGAAAAGCGGACGCCAGTCTGCTCCTCCGCAGCATTTCCCACGAGATCGCCGATCTCAAGATGCCCAAGGCCGGAGCGCCGCTCGACCCGCAGATCATCGAAGACTTCCGGACCTGGATCGCGATGGGCGCACCCGATCCGCGCGACACCGCCCCGTCTGCGGAGCAGCTTGAGAAAGACTCCAGCTGGTCCGCCATTTCCGCCCGCCGCGCCCAGTGGTGGAGCTTCCAGCCAGTGCAAAAGCCGCCCGTTCCCGAGGTCGGTGGGGTGACGCATCCGGTCGATCGTTTCATCCGCGACCGTCTCGCGAAGGAAGGGCTCGCTCCCACCGGACGTGCCGACCCGCGCACCCTCGTGCGTCGCCTTTATTACAGCCTCATCGGACTCCCACCCACTTCCGAAGAAGCAGCAGCCTTCGAAGCCGAATCCATCCGCGATCCCAAATCCGCGATCGAAAATGCCACGGCCCGCCTCCTCGAGAGCCCCGCCTTCGGTGAAAAATGGGCCCGTCACTGGATGGACTGGACCCGCTACGCCGACACCCACGGCAGCGAGGGGGACCCCGTCATTCCCCACGCCTCACAGTATCGCGACTACCTCATCCGAGCGCTCAATGCGGATGTGCCATACGACCAACTCCTCCTCGAGCACTTCGCCGGTGACCTCCTCGACGCGCCGCGCCTCAATGCGGAAAAGCAGATTAATGAGAGTGCCCTCGGTCTCGGCCATCTCCGCATGGTCTTCCACGGCTTCGCCCCCACCGACGCCCTCGATGAACGCGTCCGCTTCACCGACGATCAGATCAACACCGTGACCAAAGCCTTTCTCGGGCTCACCGTTTCCTGCGCGCGCTGCCACGATCATAAGTTCGACGCGATCAGTCAGGCGGACTACTACGCGCTCTTCGGGATCTTCTCCTCCACCCTCCCCGCGACCATCGCGGTTGATGCACCGGGCGTCCTCGAGCGGAATCGCGACGAACTCGCCGCGCTCAAGCCCGCGATCCGCCAACAACTCGCCGCGCACTGGGCCGCCTCGCTCCCGTCAAAGGCCACTGAATGGGAAAACCGTCTCGCGGGAAAAAACGACCGCGGCCCGGCGCTAACCTTGCTCGCGGAAATGCAGGCGGCGAAGAGCGATCCCGCCGCCATTGCCCGCCTCTGGAACACGGCGAAAAAGCGCGCTCAGGATGACGCCGCGAAGGTGCCCTCCGCGACAAAGCAGTGGGACCTTTCCGATCCGACGCATTTCCAATCGTGGAGTCGCTACGGCGAAGGCCTGCTGGAATCCGAACCCGCGCCCGCAGGGTCATTCACCTTGACAGACGACAAATTAGGAGCGGATCGCGTCGTGCGGAGCATCCTCCCGGCGGGAGCTTACTCCCACCTCATCTCGACCAAACATCGCGGGGTCCTCGCCTCGGCACCCTTTGATCTCGACGGGGAGTATGATCTCCACCTCCTCCTGACCGGCGAAGGCAGCAGCGTCCGCTATGCCGTGCAGCATTACCCGCGCAGCGGCACGGTCTATCCGGTGACTAATCTCGCCGGAGGAAACTGGCGCTGGATCAAGTATGACCTCAATTACTGGAAGGGCGACAATCTCCACCTCGAACTCGCCACCGCCGGGGATGCCCCCATTCTTGTTACCGGCGATGACAGATCCTGGTTCGGCATTCGCGAAGCGGTCCTCTTGAAAAAGGGCACACCCGGCCCTCCCGCCCCGAATGCCGAATCGCTCGCCGCGCTCTTTGCCAATGGCGGCGATCATGCTCCCGCGAGCATCGAAGAGGTGACCGCCCTCTACACCGCGACCCTGAAGAAGCTGCTCTCGAACTGGGGGTCCGATTCCCCCGCCCTCGACGATGCCGGAGCACTCCTCCTCGACGAGTCCCTGCAGACGGGCATTCTCCCTAACAATCTTGCAAATCTTCCCGATTCCCTCCGCTCTCTCGTGGAGCAATACCGCCGCCTTGAAGGGGATGTCCCCCTCCCGACCCGTGCGCCCGGAGTCTTCGAACGCCCCGGGATTGACCAGCCGCTCTTTGTCCGGGGCGATCACAAGCAGCCCGGACCGGCCGTGCCGCGGCGTTTTCTCGAAGAGATCGATGCGACCCCTTACGCCACCAAAGGGACCGGACGACTGGAGTTTGCCCGCGATCTCATCGATCCGAAAACCCCCTTCACCACCCGCGTCATCGTGAACCGGCTCTGGCATCATCTCTTCGGCGGGGGCATCGTCCCGACGGTGGACAATCTCGGTCGACTCGGGGAAAAGCCCAGCCACCCCGAGCTGCTCGATTTCCTCGCGGACCGCTTCCGGCACGAGCAAGACTGGTCCATCAAGTCACTCATCCGCGACCTCGTTCTCACCGAAACCTGGCAGCAGGCAAGCGGCCCCTCGCCCGAAGCCATCGAACTCGACCCCGCCAATGCGCTCCTCTCCTCCTACCCGCTGCGGCGGCTCGAGGCCGAGGCGATCCGCGATGGATTGCTCGCCGTTTCCGGGCAATTGAATCCGCAGCACTATGGCCCGCCCGTCGGCGGCAACTCACCGAGGCGCGCTCTCTACCTGCGGGTGAAACGCAACGACCTCGACCCGCTCCTGACGATCTTTGACTTCCCTGTGCCGGCCTCATCGGTGGGTCGCCGCGATGTCACGAATGTCCCCGCGCAGTCGCTCACGCTGCTGAACGATCCCTTTCTCGTCGAGCAGGCGAAGCAGTGGTCATTGAAAATGAAATCCGCCCTGCCGCCCGACGCGGATGATGAGGCGCGGATTCGTTTTCTCTTCGAGAGCGCTCTGACCCGCCCTCCGACTCCCGCCGAGTCCACCGGAGCAAATGACTTCCTCGCTGCCCTCGACTACGAGCACCGCACCAGCCGGGAGCGCTTCACCGCGATCTCGACGGAGTTGCAGGAAAGCCGCGAAACGCTGCAGGCGACGATTGCTCCGATTCGGACGCGGCTCGAGACGGAGCGGGCTCTCGCCTTTGAAAACGAAAAAGGAACCGCCGCCCCGAAGGCAGCCCTCGATCCGGTGGCGCACTGGGACTTTGAGAAAAATTCGGTCGATCTCGTCGGCGGTCTGGCCCTTTCCCTCGAAGGCACCGCCCGACTAGAAAATGGCGCCCTCCTCGTCGATGAAAAAGGCTTTGCCGCGAGCAGCCTGCTGCCCTTCGACCTCGGGGAGAAATCTCTCGAGGTCACCGTCGAGCTCACCACCCTCGATCAGGCCGGCGGCGGGGTCATGACGGTGCAGAGTGGAAACGGCAGTGTCTTCGACAGCATCGTCTTCGCCGAACGTCGCAAACACGAGTGGCTCGCCGGGAGCAATAGCTTCGCCCGTACCCTCGATTTCAACGCTCCCGCCGAGACCATAGCCGCCACCGAACCGGTTCACCTCGTCCTCACCTATGCGAAGGACGGCACCATCCGCGCCTACCGCAATGGCCAGCCCTCGGGTGATCCGATCCGCAAGGCCGACCTCCAGACCTACACCAAAGGCGAGAGCAAGGTTCTCTTCGGCCTGCGTCACGGCACCACCGCGAGCGGCAACAAAACCCTGCGCGGCCGCATCCTCGAAGCCCGCCTCTACGCGCGAGAGCTGAGCACCGCCGAGGTCCGGTCCGCCTTCACCGGCGGCCCCGTTCCCGTAACCCGCGCCGACATCTCCGCGCTCCTCACCGAGGCGCAACGCAACGAAGTCACCACTCTCGAAACCCGTATCGCCACCCTCGAGGCCGAAGAAAACGACCTCCGCAAGCGCGGTGCGGATCGCCCTCTCGAAGAACGCCGCTGGCAGGACCTCGCCCACGCCATTTTCAACCTCAAGGAATTCATCTACCTGCGGTAGGCGGGCTCCGCCCGCAACAAGTGAAAATTTATGATCAAGGAAATGACAGCACGTAGCATCGGCATCCTGCCGATGCACCTCCCTTTGACGTCCGGGAACGATGGCAGGTGTTCCGCTCTCCCGCGCCCCCCCGAGATGCATCGGCAGGATGCCGATGCTACACCAACTCCCAACCCATGACCCACCCCCCCCTCTCCCGCCGTGAAATGCTCAGCCGGACCTCCACCGGTTTCGGTATGGTAGCTTTGTCAGGACTCCTCGCCGGGGCGTCCGAGAGCATTCCGCGCCCCCATTTTCGGCCGCGGGCGAAGCGGGTCATCTTTTGCTACATGTCGGGCGGTGTCTCGCACCTCGACAGCTTTGACCCCAAGCCGCGGCTCCGCGAGCTGCACGGCAAACCCATGCCGGTGAAAGTCGAGCGCACCCAGTTCAACAACAACGGCAACATCTACGGCAGCCCCTTCGATTTCGCCCCCGGCGGAAAGAGCGGCATCCCCATCTCTGATCTCTTTCCCCATCTGCGGCAGCACTGCGCCGACGACCTCGCGGTGGTGCGCTCGATGACGAGTCCGGTCAACGAACATGCCCAGGGGAATTTCTTTTTCCACACCGGCTTCCCCTTCATCGGACACCCCGGTGCCGGGGCTTGGACCAGCTACGGACTCGGCACCGAGAACAGCAATCTACCCGGCTACGTCGTTCTCAAAAGTGGCGAAGCCGAAACGCCTCACGGCGGGGTCGGGCAATGGAGCAACGGATTCCTCCCCGCCCAGCACCAGGCCTCCATCCTCCGCGTCGATGCCCCCGATCCGGTCCCTAACATTCGCCCCCTCGAGCAGGACACCGTCCAGCGCAGCCGCCTCGATTTTATCCGCACGGTCGATCGCGAGTTCGCCGACGCGACCCGGCATCCCGCTCCCGTCGAGGCCGCGATTCGGAATTACGAGACAGCCTACCGCATGCAGTCCGCCGTGCCCGAACTCTGCGACATCAGCGGAGAGACCGAAGTGACGAAGCGACTCTACGGATTCGAAGCGAAAAATCCGATGACTCGCGCTTACGGGCATCAGGCCCTGCTCGCACGTCGGCTCGTCGAGCGCGGCGTCCGCTTCATCGAACTCACCTGTCTGCCCCAGACGCCCGGCGGAGGCCAGGCAGCCAATCCCTGGGACCAGCACGGCGGATTGGAAGCGGGCCACCGCAATATGGCCGAGCAGGTCGACCAGCCCATTGCGGGACTGCTCAGAGATCTAAAACAGCGCGGGCTCCTCGACGAAACCCTCGTCGTTTGGGCCGGAGAATTCGGACGAACCCCCTTTTCCCAGGGCAGCGATGGACGCGATCACAATCCCTTCGGGTTTAGCATCTGGCTCGCCGGCGGCGGCATGAAAGGCGGCACGATCTACGGCGAGACCGACGAGTTCGGCTACCACGTCGTCGATAAAAAGACGAGCGTCTTCGACCTCTGGGCGACGGTGTTGCATCTCATGGGAATCGATCACGAGAAGCTGACTTTCCGTTACGCGGGGAGGGACGTGCGGCTGACGGATGTGCATGGGGTCGTGTGGGATGAGTTGATTGGGTGAGGGGGGCTTTCGTTGCAGAAAAAGTGGATTCGGCTTTAGCCGAATTTCGCTGCAAGCGTTCAAGCGACGGGAGCCGCACGACCCAGCGGCACAAAATCGGGGCGTCCTGCCCGCCTGACTCCCTCTCACCGCTGCCGATACTCGTCGAAGTCGAAATCATCGGGGAGATGGAGCCGCCAGACCCAGTCTCCTTTTTTATGGTCGTAACGGAGCAGGCCTCCGTCGTCCCGGCTGTTCGGGCCCGGGCTGTAGAGGAGGTAATCTGCGAGGCCGAGCGGGCGATAGCGATAAGTGGCTCCGGTAAAGGGATCGAGCGGGAGAGGCGCATTGTCAGGGAAAATCAGGGAATCCAGATTCGCCGGGAACTGACCGTTTCGCGTCCGGTGCAGGGCCAGCGCCACGGCGATACGGGCGTGATCTCTGAACACCCGGGAGCGGAGGGCATTTATCCGAATCCCGGTGAACGCGGCAAAGCCCGACTCGGCCAATCCGTGCCGGAAGGTCTCCATGTGGAAGCGGAACTGGTCACGCAGGGCATCCACCTCGATCGACTCCCCTTTGGCGGCGAGTTCGGCTGCATACAATTCGAAGTTTGATCTGGTGAGACAATGATAGGTAAAAGCGAACAACCAGAAACTCACCCCGACAAACACCACTAACAAAATCACCATACGCCATCGCCAGGCGCGTCGGTTTCATGGATTGGATTTTTTCCGATCCAAATTATCAGGCGCCCTCGGCTATACTGCCATGCGTTTCGGGACGCGGGAGGTGTAAGCGGAGCAATCACGGAGGATCATGGCTTGATCTGGACCGCTGAGTCAACGGCTTTTACTGGAAACGAGGCAACCTGGACACCCAACCGGTCGCTCGGGCCGAGCTTCCTACCAGGCGATACCCGCTTGGAAAAGTAGCTTCGGCTTTAGCCGAATCCTCTGGAACACGCTCCCGCGGCTGAAGCGGCGGCGACCTTTCAAGGTCACAGATCCAGATTTTGCCTCCTTTAAGAAGCAAAATTTTTGTTTTTACAAAATCTCTTCCTCCTTCACCTATGAAATATTTGATTTCGCCCCTTATGGGATGCAATATGTTTTCATTTCGAGAGATCTGCTCGGAATTTTTCCACAATTTCCATTCTACGCTCCCTATGAGGGGCATTTCAATGACTAGACTCACGCTGGACCCTCCGCTTGGCGGCCTTGTCCGCTTTCACCGAAAGCGGGCTCGGCTTTCGCAAGTCGAACTGGCAACGATGGCCGGGGTCAGCCGGAAAGTCGTTCAGGACCTTGAGGCCGGGCGTGACGCTGTGAGTTGGAGGCACGTCCTCGACGTGCTCGAGGTCTTGAATGTGCGGCTCAGGCCCGAAGGGCCGCTAGTCGGGGAATGGTTGGCGCAAAGCGAACCCGGCACCCCGGCTGAGGAGGCATGAGGAGGTAACCGATGAGCGGAACCCCCACCCATCGCCGCGCCGCCGTTTACCAGCAGGGAGACTTCGCCGGAACTTTTGAGGAGCCCGGGCCGGGCACCTGGCATTTTACCTACCGCGTCGGCTACACGGGTCTGCCCATTTCTCTGAATCTCCCGGTCCGCCTCGATCCCTACGAGTTCGACCACTTTCCTCCGGTCTTCGACGGTCTCCTCCCGGAGGGAATGCAACTCGAGGCGCTTCTCCGCAATCGCAAGATCGACCGCAGGGATACCTTTTCCCAACTGCTCGCGGTCGGGACCGACCTCGTCGGATCTCTCACCGTCGCGGTCCTGCCTGAGCATGATCACAGCGAGCAAGCCGAAACCTGATCCCCGTCCATGCCGGTTTGTCCCATCACGCTGAAGCACTTCGAAGCCCGGGAGGAGGAATCCGCCCTCTACTCACGGGAAGGTCTGCGACGACTTCATCCCCGTCTCATCACTCTCACCCCGCTCGCCTTCACGGTCGACGAGCAGGTTCAGGAGGCCGCCGCCCGCGCCGGAAAGATGTCCATCCAGGGAGTCCAACCCAAGCTCAGCGCTGTCCTCAAACCAGCCGGGAACCGCTTTGAAGTCGTTGATAGCGGCGGGCGCTTTATCCTGAAACCCTGCCCACCTGAATGGCGCGAAGTGCCGGCAAACGAGTCCCTCACGATGACCCTCGCCGCCATCAGCGGGATCGAGACGCCCGATCATGGTCTCGTCGCCGCCATCGACGGAACATGGACCTACTGGATCCGGCGCTTTGATCGCGAGGGGAGAAATCGCCGCCTTCCCCTGGAGGACTTTGCGCAGTTGCAGGACCTCACCCGCGACACCAAATACGATAGCTCGATGGAGCGCGTCGTCGGGACGGTGGACCGGCACTGCACCTTCCCGGCGGTGGAGAGGCAAAAGCTCGCTCTACGCGTTCTCTTCTCTTTCCTCGTCGGCAACGAGGACATGCATCTCAAGAACTTTTCCCTTCTCCGACGGGACGGAAACATCGAACTTAGTCCCGCTTACGACCTTCTCGCCACGACCCTCGTCATTCGCGATGCCCTCGACGAGATGGCACTTCCCATCCGGGGGAAAAAGAGCCGTCTCACCCGGGACGATCTCGTCGGGTATTTCTGCGGTGAGCGGTGTCGGCTCCCCGATCGCATCCTCAACGGAATACTCGGGGATCTCGAAAAGTCCGTGCAGGCATGGCCCGGGGTCATCCGGCGCAGCTTCCTCAGCGAGCCATTGCGCGGGCGGTATCTGGCGTTGCTCGCGGAACGGAGAGCGCGGCTTTTCGAGTGATGCCATTGAGGGGAACCTTGCGGAGTCGCGAGTCGATTCCTTCCGATATACAGCCCGCGACGTGCGGCTCACGGATATGCACCGGCTGGTGTGGGATGAGTTGATTTGATTTCGCGAAGCGTTGCAGGTCGCTTCACGGAATCCGGAAATAAATCTTCTCGCCGGGCCAGTCCGGGTCGGGAATCTGGACCTGAGTGCCCGATTTCAGAGGTTCGCCCGTGGGGTTTCCCGCACTATCGTATTTCTCGACGGAAATTTGTCCGAGTCTCGGTCGCGATAGAAGAATAACTGTCAGATCCGTCTGAAACACGGCCTCCTCGAAATTGGGTTCCTGGGAGACGGGTGAATCTACTTTGAATACCGGCGGATCGGGAAAGGGAACGGATTTCGAATCGGGTTCTGGTGAAGGCTGTTTCGGGGCAATGCTTTCGACAGCACCCGGGCCGCCCGGTAGTTTTTCTTCCCCCCTGTCCTCCAGGCTCCCGGTCAAGATCAAGACGCAAAGAACGGCGAAACAGAGAAATACGACACACCAAACCCACGCGCGAACCTGCATAAATCCGCCGTTTGGTCTGTTTGCCGATTCATTCATCGGGGACATCGTAGGATTTTGGAGTTTCAGGTCAACCCGGAAACGCAACGGAAAAGGCATCCACTAATTTCTTCCCCACGAGGCACAAACCCGCCTGCGCAATCCTTGACGCCGCCCTTCCAATCCAGTTCAATCGAACGGAATGCCCGCCCTTTCCCGCACCGAAGATCCCTCACCGCAGAGCCGTTGTCGCTTTGCGCTCGCGCACGCGGACATCACTCCGCCGACGGACATCTACCACCGCATGTGGGGCGCGGCGAAGCACGAGCGGGCCACCGGCATCCACCGTCCGCTCCGCGCCACCGTCGGGGTTTTTGCGCCGCTCGCGGGCGAGGGGCGGCAGATCCTGCTCGCCCTCGATCACTGTGTCTTGGGCTCAACCGAGCACGGCAACCTCGTCTCAGCGGTTACCGCGATCAGCGGCGTCGCAGCAGAGGAGGTCCTCGTCGTCTTTTCTCACACCCACGGGGCGGGCCTCATGGGTCTCGACCGCGCCGGACTCCCCGGTGGTGAGCACATCGCGCCCTACCTTGATCGCCTCGGCGAGACGGCGGGAGCACTCGTGGCGGAAGCGCTGCAGGCCCTCGTTCCGGCCACCATCGTTTACGGGACGGGAAAGTGCGCTCTCGCCTCTCATCGCGACTTCTGGGATGGATTGCAGTATGTCTGTGGACACAACCCGGGAGTGGCTGCGGATGATACGCTAATTGTCGCGAAGGTCAGCGACGAGAGCGGTGCCTCCCTCGCCACGATCGTGAACTACGCCTGCCATCCCACGACGCTAGCGTGGGGAAACACCCTCATCAGCCCCGACTACATCGGGGCGATGCGCGAGCTCGTCGAGCGCGAGACGGGCGCGCCCTGTCTCTTCCTCCAGGGCGCGAGCGCAGAACTCGGTCCCCGCGAGGGATTTGTCGGCGACCCCGCCGTGGCGGACCGCAACGGACGCGAGCTAGGATACGCCGCCCTTTCCACCCTGACATCCCTGCCCATGGCGGGCACAAAGTTCGTCTACGCCGGTCCGGTCGTCTCCGGGGCGACGCTGGGTGCTTGGAAACATGTTCCTCTTTCCTCCGAGGAACTCGCGGCAAAGGCGCTGTGGTGCCGCGAGCGCTGGCACGAGCCGCTCCCCTACCGGGCGGGCCAGCCGACCATCTCCGAAACAGAGGAGTCCCTCGCCGCGCTTCACTCCGAAGAATCCACCGCCCGCGCCGCCGACAACGAATCCCGAGCCGCCGAATGCCGCGCCCTCGCGGAACGAAAGTCGCGCCTCCTCCACCGACTCAGGGAACTCCCGCAGGGCGATCATTACCCGCTCCAGGTCGCTCTCTGGCAAATCGGCGACGCGGTCTGGATCGGGGTGCAGGGGGAAAGCTACAGCCTGCTGCAGACGGAGCTGCGACGGCGCTTTCCTGACAAAATCCTCATCGTCGCCTCCATTGCCGCCGACTGGGGCGCCTCTTATCTGCCGCCGCGCGAACTTTACGACACCGGCATTTATCAGGAAAGCATCGCCATCGCCGCCGCTGGCAGCCTCGAGCAACTCATCGACTCCATCGCATCCCGCCTCACCTCATGAAAATTACCGCAATCGAAACCCTCGTCTGCCACGCGCGAATGCGGAACTGGATCTTTGTCAAAGTCGTCACCGATCAGCCCGGATTGATCGGCTGGGGCGAGGCGACGCTGGAGTGGCACACCCGCAGCGTCGTCGGGGCGATCGAGGATCTTTCCTCTCTCCTCGTCGGTGAGGATCCGACCCGGGTCGAGCACCTCTGGCAGATGATGTACCGCCAGCATTTCTGGCACGGTCACGGCATCGTTCGTGCCACCGCCATCGCCGGGATCGACCTCGCCCTCTGGGACATCGTCGGCAAGGTCGCGAACCTGCCCATCGCCAAGCTCTTCGGCGGCCCTGTTCGCGACTACGTGCGCACCTACTGCCACCTCGGCGGGGGAAAAATGGAGGACTTTTACCAGACCCCCGCCGACAACGCAAAGCGCTTTGCCGAACTCGCGCAGCAGGCTGTCGCCGACGGCTACACCGCCTTCAAGAGCATGGCGGTGCCCAGCACGATGCCGGTGGAGGGACAAAAGCCCGTTCGCGCCGCCGCCGCCGCCGTCGCCGCGATGCGGGACGCGGTCGGCCCTGACATTGACATCATGGTCGATTGCCACGCGCGACCTTCGCCGGCGATGGGCTTGAAATTCGGCAAGGCACTCGACGAGTTCGGGCTCTACTTTTTCGAGGAACCCTGCTGGCCCGAGTGCGTCGACGGCCTCGCCCGCATCAATGCCGCGCTCACCACGCCCGTCGCGAGCGGGGAGCGGGTCACGCACCTCGAGGGCTTTAAGGATCTCTTTGAAAAACGCGCCGTCGAGATCTGCCAGCTCGACATCACCCACTGCGGCGGACTGAGCGCGGCTCGACGCATCGCCGCTCTCGCCGACGCGCACCACATCTCCCTCGCCCCGCACAATCCGCAGGGCCCCGTCAGCACCGCCGCGTCGCTCGAGTTCGGATTTTCCCAGCCCGGCTACCTCATCTGCGAGACCGTTCACAACGACGTGCCATGGCGGCAGGACATCGTCGAGGAGGGATTCACCGTTGAAAAAGCCGGCCGCATCGTCTACCCGAATACCCGACCCGGCCTCGGCATCACGATCAATGAAGACGAGGTGAAGAAACACCCCTTCCAGCAGGAAGTGCTGCTGCGCGAGTTCACTCCCGACGGAGCGGTGACCGATTGGTGATTTTGTCAGGATGAAACCAAGCAAGACCCGTTACCTCGTCCTCGGCGGCCTCTGCGCGGCGGCCTCACTCGCCTATTTCGTGCGCAACGGAGTCGGTCCCGCCGAGAGCACGATCCGGGCGGACCTCGGGCTCACCAAAGAGGAGTCGGGCCTGCTCATCAGCGCCTTCTTCTGGCCCTACGCCCTCTGCCAGATCCCGGCCGCGATGCTGGCGCAGCGGCTCGGAACGCGCTGGGCGCTCTCGCTTTTTGCGGCGCTCTGGTCCCTCGCGACGGCGGGATTGGCGCTCGGCACCGTCGCTCTCATGACCGGAGCCCGCGCCTTCATGGGCGTGGCCCAGGCCGGGATCGTCCCCGTCGGAGTCTCGGCGATGGCGCGCTGGTTTCCCGGGACGACGCAGGCCTCGGCCTCGGGGGCCTTCAGCGGATTCATGTCGGTCGGCAGTATTATTGCGGCACCACTCACCGCCTGGCTCGTCATCAGTCTGGGATGGCGCTCGATGTTTCTCCTCTACGCCATTCCGGGCCTGCTTTGGGCGGCGTGGTTCGCGGTCTGGTATCGGGACCGGCCGGCGCTGCATCCGGGGGTCAACGCGGCCGAGCGGGAGCTCATCGAGGAGGGAAAAACGCCGGTGGCGGATTCGGAAAAATCGCCTGTTCCCTGGCGCATCCTTTTTACGAGTCCGGCGATGTGGTTTCTCTGTCTCCAGCAATTCTGCCGTGCCGCCGGCTACATCTTTTTCGCGAGCTGGTTTGCGACCTACCTGCAGGAAGCCCGCGGGGTGACCATCCTCAACTCGGGCTGGCTCACGACCCTGCCGCTCCTCGCTGATGTGACGGGCTGTCTCTTCGGCGGATTCCTTTCCGATGCGATCCTGCGCCGATCGGGAAATCGCCGCCTCGCCCGCCAGGGCCTCGCGGTGGTGGCGCTGCTGCTGTGTGCGGGGCTGATCTTTGCGGCGTGGTTCATCGCTCATCCCGTGCTGGCTGTGCTCGCCATCAGCGCGGGCATGTTCTGCGCGGCGACGGCGAATCCCATTCTCGCCGCCACGGTGATGAATATCGGTGGCCCTCACGTCGCCACGGTCAGCGCGACGGCGAACATGAGCGGCAACCTCGGGGCGGCCGCCTTCCCCATCGCCGTGCCCTGGCTGCTCGCGAATGCGGGCGGCTGGAACGCGGTCCTCGTCGGCTTTGCCTCGCTCTATGTTGTGGCCGCAGTGCTCTGGATTCTGATTCGGACGCAGGGGAGTTTGTTTGAGGCGAAGGGCTGAGTTCTTTTTGGCAGCTTGGATAGAGCTGCTTCGTGAGATTCGGTGCTTTTGTGGTTCCCCTGCCGATCACCGGGGAGCGGAAATAGTAGCATCGGCATCCTGCCGATGTGACGCATCCTGACGTCGGTGAGCGAACCCGTGCGCCCGCTCCTTCACGTCGCCGCCGTCGAAGGCATGGGCAGGATGCCCATGCTACTTTTCCGGAGCCGCATTGGTCACGCTGTAGGCCCTACCGCGATCGCCTTTTGCTAGATGCTCCCGTCCAAATGCAGGTAAGGCAGGCAACCGCGGACGCTGGGGTAGTGGGTACGCATATCGGGGTTGTCGCCGATCCAGCCGGGATTGCCATCGGCATCGATGAAGGCGACGCCGATGGGGGTGTCCGGTAGGGTATCGGCCAGCCAGTTGATTTGTTCTTCCGCATAGATCGACATCTCGGTCCAGGCGATTTTGAGGGCGATGGGGTCGAGTGATCGTGCCTGAACCGTCTGCAATGTGCCTGGAGAGAGCCGGGCAAAGCGGCGCATCAGATCGTTTCGGGACTGCGGTTTACCGCGATCACTTGCAGCACTTCTTGTTGAAAGCGGGTTAGCCTGACTTATTCATGAAAAGTTCCGTCGCTACTTGCCAATCCCCGAAACTACTGCGTTGCGCTCCGATTTTTCGTCCTCGATGTATTCCCGAATACACCTGCGGGGAAAACCGGATCGCGCCTTGTTTTTTCAAGGCTTGGCTGCGCATCGCCAAAACTCTCATGAATAAATCAGGTTAGAGGCATTTGATAAGTTGCTGAGCAGCCTGCCAACCTTCGCGCCCACCGCTGACGCGCAGGGCTTCAACCACCTCGCGGATCGCCGCCCTGCTATTGAGGTTGGCATCTTCATTCCACCACCAGAAACAACGCACCCCAAAGTCGCGCACGGCCTGACGGGCCATTTCGACCGCCTCAGGATTGACTTGCGTGTCATCTTCAGTGCTATCTGATGGGATGCCGGTAGGAAGCATTTGGAAAGATACTCCGCAAACGCTTCTTTTCCAAGGCGATGTTTATCGGTGTGGAGTGACCGAAAACATGGGCCAGGACTAAAGCCAACACGATTTCTTCCTTGTGCCGTCCGGCAGTCCGTGCCGTCACCACAACCAGGTCACTGAGCGAGGGAGTCGATTCACATTTTCTATCTCCCATTCATGACCTTGCCCTCACTCCGCCTTCAACTCCCCCAGCATCTCCAACAAATGTTTTGTCAGGATCTCGGACGAGTCGACCTCGACCGTGTTCGTCCCGAGCCACGTCTCATACCCGCCGAGGGCGTGCTGCTTGGGAGTCGGCAAATAGCCGTGACGTCCGTTGGCGAGTCCGATGACCATGGTTTCACCGAACGGGCTCTTTTCCCTGAGCTCGAGGCCGATCTCTACGAGCACTTCGAAGGGCAGGCCGCAAATGGCGAGGTCGCCGACGCGGATCGCCTGGACGGGCACGGTGATCGTCTCTTCGGCGCGCTCGGCGGCGGCGATGACACTGGCGGCGTAATGCTGGGCGAGGCGGGGAAGGGCGTCGATCTCCTCCTTCACCGTCGTGCCGAGCACTTTCCGGGCGGCGACGATGTCCGCCTCGGCCGGGCGCCGGTAGCGCAGCTCGACCTGACGTTCCACCATGCCGAGCCGGGGATTTTTCTCGTGACTTTCGATCTTGCGATGGGCGAACCAGGCGGCGTCGGCGGCCTTTTGCGCGACGATGCGGACCTGCTCGTGGGTCTCGCGTGGCGGACGTATCGCGGTGAAAGGAATGTTGTTGATGTCGCCCGAAGCCCCGTTCGCCAGCATCGCGACCATCGTCCCGTCTCCGCGAAGCCGACTCGGCATCAGCCTCGCGAACTCCCCAAAATAATCGGCCGAGACCTGCTTCGGCGGCGTCGCGCCCACATAGTGCAGGGCGTAGCTGGCGTAGAGGGCGATCTGCCGACGCTTCTCATCCTGGATCGAAAGGACGAGAAAATCGGGATCGGTCGGCGCGGCGGGACGGTCGAGAGTGTCCGCGCCCGTGCCGGGATTCATGCGCACCTCGTCCATTTTCCCGAAGGGATTCGGTGTCATTTTCCCGGGCTTGAGATACCAGCGGCGGTTGAACACTTCCTCGGGCAGCGGATGGCTCGCGGCGCCGACGGCGGCGGGGCGACGGGTCTCGTGCGCCTTCACGATCGCCTCGACGACGCCGTCGAGGAGACGCTGACGGTAGGCCGCCTCGGGGCTTCCCTCCTTCCCCCCGCCGGATGAGGGCGCACTGTGCGTGTGGGTTGAAGAAATGAGCATCTTCTCCACGGGGATGCCGGTCTTTTCCGCAGCGAGCTGCTTTGCCTCGACGATGAGCGCGGGCGAGACCCCGAGATTGTCGACCAAGACCATGGCCAGCGCCGTTTTCCCGTCATCGAGGACGACGGCCCGGGCGTGGAGCGGATCGTTCGCGCCCTCGGCGAGGTTCCCGCTGAATCCGCCCGGCATGTTGAGCGGGAACTGCTGCGGCGTGACGTCCGCCGCGTAGGCCCCGGCGCGGAAGGCGGGCGTGTCCTGAGCGGCAGCGAAAGAGGAGAGAAAAAGGATCGAAAGAAAAAGGAAGTGACTTTTCATGGGATTGGATTTTCCCCGATAAGATCAGACGAGACGCGAAGCGGCAAGGCTCTTCCACCGCGCGATCCCGTCCGGCCCGGCGGCGGCTCACGGCTGCAGATGCCGCTTCAAAAACTCCAGCCTCACTCTCGATCCATACGGCGTCTCCGCCGCGCCGTGACCAGCGCCGATGATGGGCATGTAGTCGAAGTCCTTGCCCGCTTTCTGCAGGGCGGCGACGACTTGAGTAGTACTGGCAGGATCGACATTGGTATCGAGCTCACCGACGATGAGGAGGAGTTTTCCCTCGAGCTTCGCGGCGTCTGCGGCGTTCGAGCTTGCCGCATAACTCTCATCGACCGGCCAGCCCATCCACTGCTCGTTCCACCAGATCTTGTCCATGCGATTGTCGTGGCAGCCGCAGTCGGCCACGGCGACGTGATAAAAGTCGTGATGATCGAGGAGCGCCCGCATCGCGCTCTGCCCGCCGGCGCTGCCGCCGTAGATCCCGACCCGCGAGAGATCCATCCACGGACGCGTCGCCGCTGCGGCATTGATCCAGGCGATGCGATCGGGGAAACCGGCGTCTTTGAGATTCTTCCAGGCTACGTCGTGAAAGACTTTGCCGCGATGATTGGTCCCCATGCCGTCGATCTTGACGACGATGAATCCCTCGTCCGCCATCTTGTGCATTCCGCCGTGGGGGCCGAAGTCTTTCGGAACAAAGGCGGAGTGCGGCCCCGCGTAGACGCTCTCGAGGACGGGGTATTTTTTCGCCGGATCAAAGGACGCCGGCTTGAAAATGATGCCGTGAATGTCCGTTTTCCCATCACGTCCTTTGGCCGCGAATCGTTCCGGGGCCACCCACCCGAGCGCAGCGAGGGCAGAGAGATCGGCCCGCTCGAGTTCGCAGACCAGCGCCCCGTCACCGCTGCGGCGCAGTTCGCAGACCGGCGGATGATCGACCCGCGACCAGGTGTCGAGGAACCACTCCTGAGTTGGGGAAAATTCGATCCGATGGGTGCCGTCTCCCCCGGTGAGTTGACGGAAGCCGCTGCCGTCGAAGTTCACCCGACAGAGGTGGAGATGGTAGGGATCCTCCCCCGCCCGCAACCCGCTCGCCATGAACCAGACGACGCGGGCCGCCTCATCGACGTGGAGGACTTCGCGCACGGGCCAGGTGCCCTGCGTGACTTGATTTTTCACTTCGCCGGTGGCGAGGTCGTAGAGATAGAGATGCGCCCAGCCGTCGCGCTCGCTCATCCAGAGCAGCTCGCCGCCCTCGTGGAGCCAATGCCGCGAGGTCTTCTGCGAATAATCGATAAAGGTCTTTGCGATTTCCTCGACGACGACACGAACCGATCCGCTGCGGGCGTTCACGGCGAGGACGCGGAAGAGCTGGTGGCCGCGTTCGTTGTAGTGGAAGTAGAACTCTTTTCCATCAGGCGACCACTCGCCCCGGAGCTGGTGAGACTGGGTAAAAGGCTCGGAAAAGAGGGTGCGGTCGATGACCTGACCGTCTTGGGTCCCGCTCCCCGGTCGGAAGAGCACGAGCGAGGGCCTCGGGAGCGCGTCACCCGGCTTGGTGTAGTCGATCTCTTTGCGGGTCGGCTGGAGTCCGTCTTCGGGGGTCGATGTCACGAGGGTGATGGTCCGTTGCGAGACGGGGGCGGAGGCGCTGACGACAAAGGCGGAGGAGTCCGGAGCCCACGCGATGCCGCCGCGGAAGATCTCTTTCTCCGCAAGCGAGGCCGTCAGCGCCGAGTCCTCTCCGCTCGCGAGGTCGCGTAGAGTGATCGCTCCCGGCTCGACCCGGGCAGACCATTTTCCATCGGGCGAAGGCTGGCCGAGCGCGGACTTCGGCGGCTCCGTTTTTACCGGAGTAGTGCCTTTGCCATCGATCACGAGAGTGCGGGGCATCGTGCCGACCTCGACTACGGCGAGAGGATCGCCGCCCTGATCCGTGATGAGCCAGACATGGCCCTCGTAGCTGTGCTGCTCGCGCTCGCCCTTTGCCGCGAGGGTGCCGTAGGGGAGTCGCTTTCCCTCCTGACTGATCCAGAAAAGCTTCACTTCGTGAGCGAGTTCGTTGACGAGACGAAGACTCGAGGTGACGCCGGTGCGGGCGGTGGGGCGGAGAACGACCCCGGTCGCGGAGGACTTGAGGGCAGGGTCGGCAGGGAGACCGAGGGAGGCGAGGTCGGGCGACGTCTTCCCCTCCCCGGTGGTCGCGTCGATGAGTACAAATCGTTGCGCTTCGGGAGCGGTATCCGACCGATACCAGAAGGCTTTTCCGTCAGGAGTCCACGTCGCTTTGACTTGGCCTATGGTGCTGACAGGGAAGAACGCTCCAAGGAAAAGGGCGATACGCCACAGCTGGGCCATGGCTGGGACAGGGGAGGCTTTGCGCCCGCGAGGAGGGGCATTCATCTTCCTGCAATCGGGGGAAAGCCAATCTCGCAGGCCAGTTCGGGGAGCGGGAGGGGAAGGGTGGACATGGAGGAAGTGGCGACGGTGGCAAGGTGGCCTAACACGTTCCAAAAGTAAACCGCCTCTCGCGGATCGCGCCGGCGGAAGAGGTAAATCTTTTGAGCTGACCGGGTCCATCAGGGCAAAAAGGTTCGCCACCCCCCGCCCTGCCCCGAAGACGATTTCTTTCGGACCTGCGAAGCTTTCAAATAAATATTGCATTTGTCCTGCCATTTCAGTTATAACCACATCTGTTTCATTCGGCAAAAAAAGGATGTCCCCCCGCTCCCTCGCTCGTTCTCAAAACCGTATCGTGTTCGTCATCGCCACGATCACCGGTCTCGCGCTCTCTCCCGTCTTCGCGATTACGGACGGCGACGGCGATGGCTACGACGATCTTTGGCAGAGTATCCACGGAGTTACCGTGGCTGGGATGGCCCTGAGCGATGACTACGACGGCGACGGCTCGAGCAATGCGACCGAGAGCGAAGCCGGGACCGATCCGCGCGATCCCGAGGACTACCTGCGCGTCGCAGAGACGACTCTCTCAGACACGGCTCTTTCCCTCTCCGTCGATTCGAAGGCGGGGAAACGCTACCAGCTCGAGAGCAGTCCTCTCCCCGGTGGTCCGGCCTGGACGACTGCCGGGGTGCCGGCTACCGGGACAGGCTCCTACGTCTCCCTCCTCGCCGCGGTAGGGGCGGGAGATCGACTCTTCTATCGAGTCCATGTCTCCGATCAGGACACCGACGGCGACGGGGCGAGCGACTGGGAAGAGGCCGTCACCGGGACGAACCCCGACCTCGAGAACAGTCCCGCCAATGCCTCGGGCGGCATTGCGAGCGACGGAGAGACCCTGCGCTCGCTCATGACCGTGACCGCCAGCGTGATTGATCCGGACGGCTATGAGAGCCCGGTGACCCCCGCGCGGGTTCGTGTCAGTCGTACTCTCGGAACGATGCCCCTGACGCTGACGCTCTCCTTTGCCGGCGCGACCGACGCGAAGAAAGGATCGGCGTCGCCCGCTGACTACAGCCTCGGCGGAGCGACGGAGTCCGCCGTGACGATCCCGCAAAACAGCCTCTCGCAGGATCTCGTCGTCACCCCGGTGACCGACTCCCTCAGAGAAGTGCCCGAGACGCTGCGGCTTTTCGTTACTCTCCCCGGGATGCCGGAACCGGACCCGCAACGCACCGCCGAGGTAAAACTGAACGATAAACCGATCGCCCCGGAAAATCGGCGCCTTTTTGTCGCCTATCTTTCCCCCGAGCCCGATGTCTCCACCTCGGCTTCCGGCGTGGTCACTGCCCTCGTCGAGGGAAACAATGATCGCGCCCTCGTCAGTATCAACTTCAGCAACCTCTCCTCAGTACAGAACACAGCCTACGTCCGCGTCGGCGGCAATCTCGAAGTCGCGCGGATTCCCAATGGTCAGCCCTCGGATCACCCGTGGAACATCCGCGCCGCCCAGATCCTGCTGACCGATCAGGCGAGCCTCAATGCACTGGAGTCAGGGGCACTCCACGTCAGCATCTCGAGTGCTGATTTTATAGGCGGAGAGATTCGCGGAAACTTCCAGGCAGCGGCAGGGTCGATCGTGGACCCACCCACCCCCGAGGCACCACCGGTCCACGGGGGCATCGAGTTCCCCAATCTCGCCGTCGGGGGCACCGCTAACAATCCGGCTCTCGACCGCGATATCGTGCGCTTCCTGATGCAGGCCACCTATGGCCCGACCCCGGCTACGATTCAGGAGGTGCGCGACCTTATTGCCGCCAACGGCAACAGTGCTCTCGCCGGTTACACGGCCTGGATCAACAAACAGATGAGCACGGCGGCAGGAGACGCTCCCTCGCCCTCCCTGCGGACCCTCGTCGAGGCGGCCGATACCGAGGAATTCATCCTGCGCGGCAACAAACCGATCACCCTCGGCAACGATCCCCAGTTTGGCGGTAATTCCTCGCAGTTCAACACGGGAACCCGAAACTGGGATCCCAGCGCGATCCATCAGAACAACCACCCATTTAGCCACAACCGGCGCCGCGAATGGTTCACCCTCGTCCTCAACAGCCGCGATCAATTGCGCCAGCGCATGGCCTTCGCCCTCTCCGAGATTGTCGTGATCTCCGAAAATGAAACCACTGTAGGTGCCTACCTCTATGGCACAGCCAACTACTGGGACATGCTCGCGGCCAACGCCTTCGGCCCCTACCGGACCGTGCTGGAGGATGTGACGTACAGCCCGCTCATGGGCATCTACCTTAGTCATCTCAAAAATGTGAAGCAGAGCGGGGCGATCTCACCCGATGAGAATTTTGCGAGAGAGATCATGCAGCTTTTCTCGATCGGCCTCGTTCAGCGCCACTTCGACGGCAGTCTCAAGCTCGACCCTGCGACCGCCCTCCCCATTCCCACCTACGACCAGGGCGACATCACCGAGATGGCGCGCGTCATGACCGGGCTCAGCTTCGGCAAGCGCCACGCCAGCGTTGCCGGCGCAGCCACCTTTCCGACAAGCTCGACCCAGTTGATCGGGGCGGTGCAGGACAACACGATCTTCCTCCAAAGCAACGGCCACCGCTTCTGGCAGGCCTCGTGGACGAACAGGATGAGAATATTCTCGGCCTATCACGATTTCAACGGCTACACCGCCTACACCGGGCAGCCCCTGCCCGGCGGCGTCAGCTCGGCCTCGAAAATCCTCTTCCGCGGGAAACCGGGGCAAAAGGTCATCCCCGTGCGCAGCACGAGCGATGCGAACGGCGCCGCCGATATCACCGATGCGATCAATGCCCTCGCCGGCACCCCGGGGGGCGGGGCCTGGGACGGCCATCCGAACACTCCCGTTTTCCTCTCGCGCCTCCTCATCCAGCGCTTCACGACCTCGAATCCCAGCGCCGGATATCTTTACCGTGTCGCGACCGTCTTTCAGGGCACCAAGGGCAATCTCGGCGAGGTCGTGAAGGCCATCCTCCTCGACTACGAGGCGCGCACCCTCCCGGCTGGCGGCAGCTCGAGCCCGGCCGACGCGATTAGCCACGGCAAGGCAAAAGAGCCGCTCCTCCATTTCCTCGCGGTCCTGCGCGGGCTCGGGACCACCTCGAAGATCCCGCTGGAGAACCTCGCGACGATGCCGGTGCCCTTCACCTCGTCGCAGTCCCCCTTCACCGCGCCCTACCCTGCGACCGAGCTGGCCAAGTTCCCCGCGGGAACGACCCGCTTCCGTTTCTTCGACACCGATGCGACCCTGACACAATCCCCACAGCGCGCGCCCAGCGTCTTCAACTGGTTCCTCCCCGACTACGTCGTCCCCGGTCCGCTTGGCGCGGCCGGGCTCGTCGCGCCGGAGTATCAGGTCGCGACGGAGTCGAATGTCATCAATGTGGTGAACGCCCACCAGAATGTCTTCTACACGAACACTCCGCCGACCATCTTTACCCAGACCCAACTCGACGCCGGTGTGCGCCACGGCCGGGGGGTCGATAATTTCCTCAACCTCTCTATCTACCGCACTGCCGGCGGCACGCAGATGGAGGTCCCCGCCTACGGACTGCCCGCTCATCCGACGAACAATCCGCAGGGACGCGGCTACTTCCTGCGGGCGAAATTCGATCCTACGGTTCCCCTGGAAGTGCCCGAATCGATCAACGACCAGCTCGACAACCTCAATCCCGACTACCTCCCGCTGGAGACGCTCTACAACGGCGCTTACGACGCGAGCCTGACCGCCCAGTATGGCAACGGCAATGTCCCCGCCGCCCCGGGCACCGCTCAGAAATATGCCGCCCACGATGCCGCCGCCATCGTCGTCCTCGACTACTACGACAGCCTCTTCACGGCCGGTTTCCTCAAGGCCAAGTTCGGCGCCTCGCCCGGAGCGAATCCCCGCCAGGACATCCTCGAGGCCCTCGCCTCCAACTTCATGGGCAACCGCTCCCTCCACAGCGACCACGCCAGTTATCGCGTGACGATCGTGCAACGCATCAAGAACATCGCCTACTTCGTCGCGACCTCGCCCCAGGCGCTCGTTCTCAAATAAAGGCATCACCCCTTTCCTCCTCGCGATGAATCTCCTCCCCTCCCAAAAAACGGTCAACCCACTCTCGCGGCGGCGCTTCCTTTCCCGGGTCGGATGCGGGGCCATGGGCATGACCGGCATGGTCAACACCCTTGCTCATCTAAAGCTCATGCAGGGGGCGCTCAATGCCCAGGGCGGAGGCGGCGGCTACAAGGCGCTCGTCTGCGTCTTCCTCGGCGGGGGCAATGACTCTAACAACATGCTAATACCGCTGACCGGGACGGCGCGCAATCACTACCAGGGAGCAGGGACGGCAAACACGCCCGGGCGGGGCAGGCTCACGATCCCGGCTCCGGAGTTGCACCCCCTCACCACTGTGCCCGCCCACATCACCGCCGCGAGCCCCATCAGCAACTATCTCGGAACCTTCGGTCTCCATCCCCAGCTCGGGGGAATGAGCGACATGTTCAACAACGGTGAGCTCGCCTTCGTCGCCAATGTCGGGACCCTCACCCGCCCCGGCATCACCCGGGCGAACTACGCGACCTCATCGAGACCGCCGCAGCTTTTTTCCCACTCCGACCAGGTCACGCAATGGCAGAGCAGTGTGCCCGACCAGCCTTTCAAAAGCGGATGGGGCGGACGTGTCGCCGACTACCTCAATCCCCTCCACAATCCCGGCGAGGGCAATGCCTCCATGTCCATCTCCATCTCCGGAGTGAACAGCTTCCAGACCAGTGCGAGCGGTTCCGTTACTCCCTACGTGATGACGAGCAATGGAGTCGTCAGTCTCAGCGGCTACGGGACGAACTACACCGGTGCCGTCAACAATGCCGCGACCCTCTTCGACGATAGCAATTACCAGAACACCGATGCCGGCTATCGCCTGAGAACCTTCGAGCGCATCATGCGCTACACGAACGACAGTCTTTTGGAAAATGCCTACAACGGCGTCGTCACGAACGCCCGGCTCACCGAGGGCATGGTTGGCACTGCTCTCACCGCGACGGCGGCAGGGAACGCGAGCACCCTCGACGTGCATTTCAGCAACGCCTTTGCCGGGGCCGAAGTGCCCCTCAACAACACCTTCACCAACCAGATGAAACTCGTCGCCCGGCTCATCTCGGGTCGCAGCGCCCTTGGGAACAACCGCCAGATCTTCTTCGTGCAGCTCGGCGGCTTCGACACCCACACCACCCAGATCCCTGCGGGAAATCCCGCGACCCCTGCGGGAAATCCCGCCGGCGGCCACACCGGCCTCATGAACACCCTCAACCGCACCCTCAAAGGCTTCCGCGATGCGCTCATCGCCGAGGGGACCTGGGACAGCGTCGTCGCCTTTAGCGCCTCGGACTTCACCCGTACTTTCACCGCGAACAAGACCGACGCCAGCGCGGGGAGCGATCACGGTTGGGGCGGGCATCATTTTGCTCTCGGCGGTCCCGTCGAGGGCGGGCGCGTTTACGGAAAATTCCCCGTCCTTCTCACCGGTCAGATCACCAATAGCATGGACGCGACCGGGTCGAGCGGACGCTGGATCCCCACTACCTCGGTCGATCAGTACTCCGCCGTGCTCGGCAACTGGCTCGGCGTCCCCACCGACGCGCTCAACGAGATTTTCCCCAATCTCAGCCGATTCACCGCGCCGCCCTTCGACGCCATCCTCCAGCGCGACCAGAGCCCGAACCTCGGCTTTCTCAATCCGGCCTGACCCCGATGGAGCCGGCAAAAAAGACTCTCCCTGTCCGCGTCTTCGTTGGCTCTCTCGCGGTCGCGGTCGTGGTCTCTGTCGTCATGATCCTGATCCTCATGAATCTCATGTCGGGAAACACCCCCGATGCGGCGACGCCCGCTCCCGGGAGCGCAGTCCCGGAAAGAGTCGCGGAAGAGATCCCGACAGCTCTGCCCGCGATCACGACTCTCTCCATCGCCGGAGACCTCGCCGCCACACTTCATCGCCCCGACGGCAATCCCGACGAAGAGATCCAGGCCGTCGCCCAGTTGATCTATGTCTATCGCCAGGGTTTCGGGGAAAATCCCGTCGGGCAGAATGAAGACATCGTCGCCGCTCTCCTCGGTCAAAACGAAAAGCGCAGTGCCTACCTCCCGAAAGACACTCCCGCGATCATAGACGGTAGACTCGTCGACCGCTGGGGCAGCCCCTACTGGTTCCATCCCGTGAGCAGCCGCGAGATGGAGATCCGCAGCGCCGGGCCCGATCGCGAGCTTTTCACTGGTGACGACATTTCATTGCCTTGACAGTTTTTTTTCTTTCCCCGGGGCGGGGTTGCAGAGTAACCTTCCCCACGACCAAGTCTGTGTCTTCATTGCCATGAAAATCCCTTCCGCCCTTCTCTTTATTGCTATTGGTGCAACAACGATGGACGCACGCTCGGTGGACGCCTACTCCCCGGTAATGGGCTTCCTGCGCTTCGACTGCGCGGCGGGCTCTGACACGAGGGTCTCGGTCCCCTTCCACGCCTCGCCGCGCTGGGCCGGCAAGCTCTCGGTCGCCCCCGCCGATCAGGGCACTGGCATCGTCCGCCTCACCTTCAGCGGCACCCCCGCCTTTGCAACCGGGGAGCTCACGAGCGCTCCCCACTTCCTCCTCTGTCGCGACGCGGCCGGCCCCGAGGGCCGTTACTTCCCGATCACGGCCCATACCGCCACCACCGTCGATATTGAGGCGACCCTCGCCGACCTCACCGGGCTCGGGCAGGATGGTCTCGTCTCCGTCATCCCCGCCTGGACCATCGAGACGCTCTTTCCGCCCGCGACCCAGACCACCTTCCATGCCTCGACGGGGAATCTCGCCTCGGGCCGGGGTTCGGAGCTTCTTTTTTTCAACGACACCGCAACGGGTTCCTCGATCGCTCCCTCGCGTCGCTTTTTCGCTACCTCGACCGGCTGGTTCGAGGCCGGAGGCACCTACGCCGCCGCCGGAACCGTCGCCGTCGCACCCGGCCAGGCCTTCCTCGTCCGCCATCCCGCCGGCGTCGTCGCGACCAGTTTTGTCGCCATGAACCAAGTCTACGGCGGCCTCGTGAAGCTCCCCGTGCGAGTCACCCAGGGCAAAAAGCAGGACACCGTCATCGCCCTTCCGCGGCCCGTTGCCCAGACTCTCGCCGAGCTCGACCTGGGGTCGGTTTTTGAAGACAGCACCGACCTCACCCCGGCCAATCGGCGGGATGAACTCCACCTTTTTGATAATGAGATGATCGGCCAGAACAAGAGTGCCGATGCGATCTACTTTCGCCATAACGGGTCCTGGGTGCGCGATTCAGACCCCTCCTTTCCCAACGCTGACGCAGAGTCGTTCGAGCCCGCAGCCGGCTTCCTCATTCGCAAAGCGTCCGGCGCAAACAACGCCCCCCTGCTCTGGTCGAACGCCCCCCTTTACGACGTCGCGGCTCCTTGAACTCAGCTCCTTTTCCCTTCCCCATGAAAACGCTCTTCCCCCTGCTTTTCTCAGCGGCCCTCCTCAGCCCGGCGATGGCCACGGTCTCGATCGAGTTCCAATTCGGAGCGATCAATGTGCCGGCCGGCTCTCTCGGCGTCCTCGTCGTCGACGTGAACGGTGACGGCTTCCACTCTCCCGGCGAAGCGCCTGGGAGCGCCCTCACCGCAGGGCAGACGATCGGCACCGACGATGTCATCGTGGAAGTCTTTTCCCACGCCATCCTCACCGACTGGGGCACAGGTCGGCGGGGATTTGCCGACCAATTCGCCGTGATCGACTACGAGGCCCTCGGTGTCGCCGCAGGCCAGTCGCTCATCCTCTACGTATTTCCCAACCGGGTCGAGGGCCAGTCACTGAGGCCGGGCGAACCGCACCTTGCCTACGGCGGCGAAGATCTGGGGGACTTCACTTCCAACAGCAATATGGAGTTCGCCCTGCCCGCCGATGGAGGCGCTTACCTCCTCGCCGTGCTCGGGGCAGAACTGGGGGGCGATGCAGACCTCGCCGCCATGGACATCGGTGGATTCCCCGTGAGCGGCAGCGCCGGCACGATCGGCCGCAGCCTCGCCGCCACTGCGAGCCACACCTACTATTTTGATTTCGCCTCCGCCGCTGCCTTCTCCCTCTTCGGCAAAACCCCGGCGGGCCTCGTCGCCAGCCTCTACGACCCTGCCGGCGACCTCGTCGCCGAAAGCCCCGGCAGTGTCAACTTCCTCATCAACGAGAATCTCGAGGCCGGCCTCTACACCCTCGTCCTTTCCAACGAGCCGGGCACCGGCCCCCTCGCCTACAACCTCGATTTTAGCTCCGCCGGTCTCCGTGGCGTGCGCCCCGATGTCGCCGTAGGTCTCTCCCTGAGCGGGCTCAGCGGGATCGGTGCGTATGGCACTCCCTCCGGGCAGACCGTCCTCCTGACTTCGAGAAAAGCCGGGCCCGTGAGCGGCGTCAGCACCGTGACCAACACCGGCAGCCTCCCCGATACCCTGAAGCTCAGCGGCTTGGCTGGATCGAGGTTCTTCGCGGTCGGCTACCAGGGGCCCGCCGGTAACATGACGGCGGGACTCATCTCCGGGACGGCGAACACTCCCGATATGGACGATGCCGACTCTCCCATCGCGATCCGCACCACGATCACTCCCAACAAAAGGAAGCTGACGAAGAAGCGGGGGAAAAAGAAGATCATTCTGAGAAGATCCCATACCACCCTCGTGCGAGCGACCTCCACTTTTGATCCCGGTATGAGCGACTTCGGCATCATCAGGGCGCAGACGAGGTAGCGGAGAGGGCCGGATATACTTCCCGGCAAACCGGCTGCGGAAAAAGTTCAGAACCAAACAGGAGCATCTTTGGAGGGCCGGACGCCTCCGGCGTGATCAATAGTCGCGAAAAGGCCCGCGCGGTTCGGATGAGTCCATCTCACTTCGCCAGGCGGCGAAGCGCTCCTGCAGCATTCGGAGAATCTCCGGCTTCTCCGCCGAGCGATCGGTCGTCTCACCGACATCGTTCGACAGATCGTAGAGTCCTTTGCCTTTGGTCGAGTCGAGCCATTTCCAGGTCCCCACCCGCGCCGCCTTGTCGTTGCGACGCTGCCAGAACATCTCCGTGCGTGGTGATGCTCCCTCGCCCCGCAGCACCGGCAGCATATCGAATCCGTCGAGAGTGATCCCTTCCGGAGCCGGTGTCCCGGTGGCGGCAAGCAGGGTCGGGAGGATCTCGAGCGAAGTGAGGAATCCCTCATTCACTGTCCCCGCCGGAAGGCGACCGGGCCATCGCATCAGGAAAGGGACGCGCAGTCCGCCCTCCCACATCGTCGACTTGGCTCCCCGCAGCGGCGCGTTCCCTCCGTTGCCGCTGCCGCCGTTGTCTGAGAAAAAGAGGATGATCGTATTTTCCGCCTGTCCCGTTTCGTCGAGTGCGGCGAGCACCTCCCCGATGACTGTATCCATGCGCGTCAACGCCGCGCAGTAGCGAGCCAGCTTTTCGTCGGTGACGAGACCGCGGTATTTCGCCACCTCTTCCTCGGGCGCCTGCACACCGGGCTTTTCTCCGCCGTTGTCCTCCGCCAGAGTCGAGGCACTGTGCGGGGCGTTAAACGCGAGATAGAGGAAGAAGGGCTTTTCATTTCCCTGGGCCTTCAGAAAGGCGAGCGCCTCGCGACCGAAGACATCGGTGATGTATTGCCCGCGGTCTTCCGTGGTCCGCGCATTGCCGCGAAATAGAGAGGGCACCCCGTAGCGTTCGTGGGTGTAGTAATCGATCCCGTTGTTGCCGTGGCCGTAAAAGAAATCGAAGCCGCGCTGGAGCGGCAGGTAGCGCCGCGCCTGCCCCATGTCCCACTTGCCGACAACCCCGGTGCGGTAGCCCGTCCCACGCAGGAGATCGCCGATGGTCACCTCCCTGGGATCGAGACCGAGGGTCATCTCGGGAGAGACGGCATACTCCTCTGCGGTGAAACGGTGGCCGAAGTTCACGAGGTCGTTCCGGACCATGTCGTAGAGTCCGTTGCGCTGGGGATACCGTCCCGTGAGGAGACTGCCCCGCGAGGGGGTGCAGGCCGGCCAGGTTACGTAGAAATTCGTCGCCCTCACCCCCTCCGCCGCGAGGCGGTCGAGCGAGGGCGTCTGCAAAGGCTTGGTCCCGAGGCACCCCAGATCGGGATAGCCCTGATCGTCGCTAATAATGAGAACAATGTTAGGACGCAACGCCTCCGCCGGTGAGAGACCGGGAAAGAGCAGGGAAAGAATGAGAAGGGGGAGAACTTTCATGAGCTTTTCATTCGTCCTTATTCTTTTTCCCCTTGCCCTTCTGTTTGCCGCCGGCTCCGGGCAAGTCCGCCGCCTCGCTCTTCGGCAGGTAGGTCGCGAGGTCGGCTTTTTTCTCCGCCTGTGCCGCCTCGCCCGCGAGGTTGGTGTATTCGAGGGGGTCGATGGACTGGTCGTAGAGTTCTTCACTGCCATCGGCGTATCGGATGTAGCGCCAGTCGCCGACGCGGACGCTGTGATTGCCCCGGCCGTGTGTGGTGATGGCCGGTTGGTCCCAGTCAGCCGCCGGATCTTTGAGCAGCGGAGTGATGTCATGACCGTCGAGGTGACCGGGGAGAGGCAGTCCCGCGAGGGAGCTCAGGGTCGGGTAGACACTGGAGTAATCGACGGTCCGGTGGCAGCGCTCTCCGGCAGGGGTGAGGCCCGGCACTTTCCAGATGTAGACAGTGCGAGTCGGTTCCTCCCAGAGGGCGAACTTCCGCCAATGGGATTTCTCCCCGAGACTCCAGCCGTGATCGCTCCAAAGGCAGACGATGGTGTTGTCACGGTGCGGGGATTTTTCGAGTCCGTCGAGGAGTCGTCCAATCTGGGAGTCGGCGAAGGCGATCGTGGCGAGGTAGGCCTGGACCGCTTCCTTCCAACGACCGGAGCTCACGATGGTGGCGTGGTCGCCCTGTGGTCCGGCCATTTTCACGCCGGCGGTAGGGATGTCGTCGAGGTCATCCTCACGATGGGGCGGCAGTTCAATGCTCTCGAGGGGAAAGAGGTCGAACCACTTCTTCGGCACGCTGAAGGGCATGTGCGGTTTCACGAGACCGCAGGCGAGAAAGAAGGGCTTATCACTCTCTTCCCCGAGGCGGTCGATGCAGTAACTCACGACCCCGTAGTCGGGCATCTCTTCATCCGTATTCGCGAGCGGGCCGAACTTGATCCCGCCGACGCCGTCGTCTTTGGCCGAGGGATCCAGCGTTAGGCTGCCCCCTTTGCCATCGAAGTAGTCGGTCCACTCCCCGCCGCGATCAGACGCACCATGGTAGATCTTACCGGCTCCGTAGACGCGGTATCCCGCCTCGAAAAAGTGCGAGTTGAGGAGCCTGTCCTCACTGATCCCCGGCCGCCAGTTCTGGCCGTTGAGGTAACAACCCGTCGTGGTGGGCCGTTGCCCCGACATCAGTGAGGCCCGCGAGGGATTGCAGGCGGGAGCCATGCAGTAGGCTTTGGTAAACGAGACCCCGCTCTCCGCAAGCCGGTCGATGTTCGGCGTCTTCGTCTGCGGATGGCGACCGAGATGACCGACCCAGTGATTGAGATCGTCGATCGCGATGAAGAGGACATTGGGCGGCGATTTCTCTGCGGCCGAGAGAGCACACGGCACGAGCAACAGGGTTAGGAGGAGGTGGAAAGAGGGTTTCATCGTGGGATTCAGTTGGCGTTCAGGGTTTAACTTCCTTCGGCGGACGCGGTTTCGCTTTCTTTTCCTCCGAGAGACGCTCGGCCTCGGCACTGATCGCGTCATCCCGGCCGGCCAGCCAGGCATCGTAGTCCTTGGGCGACTGCTTCACATACTCGTAGGTATCGAAGATCGCGCCGTAGCCGAGCGCGCGCGGGTCGCCTTCGGCCTTGAGTGTCTCGAGCATCTGCGTCTTCAGCTCCGCCATGGTGTTGGCAAAGGCGGGATCGTTCGCGAGATTGCGCACGCCGTGGGGATCGTTCGTGAGCTGATAGAGTTCGTCAGCGGGCCGATGCCCGAAGCTCGCTTCGAAGTAGTAGCCGCCGAGTAGCTTGATGACCTCCTTGGTCGGGCTGTCGTCACAGTTGCCGAAGTTCGTCTCGGGATCGCAGGCAGGCCAGCGCTCGGGGTGGTAGTTGTGGACATAGAGAAACTCGGGCGTGCGGATCGCGCGGACGGGATACCCCCAGCGGTTCGGCCTCCCGAGATCGTGACGCTCTTTGCCCGTGAGCATGACCTTGCGATCCGTCGAGAGCCAGCCCGACTCCTCCGCTTTCAGCAGCGGAACGAGACTGCTGCCGGTGATCTGCGGGTGTTTCTCTACTCCGGCCAGTTCGAGAAAGGTCGGGGCGATGTCCCTGACATTGACAAAATCCTGCACGACCCGACCGGGCTTTATTTCCTTCCCCCAGCGGGCGACGAAGGGTAGCCGGAACCCGTCTTCCTTGATCTGGCCTTTCACATGGGGAAACGGCATGCCGTGATCCGAGGTGATGATGATGAGAGTGTTCTCGAGGTCGCCGTTTTTTTCGAGCAGATCGAGGGCGCGGCCGATGTGCTGATCGGCCCACTCCACCTCGATCGCATAATCGGCGAGATCACTGCGGACCGCCCGCACATCGGGGAAGTAGGGCGGCACGACGATCTCGTCGAGATCTTTCCCGAGGCGCACGCCGGAGTGGAGCTCGTAGGCGCGATGCGGTTCATGGAATCCCATCCAGAAAGAGAAGGGCTTTTCTCCGCCCTGCCGCTGCGAGAGGAAGGCCTCGAAATTCTTTGCGTAGTCGTTTTTCCCGATCGCACTCGCGGGCGGTTCGCTCTTGTGTTCGTCGAAGGAGGGGCCCGCCGGATTTCGGGTCCAGCCCTGCCCGATGTGATCGCCGGGGCCCCAGCCTTTCCCGGTGAGACCGACCTCGTAGCCCACCGCCTCGAGCAGATCGGGGAAGGCGACCCACTTTTTCGGAAAAATGGAGTTGTGTACCGAGAGCTCTTCGAGTTGCCAACTGTTGCGCCCCGTGAGGATGCTGGCGCGGCAGGGCGAGCATTTCGGATTTGAGGTAAAGGCGTGCTCGAATTTCACCCCCTCGCGCGCGACGCGGTCGAGGTTGGGCGTCTTCACCCAGTCACAGCCGTAGGCACCGGCAGTGTTCCAGCTCATGTCATCGAAGATGATAAAGAGGAAGTTCGGCCTCTCCGCTGCGTTGGCCGAGTGGCCGTTGAGAGCGAAAAGGGCGCCTACGAGGCAGGCCGCTCGCCGGAGGGGAACGACGAGGAGGGAGAGAAATTCGGGGTGTTTCATCGGCCGCATCCTATCTGCGCGGGACGCTCAAGGGAAGCCAAAGAAGTCGTTCCGGGACAGCCGCATCCGCGCCGGTAAGATCCGAATCTACTTTCGCGGCGGGACATCCCGTGATTCAGTCGCGACATGACACGTTCCCTTGCCGTTCTCAGTGGGCTCAGCCTCCTCCTTCCCGCAATGGCGGGCGCAGACGAAATCACCGTGACCCCCACCGTGATCAATGTCGGCAAGTGGCCCGAGGGTCTCGCCCTGATCGGAGAATCCCTCTGGGTCGCGGAGAGCGGTGACCGCGCCCTCGCGAAATATGAGGCGGCGACAGGAACGCTTATCGAGCGCCTCGAGGTAGGTCGACTCCCTGTCCATCTTGCCACCGCCGGCGACACTTTTTTCGCCACGATCAATACTGATAAAAAGATTTGGCAGCAGACCCCAAAGGGACCGGGAAAAGTGATCGGCACGACCGGGGCGGACACTCCCGAAGCAATCGCCGCCGCCGCCGCCGCCATCCAGGTGCTGCTGCATCTCAACGGATCGAGCGAAGACACGGCGGTGATGCGGCTCGACCCCGCCTCCGGCGCCACGACCCGCTCCTCCTCGCTCGGGGCGAACGCGACAGATCTGGCGGTCGCCGCGGAACATCTCTGGGTGATCAGCAATCCGGTCGCGGACGGGCAGGCCGAAGGTACCCTCTCCCGCCTGAATCCCGAAACGCTCGAGCTGATCGAGCAGATCCCCGTCGGCGGACGCCTCTGGAGACTGGCGCAGTCGGATGGTCTCCTCTTTGTCGGGGGCGGTGAGGAGGACGCGGGCACCCTCGTGAGCGTCGATGGCGAGAGCGGTGAGATGTTCGGATTTGCCGATTACGGCGGCTCGATGGTCGCAGCGATCGCGACGGACGATGAATTTGTCATCTCTGCCGACAGCACGGGTGCCATCCATCTCCACCATCAGGGGACGCTGATCCCCCAGCGCACGATACGCCTCAATGTCGAGCCCTTCACCCCGCGGGACATTCTTGTTACGCCCGGGGCCATTTATCTCTCCGCTCACCGCGGTGAGCTCGGGGTCGTCTACCGCGTCAATGACTGGAGGCCCGGAAAAATTCTCACCGAAACTCCCGCCGCGACCATTCTCCGGAGCGAGTCCATCGGCACCGTTCCCCTCGGTCTCAGCGAGTCGGAGATGGAGGTGCGCCTCGGCAAGCCGGAGAAATGGGGCGAAGAAACCGAGAATGAAGTCGAGGGTGGATTCCTCATCGAAGCGAGTTATCCCGCGAAGGGAATTGTGATTATGTTAGTCTCTCTCGAGAAAGGCGATACCCGGACCGTCGAGTCCATTCGCGTCGCCGGAAACGGCGAGCCCGGGACCGCCGGCGGCATCCGTGTCGGCGCGAGCCTCGAGGCGGTGCGGAAAGCCTACGGCGAGTTCGAGGACAGCCGCTTTTTCCCGGTGCCCGAACCGCCCGGAAAAGAGTTCACCTTTCTGGCCGGTTCGGCGGAGGGCGGCCTCTTTTTTGAGTTCAAAGACGGTAAAGTCTCCTCGATCTACCTGGGCTACGCAGCCGAGTGAGCATCGCGCTCGCTCACGCCTTCATCATCCCGATGCGGGTGCCGTCCTCCCACTCCAATCCCCAGCCCCGCAGCGTCACACTGCGGGGCTTGAGAGAGGGGGAAACGGTAGGCTTCCCTCTGCGTTCAGTGGATTAGCGGCGACGGACGAGTTTCAACGTCTGAGTCTTGCTTGCGCCGGTATCGGAGGTGGCGACCACTTTGACCTTGAGAGTCTTTTTATTTTTAGGGAATTTCACCTTCGCCTTCCAACTCGTCGTGCCCCGGGCAGGCTTGCCATTGACCGTGACCGAGACGGTGTTGGCCGAGGCTGTTCCCTTGATCGGCACGGTCTTGGTTCCGGGACCGACGGTGATCTTTTTCTTCTTCACCGTGATCGTTACGGGATCCGCGGGCTCGCCCTCGACGGTGTAGACGCCGATATTGCCACCGACTTCGTAGCCGATGAGCAGGGTGTTAGCTCCCGTCGGGCTGTCGGCGGCGGGGATGAAGACGATGCTCTCGGGAGCGACCAATCCCTCGGAACCTTCGGCGAAGTTGTTGATGTAGGCGACAAAGGCAGGGGCGGCCGGATTGTCGGCATTGTACATGAGAATTCCGCCCTGGCGCTCCATCCCGACAAAAATGTAGCGATTCCCGTTGATCACACCAGTGGTGATTGCCTCGGGCTCGGGCCCCTTGTCGTCGGATCGTGAGTCAAACTCGCCGAGATCCTGGTCTTCTCCATTGTTGTTGTGGAGAGTCGGATCGAGGGAGAGGAGAAGCGGTTCGAAGCTGCCGGTGTCGGCGACGAGCGCGCCGGTCGAGGCATTCCAGACCGAGAACGAACGAGTCCCGGGCATGATCACCTCATCAATGAGATCATTTCCATCGGGGTCGGTCATGTCGAGCAAGACGCGAAGACGACCGAGGGCGGCATCGGATTGATCGATCGTCACTCCCGCCTCCGTTCCCGAGAAGTCCTTCACGCGGATGCGGTCAGCGTCGTCGCCGCGGAAGTCGCCTTCATTGGCCGTGACAAGATAACGGACGCCGCCGGAGAGGAAAGAAGTCAGCGTATCCGGCATCGGCATGCCCTTGACGACGTCGTCGATGAGAGCGACCGCGGTGCCGCCCGGGCCGTCGCGATCCGAAGCGTCGATCGTCTGCTCGATGAGACCGAGCGGGAAGATCGCGGTGAAGCGATTCGCATTCGGACCCGTGAGGGAGAACTCGGCGATGCCGTTGTTTTCCTGGAGGGTGACATAGATTTTGCCTTCCCCTTCGGTGATGTATTCGGGCTCGACGTGACGGTGGGCGTTGCCTGGGGTGAAGGTGTCGTCGTTGTAGCGCAGATCATTGAGATTGACACCGGCGGCGAGGTTGCCGGCAGTGAAATCGACCGTGGTCACGTCCATGTTATCGAGGCCGCCTGCGCCACCCGCATTCGTGATGCCGGTCAGATCGATCACGCTGACCGAGCCGGGCGCATCGGTATCACCGCCGCTCGTGAACTCACCTTCGTTGGCCACGAACACTTTCGAACCATCACGAGAGAAGATGACATTGTCGGGATGGAATCCGACCTCAACCGTGGAGAGCACCGCGCCGTTTAAATAATCGAAAAAGACCGCAACGCCCTCGGTCGTTCCGTTTGCCGTCGGGGTCACCGTCATGACCCCGAAGCCGCGCTCGAGCGGATCGAGAGCCACCGAACTCACCGAGGCGATCGCCCCGCCGAACTCGGTCGCGATCGAGACGAACTGACGGGGAGTCAGTGAGCCGTCGGCCTCGAGTGTGAAGAGTTGCACACCAATAGTCGGTGCGAGACCGGTCACATTCGTCGCGACGGTATCTCCGCTCGGAGTGTAGGCAATGATCTCGGCCCCATTGAGGACAGGGATTTGAGAATCAAGGGTGATGCTCTGGGCGTGAGTGGAAGCCGGAGCATTTCCAAAAACGGCGAGAGCCAGACAAAGGGTGAGTGAAGGATGTTTCATCGGGACATTCCGTCTACCCTCCGCAACTCCCTTTCCAATCCCCTTTGGAAACCCTTTCGTCACATTGCCACCCGCTCTCGCCCCACTAGACACGGAAAGCAAATTCTCCACGCCTACCCTCATCATGAATCCGGCGAACCGTCAAATCGTGATGTGTCCCGTCGCCGCTTTCGTCCTCGCATCCCGGGCATTTGCCCGGTGCAGCCCCGCTCAAACCAGACGCAGAGGAAATGGAGAGGGTGACGAAACCGCGGCGGAGGGTGGCCCAACAGGGTTTCGCTCCTCACCCAACCCTCTTCACTCCGCCAAGGGCACGTCCGCGGCATGATTGCTCGATGCGAGCCTGGAAATTACCGGTTCGGCAGCGGCGGGAGGTAGGGTAACTCCCCATCGCGCGCTGGATGCCGAGAAAGTAGGGTATCGCCGAAAAAGTAAAGAGTCTTTTTTCACCAGCAGGCCTGGTCCGATCACGGGCGTCTGACGGGACCGGAACCAGCCTAGCGAAGTCAAAACGGATGAAAAATAAATACGCGGTAATTGAGTTGCGGCATCGAGGCTGCACCGATAGTCTGGATCCCGTCCTCGGTGGAACTTTTCCCGTTTGAATCGATCTAGCCCTTACCCGCACCCCCCGCATCCTGGACGGCCTTTCACGGTGCCTTACTGAATGAACCGAGCCACTCCACAGATGCGGAATTTCGCCGCGCGCCTCATGGCTCATGAGGCGGCGGAATCCCGGTCTGCCGATACGGGAGTGTCCGCAGCTTTCGCCGTTCCCGACAAGATGCGAGGGCCTCTCGCGACGCTCATGGGAGGCGGGGGCCATCGTGCGCTTTTGATGCGCACACTCGCGCTTGCTGGTGTGGAGGTTCCCTGGCTGAAGAGAAGCCGGGTCGGCGCTGACGGCAGTTTGGAAGAATCTTCTCCATCCGATGTCCCGGTCGATCCCGAAGAGGTGCTTGAGGGCGGGAAAGTGCTGGTGGCCCAGTTGATCGGACTACTCGTGGCCTTCATCGGCGAGAGGCTGACGCTGCAACTGGTGCGGGAGGTGTGGCCGAAACTGCCCGCCAGGGATTTGAAATTCAAGATTTGACATTGACCATGAAAAAACAAAGCGCCGCAGCGAAACGCAACGCGTCCAAAGCAAACACGGCCGAATCGGCCAAAGTCGCGATCCGCCAACTGCCAACCGGCGTGCGCGGACTCGACGAAATCCTTGGCGGAGGCATTCCGGAGTTTTCCTTCAATATCATCGCCGGCACACCCGGCTGCGGCAAGACGACTCTGGCGCATCAGATAGTCTTCGCCAACGCGACGCCGAAGAACCCCGTCCTCTACTTCACCGTCCTCGGCGAGCCCGCGATGAAGATGCTGCGCTATCAACAGCAGTTTTCCTTTTTCGACGGATCGAAGCTGGGCAAGGCCATCCGCTTCTTCAACCTGTCCGAAGTGTTGATGGAGCAGGATCTGGACGCAGTCCTCGCGGAGATCGTAAAGCAGGTCACAAGCGTCAGTCCGGGCATCGTGGTGGTCGATTCCTTTCGCACCGTGATGCGCAACGCGACGAACACGGCGAGCGAGGCGGAGCTGCAGGTCTTCATCCAGCGCCTTGCGCAGTTCCTCACCAGTTGGGAAGCGACGACCTTCCTCGTCGGTGAGTATGCCGAGTCGGAGATCAAGGACAACCCGCTCTTCACCATTGCCGACGGACTTTTGTGGCTTTGGCAGGTGACGGAGAGAAACTCGGTCGTGCGCAAGATGCAGGTCATGAAGCTGCGCGGGCAGGCCTCGGTGCCCGGCCTCCACACCATCCGCATCGGCGACGAGGGGCTGCAGGCCTTCCCCCGCACGCTCGGATTGACGGGCAAGAAAACGAAACCGGGAAGACGCCGGCGCCTCTCCATCGGCATTCCCGAGCTGGACACGATGATGGGCGGGGGAATCCTCGAAGGTGACAGCCTCATCGTGGCGGGGCCATCGGGGACGGGGAAGTCCGCCCTCGCGACGCATTTCATCGCCGAGGGTTTGCGCCGGGGGGAGTCGGCGATCATGGCTCTCTTCGAGGAACGCCCGCAGGGATACACGGATCGAGCCGGTGGTTTCGGGCTCGATCTGAAAAAGCCGCAGGCGACGGGCAAGCTCGAGGTGCTCTACCTCCGCCCCCTCGACTTGTCGGTGGACGAGGCCATGCAGGCCATCCTCGACGCCATCGAGCGGACCGGCGCGAGGCGGCTCGTGATCGATTCGCTGATGGGTTTCGAGATGGCCCTGGCTCCGGGATTCCGGACTGACTTCCGCGAGTCGCTTTACCGCATGATCGGGGCGCTGACCGGTGCCGGCGTCACCATTCTCAGCACTGTCGAGGTGGAGGATTCGTTCACTGCGATGCCGCTCAGCCATTACGCGATCTCCTTTCTCACCGACGACATCATTCGGATGCGCTACGTGGAGATCGACGGCCAGATTCGAAAAGTGATGGTCGTCATGAAGATGCGCGGGGGCAATCACAGCAAAGACATCCGTGAGTATGTCATCACGGACGAAGGCGTGGTCATCATCGGTCCGCGGCAGACAGACTACACCGGACTCACCACGGGGATACCGACGCGGGTCGGAAAGAGGGAGGATGCCACGCCCGAACCAAAGGAAACGAAGTAGCAGGGGAAAACCCGATGGTCGAAGAATCTCCATCCGCCGCCATGCCGAACATGCTCTCGAGCCTTTCCCTCGAGCATGCGCCCCTGCCCATGGCCACGGTGGAGGGAGCGACGCATCTTGTGCGTTACGTCAATCCCGCCTTCTGTCAGCTTTTGGGGAAATCGTCGGATCAACTTCTCGGGATTCCGCTTTCGGATCTGTTGCCTAACAAGGTCAAATGCGTCCCCCTGATCGAACGTGTCTTTCGCTCGGGAAAACCTCTGAACCACACTGAAAAGGATCCCTCAACGCCCGACGCGGTTTTCTGGTCGTACACGATGTGGCCTCTGATGACCGACGAAAGGCACGTCGGCGTCATGATTCAGGTGACCGAATCCACCAGGGCTCATGAGACGATGGTCGAAATGAACGAAGCGCTCCTGCTCGGTTCACTCCGCCAACATGAACTCACCGAAGCGGCGGAGGGTCTCAACGAGCGGCTTCTGAGGGAAATCGCCGAGCGTGAGCGAACTGCAAAAGAGCTGGCGGAAAAGGCCCGCCTCCTCGATCTCACCCACGACGCCATCATCGTGCGCGATCTCGAGGGTCGCATCACCTACTGGAATCACGGGGCGAAGGAGATCTACGGATGGTCCTCCGAAGAGGTGATCGGAAAAGTCAGCAACACCCTTTTCGAGACAAAATACCCGGTACCGGCGGAGGAGATGATCGCTGAACTCCATCGAACCGGGCGCTGGACGGGTGAGCTCGTCCACACCCGACGAGACGGGCAAAGCATCACCGTGCTCGTTCGCAAGACCCTGGATCGCGACAGCGAGGGAAACCCGGCTTCGGTCCTGCAAAACATCACCGACATCACTGAGCGCAAGCAGGCGGAGGAAGCCCTGCGCGAAGCCGGGGAACGGTTCCGGTTCATGGCCGACTCGATGCCTCAGAAAATCTTCACCGCGAGGCCCGAGGGTGAAGTGGACTATCTGAACCGGCAATGGAAGGAGTTCACAGGCCTGCCTTCCGATAAAATGCAGGGATGGGGCTGGGTGAGCTACATTCACCCTGATGACCTCGAAGAAAATGTTCGGTGCTGGAAAGAATCACTGGCGACGGGGGCGGATTATGATCTGGAGCACCGATTCCGCCGCAAGGACGGAGTCTATCGGTGGCACCTCACCCGCGCCTACGCGATGCGCGATGCCGATGGAGAAGTCACGCTCTGGATCGGCTCGAGCACCGACATCGATGACATGATGCGGGCGCAGGAGGAATTGATGGACGCCGAAGAGCAACTGGCCGACCGGGCCGTCCAACTCGAGGGACTCGTCGTCGAGCGAACCGGGGAACTGACCACAGCGCACGCCCGGTTGCTGTTGGAGACGGAAGAGCGCAAACGCCTCGAAGCCTCCATCGCCGATGCCATCGAGGGTGAGCGTGAACGGCTCGGCAGTGAACTGCATGACGGGCTCGTGCAGGAACTGACCGGCATCTCGATGATGATGCACGCGCTGGCTCGGACGCTAGCGGAACCGGCGCCCGCGAAGGAGGCAGAGAGGCTCTGTCGCATGCTGGAGACCGCGAATAGCAACGTGAGGAACCTGTCGAAGGATTTTTATCCAGTGGAACTCAAGCAATACGGGTTGCTCGTGGCGTTGAGAAGTATCGCGCACCGCTCGCAGGAGCAATTCGGCATCTCATGTGCGGTTCAGTCCAACGCCAAGGCCATGGAGACGCTGAGCGCCGCCAAGGCAGTCCAGCTTTTCCGCATCGCGCAGGAGGCGGTCCAGAACGGCATCAAGCATGCCCGCGCCAACAGGATTATCATCCACTTCGGAAAGAAGAAGGGCGCCTGGCTGCTAACCGTGAGGGATGACGGGATCGGGTTGCCGCAAGGTTCCCCGAAGACCGGAGGCATGGGCCTCCGCATCATGCGGTATCGCGCGCAGATCATTGAGGGAACCCTGCGGGTGGAGAATGATGAAAGCGGCTGCGGTACGCTGGTATCCTGCACCGTCCCCGTCGATGACTCGGGCAGGTGAGGGAACGAGTCGCAGAACCGTGCCCGGCCGAGCCTCTTTACTCCGCCGTCGGAACGTCCGGGACGTGGCGTTTTGCCTTTGAGCGACCGCCTTTCCAGAGATCGTATTCCGGATCGGCGCTGGTGTCGAAGCGGGCCTCGAGGATCTCCCCGACCCCGTCATCGACCGCGCTGATCTCGGCCGCGACGCGCCGGATGCTGATGTCGTTGTTGTGATACTTCGGATCGAGAAAGGAGTGCACCCCGTGCTGCGAGGGAATCAGACCGGTGAGAAAAGTAGAGCGAGGGGGGGAGTCACCATCTCCGTAAGCCCGTTTGTAGCGGATCACTCCGTCGCTGGCAATCCCGCGATGGGGCCCATTCGACCTCATCCTCCACCCGTCCAGCGTAAATCGTAGTAGTGACGTCCAATGACCCCTTCACCCCACCGACCGTGGCAGGCTCCGTCCCTGCCCGGCGGGATCGATCGGATTCTGGCTTCGGAACTCTCTCGGTGTCATTCCTTTGCGATCGCGGAAGCGGCGGTTGAAGTTCGAGAGATTGTTGAAGCCGCATTCAAAGGCGATCTCCGAGATGGTGCGGTCGCTCTCGAGGAGGAGCCGGCAGGCGTCGCCGATGCGGAGTTCGTGCAGGTACTCGACGAGGGTCTTGCCGGTGTTGGCCTTGAAGAAGCGGCAAAAGGACTTGGGGCTCATCTTCGCAACGGCGGCGGCCTCTTCGAGCGTGACGGCGCCGGTCTTGTTTTTCCGCAGGTAGCCGAGGACGAGGTCGAGTCGGGAGATGTCGCGTTCTTTCAGGGAAGGGGAGTAGGCCGGACTGGCGAGGGGGCGCTTTTCGTCCGATTCGGCGAAGAGATGGAGTAGTCGCAGCAACTGCATGAAGCGCTCGAAGCTGCTCTGGTGCTCCATCGCGAGAATGAGAGCGGCGGCCTGCTCTGCGGTCGTGCCGTGGAATTCGAATCCGAAGCGGGCCTCGTCGAGAAAGTCGCGCACGGCCTGCAGCTCGTGTTTGCGCAGGAGATCCTCGCCGAGGGACTCCCGGGAAAACTGGATCACGGCGAGCGAGGGGCGCGCCCAGTCGCTCTCATCGGGCTTCCCCGAGTGGAGGGCGTGCGGGATGTTAGGCCCGTTCATGAAGAGGGTCCCGCGCTGGAGGCGTCCGATGTGGTCGCCCGAGAGGAACTCGCCGCCGTGGTCCTTCAGGGAGAGGAGGATGTCGTACTCGGGGTGGTAATGATAGACCGGCCAGATGTCCTGATCGATTTTGAAGATCATGGCCTGCGAAGGGCCGGTGGGGATGAATTCCAATTGTGGGCGGGCCATGGGGGATAGCGAGATCGCGTGAAGTGGTCCTAAAAGTACCCGCAATTTGGCAGCATTGCGACTAAAAGTGTTAAAATCGTATCAGTTTCTGTCTTGAGGTAATTTGTAGGTTCGACGGAAGGGGCGGATCTTTCGTATAGTTAACCAGCGATCCTTTTCTCCACCCATGATCCGTAGCTCCACTCTCCTCGCGCTCTTCCTCGTGTTCGGCGGCACTGCCCGCGGCGAGTTCGCTGATACGGCGGCGGCGCTCACCTTTTTCGAAGAGAAGATACGTCCTGTCCTCGCGGAGAAATGCTACTCTTGTCACAGCGCCGAGGCCGACAAGGTGAAGGGCTCGCTCCAGCTCGATCATCTCGAGCACCTCCTCGCGGGCGGCGACACCGGCGCCTCGGTCGTGGCGGGGGATGCGGAGGCGAGTCTGCTCGTCGAGGCGATGAGCTACGAGAACAAAGATCTCCAGATGCCGCCGAAGGAGCGTCTCTCGCCCGAGGTCGTCGAGGATTTCCGCAAGTGGATCGTCGCCGGTGCCCCCTGGCCCGAAGAGCCCGTCCCCGTAGCGGGAGATCACTCCGCCCCCGAGGTCTTCGATCTGGAAAAGCGCCACCGCGAGCACTGGTCGTGGCGTCCTCTCGCCGTGCCCGCGATTCCCGCAGTAGCGGGAAAGGAGTGGCCCCGATCGCCCATCGATTCTTTTATCCTAGCCCGTCTCGAAGGGGCGAAGTTGCGTCCGGCCGAGCCGGCCGATGACCGCACCTGGCTGCGGAGGGTCCATTTTGACCTCACCGGCCTGCCGCCCACGCTCGAGGAGATCCGCCGTTTTCTCGACGATTCCTCGCCGGAGCGGCGCGCCACCGTCGTCGACGGGCTCCTCGCTTCGTCGCACTACGGGGAAAAGTGGGCGCGTCACTGGATGGACCTGGTGCGTTATGCCGAGACCTACGGGCATGAGTTCGATTACCCGATCGACTACGCCTACGAGTATCGCGACTATCTCATCCGCGCCTTCAACGCCGACCTGCCCTACGACCAGTTCGCCAGAGAGCATATCGCGGGGGATCTCATGAGCAAGCCGCGGCTCAATGCGGAGGAGAAGTTCAATGAGTCCGTCCTCGCGACCGGCTTCTGGTATCTGAGCGAGGCGACCCACGCACCCACCGACGTCCTCGCGAACGAGGCGGACCACATGTCCAATCAGATCGACGTCTACAGCAAGGCTTTTCTTGGGCTCACGGTCTCGTGCGCCCGCTGCCACGATCACAAGTTCGATGCGATCTCGACGGCCGACTACTATGCCCTCACCGGCTATCTCCACGGCAGCGCGCGCACCGAGCGCTCGATGGATCCGGGCGGCACCAGACGGGACACCGCCGCCCGGCAGCGCGCCCTGCTGACCTCGGCCAATGCGGCCTTCGGTATGCCGGGGGGCGTTAATTTTGGAAAGTATCTCAGTGTTTCCACCGCCCTCGTCAGGGAGGCTTTCGCCAAAAGCCCGGCCCCCGCCGATCCGTGGGCGGGGATCGTCTTTGACGATTTCGAGGGCGGTTACGGCAAATGGACCGTGAGCGGCGAAGCCTTCGGCAAAGCCCCTGTCACGGGAGCGATCGGTGCTCAGAAACCCATCGCGGGGATATCGGGCAAACATTTTGCGAACTCCTTTGCCGGGAAGGGCGACCGGTCAAAAGGCAGCCTGCGCTCGCAGCCCTTTGTCATTGAGAAGCCTTTTCTCAACTTCCACATCGGCGGGGGCAGCCACGCCACGACCGCGCTCGAGCTCCATGTCGGCGGGAAAAAAGTGCGCACGGCATCAGGGAAGAATGTCGATACCCTCGCGGCGGCGAGCTGGGAGCTAAGTGAATTCCGCGGCCAGTCGGCCGAACTCTTTCTTGTCGATGAACACGAGGGAGGCTGGGGCCATGTCATCGTCGATCGTCTCGTCTTCAGCGATGCGCCGGCCCTCACCGAGGGAAGCCTGCCGATGGTGGGCCGGGAGACAATCGCGGCTGCCGCGACCTCGCAGGGTCTCGAGGCGGGGGTGCTGGAGCGCTGGTGCGACCTCATCAGCAAAGGGGGGAACGAAGGCACGAGCCCGGGCAGCTTCCTGAGCCGTTGGACCCTCGATCCCCGGTCCGTGAAAAGCGCGGCAAAGGCTGTGGCCGACGCGGCGGCGCGGGACGATGACTTCCTCGCCGGATCGACCCTCTACGAAGCGTTCGACAAAGACGTGCTGCCCGACGGCTGGGCTCTCTCGGGCGAGGCATTCTCCCTCACCGGGACCAAGCCGGGATTCACCCTGACAGAGGCCCATTTTTTGTCCCTTCCCGGCATGATCTCCAGCGCGACCCTCGGGGAGAAGCACTCCGGGGTCCTGAGATCGCCCACTTTTACGATTGATAGTGATCAGATCCATGTCCGCCTGCGCGGGCAGGGCGGATACATGCGAGTGGTGATGGACAACTATCACATGGCCGTCTTCCAGCCGCTCCTCTTCCGCGGCACGATCCAGAAAGACTTCGACACCGCCGGCCGGTTTCAATGGAAGAGCTTCGACGCCGACCTGAAAAAGTACCGCGGCCATCGTGCCTACCTCGAGTTCGTCGATGAGGGCGCGGGTTCGCTCGAGGTCGATGAGATCCGTTTTTCCGACGCACCCGCCCCGCAGGCGGAGCCTCACCCCTTCGTCGCGCTGCTCGCCCCGGTGGAGCAAAAGGACTGGGCGCCCGCGCTCAACGCCGCGGCCTCGTCCGATCCCGTCCTCCTCGCTTCGCTCGGGGCGGCCGGACTCGTCCCCGGCGACGTCCTTTCCCCTGCCGCTCTTAAGACTGCGGCCGAGGCCCGCGCCCTCGATGAGACACTCCCCGCCGAGCGCTTTGCCTTGACCATGGCCGAAGGTACCCCGGAGAATGCCCGGGTCTACGTGCGCGGCAGCCACCGCAGCCTCGGCGAAGAGGTCCCGCCCCGCTTCCTCGAGGCGCTCGGGGGCAAAGCAGGCGATCGTCTCACCCTCGCGGCGGAGACGGTCGCGCCGGAGAATCCGCTCACCTCCCGCGTCATCGTGAACCGGCTCTGGCATCACCTCATGGGAGAGGGCCTCGTCCCCAGCGTCGATGACTTCGGTCCGATGGGGCAGCTGCCCTCGCACCCGGAGCTGCTCGACTGGCTCGCGACCGATCTCATCGCGCACGCCTGGTCGCTCAAACACACGATACGCGAGATCGTCCTCTCGCAGACTTACGCCCAGGCGAGCGTGGTAAATCCTGACATAGACAAAAACTTTCTTGCTACGGCCGATCCGACGAACCTACTGCTGCACCACATGCCGGTGCGGCGGCTTAGTGCCGAGGCGATCCGGGACGGTATCCTCGCGGTATCGGGCTCCCTCGATCCGGCGCTCTACGGCCCCTCGGTCGCGACGCACCGCACCGACTTCATGAGCGGACGCGGTGCCCGCGCGAGCGGTCCCCTCGACGGGGCCGGACGCCGCACCGTCTACGGCGCGATCTACCGGAACTTCCTCTCGCCCTTTCTCATGACCTTCGACATGCCCAATCCCTTCGGGCCGAAGGGCAATCGCGGCGCCTCCAACGTTCCCGCCCAGGCCCTCGCGCTCATGAACGATCCCTTTGTCATCGATCAGGGAAAAAAGTGGGCCGACCGGCTCCTCGCCGAAGGTCAGCTCACCGACGAAGCGCGCATCGCCCTGATGTATGAGAGCGCGACCGCCCACCTCCCCGACCCCGCCATCACCGCCGCTCTCGCCGCCTTCTTAAAAGAGCAATCCACCACCTACGGCACCACCGACGCCCGCGCCTGGTCCGACCTCGCCCACGTCCTCTTCAATCAAAAAGAGTTCCTCTACCTCCGCTAACTGATTCTCTACTTCTTTGCTCCTTCACTTCTTTCCTTCTCCCAAAATGCACTGCCACCAGTTCCATCCCCGCCAGCTCAATCGCCGAGACATGCTGCGCCGTTGCGCGATGGGCTTCGGCGGTGTCGCGATGCAGGCGCTCCTCCACGACGAAGCCACCGCCTCCGTCGGGATCTCCGACCCGCTCGCGCCGAAGGCCCCCCATTTCCCGGCGAAGGCGAGGAACGTGATCTTTCTCTACATGGACGGCGGTCCCTCGCAGGTCGATACCTTTGACTACAAACCGCTCCTTGAGAAATATCACGGCCGCGATCCGCGCGAGGTCATCGGCGAACTCGCCCCGACCCAGTTTGATAATGTAGGCAAGGTGCTCAAAAGTCAGTGGGCCTTCAAGCAGCGCGGCGAGAGCGGCGCCTGGGTCAGCGATCTCTTCCCCCACCTCGCCGACCCCGAAGTGATCGACGAGATCGCCTTCGTGAAGTCGATGACCTCGAAGTTCTCCGAGCACACCTCGGCGAACTATTTCCTCCACACCGGCAGCGGACTTCAGGGACGCCCCAGCATGGGAGCGTGGTTCGGTTACGGCCTCGGCACGATGAACCGGAATCTCCCCGGTTTTGTTGTGCTTAATGGCGGGCTCATTCCTCCGGGCGGCCTCGACTGTTTCGGCTCAGGCTTCCTCCCCGCCGCCTACCAGGGGTCCATCTTTCTCCCCCGCGAGCAGCCCATCGCGAATATCAAACCGCAGGAGTCCGATCCCCGGCTCCAGACGAACAAACTCAAACTCATCGCCGAGCTCGACCGCGCCACCTACGCCGCGAGCGGCTACGACCCCCAGATCGAAGGCGCGATTCAGAACTACGAGACCGCCTTCCGCATGCAGACCTCGGTCCCCGACCTAATGGATCTGCGGGGCGAACCTGACTCGGTGAAAAAGCTCTACGGTCTCGAGACCGACTTTGAAAACACGAAGACCTTCGGCCTGCAATGTCTTCTCGCGCGCCGCCTCGTCGAGCGCGGGGTGAGGTTCATCGAGCTTACCTGCCCGACCGGCAACGGCGACCGCTGGGATCAGCACGGGAATCTCTTTGAAGGCCATTCGAGGAATTGCAAGACCGTCGACCAGCCCATTGCCGCGCTCATCAAGGATCTCAAACGCACCGGCCTGCTCGAGTCGACCCTCGTCGTCTGGGCGGGCGAGTTCGGACGCACCCCCTTTGCCCAGGGCGGCGACGGACGCGACCACAATCCCTTCGGCTTCACCGTCTGGATGGCCGGCGGCGGCGTGAAAGGCGGAGTCAGTGTCGGCGAGACCGACGAGTGGGGCTACCGCGCGGTGCAGGACCGCTTCGAGATGTACGACCTCCACGCAACGATGCTGCACCTCCTCGGCGTTGAGCATACCCGCAGCACCTTCCGCTTCAGCGGACGCGACATGCGCCTGACAGACGTACACGGCCACGTCATCAAGCAGATCGTGGCGTGAG
>Ga0209491_10000983_pt1 | contig 56860 bp, 57 predicted proteins | sample BON02_FD_187213 | JGI IMG/M metagenome (GOLD analysis project Ga0209491, IMG submission 187213) | Freshwater microbial communities from Lake Bonney liftoff mats and glacier meltwater in Antarctica - BON-02 (SPAdes) (version 2) | ecosystem: Environmental > Aquatic > Freshwater > Ice > Glacier... | reverse complement strand
TGACTTTGCCGGGTAGTAAATCTTTAATCCGCTCCCACTGGTCGTCCCGCAGTAGCTTTCTGGGCATCGCTGGCTCCCTTCAAAAGGCCAGAAGGTACCAAGATTGATTGAATGTGTACAGGCCCTAGTGAACCCTTCCTTAATGCTGCTGCGGAGCGCAGCCCTTGCCGTTGCGCTTCTAGTGCAGGCTTCTCCGGCGCGTGCGGAAGTCGTTACGCTCATTTGCCAGGGTGAATCGATCGAACCGCAGCACCGCGCTTGGGGCACCTCATTCACGCTTCGGATCAACTATGATCAGAAAATCGTCGATCTTTTAGGGCCCAACGGAACCGTGTGGTTTTCGGCGGCGGCAACGATTACCGAGAGCAGCGTCAGCTGGGATAAGTGGAATTACTCGTCCGGCTATGCGCCGGGTTTTATGGGGTCACTGAATCGACTTTCTGGTCACGGCTTGGCGACTTTTAGATACGAAAACGAGTCTATGCGCAGTATGTCCGGTCCTTGCCGCCGCGCCACGCAAAAGTTCTGATACGACACGATCATGATCGATGGCAAGCATGCAGCATCACTCAAGGAGAAAATCATGACACCAAAATTCAGATTTTTTCAAGCAAGATTTTCCGCGACTCTGCTGCGGTGTGTAGCTCTTGCAGTTGCGCTTCTAGTGCAGGCTTCACCCGCGCGTGCGGAAGTCGTTACGCTCGTTTGCCAGAATAACGCTGCTAGTCAGCACCCACCATTGCCGGTCGACTCATTATTCACGCTGCGGATCAACTACGATCAGAAGGTCGTCGAGCTTTTAAACTCCAACGGTAGCGCGCGGGAGTCGGCGGCGGCAAGGATAACTGAGAGCACCGTAGAATGGGACTCTGGTAAACACCCGCGTTTTGGGGGGGAAGTGAATCGACTTTCGGGTGAAGGCGTTGTGGTTTTTCCCTACTGGGTAGGTAATTTACACACTACTAGCCGTATGTCCGGTCCTTGTCGCCGTGCGACACAGAAATTCTGAGTGACACAATAGCACTGCAACGCATCGGACAAACCCGAAAGAGAATGTGAAATGACAAATGCCATGCGTGTTTGGAAGGCGATGATCCCTGCGTTTCTCCTCTTCGGTTTCGCGGTCAGCGACGTGGTAGCGCAAACGGACTGGCGGCGGTCCGGTTCGCAAAAAGAAGCGATATGCCAGGGTAGTTGTGGTGGCGGGTGCGGACCATGCACAACCGCCCCGGCGCCGAGCGGCCCCTCCGCTGAAGAAGTGAGGCAACAGAAGGAACGTGCGCGCCTGAAGGCCAAGGCATGGTCCAGCGATGAGGCCATGGATTATTTCGACCGCAAGGACTGGGATAACGCCATCCGTTCCTTCGAGGAGGCGCTGGAGCGCGATCCCGACGATCCTGATTTGAACAACTGGCTTAAACGCGCCAAGGCGGAAAAGGCAAAAGCGCAGATGCCGGTACTTGCATTACCGCCGATACCGGCACCGACCAATGCTAGTAAAGTCGTGGATACGCGCGGCGTGGCCAAGGACGGCGCCTACCTCACCGCCCAAGTGCCGGAACTGGCGCGCTCGCCCGCCGCCGACCGTATCACCAAAGGTTTCCAGGCCGTGATCAGCCACGATTGGCCGGTGGCGCTCGCCTGGTGGCAGGAAGCGCTGCAACGTGATCCCGCAAATGTCGCGTTAAAACGTTCGGTGGATCTGGCGCAGTGGATGGTGGACCGGCGCAAGGCCGTGGCGGCGGGACCGGTCACGCCGCTCAGTGCCGCCATCCATGCCGCAGCGCGCGGTGACAACACCCAGGCCATTCGCCAGTTCGAGCTTGCCAAGGCAGAAAACCCGGCTAGTGCGACGCACGTGGATAGCATGATCGCGACCATCCGGCAAAAGTCGGCTCAGAAGGAAAAACAAGCGGCGATCAACGCGGAGATCGTAAGGCAGCAGATATCACTTGTCGGTGCGCTGAACGACGACGGAATGAAGATGCTGATGGCCGGCAAGGACAAGGAAGCGCAAAAACTGTTCGATGATGCGCAATTCTTCTCCATGGGCTTGTCACCCAAACAAGTAAAGTCTTACGACTCCCCCTACTTTGGCCCCATGAACGCCGTGCCAAAGCAGCCGTTGCCGCTTAAGGCAAAGCCGAAGCCATGAAAAGTGCGACGGTCGAGGCCGAATACGAGAAACAAACCATATAACACGAGAGGTACTGCACCATGACTAGGCTTTTCCAGATTCTCCTAGTAGGTCTTTGTTTTCTTGCTGCCACTGCCCATGCGGGTGATTACCTCCTGCACGAAGCGGCGGATTCCGACAACTACCGAAACATACCGGAGTCGAAATGTTTCTGTCTGCGTGAGGTAAGGGGGGTGCAAGCGTAGTTACAAGCCCGGGTGGAACAAAGCGAAACACGAAAAAACCAGCGGATTGAAAAGGGGAGTCAAACCATGAAACTTACAAACCAGATCATCATTCTCATCCTCACACTCCTAACCTCGATGGCCAGCGCCCCCAATCTCCCCGTGAGCAGTTGAAGCAGATAGTCGAGCAATTGCAGAGCCTAGCTTCATCTACTTAGTAGAAGACAAATTATGCCGTCACAAGAGCTTCCTCAAGAGTTTCGCCGACAGTTGGACCAGGCTGGTCTTCAGTTCACCCTGCCACCCGGCTTCGGGCTGACTGCACCCATACCCAACGACAGCGTCGCCTACCACTGCGCGATTGCGTTACCCGAACCCAAGCTGGAAATCCGGTATCACATCGTTGCGCTCAAACGTGAACCCTTGCCGGCAGGGTTTACGTCCGTTGCCAGCGTCAATTTAAACGCCATGCATGATACCTACCTCGCGGCGCTGATCTATAACGTTGCGGATCGCGTTCTTGCAGATCCAAACCCGCTGCCTACAGAGGCGGTGCAAGCGGAATTCAATGCAAATCGGGGCGCTATCTGCCGTTTGGTTTTGAAACCAGACGCGTTTAGCGCGGGCTTCAATGAATGCATGCTCCTGGCTTTGCATCGCGATGATCTCGCTGATGTTTATATCTTCTATATGTTCGACAAATTCGAGCAAGTGGCAGAAGTGATGGGAAACAATTTTCACACGCTGACGTTTGCTAAAGGAAATGAACAATGAATCCCGCTCGACAGATCGTCATTATTACCCTCGCCATTCTAACTTCGATGGTTACCGCCCACGCCCAGTCTCCACGCGAGCAGTTGAGCCAGATGGTCGAGCAATTGCAAAAGAGTCCAGTCGACATCGCCCTGCGCGAGACGTTCATCACGCTCTACGAATCACATGGCATGGGTATACAGGATGTGTAAACCGCAGCGAAGCTGCTGGAACTGGCACGCAGCCGCAAGGTTGGCACCACACTGCCGATGTAATTATAACTTATTGATTTTATTAATTATTTAGTCCTGGCGCCAGCAGTCAGGCTGTCACTGCAACACGTTGGTCGGCCCATACAAGCCGGCCAATTTTATTTGGTGGGCTGTTATTTTTTTCCTCTGCGTGCAGCCTATACTAGCCACGCGTCACAAAGAATCACGGTGTTTGGCGTCATCGCTTAACGATCCACCCGAAGCCCTGTCTCCCCAATAAAGGAGTGCAAATGGCCTTGAACGATCCTGACAACTGCCGTAGCCGGCGTATGGCGCCAGCTCGATTCACCTTGATTTTCCATGGCCTCATCGCCGTCATGGCGACGACCTGGTTTACTCCAACCTCGTTTGCGCAGCGCGACTTTGGGTGCAGCCCTACGGTCGCCAATCCCTGTCGGGGCGGCTCATCGGGCGGCAGTTCGGGGGGAAGTTCGGGGGGAAGTTTCAGCTGGCCCTGGTCCACCAGCCCCGCGCCAGCGCCCAACCCTGGGCATCAGCTGAATTCGGATGGTGTTGCTGCTTACAACAGGGGCGACTGGGCAACTGCGGTTTCCCTGTTCGAGCAAGCCCTGCAACGGGAGCCAAACAACTCCACGATGCAAAAGAATCTCGCCAATGCCCGCGCGAACCTGGCGACTCAAAAGGAACGACAGGCGGCAGAACGCGAAGCGATGGAGCGGCAACGCCAGAATAAAGCCGCGGCGGACAACATGCAGCAGTCGATACAAAACTTCACGCAATCTTTGAATGCCGCGCCGGTGACCGGCGGCCTGGATTTCGACGGGCGCACCGCTGGCACTACGCCTAGCCGTGGCAATAGCGACAGCCTGGATTTCACCTCGGCTGTCCCGGTCCCGAGCCAGGCGAGGACACCCGCTACGCCCGCGCCGTCGGGCGACCCAATGGTAGTGGATGCGCGCAACGTCCCGTCGGGCCTGTCGAAATCCGTGGAAAACGCCATTGCCGCCGCTTACGCCAACGCACCCGCCGGCGTCGACGATCGTGTCCGCAAGGGATTTCAGGCGGTCATGGATCGCGATTGGAAAGTCGCCAAGGCGTGGTTCGAGGACGCGCTCCAGCGCGACCCCAGCAACGCCGGCCTGAAGCGCATGATCGTTCTCACCGAATACTCGTTGCGCGACAAACAGGCCGTGCCGCCGGCAGCGACAGTCCCTGTCCCGGCAACAAGAAGCCCGTCCCCGGCCAAGGCTGAGCTTGATGAATACGCCAAAAATTTTCGCGAAGGGCGCAAGGGTACGCCGAGTGACCGGGTGCGCACCTATGTGCGCGGACTATCCAACGAAGAGTTCAAACATTTGGTTTGGGATTTGCAACCCCAGGATACCGACATCGAATATTTGTTTGACCTGAACACCCCGCGTTCTCCCCAGAACCGAGCTAGCGTCCGCTAGAACAGTTCTCGTTTGAGACCACCCACCATTACTTCGATCTGCCAATAAGCGGACCCAGGGCAGCGCTATGGCCTCAAGAAAAGACCGGCGGGGAATTCCACTGTGCTGCGCCGCTCTGATTTTTGCCCTGATCACGGCACCGGGCATCGCCGCGGCGCAAGGCGCCCCGCCCGCGCCGCTGCCCCCCACCGCGCAGGAAGCCCTCGACAAAGGGATCATCGCCGCCAAGGTGCCGGACTACCCGCTGGCGGTGCGCTTTTTCGAAGAGGCGCGCAAACTTGCGCCGCGAGCCCCGGTGATCTACCTGAACCTGGGGCTGGCCGAATCGAGAATTCCAAGTCGCGAGCTGCGCGCCATTGCCTGGTTTGGCGCGTATCTGGCGGCCTATCCCGATGCGCCGAATGTGGCAGCGGTGAAGGAGCAGATCGCCCTGCTCGACGTGAGAAACCAGAGCAATGTTTCACGCCTCCTAAAAACCGTGCAGGATGCGGCGATGCAGTTGCCGATAGAAAGAGTTATCGATAAAGACAAGGATGGACGAATATCCATGGAAACGGTAAATCGGTCAGCGATCATTCGTGACTATGGGTTGAAGGAGGTGTCCAAGTTGTGGGCGCAGATGGGTGATATTCCCTTGGCGCTAAAAGCAGCCGGAAGCATTCTGGATGTTGACCAGAAAAGCATGGCGCAACGCGACATCGCCGGGGAGCAGGCACGAGCCAACGACTTCGCCGGTGCGCAAAGGACAACCGATAGAATTCAGGACGCTCACTACAAGACCTTTGCGCAAGCAGATATCGGTCGGGAGCAGGCAAAGGCCGGTGACATCGCTGGCGCACAAAAGACTGTCGCCGGTATTTTAGACCCTCGCAAAAAGGATTTTGCGCTATCCGACATCGCCAGTGCGCAGGCAAGAGGCGGTGACATAAAGGGCGCACAACGGACCGCTGATAGCATCCCGGACGACGGCAAGTATCAAAGTGGGGCCTACGCCGCCATCGCCAAGGCACAGGCAGAAGCCGGTGACATCGCGGGCGCGCAAAAGACCGCCGACAGCATTCAGAGCGCTTACCATAAGGCCTATGCGCAATCGGACATCGCCGAGGCACAGGCAGAAGCTGGTGACATCGCAGGTGCGCAAAAGACCGCCGACAGCATTCAGGATGCGAGCGTAAAAGATATTGCGCAAAGAGGCATCGCCTACGCGCAGACTCTGGCAGGTGATATCGCGGGTGCCCGGAAGACGGCCGGCAAAATTCAGAACGCCAAAGAGAAGGAAGGGTGGGTGGAATACTTCATAGCCATGGCCCAGGCAAGGGCCGGCGATATGGCGGGTGCGCAAAAGACTGTCGATGGCATTAAGTCGGCAGATCGGAAGCGCTTAGCGCAAGCTGGCGTCACGGAGGTGCAGGTAAAAATCGATCCGGGAAGCGCCCCGGCGCTGGCGCCGCCCGTGGGGATGGTAAACCAATGGATCTTGAAAAATGAAGACGCCTTGAGCGCGCCGATTTTCCTGAACCTGGGTGACCATCTCAAAACCTTGCCCACCGGCGATTCTCGAAAAACATTTGTGCCGCTGCTGGACGCGGCTAAGGCGATGGTCAGCGCCAGCACGGACATTGCCACGATGCTGAAGCAGCAGACCAAGCGATAAATCCCGCCGCGATGTCATACAGTCCTCGGCACCCGAGCCCGTTGCAACCCGTTCCCATGCCCCGGTTTTACTTGCTCATCTGGATTGCTTTTTTGAGCCTTGCTCAACCGTTTACCGCACTGGCGCAGACGAATGTGCCTGCGCCCCTGCCGCCCGCCGCGCAGGAAGCCGTGGACAAAGGGGTGATTGCCGCGAAAGTATCGGAGTACCTGCTGGCGATCCGCTACTTCGAGGACGCGCGTAAGCTCGCGCCAACTTCACCGGTCATCTACCTGAATCTCGGCTTGGCCGAATCGAGAATTCCGGGGCGCGAATTGAGGGCAATTGCCTGGTTTGGCGCGTATCTCGCAAGCTACTCCGGAGCGCCCAATGCCGCAGCAGTCAACGAGCAAATTGCGGTGCTCGAAATAAAGAATCAGGGCAGCCTCGCGCGCCTGATCCGCATCACAGAAGATGCCGCCAAGCAGCATTGGCCGACCAATAAATGGGGGCACGAATCCGCCTGGCTTCGAGACGAGGCTCTGCAAAAAGTCGCGGTACTGTGGGCAAAAAACGGGGATTTTGAAATTGCTCTTCGAACATTAGATGGCACTTCCTCAAGAGAATTGATAAAAGATGAGACGAGAGTCGCCATAGCATACCAACAGATTACCTCAGGCGATTTCGCAGGCGCAAAAAAGACAGCTGGTCTTATTCAGAATGCCAACACCATCCTCAATAAGAGCCAAACCTTACTACGTTACGTCGCCGAAGCTCAGGCAAAGGCCGGTGATATTGCTGGTGCGCAAATGACAGCTGAAAGTGTGGCTGAAGGTAGCAACAAGGATTTGGCTCGGTATTCCATCACGACCGCGCAGCTTCAAGCCGGTGACATCGCTGGCGCGCAAAAGACCGGCGATAACTTTCAGGATGCTGGAGGAAAAGATTGGGCGTTATCTGTCATCTCGCAGGCTCAAGCAGAGGCGGGAGACATCGTTGGCGCGCAAAAGACGGCTGACAGGATTCATGATGCTGCATCTAGGGAGCGGGCGGGTAGGAACATCCCTTTTGCGCAGACTACCATCGCTTCGGCTGCAGAGAAACAAGCGGAAGCCGGTGACATCGTTGGCGCGCAAAAGACGGCTGACAGGATTCAGGGTGCTGCTGGCGGTTGGAAGGACAGAGTTTTAGGCGGCATTGCCGTGGCAAAGGCAAAATCTGGTGATATCACAGGCGCACAAAAGACCGCCGATAGCCTTCCCCCTGGTTGGAAAGACAAAGCGCAAGCAGGCATCGCCGCAGCGCAGGCTCAAGCTGGTGACATCGCAGGCGCGCAAAAGACCGTCGATAGTATTCAGGCCGCTGATTGGAAGAGCGTAGCGCAAAAAGCTATCACCGCACTACCGGCGCAACCCGCCGCGCCATCACCTTCGGTTAACAAATGGATTGTGAAAAATGGAGAGCTATTGAATGAAGCCGTTTTTTTGGATCTTGGTTCATATCTGAAATCGCTGCCCTCGGACAACACAGAGAAACTCTTTGATGGGTTGCACAACGTAGCCAAAAAAATTGCCGACGCGCGACAAGTCATCACCCAGATGTTGAAACAGCAGGCCAAGCGATAAATCCCGCCGCGATGTCATTCAGTCGTCGGCACCCGAGCCCGTTGCAACCCGTTACCATGCCCCGGCTTTACCTGCTCATCTGGATTGCTTTTTTGAGTCTTGCTCAACCGCTGGCCGCGCAGCCACAGACGAATGTGCCTGCGCCCCTGCCACCCGCCGCGCAGGGGGCCGTGGACAAAGGCATCATCGCCGCCAAGGTGCCGGACTACCTGCTCGCAATTCGCTACTTCGAGGACGCGCGCAAGCTTGCGCCAGATGCACCGGTGATCTACCTCAACCTGGGGCTCGCTGAATCGAGAATCGCCGGGCGCGAGCTACGCGCCATCGCGTGGTTTGGCGCGTATCTTGCAGCCTATCCCGATGCGCCGAATGTGGCAGCGGTGAAGGAGCAGATCGCCGTGCTCGACGTCAGGAACCAGAGCAATATTTCCCGATTGATCAAGTCTGTGCAGGATGTGGCCAACCAAATCCCTGACGGCTACGATCACGACAATTCCTTGGTAAGTGTGGTCGCAATGTGGGCGAATGTTGGCGATATTACAGCAGCCCTTAAAGCCACCGATTTCATTTCAGAAAAAGGATGGGTTCACAAAGGCTATGCCCAAAGATTTATTGCTGTAGCTCAAGCGCAGGTTGGTGATATTGCCCGCGCGCTGAAGACGGCTGATCTTATTCGGTCGGATGAGACGAAAATTTACGCACAGATCGCCATTGCTAATGCTCAAATAAAATCTGGTGATCTGGCGGGTGCTCAAAAAACTTTGGCGTCTGCTCAAGTCTCGAGTGGTCTTAGTCTGCGCTACGCCTTCAATAAAACCAATGAGCAGGAAACTATTGCTTATGCTCAAGTGAAGGCTGGTGATATTGACGGCGCGAAAAACACTTTGGTCTCTGCTCTAAAGACCGCTGATCTTATTGACGATGCGATCCTAAAACACAAGGCGCAGTTAGCCTTCGCTAAAGCTCAACTATACGCTGGTGATATTGCGGCCGCGCAAAATACTTTAGCATCTGCTCTAAAGACCGCTGATCTTATCCAGCAAGCGATCGTGAAAGCCGGTGCACAGAAAGACATCAGCACAGCACAGCGTGCCATCGCTGAAGCTCAAATAAAAGTTGGTGATATTGAAGGAGCTCGAAAAACTTTGGCGTCTGCTCAAAAGACGGCTGATCTTATTCAGGACGTATCATCTCAAAAAACACAGGAACAGCGTGCCATCGCTGAAGCTCAAATAAAAGTTGGTGATATTGAAGGAGCTCGAAAAACTTTGGCATCTGCTCAAAAGGCCGCTGACCTTATTAAGGACGCGTATGGTAGCAAACAGCGCGAACAGAGTTCCATCGCTTTTGCAATGGCTGGTATTACCAATGCGCCAGACCCAACTCGCCAGTCAACGTCAGACATCCGACCCCCAATCCAGCCTGTTGTCACAGTTTCCGATTGGATCGCAAAACTGGATGACGACAGGTCTGTGGCCTATTTCGAGAACGACCGTTGTCCATTGAACACTGCTCCTTTTCTGGATCTGGCGAACTATCTGAAATCCCTGTCGCCATCGGACAATCCCCGAAAAGTTTTCGAGTCGCTCGAATACGCCGCCAAAACAATTGTCACAGCGCAAAATGTCATCTCCGGAATACTGAAACAGCAGGCACAGTCGCTGGCCAAGCCGTGAATAATTTTATGTCATTCGCTCGCCTTGGCCGGTTAACCATCCTGCTTTTTTCCTTGAACCTTGCGCAACCGTCTGCCGCGCTGGCGCAGACGACTACACCTGCGCCTCTGCCCGCCGCCGCGCAGGAAGCTATCAACAAGGGAATCATCGCGGCAAAGGTCCCGGACTACCTGTTGGCAATCCGCTACTTCGAGGAAGCGCGCAAGCTCGCCCCGCAGGCCCCGGTGATCTTTCTCGATATGGGGCTCGCTGAATCGAGAATTCCGGGGAGAGAACTGCGCGCCATTGCGTGGTTCGGCGCCTATCTTGCCGCCTATCCCGATGCGCCGAATGCGGCGGCGGTGAAAGAACAAATTGCGGTGCTGGATGTGACCAATCGAAGCAGCGTCTCCCGACTGATCCGCACCGCGCAGGAAGCGGCCGCCCGGTCGGCGGGAATGCCGCAGGCCAGCGGGCTTTACAAGGCGACGGAATATTGGTTGGAGTTCGGGGACATCGCGGGGGCTCAGGAGGCTACCGACCTGATTCGCCTGCCCTCGATCAAGAGCGCCGCGCTGGTCCTGATTGCCAGGAAAAAATTCAGAGCCGGTGATGCTGCTGGCGCGAAAAACGCGCTCTCCGCCGCGATCAGGAGCGCGAATGACATCGGTGCCGAGCCGGCGTACGGAATACAGAGCTCTCAGACCAGAAAAATGATACTCCTGGAATACATCGCCAAAGAGCAGGCAAGTGAGGGGGATTCATCGGGCGCCCATAAAACCGCCGATCTCATCGAGGAGATAACCCACAAGGGCCGGGCGCAGAGAGGCATTGCCGAGAGTCAAATTGAATCGGGCGCGTACGCGGACGCACAGGAAACCCTGGCAATGGCGTTGAAGACCACGGAAATCATGCCGCCGGAGTACAGAGCCCGTGCACTTGACCTTATCGCCAAACTTCGAACGGTGGCCTCTGACGCGCTGAACCGGGGTCCGGAGCGCCGGCCGGCGTCCCGCGCGCAGCCGTCGAGCCGAACCGCAGCTGCCAGTTCAGACTGGCTCAGGATGCTCGATGACGACAACGCGAGCAACGATTGTCCGTTGAACACGATGCCATTTCTGAACATCGGGGAATTCATGAAATCCCTGCCGCCGGCCCAGAGTTCGCAGGATCCGTTCGCCGCGCTGCACATGACGATAGAAAGGGTTGCCAAAGCGCGCGAAGTCGTTGTCCTGATGTTGAAGCAAGCGTCACGTTAGCGATCGACGACATGGGAACCATGATTCGAGTCGTTCGCGCGGGACTGGCAGCAGCCTTTGGGTTGTCGATCGCTTTTGGCCCCGCCTATGCACAGTTGCCTGCTGGGGCGCAGGACGCGATCGACAAAGGAGTCATCGCCGCCAAAGTGCCGGACTACCTGCTGGCAGTCCGCTACTTCGAGGACGCGCGCAAGCTCGCGCCGGATGCGCCTGTCGTCTACCTCAACCTGGGACTGGCCGAATCGAGAATCCCCGGACGGGAACTACGCGCGATCGCTTGGTTCGGCGCCTATCTCACGGCCTATTCCAATGCACCGAACGCCTCAGTGGTCAAGGAGCAGATCCTCTCCCTGAGGGCAAGAAACACGAGCAACCTGCTGCGCTTCATCGCAACTCTGCAGAAGGTGGCGCGGCAGAACGCGAATCTTCGGGATGCCGCGATTCTATGGGCGGAAGTGGGTGATCTTGCAGAAGCCCACAAAGCCGCCGATTTGACCTCGGACGCCGACTGGAAGCGGGCCGCACAGACCGCCATCGCCGAAGGTCAGGTAGACGCCGGCGATCGCACAGGCGCTCGAGAGACTTTGGCAATCGCCTTGAAGACTTCCGATCTGATCGTCGATATGGAGGCTAAGGCAATGGGGCAGGCGCTCATCGCCAAGGTTCAAATACGGGCGGGCGATAGCGCGGGAGCCGTGGATACGCTGGCCTCTGCGCTCAGGAGCGCTGATCTTATTCAATCCACAAGGTACCGATCCCATGTACAAGGAATTGTCGCGGTTGCGCAATTCGATGCCGGCGATCATGCCGGGGCACGGAAAACTATTGAGTCGATCCAAGACGTGGAACTGAAACGTTCCGCGATAATCAATATTTCCCGCGAATCCGAGAAAATGTCCGCCGCCTCGAAACTAAATCGAGAGATCCTGCCGGCAAGGTGCGTGGCAGGTCCACCCCTTCTACGAGCGATTGGCTTGCGATACTCGATAACGACAATGTGCGCAGCGCCTGTCCATTGAATACTGAGGCGTTTCTGAACTTGCAGGCGCATTTGAACGCGTTGCCGTCATTCGACAATCCGAGAACCTATTTCGACAAAGCCAGTGTGGTTGCCAAGACCCTTGTAAGGGCAAACAATGCCGTAACGGAAATGTTGCAGCACGAGAGGAAACAGTGAAACAGGGCGCCGCAGCCATTACCACTGCCAAGGACGCCCACCTCATCACCAATGAAGAGGCCGCAGACAAGTTCGGAGCTGCTCTGGCCCATCTCGCCAGAGAAGCCGCCGGGTTGCCTGCAATCGGTACCGCGGGTAAATAACCCAATGGCGTGGATTGCAAACTGTATCGTTGAATATATGATCACTCGAAACTCTGTCAGCACCCTGGCTTGCATCGCCGCATTCCTGGCAATGACCCTGTTTCCTCCAGCTACCCACGCCGAATGCGTGCGGTGGACTCCACCCAAAAAAGCGCCAAACGCCGCGCCGGAGTTTGACGGGCCGGGCGCATTCGGGGTGCTGCACAATACGGTGACGCTGGATTGCCTGAGTTACGCGGGGTCAATCGAAAAAAACGGTGTCGAGCATGTGCTGATCCGGGATGAAACGGGCACAGTCCATCAGCTGCGGCTGGGCAGTTACATGGGGGAGAACAACGGCGTCATCATGAAAATAGATGCCGCAGCCATCCACATCAAGCAACTGGTCCGTCGAAACGGGCGAGCGGAAGAAATTGATGTAAAGTTCGCAAAGCGTACAAAATAATGCGAAATGACGCCGACTGACGGCTGAGAAATGCGCTGTCCGTCAACCTCGAGATTCGTTACCGTATCGATTCACTGCCAATGCTCGCCGCGGAACAATCGCGTAGCTGCGGCATCGTCACCACATTGCCAACCAAGCTATAACTTATTGATTTTATTAAAATATTTATGACAAACCCTGCAGAATTCATTGGCTTCGTCGGCATCGGCGCGATGGGCACCCCCATGGCCGGCAATCTTGCGCGCGCCGGTTACAAACTGGTCGCGTTCGATCTCGATGCCAAACGCACAGCTGCTCTGGCAGGCGAAACCGGCGTGACCGTCGCATCCAGCCTCGCCGCACTCGGTGCCGAAGCGAACATCATCATCACCATGCTGCCCGATGGCAAAGCCGTGCGTACCGCATTGTGCGGCAAGGGTGATAATTTCAAGGACTGCCTGCTCGAGCGCGCACCCAAAAATACGCTGATCATCGACATGAGTTCTTCGTCGCCCATGGGCACGCGTGAACTCGGCACGCTGCTGGAGCAACGCGGCTATCCGCTGATTGATGCGCCGGTATCCAACGGCGTCAAAGGCGCGGTCGCTGCCACGCTGTCGATCATGGTCGGCGGCGACAAAAATATCTTCGAGCGCGTGAAACCCATGCTCGAAAAAATGGGCAGCCAGATTTATTTTGCCGGCCCGCTGGGCGCAGGCCATGCCATCAAGGCACTCAACAACTATGTTTCCGCCGCAGGACTGATCGCCGCCTGCGAAGCCATGCACGCCGGCCAGGCCTTCGGCATCGATCCCAACGTGATCGTCGACATCATCAACACGTCGAGCGGCATGAACAACACCACCAAAAACAAGTGCAAGCAGTACATGCTGTCCGGCGCTTACAACGCCGGCTTTTCCACCGGGCTGATGGCGAAGGATGTACGCACCGCGCTGGAAATTGCGCAGGCCATGAACACCTCAACCACTTATGCCAAGCCGACTGCAGACGTATGGGATGCGATGGAGCAAAAACTGGGGTTTACATCGGACCATACTGAAATGCATAAATATACTTTAAAATCAACAACTTAGAATACTTTTGCATCATGCACATCTGGCGCGGCGCACATGACAGCGCCTGGGAGACCGTTCAGCAGGAATTAAGCGCAGCCTATCGGTGCGACGGCCTGCCCATAGTGCCGCCGACCGCGGAGCGGGTATCAGCCATGCTCTCCGCCAACAGTTACAAGCCCGAAGAAGAAATCGCCGTACTGCCGCCGGGATTTGAAACCGTCACTGCCGGCGACATCGCGATCTGCGCAGTGATGGCAGGCTGCAAGCCGGAATACCTGCCGGTACTGATAGCCGCCGTCGATGCGCTGTCCGACATGGATTTCAATCTGGTCGGCATTGCCACCACCACCGGATCCGCAGCTCCGCTGTACATCATCAACGGGCCGCTTGCCGAGAAAATCGGCATCAACGCCGGACCCAACGCCCTGGGTTCTGGCCACCGCGCCAATGCCACCATCGGCCGTGCAATGACATTGATTATGCAGAACATCGGCGGCGCGATACCGGGTGAAGTCGACATGGCCACGCTGGGACAACCAGCGAAATACGCCTGCTGCTTTGCCGAGAACACCGCAGAAAGTCCATGGCCGCCGCTGCATGTGGAACGCGGGTTTGCCGCCGCAGCCAGCGTAGTCACGGTGGTGGGCATTTCCGGCACCATTGAAGTCAATGATTCCGACAGCCAGCACGCGAACGGCATGGCGCAGACCTTCGCGCAATCCATGCTGATTGCCGGCATTGCCAGCAGTTCGGGACTGCTGGGCGGCGGCGAACCGCTGTGCATACTGCCGCCGGAATGGGCCGCCGCGTTTCATCGCGATGGTTATGACAAACAAAAAACCAAGGCCGCCATCTGGGAACACGCGACCCTGCCTGCGGACAAGCTGGTACCAGCGGCGCGTAAACGCCGCATGACGGCCGCAGCCGATCCATCGGCAGACCTCCTCCGCGTCGCAGCAAAACCTGACGATCTGATGATCGTCGTCGCCGGCGGCGTGGGTCGCAAAGCCGCTTACGCACCCACCTGGGCCGGGTCCACCAAAGCCATCAGCCGAGAAATCAAAATTCGATCATGACCGCATCCACCGACAAAAAACGCAGCGGCCCACTCGCCGGCATCCGCGTCCTCGACATGAGCCGCATCCTCGCCGGCCCGTGGAGCGGACAGGTGCTTGCCGATCTCGGCGCTGAAGTCATCAAGATCGAACGTCCCGGCAAGGGTGACGACACCCGCGGCTGGGGCCCACCGTTCCTGAAAGACAGTGACGGCAAAGACACCAGTGAATCGGCTTATTTCCTCTGCGCCAACCGCGCCAAACAATCGGTAACGCTGGACATTGCCAAACCCGAAGGCCAGGCCATCGCGCGTGAGCTGGCGCAACACGCCGACATCCTGCTGGAGAACTACAAAGTCGGCGACCTCAAACGTTACGGCCTGGATTACGCCACGTTGTCCGCACTGAACCCGCGCATCGTGTATTGCTCGATCACCGGTTTCGGCCAGGACGGCCCGTTCAAGGATCGCGCCGGTTACGATTTCATGGTGCAGGGCATGGGTGGACTGATGAGCATCACCGGTGAACGCGACGACCTGCCGGGCGGCGGACCGCAGAAGGCCGGGGTGGCCATTGCCGACCTGATGACCGGCATGTATTCCACGGTCGCCATCCTCGCCGCCATCGAGGAACGCCACCGCAGCGGACAAGGCCAGTACATCGACATGGCGCTGCTCGACACCCAGGTGGCGTGGCTCGCCAATCAGAACAGCAATTACCTGATCGGCGGCGCAGCACCGGTGCGCATGGGCAATGCGCATCCCAATGTCGTGCCCTACCAGACTTTCGCCACTCAAGACGGCGACGTCATCCTCGCCATCGGCAACGACGGACAATACAAACGTTTCTGCGAAGCCGCGGGCATTGCGGAATGTGCAACCGATGCGCGTTTTGCCAGCAATGCGCTGCGCATCGCCAACCGCGACGCCTGCATTGCAGCCATCACGCCGGCGATGAAAAAGAAAACCACCGCGCAATGGATCGCCGTGCTGGAGCCGCTGGGCGTGCCCTGCGGCCCCATCCATCGCCTCGACGAAGTATTCGCCAATCCACAGATCAAACACCGCAACATGCAGATCAATGTGCCGCACCCGCTGTCAGGCACGGTGCCGCTGGTGGCCAATCCGATCAAATATTCACGCACACCGCTGGAATACACCATGCCGCCGCCGCTGCTGGGCGAACATACCGACACTGTACTGCGCGATCTTCTGGGTAAAAGCGAAGCTGAAATTGCCGTGCTGAAGGCGACCGGCGTTATCTGAAATCCGGCAGCGAGGGCCTGACGGGGGCACGACAATGCGCGTTTCAGTTCAGACCCGAAAGGGCCGCTTCGTAACCCGACATGGCTTCGTCCGGCGTAGCCGCCGTGAAATTCATGTCCCTGATCAATCCATCCTTCAGGCCGTAGACCCAGCCATGCACGGCCAGCGGCTGGCCGCGTTCCCAGGCATCGCGCACGATGGTGGTCTGGCAGACGTTGGCCGCCTGTTCGATGACATTCAATTCGCACAGATGGTCGGCACGGCGGACATCACTGTCCAGCGCCAGCAACCGCGACTCGTGTTTCTGGCGCACATCCTGCACATGGCGCAGCCAGTTGTCGCTGAGGCCGATGCGGTCGCCGCGCAATGCCGCGCCGACGCCGCTGCAGCCGTAATGACCGACCACGATGATGTGTTTTACTTTCAGCACATCCACCGCGAACTGGATCACAGAGAGGCAGTTCAGGTCGCTGTGTGTAACCACATTGGCGACGTTCCGGTGCACGAACAGTTCACCGGGCAGCAGGTCGACGATTTCGTTGGCCGGCACCCGGCTGTCGGAACAGCCGATCCACAGGTATTCCGGTGATTGCTGCCGCGCCAGTTTCAGGAAAAAATCCGGATCCTGCCGGCGGATGCGCTCCGACCAGTTGCGGTTGCTGTCAAATAAAGACTTGAGATTTTTCATCAGTCGACGCGCGCGCCCGACTCCTTGACCACCTTGGCCCACTTGATCGACTCGGACTTCAGATAACGCCCGAATTCCTCCGGTGAAATGCCCAGCGGCTCGTATCCCTGCTCAACCAGGCGCCCTTTGACAGCCGGTTCCCGCAGTGCGCGGGCAATGTCCGCATGCAGCTTGCCGATTACTGTGTCTGGCGTTCCGTATGCCGCCAGAATCCCGTACATGTTATCAACCTGATAACCGGGGTAGCCCGATTCCGACACGGTCGGCACGTCCGGCAATATCGACACTCGCTTCGCAGTGGTTACTGCAAGCCCAGTCAACCTGCCCGATTTCACATGCGGCACGGCCGGCGGCAGCGCCGTCAGCCCGAATTTGACCTGACCCGCCAGCAGGTCCGTGGTCGCAGGCGCGGCGCCTTTGTACGGGATGTGTTGAATTTTCACGCCGGCCATGACATTGAATAATTCTCCGCCCAGGTGCCCCGTGGTGCCGGCGCCGGGAGAGGCATAGTTCAGCGGCGATTTTTTCGCCAGTTGCGCCACTTCACGCATGTTCTTCGCGGGCAATGACGGATGCGCGACAAAAATCAGCGGTGACACTGCCGCAAGCGTCACGGGCGCGAAATCCCTGAACGGGTCGTAGCCGGTTTTTTTGTACAGACTCGGATTGACCACGAAAGCGGTCGAAACCAGTGTCAATGTATAGCCATCCGCCGGCGCCTTGGCCGCCAGTTCGCTGCCGATATTCCCGCCTGCGCCCGGCCGGTTGTCCACAATCACCGGCAATCCCCAGTACTCGGTCAGCTTCTGCGAGATGACGCGGGCAATAAAATCGTTGGGACCACCGGCCGCGAACGAAACGATCATGCGCACCGGTTTTTCCGGGAAAGCAGCCTGCGCGGCGGCTGCGCCCGCAGACCCAGCCATCAGTGCGATCGCTGCTGCGGAAATGGTGCTGAACTTAAATTTCATGGCGCTACTCCTGAAGTGATAGCTCCGTATGATCAGCGGCTCAACTGCGACATGCAAGCATAAAGCGCATTCTGCGCTTCAAAGCCGATGCCGGGACGATCCGGCAGCTTCAGATAACCGTCTTCCACTTTCGCATCGTCGGCAAAGCCCGCGAACATGCCGAACACCCCGGGATAGGCCTCGCAGCCGCCGAGACCGAAACCGCCGACGATGTGCAGCGTCATCTGGTTGCCGCCGTGCGGAAACACCGATTGCGGCGACCAGCCCTGCTCGCCCAGCATTGCCAGTGTTTTCGCAAACTGCGCAATACCGTACGACTGCGGCACGTCGGTCTGGATGATGTCGCGGTCCGCGCGCAGGCCGCCGAAGCGCACCAGGTTGCGCACGTCCTGCGTGGAAAAGAGATTCTCCCCGGTGCCGATAGGCGCGTCATAGATCGCTGCCACATCGGCGAGCAACCCGTAGTCCAGCGGATCAGTAGGTTCCTCAAACCAGCGCAGGTTGTACGGCGCCAGCGCCCGCGCATAGGCCAGAGCACGCGTGCGGTCAAAACCGGCATTGGCATCCACCGCAAGATTTTCGCTGCTGCCGACGACCTTCAGCGCCGCTTCGACGCGCGCCACGTCTTCGGCCACCGACATGCCGCCGACCTTGATTTTCATGGTGCGGTAACCCTGCGCCAGCTTGCCGCGGATTTCATCCAGCAGTTCGGGGATGCCTTTGCCCGGTTCATACCAGCCGCCACCCACGTAGCAGAGAATTTTAGTTGACTTGTTGTTTTTATTATATTTTTTTGCAAGCACTGCATGCAGCGGCAGGCCGGCGATTTTCGCCACCGCATCCCAGCACGCCACCTCGATGGTGCCTATGGCCACTGAACGTTCGGTGTGGCCGCCGGGCTTTTCCCGCTGCATCATGCAGGCGAGTATTTTTTCCGGATCGAGATTGTCACCTTCAGCATTGAGCAGCGATTCCGGTTTAGCCTTGAGGATGCGCGGAATAAAACGCGCGCGCATCTGTGCGCCGCAGGCATAACGGCCGGTGGAATTGAAGGCAAAGCCGGTCACCGGTTTGCCGTCACGAACGACGTCGGTGATTACCGCAACCACCGACGTCGTCATTTCGCTGAAATCAAATACCGCGTTGCGCAGGCTGGAATTCAGCGCAATGGCGGTTTCGCGGATATCAACTATGCGCATGACTGGTTCTCTCCATGCGCATCAGCGCACAACGGGTATCAAAACGGGTATCAATTGACCTTGATACCCGCCGCTTTGACCACCTTGGTCCATTTTTCAACTTCAACCTTGATCTGCGCCGTGAACTCGGCCGGCGAGCTGCCGATGATTTCAAAGCCGAGGCCTTCAACGCGAGCCCTCACATCCGGCTTGGCGATCATCTTCACTACTTCGCCGTGCAGCTTGGCCACTATGGCTTTAGAGGTGCCCGCGGGCACCAGCAGCCCCTGCAGCGTATCGGCTTCCTGACCCTTGAAACCGACTTCGGCCATGGTCGGCACATCGGGAATTGCACCCGAGCGTTTGGCACTGGTCACCGCGATGGCGCGCAGCCGTCCCGCCTGGATATGCGGCGTCGTCGGCGGCAATGCCGTACAACCGATCTGCACCTGATTGCCCACCACCGCGCCCACGGCCGGGCCCGCACCGCCGAAAGGCACGGTGATGAAGTCCAGCTTGGTGGTCAGCTTCAGCAATTGCGCCGACAGATCCGGCGTGGTGCCGACACCGGGCGTTGCAATCGAGAATTTTTTTGCGTCAGCGGAAATCAGCGTCAGCAGATCCTTCATCGATTTCGCCGGTATGGTCGGATGCACGGTAAAGACATTGGGCGATGCCGCCACATTGGAGACCGGCGCGAAGCTCTTGTACGGATCGTAGGGAATACTCTTGTACAGTCCCGGATTCACGACAAAGCTTGAACTGACGATGATCATCGTATAACCGTCAGGTTGTGCCGCTGCCGTCAGCCCCATGCCGATGTTGCCGCCGGCACCCGCGCGATTGTCCACCACCACCTGCTGCCCCAGACCTTCGGTCAGCTTCTGCGCAATCACCCGCGCGATGGTGTCGGTCGGCCCGCCTGCTGCAAACGGCACGATCATGCGTACTGCACGCGTCGGATAATCCGCCGCCTGCGTGCCTGACACGAATACGGCAGCAGCCACGCTGCCCGCCACCATCCACTTGCCGAACTGCTGGATCATGTTTGCTCCCATGGTTTGCTCCCATGTTGAGTGAAGGATTCGAGTGCCGTCTTACAGGCGGTCGACGCCGGCATCCTTGATGACTTTTGCCCAGGTCGCCGTCTGGTCCTTGACGAATTTTTCAGCCTCTGCCGGTGTGCTGGTCACCGGAATCGCACCCCGATCATCCAGTTTTTTCAGCATGGCCGGCATTTTCAGCATCTTGTTGAATTCGGTATTCAACCGGCTGATGATCGCCGGCGGCGTGCCTGCAGGCACGGCCATCACGTACCAGGTATCGACCTGGAACCAGGGAAATCCCGCTTCAACGATACTCGGTACATTCGGCATGGCTTCGGTGCGCTTGTCGGTCAGCGTCGCCAATGCGCGCAGTTTGCCCGCATTCACATGCGGCGCCGAAGTCGCTACACCCACCACCACCATGTCCACCTGCCCGCCCAGCAGCGCGATGGTCGCCTGGTTCACACCCTTGTGCGGCACGATCAGGATCTTGAGTTTGTTTTCGCCGATGAAGTAACGTGCTGCCAGATCATTCGAAGTGCCGCCACCACCGGTGCCGAAGTTCAGCTTGTCCGGGCTTCTCTTCGCCAGCGCCACCAGTTCTTTCACGGTACGGGCCGGCACTACCGGATGCACAACAAAGGCATTGGGGATAGACGCCACCCGGCCAAACGGGGTCAGGTCTTCCTGTTTATAGCTCAGTTTTTTGTAGAGGTTGGGGCTGATCGCCAGCGACGGCGAGCAGATTACGATGCTGTATCCATCCGGCGCCTGGCGGGTCGCGTATTCCATGCCCACATTGCCGCCCGCACCACCGCGGTTTTCCGGAACCACGGGCTGGCCAACCTGTTCGGACAGTTGTTGGGCGAAAATACGACCCAGGATGTCGGTGCCGCCGCCCGGGGGAAACGGCAGGATGAAGCGTATGGGTTTGTTGGGATAGGCTTGGGCCTGCACCTGGGGCGCAGCCACCATGAAGGTGGACGCGACGATACATGCCGTAGCGGTGAGCAGTTTTTTCATGTTTTTTCTCCGTTTCATGTAATTTTGCGGCCGCATGCCGGGGAACATTGGTGGCCCCTCGCCTGATGATCATGCCGCGTCGTGCGTGGTAATCAGAAGCGCCGATTGTCCACGTGGGCAGGGGTTTGTCAAACACCTCATACTGGCATCCTGGCCGCACCGCACAAATGGCCGCCGGGGTGCCGGCAAGGGCAAAACAGGTAGAATGATCGGCCTTTCCACCGACTGAACAGTCCCGTCATGAAGCACCCGCGCATCGCCCTCATCCACGCCACCCCGGTAGCCATCGACCCCATCGTCGGCGCCTTCCAGCGCCTGTGGCCCGAAGCACACACCACCAGCCTGCTCGAAGACTCGCTGGCGCCCGACCTGGCCGCGGACGGCAAACTCACCGAGCGCATGATCGAACGTTTCCTGACGCTGACCCTATATGTGCACAGCTGCGGCGCCGACGGCATCCTGTTCACCTGCTCCGCGTTCGGCCCGGCCATCGAAGCCGCGGCGAAATGCGTGCCGGTACCGGTGCTGAAGCCCAATGAAGCCATGCTCGACGAAGCACTGGCCGCCGGTTCGCGTATCGGGCTGATTGCCACTTTTGAACCGACCATCCCCGCGCTGAAGGCCGAACTCGACACCATGGCGCGCGCGAAAAAACAGAACATCCAGGTCACCACCAGCATCGTGCCCGATGCGGCAGTGGCGCTGTGCAACGGCAACGCAGAGGGGCACGACAACCTGATCGCCGGCGCCGCCGCCGGCCTGACCGGGTGTGACGTGCTGGTGCTGGGCCAGTTCTCGATGGCCAGTGCAGCGCGGCTGATACCGGCACAGGCCGGACGTCGCGTGCTGACCAGCCCCGATTCCGCAGTGATGCGCCTGAAGCAGGCGCTGCACGCCTGACAGTCCGGGACGGCGCCCGAGTTGGCGCAGAGTGACGACCCGACAGTACCGGTTTTCAACAGCAGGGGAGCATGCCATGAAGCGTATGTTGTTGTGCTGCAGTGCCGTCGTCGCTTTTGTCGCCTCAATACTGTCCGGCCCCACATCGGCCCAGGGCAGAACCGATTATCCGAACAAGCCCGTGCGTTTCGTCGTGCCCTTCGTGCCCGGCGGCCCCACCGACATCCAGGGCCGCATGCTCGGAGAAAAACTCTCCCAGCGCCTCGGCCAGCAGGTACTGATCGACAACCGCGGCGGCGCCGGCGGCAACATTGGCATGGAACTCACGGTCAAGGCACCGCCCGACGGCTATACCATTGTTATCGCCACAGTCGGCACCTGGGCGGTGAATCCGCATCTCTACAAAATGAGCTTCGACGTGGTGAAGGATTTTGCGCCCATCATCCAGGTATCGACCTCACCCGGTGTGCTGGTGGTACATCCCTCGCTACCGGCAAAATCGGTGAAAGACCTGATTGCTCTTGCCCGCGCCCGGCCGGGACAACTCAACTACGGTTCGTCCGGCGTCGGCGGCTTCGGCCATATCAGCGGCGAACTGTTCGCAATGATGACACAGACGAAAATGTCGCACATTCCGTACAAAAGCTCAGCTCCATCACTGATTGACCTCATCGCCGGCAACATTGAAGTGCTGTTCAACAACGCGATCTCCACCGTGCCGCACGTCAAGGTCAACCGCGTGCGCGCACTCGCAACCACCGGCGCGCAACGACTCGCTGTGCTGCCCGAACTGCCGACCATTGCCGAAGCCGGTCTTAAGGGGTATGAAAACTCGTCGTGGTCCGCCGTCGCTGCACCCGCGGGCACACCCGCGCCGGTCATCAGCCGCCTGCACAAGGAATTCAGCGGCATCCTCGCCGACCCCGACATCCAGAAACGCCATGCTGACGTCGGCGCGCAGATCATCGGCGGCACACCCGAACAGTTTCATGCTTACCTGAAAGCCGAAGTCGCCAAGTTCGGCAAGCTGGTCAAGGCTGCGGGCATCAAGGCCGCCTCTGGTGGCTGAGCACCAGCGCCCATGATTCTCGCCCTCGACCAGGGCACCACCAGTTCCCGCGCCATCGTGTTTGACGGCGACGGCTACATCAAGGCCGTCGCCCAGCGCGAATACGCACAACACTATCCACAGCCGGGCTGGGTGGAACACGACCCCGCCGAAATCTGGGCGACGCAACTCGCGGTTGCCCATGAGGCCATAGTCCGCGCCGGCGCACAGTCCCGCGACATCAAGGCCATCGGCATCACCAACCAGCGCGAAACCACCGTGATATGGGAACGCGCCACCGGCAAACCCATACACAACGCCATCATCTGGCAGGACCGGCGCACGGCCCCCGCCTGCGACGCCCTGAAAACCAACGGCCTGGAAACGGCCATCACCGCCAAGACCGGATTACTCGCCGACGCCTATTTTTCCGGCACCAAGATCGCGTGGATACTCGACCATGTGCCCGGCGCACGTTCACGTGCCGAAGCTGGCGAACTCGCTTTCGGTACCATCGACAGCTGGCTGGTGTGGAACCTGACCGGCGGCGCCGTACACACCACCGACATTACCAACGCCTCGCGCACGCTGCTGTTCAACATCAACACCGGCACCTGGGACGACAAGCTGCTGGCCTGGCTCAATGTGCCGGCCCAGGTGTTGCCGCAGGTCTGTGCCTCCAGCGGTGTCATTGCCGAAACCGCGGCCGGACTGTTCGGCGCGCGCATCCCCATCGCCGGCATCGCCGGCGACCAGCAGGCCGCGCTGTTTGGCCAGCGTTGCACACAACCCGGCATGGCCAAAAACACCTACGGCACCGGCTGCTTCATGCTGATGCACACCGGCCATGCGGTCGTGCACTCCCAATCACGGCTGCTCAGCACGGCAGCCTGCAGCACTGACGACCAGCAAAACTATGCACTCGAAGGCAGCGTGTTCATCGGCGGCGCCGTCGTGCAATGGCTGCGCGACGGACTGGGCATCATCCGTACATCAGCAGACATCGAACCGCTGGCCGCCAGCGTGCCCGACAACGGCGGCGTCTATCTGGTGCCGGCCTTCACCGGACTCGGCAGCCCGCATTGGGACCCGCATGCGCGCGGCACAATCAACGGACTTACGCGCGGTTCAACGGCAGGCCACATCGCGCGCGCCGCGCTGGAAAGCATCGCCTACCAGACGGCCGACGTGCTGAATGCAATGACCACAGATTCCGGGATCGATTTGCGCGAACTTCGGGTAGACGGCGGCGCGGCGCGCAATGACGCGTTGATGCAGTTCCAGGCTGATGTGCTGGGCCTCCAAGTCGTGCGCCCGCAGATACAGGAAACCACGGCGCTGGGTGCCGCCTATCTCGCCGGACTGGGCACGGGTTACTGGAAAACTTCGGAACAGCTGGATGCGCAATGGCAGGTCGAGCACACGTTCGATCCGCAGATGAACCGTGACCAGGCCACAACACTGCTGGCGGACTGGCACAAGGCAGTGGAACGCAGCAAGGGCTGGACGGAATAAGATGGCTATCGCCGCCATCTGCTGTTAATCAGGAAACTTGGTTCGAGCCCTGATCGGGGAGCCAATCGGAACTAAACCACTGAACACTCACGCAATCACCAGCACCAATAACAAACCCCGCCGCAGCGGGGTTTGTTTTTTCTGGCGACCGGCAACAGATTCGGTCTGTTTCCGTCGTCTATCCTCAATCCACGCGTATGCCGGACCTTTTGATCACCTCGCTCCACTGTTTTGTTTCAGCGCTGATGTGGTCAGCAAAGGCCTGCGGCGTGCCGCCCACGGCTTCCGAGCCATCGGCCAGCAGGCGTTTCATCATGTCGGGCGCGTGCATCGCCTTCGCCGTGTCAGCGGCAATGCGATCGATAATGGCCTTGGGCGTCTTCTTCGGCGCGATGAGGCCGTACCAGTTGACCACAACCACACCCTTGACGCCGGCTTCGGAGAACGTCGGCACCTCGGGCAACGCCGGCACGCGTTTGCCGGGCGTCACCGCCAGCGAACGCAGGCGCCCGGCCTTGACGTGGGCCAGCGAGGAAATGATGGTCGGAAACGACACCTTGACCTGGCCGCCGACGAGATCCGTGTACGCCGCGCCCATACCCTTGTACGGCACATGGGTCATTTTGGTCCCGGTCGCGATCTTGAACAGCTCGCCGCTCATGTGGATCAGGCTGCCGATGCCCGAAGAACTGAAGTTGAGCTTGTCCGGATTCGCTTTCAGGTAAACCACGAACTCTTTGACCGTCTTTGCCGGGATGCTCGGGTGCACCACCAGGTTGTAGCCCTGCTGGGTGACCTGCGAAACCGGCGCGAAATCGCGCACGATGTCGAAACGCGATTTGTAGAGCAGCGGATGCACCACCGTCGTGGCGCTGATCATCAGCAGGGTATGGCCATTGGGATCGGACTCGGAGAGGATTTCCAGCGCAACCTTGCTGCCGGCGCCGGGTCGATTGTCAACGACGACGGACTGGCTGAAACTTTCGGCCAGTTTGATGCCCAGGCTGCGCGTAACGGTGTCCATGCCGCCGCCTGCGGCGAGCGGCACCAGTATGCGCACCGGTCGTTGCGGATAGTTCTGCGCATGTAGCGGCAGCGCCGCGAACAGGCTGCAGAACATGACGAGGCCTGCCGCGCTGATCCACGACTGGGTCCACGTATTGATCGTTTTTTTCATTGTTGTTGCTCCTCTGCTATTAATTTTCTGATGTTGCGCGGGAATTATCCCAGAATATCAATCACGGATGCGGACCGGTTCAACGCCGCAGTTGCGGCGAGTCCAGTACCTGGGCGTTGATCACATTGATCGGCGCGCCGCCGGCATACGCCGTGATCTGATCGAAGATGTCGCTGAACTGCCCTTGCAGGCCTTCGCGCGTCACGTAACCGATGTGCGGCGTGCACACCACATTGTCCAGCGTCAGTAACGGGTGATTGGCCTCCAGTATGGGCTCCTCCTCGTAGACGTCCACTGCTGCCATGCCGGGCCGCCCGGCCTTGAGTGCTGCCACCAGCGCGCCGGGCTCCACCAGTTGCGCACGGCTGGTATTCACCATCACGGCCGAGGGTTTCATGCGCGCGAGATCCGCGGCGGTGACCATGCCGCGTGTGGCTTCGTTCAGCCGCAGGTGCAGCGTAAGCACATCGCATTGCTCAAAAAACGCCGCCTTGTTCTCCGCCACCGCAGCACCATCGGCGCGCGCGCGCGCCAGTGTTTTGTCGCTGCCCCAAACCAGCACCTTCATGCCAAAGGCCCGGCCATAACCAGCCACCACTGCGCCGATGCGGCCGTAGCCGTAGATGCCCAGCGCCTTGTCGCGCAGCCCGCTGCCCACGCCGCACTGCCAGCGCCCGGCCTTGAGCGACGCCATCTGCTGCGGCAACTGGCGCATCGCCGCCATCAGCAGCGCCCAGGTGAGTTCGGCCGTGGCAAACGATGGCCGATCCGGGTGCTGGCTCGATGACAGGATCACACCGAGCCGGGTACAGGTGTCGAGGTCGATGTGGGGATGGACGCTGCGCTGGCTGATCAGCTTCAGTTTCGGCAAACGCTCCAGCAGCGGTGTGCGAATGGCGGTGCGTTCGCGGATCAGCACCAGCGCTTCGGTGTCGCGCAACCGCTCCCCCAGGGTGTCCGTGTCCTGCACATGGTCGTTCCAGATTGTTACGTCGTGCCCGGCGAGTTTTTCGAAACAGGGCAGCGTGCATATGGTGTCGAAATAATCATCGAGGATGGAGATTTTCAAAATAAAGCCTTTGCGTTTTTGTTGCGTGAGTAATCCGTTCCGCAGAAAACCCATAATGTGGGTTCCACTGCACGGCCCGGTGATCACTCTGGCATCATGGAAATGGCACCACCGTTAAACCACACTCTGCAACCGGCCGGTGACCTGAGTCCGCATTTTATTCCGTAGATTGGTGCAACCGAATGAAACCTTCTCCTCACAGCGCGCAGCAATACGCCGCGCCCTGCACCATCATGCGCGGCGGTACCAGCAAGGGTGTTTTTTTCCTTGAAAGCGATCTGCCCGCTGATCAGGCGCAACGCGACCAGGTGCTGCTCGCGGCCATGGGCAGTCCTGATCCGCGGCAGATCGACGGCCTCGGCGGCGCCGATCACCTGACCAGCAAAATTGTCATCGTCGGCAAAAGTGATGACCCTGCGGCTGACCTCATTTATACCTTCGGCCAGGTCGGCATCGACCTGCCTTACGTTTCATACTCTGCGAACTGCGGCAACCTGTCGGCGGCCGTGGGCGTTTTCGCGATACAGGCTGGCCTGATCGCGGCAGTTGCACCCGTCACCACGGTTCGCATCTTCAATACCAACACCCGGCAGTTGCTGATCTCCCACGTACCGGTCGCCGGTGGCATGCCGCCGGTGCGCGGCAACTACGCCATTGCTGGTGTGCCCGGCACCGGTGCCGAAATCCGGCTGGACTTCGCAAATACCCAAGGCGCCACCACCGGCAGGATGCTGCCCAGCGGCCAGCCGCGGGACGAACTGTATGTACCGGAGCTCGGCAAATCCATTACCGTCTCTTTTGTCGATGTCGCCAAGGTCACGATGTTTTTTCACGCGCGTGATGCCGGCATTTCCGGAACGGAATCGCCTGAGGGTTTTACGCCGGAAATCCTCGACCGGTTCTGGGCCATCAGAAACGCCGGTGCCAGACACATCGGTCTGGCACCCGACTCCCGCCTGCCACATCCGGTTTCCGTTGTTCCGCCCCAGGATTACGTCAACTACATGACCAAGGCACCGGTGCGTGCCGATGAGGTCAGTTTTGTCGCGCGGCGCATCGGCGGCCCGCCGCCGCGGCTGCACAAGGCGTTTGCCGCAACCGGCGCCGTGTGCACTGCCGTCGCCGCCATACTCCCCGGCACTGTCGTGCATGAAGTCACACGCCATTTCGACGACGGTATCGTCCGCATCGGCCACCCCACGGGAGTGTTTCCGGTGCGCATCGCCCTCGGACCGCAGGGCGACATCAGCGAAGCGTCCTACTCCAGAACGGCACGACGCATCATGGATGGCGTGGTGTACGTTGAAAATGATGATTGATGCTTGCGCCATCACAATAATCCACCGCAGATCACTCTAACGAAAATTTCCTCATGAATGCACTCACCCAAACCATTGCCGCATTCATAGATCGCAGCAGCATCACTGATTTCCCCGCAGACGCCAGTGAAAAATCCGCGAAGGTCATCACCGACACCATCGCCGCCATGCTGTCGGGCGCCGAGAGCGAAGTCACCGCCCCGTTGCTGGCTTATCTCAAACTCTCCGGCGAAGCCGGGAACAGTCCGGTCATCGGCACTGCAGAACATTGCAGCGCGGAAATGGCCGCGCTGATCAACGGCACGTTCGGCCACGCGCTGGATTTTGATGATGTGCTGTCGATGATGCCCGCGCATCCCAGCGCCGTCATCCTCGCAGCGCTCCTCGCCGATCTCGGCAACCATCCGCTGTCCGGGAAAGGATTAATCGAGGCGCATATCGTCGGCGTGGAAGTCGGCGGCAAAATCGGTCTGGGCATTACCGGCGGCCACTACCACCGCGGATTCCATGGCACGGGCACTCTCGGCATCTACTGCGGCGTCGCGGCACTGGCCAAAGCGTATCGCCTGCCGCCGGCGACGACACAAACTGCATTCGGCATCGCCGGCTCGATGGCGAGCGGACTGCGGCGCAATTTCGGCACCATGACCAAACCCCTGCACACGGGATGGGCTGCGCGCAGCGCCCTCGCCGCCGTGCGTCTCGCATCCTGCGGATTCACTGCAGCCCCGGATGTGCTGGAAGCCAAAGCCGGTTTTTTTGCGGCGTACGGGGTCGAACAATCCAGTACTCAAACCACACTGGAAACACTGGGTCAGCCGTGGATCATCAGCGACCCCGGCATTGCGCTGAAAAAATTCGCCTGCTGTTATGCCTCCCATCGCGGCATGGACGGCATACTGGCACTGCGCGCCAAACACGGGTTTTCAGCAGCGGATGTTGTCAGTGCCGTCTGCCGCATGCCGCCCGGCGGCATGCAGGTGCTGACCTACGACAATCCGAAGACCGGCCTCGAAGCCAAGTTCAGCCTGCAATATGCCATCGCCGCCGGCGTCCTCGACGGAGAATATACATTGGCCAGTTTTACCGATGCCGCCGTCAACCGCCCGGAAATCCGTGACCTGCTGACGCGCGTGCGCACTATTGAAGACCCGGCCTGCCGCGGCGACGACCCCCTGTTTGAAAGCCGCAGCTCAGGCAGCCGCGGCTTTGTCGAAGTGGATGTGGAGTTGCGCAACGGCACCAAAGATACGCTGCGCATCATGAAACCGCCGGGACATCCGTCGCGGGAACTCTCCTGGACGAACCTCGAACACAAGTTCCGCGATTGCGCGTCCCAGGCACGCATAACCCACAACAACACCGAAGCCGCGATCGGGGCGCTCAAGACGCTGGAGGCGCGATCCGACGTCAGCGCCATCGTTCGGCTGCTGCTGCGCTGATCGCAGCAGCCTCATGTCCGGGCCAGGCAGGTCATCAACCTAACGCTGAGGATACTCCGTAACTGATCGATAGCGATATCAGGACACCGTTCGCGTCCGACGCAATCCCGCCGTGCGCAGAAGCAGCATTTATGAAATCTGCGACACTCGAAATAGGTATAGTATCGTTGCTGAAGAAACCGCGTTGAATTGATCCAGAACCACGTCTCATCTCCAGCCATCTTTGCGCAAAGGAGTATGTCATGACCGAATCGTGGAAAGTGACCGGCGCCTATTTTGAAGCCTGCAATTGTGCGGTTGCATGCCCCTGTTTTTTTATGAGCGCGCCGACCGAGGGAAACTGCACGGCGGTCATCGCCTGGCATATCGACAAAGGCAATTTCGGCAAGGTTGCACTGGACGGCATGAACGCGGTGTTGATGGCGCATTCGCCCGGCCACATGCTGCAATCCAAGTGGCAGGTCGCACTGTACCTGGATGAGCGCGCGAGCGCCGAGCAGCAGCAGGCCATGGGCGGCATATTCTCCGGACAGGCGGGCGGCCATCTCGCCGCGCTGGCGCCGCTCATCGGTGAAGTGCTAGGCGTAAAACCCGTGGCGATCGAGTATTCGGAGAATGGCAAGCAGCGCAGCCTGAAAATTCCCGGAATCACCGAGGTTGAAATTGCGGCACTGGAAGGTCAGGGCGGCGCCCTTGTCACCGTCAGCAACCACCCGTTTACCCCGGTACCCGGCCATGCCGCGGTGATCTCGACCTCGAAGCACTTGAAGTACACCGATCACGGCATGACGCTCGACATCAGCGGCAAGACCGGTGCCTATTCTCCCTTCGCTTATCAGTCCTAGCGGCGCAGTAGCGAACGCGCACCAGGGCAGGCTCCCAGTCGCCGCTGCAGCCGCGCTGCTGCTTGCCGCGTCGTGGGTTTATCTCGTGTACATGTCCTGGGGAATGAAGCACATGGACGCGGTCGCCGACTCGCTGCTGATGCCGGCGATGACTGGCTGGCGCGGCACCGATCTGCTGCTCGTATTCTTCATGTGGGCGATCATGATGCTCGCGATGATGCTGCCGTCGGCAATGCCGCTCCTGCTGCTGGCGGCGAAAATCAATTACGGACGTTTTTCCCGGAACCGGGCATTGCTGGGTACCGGCGTCTTTGCACTCGGCTATCTGGTCGTATGGACAGGATTCAGCGCGCTCGCAACGCTCACGCAATGGGGGCTGCTTGAGGCGCGGCTGCTATCGCCGATGATGGAAAGCGCCAATCCCTGGTTAAGTGCGACGCTGCTCGTCGCAGCTGGCGCCTACGAATTCACACCGCTCAAGAACGCGTGCCTTTCCCGCTGCCAGTCCCCACTCGGTTTCCTGATGACCGGCTGGCGCGAAGGTGTTTCAGGCGCCTTGATCATGGGACTACGTCACGGCGCCTACTGCACCGGCTGCTGCTGGTTGCTCATGACGCTGTTATTCGTATTCGGCGTGATGAACGTCACGTGGATCGCCGCACTGGCCATTTTTGTGCTGCTGCAAAAACTGCTGCGCCAGCCGGCCTGGTTTGCGCGGGCGACCGGAACCACGCTGATCGCGTGGGGCGCGCTTATCGCAATGCAGGCGAGCCTTTACGAAGTGTTCTGACCGACCCGTGCTTCGGTAACTGGCAACCGAATGCCTTTGACCAGGAACGGACCCTCACGTAACACCCACGAAAAATCCCCGCCGCAGCAGGGGTTTTTTCTTCCGACCGGGACGGTTGATCCGCACTGGCTCTGCGGCCGTTACTTCTCGCCAAGCAGCAACTTCGCCGTCCGTTCACACAGCCAGGCCTTCTCGTCCGCCGTCAGCCCCGGTATGCCGTCCACCGATGCCGGCACGTCCAGTGGCGTCATGTCGAAGGGGTGATCGGTACCGATGACCACGCGGTCGGCGACAACCTGGCTCTTATTACAATTTACGCCATGCCTGAAATCGCACTGCGCGCTATTGCGTTGCGCCATTTTCGATGTACAGCGCAGCCATGAACGTCATCATATTGCCGGAAGTATCAACCGCCGCCCTGCTGCTGTTCGAGGCAGTGCGTCTACTCGTGCGGCAAGCGACCAACACAGCCGCGAAAATTTGAAGCATTAATTGAAACACGCCAGATCGCTATTCGTAATGCGTCCACATGCGCAACACGCGCACGGTGCACTCCTTGGCGAATACCTCATACACCAGCCGATGCTGGATGTTGATGCGACGCGAATACGCGCCCGCGAGATCGCCCATCAGTTTTTCGTAGGGTGGCGGATTCTGGAACGGGTCTTGCGCGAGTACGGCCAATAGCTCCTCTGCCTTGGATTTCAATCCGGCAGATGCCAGTTTCTTCGCGTCCTTCTGTGCATGCTTCGCGAAGACCAGCTTCCAACTCACCAATCAAGCGCCTCGGCGTTTTGGTCCAGCGATTCGGCCATGCCTTCCTTGATGGATTCGCGCATGCCCGGCACAGCAAGCAAGTGCAGCGTTTCCTGAATCGCCCGCCAGTCTTCGGCAGCAATCAGCACGGCGTTGGTACGTTTGCCGGCAATGTGGATGGGCTGGTGCGAATCAGCCGCTTGATCCATCAGCCGATAGAGATTGGCGCGGGCTTCGCTGGCGGTCAGGGTAGTCATCTCGTTCTCCAATACTGGTAACGTACGTAAATATGTACGTTAAGTCAATGATTCGAGATGGCGCACATCTAGATTTAATGTAACTATTTGTTTTTATTGCTATTTTTCACCAAGCAGCAACTTGGCTGTACGCTCGCACAACCAGGCCTTCTCGTCCGCCGTCAGTCCCGGTATGCCGTCCACCGATGCCGGCACATCCAGCGGTGTCATGTCGAAGGGGTGATCCGTGCCGATGACCACATGGTCGGCGCCGACCTGGTCAATCAGGTATTTCGCCGCTTTCGGGTCGTGGGTCAGGCAGTCGAAGTAAAAACGCTTGAACAACTCACGCGGCGGTGTTGCGTTATTGACCTTGGGTTCCTTGCGCACCTGGTGGCCGTGACGAAAGCGACCGATCTGGTACGGAATGAAACCACCGCCGTGGGGCAGCACGATTTTGAGGTTGGGCATTTCGTCCATCGCGCCGCTGAACATCAGGTGCGCGACCATCAGCGTGGTGTCCAGCGGAAAACCGACGAAGTTCGACAGGTAGTACTCCTCCATGCCGCCCTTGGCCAGGCACTGGTAGGGATGGGCAAAAACGAAGCAGCCCAACTGCTCGATGGTTTTCAGCACCTTGCGGAATTTTTTGTCGGCCAGCGGCATGCCTTCGATCGAGGTCGCCAGTTCTACCGCCTTGAACTTGTGTTCCTTGACCACGCGTTCCAGTTCGGCAATCGCGGCGTCCGGGTCCTGCATCGGCAGGTGCGCCATGCCGCGCAGCCGCGACGGGTGTTTCGCCACCATCTCGGCAATGCCGTCGTTGGCCAGTTTTGCCGCGTTGAGGCCGGCATCCGGTGACAACCAGTAGAAATAGATCGGCGGCCCCACCGAAATCACCGACACGTCGAGCTTGTTCTGGTTCATCCACTCGACCTTGACGTCGGCGTCGTAGAACTGCGGGTTCAGTTCCGCCGGACGGCCATGCACATCGAAATAACGCTTGCCGTCCTTCTCGGTGATGCTGGTCTCGAAGCGCTTCGGGTCTTTTTCCATCGCCGCGATGATGGTCGGCGGGATGACGTGGCTGTGCAGGTCGTAACGCATGGTGTTCGGCTTTCGTGTGATTGGCAGTGTATTGAAATTCGTCAAAACCCGGTCATTGCGTCATGCCGGCGCAAGCCGGCATCCAGTACAACATTGCTGTTCCTTACGGGGATTTCCTGGACCCCGGCTTGCCCCCCAAGGGGACTTCCTTCGGGGCGCGCCGGGGTGACGGTTATTTTTGATAACTTCATGGTCATTTTACCGTCAGCAACGGTCGCAGTTTGCGCACATCGCGCACTTTCTCGATATTCCACACGGTATCGATCAGGCGCGTGGTGCGCCGCGCTCCGAGTATGGGCAGCAGCAGGTCGCGGGCCTTGGCCCCAACTTCCGCACGCGGCATTGGGTTGGCAGCCGTGCCGCGTACGGCTTTGGTGTGATGCCGCAGCCGGCGGCCGTCGCGGGTGACAATTTCAACAATGGACTGCGTGGTCTTCGCCCGGCCCAGCGCCGCGCTGCCCTGCAGGGTGATGCGGCTTTTCAGTGCGGTGACCCGCGGATCGCGTACACGCTTTTCGTCGTGCGCCGAAGCAAAGGTAATGTCGCCGTCGAGCAGCATCACCGCCGTCAGGTGCTGGATGTTGATGCTGGCCATGGTGCGCTGGTTGACCGTGCGCGCGCCCTGGTCGTCGATAGTGATGGTGATCTGTGCGACATCCCTGGCGCTGACGCCGTGTTTCTCGATGAGGTTCATCACCGCGTCGATTGGCGCCTGGATCGGGTAACCGATGGCCCAGCGTTTGATCGAAGTGTTCATGATTTCGTATTCGCGGCCGAGGGCGCGCACCAGTTTTTTCGGATCCGCAGTCAGGCCGTGGGCATGGAAGAAGCTGCGGTCGCCGAAGAGGATATCTTCGACACCGGTGAAACGCATCGACGCCATCAGCGCCGCAGTGACGCCGTTCCTCGCCGGCATGCCGCCGAAATCAAAAGCCTTTTCGATGTGTTCGATGTCGCGCGCCCAGCACGACAGGCCCGAAGCCTGCTGCGCAGCGTACGACAATGTGTAACGTGCCTGGTCGGCATTCAGCTTCAGGATGGCGGCTGACGCCGCCGCCGCGCCGAAGATGTTGCCGAAGCTGTGGGTGGAATGACCGCGTTCGCGGAAACGCTCGATGCCCAGCGCCTGTGACATGCGCGCGCACACGTCATAACCCAGCACCGTTGCGCGCAGCAGCGCCGTGCCGTCTGCCCGCTCGCGCTCGGCCAGCGCCAGTGCCGCCGGAATGATGCCGCAACCCGGATGCACCAGTGCGCGGTAATAGGTGTCGTCGGTTTCGTCGGCATGACCGTGCATGCCGTTGGCCAGTGCAGCGTTGATGGCCGAGGTGATGATGGACGTGCCGATGACCGTCGCCTCGGGCACCCCGCCCTGTGTGGCGATGAATTCGATCGCCCGCCGTCCCGGCAGCAGCCGCGAGCCGGACAGCATGGCCGCGATGGTGTCGAGCAGATGGTGTTTGGCGCGTTCGGTGACTTGGGCCGGCAATGCGCGGCGCGATGCGCCGGCAATGTAGCGGGCAAGCGTCAGGGTCAGCGGCGCGACCGCTGCAGAAGATTTTTTCATGTAAGGCTGCCGGTCAGTTCGGATCAATGCCGGCGGCCTTGATGACCCTGGCCCATTTTTCCGTTTCGGCACGGATGTACGCACCGAATTCAGCAGGACTGCTGCCCACCGGTTCAGCACCGTCGTTCATCAGCCGTTTGCGCACCTCCGGACTCTGCACCGCGCGCACGACGCCAGCGTGTAATTTGCCGATGATCTCCGCCGGCGTTCCCGCTGGCGCCAGCACACCGTACCACTGCACGGCTTCGTAACCGGGCACGCCCGCCTCGGCGATGGTCGGAATATCGTCCGCACCGGGCGCGCGTTTGCCACCGGTCACACCCAAAGCGCGCAGCCGCCCTGATTTGATGTGCGGTTGCGCCGACAGCATGTTGGGCATCATCACCGGCACATGGCCCGCGATCAGATCGGTCACGCCGGGACCTGAACCCTTGTACGGCACGTGCAACATTTTGAGTTTGGCCAGCACCAGAAACAGCTCCATCGACAGATGCGGGCTGGTGCCCTTGCCGGCGGATGCGAAATTGAGATCGCCGGGGCGGGCTTTGGCGAACGCGATGAATTCTTTGAGGTTGCGTGGCGGCAGCGACGGGTGAATCACCAGCACATTCGACAGGGCCACGGCCTGCGAAATCGGCGCCAGATCCTTCAGCGCGTCGTACGGGACTTTTTTGTACATGGCCGGATTGATCGCCAGCGTACTGATGCCCATCAGCAGCGTGTAACCGTCGGGTGCCGCGCGCGCCACGGCTTCGCCACCGATCATGGTGCCCGCACCCGGCCGGTTTTCAACGATCACCTGCTGGCCGAGAAACTGTGTGAGTTGCGGGGCGAGTATGCGCGCCGAAATGTCGGTGCCGCCGCCCGGTGACGAGGGCACGATCAGGCGCACGGTGCGCGTCGGATAGTTGTTTTGTGCCGCAGCCGGGGCCACCAATGCCGCCAGCACGAGAAAAACGCATAACTTGTTGATTTTATTAATTATTTTAACTCTATCAGAGATGCGAATACAGCACTTTGCCGGCGACCGGCATGGTCGCGGTGAGAATTTCACCACGGTACGAATCAACGATGTACAGCGTTTTGCGATCCGCGCCGCCGTAGGCCATGTTGGTCATGCGGTTACCGTTGTTGCGGCTCTGCACGCGATACAGCGGTTCGCCCAGCGGACTGAACAGCCAGATGATGCCGGGCCGCGCGTGCGCTGCCGACAGATTGCCGGCTTCATCCATCGCCAGACCGTCGGGACCATGAATGCCCGGCAGCAACGCAAACACGCCTGCCTTGGAAATACCGCCGCCTTTCAGCGGGCAATGCCACATGCAGTTGGCGCGCGTCATGGCGACATACAACACCTTGTCCTGCGGATCGAGCACGATGCCGTTGGGACTGGGGCCGTTGCTGATCAGACAATCCAGCCGGCCATCCGTACTGTGCCGATAGACGCGCCCGGTGGGATCATGGATGCCGGTCTGCCCCTGATCGGTGAAATACAGATCGCCATTGCGCGCAAAGGTCAGATCGTTCACACCCTTGAAGCCTTCGGACCGGCTGTGCGTCAGAAAATCCTCGACCTTCCCGGTCTTGGGATCCAGCCGCAAAATGCCGCGACGGTAATCGGCAATAAAAATCGAGCCGTCACTGTGTATGGTTAAGCCGTTGGGCCAGCCGTCGTATTCCGCCGCCACACTGAATTCGCCCTTGGGCGACATGCGCAGGATGCGGCCGTACGGAATATCGACCATGTAGAGATTGCCTTCACGGTCGAACGCCGGCCCCTCGAGAAAACAATCGAGCTTGGTCCCCGGATGGTTGGCGTCTATCCAGCTCCGTGCGCCGCGAAGCAAGTCCCCTTGGGGGACGCCGCCCTTGCGCAAACGGTCAGGCACGGCGGCGAATACATCGGCTTCAATCAACTGCGGTGGCTCGAAAAACGACATTGCAAATACTCCGATTGACTCCAGTTAGCGCGGGACCACATTCGCTGATTTGATGATGCCGGCGTAGAGCGCAATTTCCTCGCGCACGATCTTGGCCAGCGCCTCTGGACCACCAACCACCACGGCGGCGCCGCGCTCACGGAAACGCTCGCGGAAGTCCGCACTTTTCACGGCCGCGGCAATATCGCGGTGCATTTTGGTGATGATCGCAGGCGGTGTGCCGGCGCGCACAAAAATTCCCATCCAGCCGTCGATGTCGAATTGCGGCAGCGTCGCACCCACTCCCTTCACATCCGGCAATACTTCGGCGCCATGCGCCGCCGAAATGGCAATGACGCGCACCCGCTTGGACTGGATATGCGGCAGCACGCCCACGATATTCGCGAACATCAGATCCACCTGGCCGCTGAACAGATCGATGAACGCAGGCGCTGCACCCTTGTACGGCACGTGGTTCATTTTTATTTTCGCCAGCGCCTGCAGGTGTTCCATGCTCAGATGTTGCAGATTGCCGATGCCGGCAGACGCATAGTTGAGCTTGCCCGGTTGTGCCCTGGCCAGTGTAATCAGTTCCTTGACGTTATGCACAGGCATGGACGGATGCACGACCAGCGCCATCGGCGCGCCGATGATCTGCGTCACCGGCGCCAGATCCCGCTGCGGATCGTAGGGCAGGTCGGGACGCAGCGTCACATTGACGGTGATCGGACCGGCATTGCCCAGCAGCATGGTGTAACCATCGGGCGCGGATTTCGCCACCACGTCGGCACCTATGCTGCCGCCCGCGCCGCCACGGTTGTCGACCAGCACCTGCTGCCCCCAGACCGGCACCAGCTTCTGGCCCAGCGCGCGCGCGATCGTGTCCAGCGGGCCGCCGGCGGGATAAGGCACCACAAAACGCACGGGCTTCTCCGGAAACGTTTGTGCAAAAACAGGTAGCGCTGCCGCCGCCGTTGCGATCAACAATGAAACGACTGCGGACTTGCTGAAACGGTTTATTGTTTTCATGACCTTCCTCCTCGTGAATTTTCCGGACTGGCCGGCATTACAGATTCGCGGCAATCCAGTCCGCGACATAGGTTGCGCCCAGAAAGCGATTGTCGCCCTGACAGTGCTCGGCACCGCCTTCTTCTTCGGTAAATATCTTGAGAGTTTTTTTCTTCGAGCTCACCGCGTCGTACAACAGCTGCGCATTCGCCACCGGCGAGATGGAATCCGCTTCGCCGTGGGTCACCAGAAACGGACAGGTAATTTTGTTCGCGACCCCTTCGAGTTTATACAATTCGCATTTTTTCATGGCCGAATCCATGTCCGGCATACCCATCACCCAGGGCAACTGGTAATGCGGTGCTGATAGCTGGGTGCCGCCGGATTCCTGGATTTTTCGCCGCGTAATCCAGGTCGCGTGGTAGTCATAATGCCCACCCCAGGCAATGCAGGCGGCAAACCGTTTTTCGAAAGCAGCCACGCGTGGCGCGTAATAGCCGCCCATGCTGTAGGCCATGATGGCGATTCGCTTCGGATCAACCTCGGGACGCGCCGCCAGATATTCATAGGCCGCGGTGCCCGGCACTTCGTAATCATGGCGGCTGGGAATGTGCTGCAGGCGCAGCGCCTCACCCTGCCCCGGGCCGTCGATGGCCAGGGTGTTGATGCCGCGCAAGGCCAGCTCAACGCCACCGAACAGGATGGAGAGTTCCTTGGTGCTGTCGAGCCCGTCAAAAAAACACACGGTTGGCGCATTTTTTGCGCCCGGCGTTTTCATGAACCACGCTGGCAGCGTGGTGGACTTGCCTTCGTGCTCATACGGCACTTCGACACGTTCGATGTTCGGGTAACGATGCTTGATGCCCAGCCTGAAACAGCGCAGGCAGCTTTCGTAGAGTTCAACTTTCTTCGGGCCCAGCCCGACAAAGCGTTCGCCGACAAAATAATAGGTCGCAGCGCGCAGGTAATGACCCGCGGCGGACATGATGAACTTGTCCTTTTGCGCGGCATCCGCCATGGCCTCAATGCGCTGCGCTTCTTTTTCCCATTCAGCACCCCAGGCTTCGTTGTCGCCGACCTTGCCCTTCAGGCGACGGCCGACACGATCCACTTCACTGATCGCGGAACCGCCCCAACGCGCCATTTCGATGACGATCATCATGCCCTGCGACCACATGAAACTCTCGGGAAAATACTGAAAACCTGCTTTCATGCTGCTGCCTCCCTGATGCGCGGACACACTGTCCGCAAGTGGTTATTGCTGTACGCTGCCCGCCATGCCTGCGGCCTTGAGCAGCTTCGCGTATTTCACGGTGTCTGACTTGATCAGCGCCGCAAACTGTTCCGGAGTGCCGCCGACCACCTCTGCACCCCGCGCCGCCATGCGCTGCACCGTTTCCGGTGTGCGCAGCACAGCGTTGAGCTCTTGATTCAGGCGCCGCACAATCGCCGCGGGTGTGCCACGGGGCACCAGCACACCATGCCAGATGCTGGCGTCGAAACCCGGTAGCGTTTCGCCCACCGCAGCCACGTCCGGCACGCCCGGCACCCGTTTCGGTGTCATCGCCGCCAGCGCCCGGATGCGCCCGGCTTTCACGTGCGGCATGGCCGCAATCATCGGCCCTGCCATCATGTGCACCTGCCCGGATATCGTGTCAGTCAACGCCGGTCCGCCGCCCTTGTACGGCACATGCACCATGCTGATGCCAGTGTCCATCCTGAACAATTCCATTGCCAGGTGGGCGGCGCTGCCGTTGCCTGAAGATGCAAAGTTCAACTGTTCCGGCCGTGCCTTGGCGTAAGCAATCAGCCCGGCCACGGTTTTCACCGGCAGTTTGTTGGATGTCACCATCAGCAGGGCTATGGTGTTGATCTGTATGACCGGGATGAAATCGCGCGCCGGGTCATACGGCAGATTGCGGTACAGCGTCTGGTTCACCGATACGCTCGCCGGCAGGCAGAACACTATGGTGTAGCCGTCCGCCGGGGCTTTGGCCCCCAGATCGGTGCCGATGATGGCATTGGCACCGCCCCGGTTGTCCACCACGACCTGCTGCTGCAGCCGGTCGCTGAGCGGCTGTGCAATCAGCCGCGCCACGGTATCGGTGCCGCCGCCGGGCGGGAACGGCACGATAAACCGAATCGGTCGCTCCGGATAAGCCTCTGCAGCCTGTACCACCAGCGGCGCTGCAATCACTGCCAGCAACCCTGCCGCCACCATTTTTCTTGTATTCATCTCTTGTTCTCTTCATTTCAGTGTTGCTTTTTTCAGCGCCCATTTTTTCAGCGCAATCACTGCGCCATGGGCAAGGTCACGGGACGGCCGCTGGCGATCGAATGTTCAATTGCCAGCGTCGCCTCCAGGTTGATGCGCGCCTCCTGCGGCGTGGCCAGTGAACAGGGTTTGCCCATCGCCAGATGATCGAGCCAGGCGCGGGTTTCGTTGGCAATCGGCCCCCAGAATTCGCCCAGCGCCCAGTCGCCGGGCGTGCCGCTCTGCAGGAACACCATGTTGACTTCGTGATCGGGCAAATAGACGTGGGGTATGCCTTTTTCGGAATACATCAGTTGATCGGTGTGATCGTCGTCAAGGATTATCACACCCTCGGTGCCGACGACCTCGACCCGCGCCGCGTGGCCCAGCGCCGGATATTTTTCCGGCAGCGCGTAGCTGATGCCGAGGCTCACCACTGCGCCATCGTCATAGGTCAGGATGGCGTAACTGACATCATCGACCTCGGGATAACCCGCCGCCTTCAGCACGCCCTTCTGCCCGCGCGCATAGACCTCGACCAGCCGGTGGCCTTCGTGCAGCCAGTTCATCAGGTCGACGTAATAGGTCAGCGCATCCACCACCGGCGTCGCATGGGGGTTGCGGCCCAGCATCGCCAGCGCCTGCGAACGCGAATTGAACACGCGCGCAGCACCTCCGGTCATGGTGCCGATGCGGCCCTGGACGATCTGTTCCTTGGCGATCAGGTAACGTTCCTTGTAACGCCGGCTGTACCCGACATGCACGCTGACGCCGGATTTTTCGATGGCGTTGAGTACGCGGTCGGCATCGGCCAGCGACAAGGCAAGGGGTTTTTCCACCAGCACCGGTTTGCCCAGTTCCAGCGCTTTCAATATCGGGGCGACATGTTCGCCTTCGCTGGTCGAGACGATGACCGCGTTGACCTCGGGATGAGCAATGATCGCGTCATTGTCTGCGGAATGTTGTGCTGCGCCGACCTTCTGCGCCAGCGCGGCGGCTTTTTTGGCATCCTGGTCCGCCACTGCGATAAAACGTACCGCCGAATGACCGGCCGCCAGTTGCGCGCGCAGGCCGCCGATGCGTCCCGAGCCGATGACCGCCAGACCTATGGTTTTGCGTTCGATGATTTCCTCCGCTGAACTGATTCCGGCCTGCCGGCTTGCGCCGCGCACTGTCGGGACGAATTTTCGAGCTCTTTCGAACCCTGCAATACGACCCTGTTATGGACGTGACTGCGGTCCGTACGGATCGCAGCCTGCGACAGTCGTTGGAGTCTAGCCAAGCCTCCCCACAGATACAAGACGCGACATGCCGATCGCCACAGCAGGTGGGATAACCGCAGGGCGCTGCGAATCTGCGCAGCGGCTCAGGACGCCGCCTTGCCGCTCAGCCAGACGCGTTCGATCTGCGGTATGGCACTGGCGATGCGTTCAGCGATTTCCGTCGGCGTCAGCGAACTCAGAGGATGCTGGATCACCACGGCATCCAACCCGGTCATGCCCAGAGCGTCGCGCTGGGTCACCGCCTCCAGCGTGAATTCACTGGTGATAATCACTGCCGTCGGCAGCCCTTTCGATTCCAGGGTCACGGCGTCGTGCATACAGCACGACGTGCATGAGCCTCAATCGCCGATGGCGGTCAGCGCAATGTCGTGGTTGGCAACGATTTCGGCAACCATCTCCGGCGCCGCGTTCGAGGAGAAACTGTCCTTGGTGAAATAGTTCACTGCGGCCAGTTTGTGCTTGTTCTGCAATTCATCGCGCACGCCGCGCAGCATCTTGTTGCAGTTCCATTTCGAATTGTCGAGTATCGCCAGCCGCAGGCCGTCAATTTTTTTCACGCGCGGGGCCAGCGCCATCGGCTGCGTTTCGACGATGCCGCGGGGGTCATAAACAGTTTGTGTTTGCATCATTATCTCCATCAGTCATTACAGATAGCAGGTGCCATCGACGCACTGCGCGCCACCCGTAGCAGGCGGCTCACCGCCCAGCGCGCGCAGCACTGGTGACGACATGCGCCCCCAGCCGGGTATGAATGCCGAGAACCGCCCTGCCTCACCGCCGGCGACAAAGACGTGGATGTTATCGGGGCTGGGTACGATCGGCGTGCGCGCATCGGGTTCACGTTTGTACCAGACCGGCAGCGTGCGGTTGTAGACTTTGCCGTAACGATCGTTGCCGTACATGTCTTTCCACAGGTTGCCCGAATGCGCCCACAGGTAATGACGGATGTCGTGCCGCTTCCAGCCGTGTTTGGCAATGGTCTGCGCGTGCTCCAGCCCCAGCACCACCGCGCAGTGACCGCCGGACACCGCGTTGTTATTGCAGATGGTGCTCATCGCCGAACAGATGCTGTCGAGTATGCCCGGCGGATCATTGGCGAAATGATTGGTCACGCTGTGCGGCGGTTCGGCGGCAAGCACAAACACTGCAGAATCTTCCGCCTTGTAACCTTTCTCGACATGGTACGGCGCGAACGGACTCTGTTCCTCGTTCTCGGCAATGCAGTAGGTATATTTGCCGGGATGGCCCAGCGTGCTTTTATCGAGCAGCCCCGGCCAGCCGCCGCCAACATTGAGCAGCATCAGCCGGATCGCACGGCCGATGGTTGCATTGGCGCGGTTGCCGGAGCCGAACACGTTGCAGCCGGCGTTCATGCCGATCTGCGTGCGCACCGGGCCGTTGACGATCAGCAGCGGGCTCGCCATGTGCGTGGTGGCCTGCACACCGTTCAGATTGAACGGCTGCGAAGTCAATGCCAGCATGGCTGCTTCAACGACCGGCGCGTATTCGGGCAGGCAACCCGCCATCACCATGTTGATCGCCAGCAATTCGCGCGTCAGGCTGCCCCAGCGCGGCGGCACACGACACAACAGTTGCTGCGCATCGCCGCCCAATACATCAATCACTGCGGCGATTTTCTCCGGCGTCGGCGGCACCAGCGGGAAGCCGTCGGAGTACCCCTGCGCGTAGTACCACTCGATCAGGTCGGCACCAGCAGGTGGCGCAGGCTGCGTACCGGCATCAGTGCGTGTTTTGTTGGCAACTGCGCTCATATTAAATATCCAATAAAATCAATATATTACGATCTACCTTTGGGTGGCGTCAGCTCTACGGCGCCCGCCCGCAATGCCGCATCTGACCGTAACACCGCCTTGGCGATCTTGTGCGTTGGGGTGTGCGGCAGCTCATCAATGAAAGCAACATAACGCGGCACTTTCTGCGGCGCAAGTCGCGCACGGCACCATTCGGCGATTTCTTCTGCGGTCACTGTGGCGCCGGGTTTGACGGCGCACACCACAAAGATGTCGTCCTCGCCCAGTTCGGACGGCACGGCGATGGTGCCCGCTTCGGCCACCGCCGGATGTTCGCCGACGACACGATCGAGTTCGGCAGCAGCAATGTTTTCGCCACGGCGGCGGATGATGTCGCGCTTGCGTGAAATAAAATAAAAATAATCATCGGCATCGCGTTTCACCAGATCACCGGTCTTGAACCAGCCGTCGTGGAAAGTGTTGGTAGTCTGTTCCGGATCGCGGAAATAACCCTGCATGATGATGGGCGTCTTCACCCACAGTTCACCCGGTTCGTCCACCGCCACATCATTGCCTTCGTCGTCGACGACGCGGCACTGCGCCCACGGCTTGCCCGGATCAGGATGGCGGCCGATCGGCCCCATGCTGCCCAGCTTCTGCACGCCTTCGAACGGGTTGCAGGTCACGCCGGGAATTTCGGTCATGCCGTAGCCGCCGATGCGGTGCGGAATCTTGAAATCTTTTTTGAAAGTTTCGTCCATGCTCGCGCGCACGCCGTAGACCCGGGCAAGGCGGTGCTCCGGACGGAACTCGCTGCGCGGACGATTGCGCAGGATACTGCCGATGGCCTCGATGATGTTGACCTGGGTCGCACCGGTATCGACCGCGGTCTGCCAGAACGTCGATGCCGAGAATTTTGGAATGATGATCATGCTCGCCCCCGCGGCCAGCGTGCCGGCGACGGAATAAAACATCGCATTGATGTGGAACAGCGGCAGCACAATCATCACCCGGTCGTCGTCCTGCAGGTAAACGCGCTGCACGAACGCTTCGCCGCCAGTCACAAAACTGCGCTGGCCGTGCATCGCGCCCTTGGGGAAACCCGTAGTGCCCGAGGTATAGACAATCAGGCCGGTAGCATCCCCAGTAATGCCCTCAGGCAATTTCACCTGCGGCGGCGTCTTGAGCAGTTCATGCAGCAGCGGGACGTCCTCCACCGCCGCATCCAGCGTGACAAACCACGGCGGCGTTTTTAATCCCGCGGCGGCGCTGCGGGCAACGGCTATCGTGTCGCTGGTGGCAGCAACCGCACTGACTTCGGCGTGGTGCAGCACATACTTTGCTTCCTCGATGCCGAACTCGGGATTCACCGGCACCATGATCGCGCCCAGCCGTGCCAGCGCGAACAGCAGAATCACATGGCCGTCGCAGTTGCGCGCCATCACCCCCATGCGATCGCCCTCGCCTATGCCGCGTGCCGCCAGCACGCGCGCGGTGGCATCCACGGTCTGCGCAAATTCACCCCACGACCAGGTGCGTTCGCGGAATACCATGAACGGGCGCGCCGGATCGCGGGCGGCGCGGCTGGCCAGCGCGCCGTTGAGCGTGTAATCGTGTTCGGCATAAAGTCTTAGAACTTCGAGCGGTTTTTTCATGAGGCCTTCGACTGAAAGTATGCTGCTGATTTTGGCATACAATCATCAACAGCCTGTGTGGCCAGTCCAAATTGCATAGCCCTATAAATCGCATATTCAACCCCGTCACTCCGGCGCACGCCGGAGTCCATTACGCCGACATCTGAACCGCAACCATTTCCTGGATTCCGGCTTGCCCCCCCCAAGGGGACTTCCTTCGGGGCGCGCCGGAATGACGCACTCTAATTTATTGACCGAATAGAGCAAACATGAGCCTCTTTACACCACCGGAACGCATCACCGCCGAGGTATTCACCGAACTGCCGCGCAAATTTCGCCGCACCAGGATGACTGCCGAACGTCTCGCTGCAGGGCGCACTGTGCCCTCAGGCGGCTGTTTTCTCGAAGGTCCGTCGTTCGACCGCAAGGGCAACCTCTACGTCGTCGACATTCCGTTCGGCCGCATCTTCCGTATTTCACCCAAGGGCACATGGGAACTGGTGGTCGAATACGACGGCGAACCCAACGGCCTGAAAATCCACAAAGACGGCCGCATTTTCGTCACCGACCACAAACACGGGCTGATGCTGCTGGACGCCAAACGCGGCCGCATCGAAACACTCGTCAATCGCTACAACATGGAACTGTTCAAGGGTCTGAACGACCTGGTGTTCGCAGCCAACGGCGATCTTTATTTTACCGATCAGGGCGAGACCGGCATGCATGACATGACGGGCCGTGTGTACCGGCTGCGCAACAACGGCAAACTCGAACGCATCGCTGACTGCATCCCCAGCCCCAACGGGCTGGTGCTGAACAAGGCAGAGAACATCCTGTTTGTCGCCGTCACCCGCGCCAACGCCGTGTGGCGGCTGCCGTTGATGCCAGACGGCACGGTATCGCGCATGGGTGTGTTCATCCAGATGTCAGGCGGACGCGGCCCCGACGGCATGGCGATCGATGAAGATGACGGCCTCGCCGTGGCACATCCTGACATGGGCGCGGTGTGGATTTTCAACCACCGCGGCGAACCGCTGTATCGAGTGGATTCACCGGGCACCGACGTGGTCACCAACTGCGCCTACGGCGTGAAGGATCCGCACACGCTGTACATCGTCGATTCCGAAGGCGGCGCCATCCTCAGCGCCGAACTGCCGACGCCGGGGCGGAAGATGTATTCGCACACCTGACGCCCTATCCGTCACCCCGGCGAAAGCCGGGGTCCAGGGTTTTTCCAGCCGGGCGGAAATGCCTGCTGGATCCCGGCTTTCGCCGGGATGACAAATCAATGCTTAACGGTTCTTTTCTAACGCACAAGCAGTTAGTAGCCCGTAAGGAGCGCAGCGAATTACGGGGACATGAGTCCCGTATTTCTACGCTTACTCAACGAAATGAAATACCAATATTGTTTTTTAGTGCGGCGTACAACCCAATCACGGTGTCGGTAATATGAAGAAAATCGAAATTTTTTTCCTCAACTGCTGATGGCTTCGCATCAGCCCAATACACCGAAATCATAAAATTTAAGAAATGCTCATCAGCCTTGCCTGGGTAAGGATAAAAAACGGCGGGATCTCTCTCTTGAATTTCATAAAAGTCTTTCACAAGCGTCATGACGTATTTTTCGTAAAGCGCTGGGTAAACCTCCAGCAACCTTAGACGCATAGACTTATCGAAAGATTTTTCACTCATTAGCCACTCTGTGAACCCAATCGTTACTCCTTGCCTTATCGAATTCGATACATCCGCAGAAACGCCTAAGAAACATACAGCGTAACTATTGTATACCGAGGCATACAGGGCAGAACTGTGCATTAGAAATGGGAGAACATTTTCCAGGATGGCGTTTATTTTTTGATGATCTTTATACTTTGAATCAGATAAATCTCGCAACAAGCCCATTGAAAAGTCGCGCCCCCAACGAGCAGTCCATCGACCGTACTCGTTAGGATGAAGAGGTTCTTTTTCCGCCCCCTTCAAAAAGAAACGATTTAACTGGTTCATTGCGATTCCTAAAACGAACACTTCATGGCACCTATAGTGCAGCAACTACCAAGCTAAGATATAAGAAAAGCTTACCTACAGCACTAATAAATCAACGAACTCGTGCACCGGCATCGCTTCCAGCTTGCGCTGATCGAGGCACACCGCGGTAATCGCGGCCTTTTGTTTCGCCGCGAACACCATGCCAGTGTTCTGGTCGAATTTTTTCATCAGCACCGGCACGCCTTCCTTGCGCCGCTGGCGGTGGCCCAGCGGATAGTTCACTTCCGACAGCGGGGTCTTGCTGCCGTCCCTGAAAAAAACCTGAATCGAGTTGGCGTTGGTGCGCTTGGCGGGGTCGTGGTATTCACGCTCGTACTGCGCTGATTCCTTGAGACGCATTTTGGTACGCAGCGGATCGATGCGCGGGTCTGACGCGATTTCGTCCTCGTAGTGTTTCGCCGTCATGTCGCCGTAGATCAGGCCTATGGCCATCATGTATTGCATGCAGTGGTCGCGGTCGGCAAAATTGGCCAGCGGTCCGGTCTTGTCGAGGATCACCATCGTTGAATTGTGACAACGCACTTCAATGTGCTTGATGTCATTGAGCCGGTCTTTCACCAGCGGGTGCAGCTTGATCGCGGCTTCCACGCCGGTCTGGCCGTGAAAGGCCGTCGGGTACGGAATCTTGAACAGCGTGTTCTCGATGACATAGCTGCCGAACGGACGCTGGAATTTGAACGACTTGCCCTTGAACAACACTTCGTAGAAGCCCCACTTCGGTGCGGTCAGCGCCGAGGGATAACCCATCTCGCCCTTCTTCGCCAGCAGCGACAGCCACACGCCGCGGGCCGAAGCATCACCCGCCGCCCACGACTTTCGTGCGCCGGTGTTGGGCTTGCGCCGGTAGGTGGCCAGCGCATGGCCATCGACCCACGCATTCGACAGCGCATTGATGACTTCGTCGCGGGTGCAGCCGATGAGTTGCGACACCGCGGCGGTGGTCGCGATCTTGACCAGTATGGTGTGGTCCAGACCCGCGGCGGTGAAACCATTTTCCAGTGCCAGACCACCCTGCACTTCGTAGGCCTTGATGATGGCGGACAACACGTCACGCATGATTAATGGCTTTTTCCCCGCGGCCTGCCGTGTGCGCGACAGCCAGTCGGCCGTCATCAGAATCGCACCGATATTGTCAGAAGGATGAATCACCGTGCGGCCATAGAACGCATCGTTGAAATCCAGCCAGCGGATCAGCGCACCGGCGTTGAAGGCCGCAGTCACCGGATCGAGCACGTAGCTGGTGCCGGGCACACGCGCGCCATTGGGCACGATGGTGCCGGGCACCACGGGCCCCAGCAGCTTGGTGCAGTCCGGATACGCCAGCGCTTCGAACGCGCAGGCAAGACTGTCGATCAGCGTCAGCCGCGCGGTTTCAAAGGCCAGCTTGCTGGTCGGCTTGTAGCCGTGGGCATAGTTGGCGAGATCAACGATGACTTTGTCGAATTGCGGACGAAGGTTGGTCACAGCAGCGGTCATGAATATATCCTGTTGATTTTAAATGATATTTTTAATTCGAAGCATAGCGTTATTTATATTGCGCCATGACCCACAGGGCCGCGGCAAACAGGCGGCGGTCATCATTGCGGCGGCCGACCAGTTGCACACCGACCGGCAAACCGTTCGGCCCGGTAAACAGCGGCAGGGTCAACGACGGCACGTGGCCAGTGGTCCAGATCGCACAAAATATCGCAGTGCCGGTTTTATCCAACCCCACCGGCGCCTCGCCCGCCGCGGACGGCGTCAGCAGCACGTCGCAATCCGCGAATTCGTCATCAAGCAGCAGGCGCAACTGTTCAGCTTCCGATCGCGCGGCCCGGTAATCGGCAAACGTGCAGGTAAGGCCGTGTTTCAGCCGGCCCATTTTCAGCGTATTGCTGATGCCATCCCAATGGTTGTCGATTTCCCAGGCGCGATTGCGCACAAATTCGAAACTGGAAATACGGCGGTGAATGGATTCGATCTGTTCGAAATCACGCGACAGCGCGACATCACGCACGCTCGCACCGGCACGTGCCAATTGCTGCGCGCAGGATTCCAGATGTGCCTGCGTAGTCGCATCAGCTTGATCCCAAAACGGGCTGCGGCAGAAGCCGATGCGCAAATGCCGCGGATCAATTTCTACTGCCGGCTCCGGAGTGGTGTCGATAAGGACGTCGCGATACAACACGATGTCTTCTACGGAGCGGGCGATGATGCCCAGCGTATCGACTGATCCCGCCGCTTCCATCACGCCTGCCATGCGCAGGTCGCCCCAGGTCGGGCGGTAACCGACACAGCCGTTGAAAGCCGCCGGACGTATGGTCGATGCCGTGGTCTGGGTGCCCAGCGCCAGCGGCACCATGTCGTCGCCGACCGCAGCACCGGAACCGCTGGACGAACCACCGGGTGTGCGCTGGGGGTCACGCGGATGCCGGGTCTTGCCGGGATGACGGTTGGCAAATTCCGTGGTGACCGTCTTGCCCATGATCAGTCCGCCGGCGCGGCGCGTCAGCGCCACGCAGACTGCATCCATGTGCGGCCGATGCCCCGCGTGTATCGGTGAGCCGTACGCCGTGGGCATGTCGGCGGTGTCTATGATGTCCTTGATGCCGACCGGCACGCCGTGCAACACACCGCGTGGCGGCACCGCATCAAGCGCGCGCGCCTGCTTTAGCACCAGATCAGGATCGAGAAATTCCCAGGCGCCAACCTGCGGTTCACGCGCGGCAATGTGCGCAAGGCAGTCTTCCGCCACTGCAGTCGCCGTCGTCCGCCCAGCCGCAATCGTACGGACGATTTCAGTCGCAGTCAGTTGATGCAGCGGTTTCATCGATACGCCATCACTCGGCCTTGATTCCCGCCGCCTTGACCAGCTTGCCCCATTTCGCCGCTTCGGACTGCAGGTAGGCGGCAAATTCGCCCGGTGTATCGCCGATCGGTTCCAGTCCGGAACGTGTCATGCGTTCGGCCACAACGGGTTCCTTCAGCGTGGCCACGATATCGCGATGCAGACGCTCAATCACCGCACGCGGTGTGCCGCGCGGCGCAACAAGCCCGTTCCAGTTGTTCGCCTCGTAGTCTTTCAAGCCGGCCTCGGCGATGGTGGGCATTTCCGGGAACAGCGGTGTGCGCACCGACTTGCCCACGCCCAGCCCTCTCAGACGTCCGGCGCGGATATGCGGTTGCGCGGTAGTGAGATTGGCCATCGCCATGTTCAACCGGCCAGCCACCAAATCGGCGACCGCAGGAGCACCGCCCTTGTACGGTACATGTATGGCTTCGACACCGGCCATGCTGATAAACAGCGCCATCGCAAGATGACCCGCACCGCCGACACCACTGGAGCCGTAATTGTATTTGCCAGGATTGGCTTTCAGTAGCGCGATCAGTTCCTTGACCGAAGCTGCGGGCGTCGACGGATGCACCACCAGCAGGTTGCTGGAAGCAGCGATATTGGTGATCGCCACAAAATCGCGGTCAAGCACGTAAGGCACGCTGTCACGCAGCGACGGATTCACAGCCAGTGGCGGCGTCGCCATCAGCAGGACATGACCATCAGGCGTCGCCTCTTTCACGATCTCGGTGCCGATGAGGGTACCGGCACCGGTACGATTGTCGATCACCACCGGCTGGCCCAGACGTTCGGCCAAACGGGCGCCGGTGATGCGCGCGACGGTGTCAGTGGAACCCCCGGCAGAGTACGGCACCACCAGCCGCACCGGGCGCTGTGGATATTCAGCGGAGAAAACAGGAAGCGCAGTCAGCGCAATAACAAGAACCAGAAAAATCTGGCGGAAAATATTCATGACGCCCCTTTCAAACGAATAATTATGGTCTTCCGGGTGTGCTGCATTTTTGTAATGATGTTGTCGGGATGCAACCGGCAATGCATGCAGACCGGATTATTCACCCGCAGTGCCGCCCAGTGGTATGCGCGGCATCTCGAAACGATCGGTAATGCGCGTGTAACCGCCCTTGCCCGCCAGCCGGCCGATGGGATTGACCCGGCCGATGTCGACATGGAAACGGTCGTTGACGATGCCGTCGTGATAATGGAAATACACGACTTCGCCGAACACCACGTGGTAGGGCTTGCGGCCGAGATCAACGATCTGCAGCAGTTTGCATTCCATCGCCACCGGCGCTTCGACGATATACGGCGGCCGCACCTTGCGCGAAGGCGCGGTGGTGAAGCCGGCCTTTTCGATTTCGTTGACGCCATGTGGATAGTCAACCGCACACACGTTCATCTGCTCCTTGATCGCATCGCTGACGATGTGCACGACAAACTCAGGTATCTCGCGGATGTTGCGCACCGTGTCCTTGGCGCCTTCGGATTTTTCGCCGACGGAAAACATCAGCATCGCCGGATCGGAACCCACGGCGTTGAAAAAACTGAAGGGTGCGGCATTGGGGCCGTTGCTGCCCAGCGTGGTCACCAGCGCAATCGGCCGCGGCGTTACGGTGCCGATCATCAGTTTGTACTGGTCCTGCCAGGACATTTTGCTTGCGTCGAATTCGGCCATGGTGCGCTTTACGTGTGGATGAGTTTGAAGGTGATGTCGACGATTCTAACAGGGCGCCATCAACAGCCAGCCGCATTCCACATCATGCCCCGCCGCGGATGTGAAATAAAAAAGCGCCTCCCGCAGGAGGCGCTCGCATGCAAAACACTGCAGAAGAAATCAGCGCAGCTTGATATTGCCGCGCTCGATTACGTCGGCATACCTGGAAATTTCACGTTTCACCAAATCCGTCAGTTCCTCCGGCGTGCTGCCCACCGGCTCGATGCCCTGCTTGGCATAGAAAGCGCTGACTTCCTTGGCTGCCAGTGCCTTCTTCACCTCAGCATTGATCTTGCTGATGGCTTCTTTGGGGGAGCCGGCCGGCATGAACATCGCATACCAGTTGTCCGACACAAACCCCGGATAGAACTCGCTCATGCTCGGCATGTCAGGGAAAGCCGAGGCGCGCTTGGCCGTGGTGACCGCCAGCCCGCGAATGCGGTTGGTCTGCAGATGGGGACTGGCCGAAGGCGCCGTGGCAAACAGCAGATCAATTTCTCCGGTGACCACACCCAGAGTAGCCGGGCCGCCGCCTTTGTAGAGCACGGTCACGCCTTTGATCTTGGCAAACTGCTTGAACATCTCCGCCGACAGGTGGCTGGTGCTGCCCGGTGTGTTGCCGCCCATGTTGAGGCCAGCGGGTGTTCTGTTTGCCAGCGCCACCAGGTCTTTCACGGATTTCACCGGCACACTGGGATGGACAACCAAAACCAGCGGTGCAGAGGATACCCAGGTCACGGGGGTCAGATCCTTCAGTGCGTCGAAAGTCATGCGGTCTTTTTGCAAGGTCGTGTTTACGGCGATGGTGGCCGTCGTAAACAACACCGTGTAACCATCGGCCGGTGACTCGACGGTAATCTGGGCGCCGATCAGGCCACCCGCGCCGGTACGATTATCGACCAGTACCTGCTGGCCCATGTTCTGGCGCATTTTTTCACTGAGCAAACGCCCCTGGATGTCGGTACCACCACCGGTGCTGAACGGGACTATCAGCCGCACGGGTTTTTCGGAATATGCCCCCTGCTGCGGGCCCGGCAACCGCTACTGCGGCTCCCGCCAATGCCAGTACGGCAACTCGCCTGATTTTGCTGAACCTCATATACATATCCTCTATAAATTATTGATTTTAAACAACTATTTAATACTTCCGCATGCCACTATCTGGATTCCATACCGGCTCCGCCTAGACCATAACGCGGACGCAACGGGAGGGTCATCAAGCAAGGAAAAACGCCCGCGGTTGCGGGCGTTTTAATATTCCGGCAACGCGCTGCATCGTTTGCAGTCTGTTGCCTGCACTGTTCAGACTTGGTCCGCTACGGCGTTGGCGGTCTTGATGACCGCTATCACACGCAGCTATACAGTGCGCCTCAAGATCTAAAAATCAGCGCATCCGGATATTGCCACGCTTGATTACCTCGGCATATTTTGCGATATCGCGTTTGACCAGTTCCGTCAGCTCTTCCGGGGTGCTGCCCACAGGATCGATAGCCTGTTTGGCTAGAAATTGACGAACATCGCTGGCACCCAATGCTTTTTTCACTTCGGCATTTAGCTTGGCAACAATAGCTTGGGGAGTCTTCGCCGGAAAGAACATGGAATACCAGTTATCCGACTCAAATCCCGGCAAGACTGAATTCATCGTCGGCAGATCCGGCAATACCGAAACCCGCTTGGCGGTAGTCACCGCCAGTGCGCGCAGCCGGCCGGATACGATATGCGGCATCGCTGCCGGTGCCGATCCAAACAACATGTCGATCTCGCCGGTAGCCACGCCGATCGCAGCGGGACCGCCTCCCTTGTAGAGCACCGTTACGCCTTGCACGTTGGCCAGTTGCTTGAACATTTCCGCGGCAAGGTGACTGGTAGTACCCGCCGAATTGCCACCCATGTTGAGACCGCCGGGAGTCCGCTTGGCCAATGCGACCAGGTCCTTGATGGTTTTGGTCGGCACGCTGGGGTGTACGACCAGCACCAAAGGCGCCGACGACATCCAAATCACGGGCTCCAGATCCTTCAGTGGATCAAATTTCATGATCTTGGCCTGCAAGGTGACATTCACGGCCAGCGAAGCGGTCGTGAACAATATGGTGTAACCATCGGGATCCGCCTTGGTTACATATTCGGCACCGATCAGACCACCTGCGCCGGTACGGTTGTCCACCAGCACCTGCTGCCCCATGCTGCCGCGCAGTTTTTCGGAAACCAAACGACCCTGAAGATCAGTACCGCCGCCGGTGCCGAACGGAATGACCATGCGTATGGGTTTGTCCGGATAAGCACCGGCAGCAGTGCCGGAAAATCCAAAAGCAAAGCCCAGACAGGCCGTTAACAGTGCAATCTTGCTTCCAATGTTGGGTTTCATGCGGTAATCCCTCCTGGTTTTTGAACATTTTTTCTCTTGGTGCGAATTCCTTTACGGAATCCGCCATGGCTTGCGCCAAACCGTGTTGGAACGCCGGCGCAGGCAGCGAGAATAACACTTTCGGTTTGCGAGTGGATCCGACAAGCGGAATGCCGCAGAGTTCCGCACAGCGATACAGCTTATCCCCGGTATATCGGGGCCGGCTGTATAAAGAACGAATGCAGGATGTGGTACACCATCTGGTAATTGATCTGCTGGAAGCTGGCGTGCGAAATTCCGGACATCACCGTGAACTGCTTGTCGGCATTGGGCAGACGGTTGAAGAAGTCCAGCAGGTCATCCATGCCGGCAATGCCGTCGAACTGCCCGCGCATGACGATGGTCGGCACGGTGATCTTCGCCGGATTCACGACCGGCAGTTTGGCGCACATGTCGAGATAGGTGCCGGTGGGCACGGAATCGTCCAGTTTGAGTATCGCATCGGCGAAGGCCTCGACCACTTTCTCTTCGGCACAGCCTGCGTGGTCGCGATTGAATATTGAATGTATGAAAGCACGGTCGATCGGGCGTCGCTTGTGGGCCTTCCAGAAATCCAGTTTTTTAGCGCGCTCTTCCAGCGTGGGACTGCCTTTGCCGGTCCACACAAATGCGTCCAGCGCGAGCCGCGCCACGCGCGCCGGGTGGCGCTCCGCGAACATTGCCGCACGCAGCGCGCCCGAAGATATGCCGTACATCAGGAACTGTTTTGCGCCGGTGGTCTTGGTAATGTAATCGCTCGCCGCCGCCAGGTCATCCGCGCCGTTGGCGATATCAAAATAGAGGTCGCGCGATTTGTCGGATCGGCCATAACCTTCCATGTCCACGCACCAGGTGTTGAATCCACGCTGTGCGAACCAGTCCATCGCCGATGAGTCAGGACGGCCCGGCACCTGCAGATCGAAGGTCGGTTGCGACGCCATTGAAGAACCATGCACGAACAGCACCGTGCCGTTGGCACCCTTGCCATCCGCCGCAGGTTTTTCCCACAAAAACAGTTTGACATCGCCCTTGCGGGTCCAGTGTTCCTTGCCGGCACTCGCGGCTTTATTTGCGGTCTGGCTCATGTGTTCTCGAAAGTTGACAACCGGTTAACAGAGGGGGGCAAGTCTAGGATACGGAACCATGTCAGTCAAACCGCCAAGGTGGCCTATATAATCGGACCGAACCATTTTGCCACCCTGCTCCACCTCTTGAGCGCATCGCCATGGATACCGCCGCAACCACAAATTATTCCACGCAGTTTCGCAACATCAGGGATGAAGTCAGCCCCGAGGAATGGGAGACGCGCCTGAATCTCGCCGCCTGCTACCGGCTGACCGACAGCTTCGGCATGACCGACCTGATCTACAACCACATCACCGCGCGGATACCCGGCGATGAAGAGCATCTGCTGATCAATCTTTATGGCTTGCTGTACAAGGAAATCACCGCCTCCAGCCTGGTCAAGATCGACCTTGAAGGCAACATCCTGTGGAAACCGGACACCGGCTACGGCATCAATAAATCCGGCTATGTGATACACGGCGCCATTCATCGCGCCCGGCCTGAGCTCAAGTGCGTCATGCACACGCATACCCGCGCCGGCATGGCCGTGTGTTCGATGCAATGTGGTTTGTTACCGATGACCCAGACGGCTATGCGCTTCGTCGATCACCTCGGTTACCACGACTACGAAGGCCCCGCCGTGGACCTTGCGGAACGCGAACGGCTGGTGCGCGATCTGGGGCCGCACGACGCCATGATCCTGCGCAATCACGGCCTGCTCACCTGCGGCGCCACCATCCAGCAGGCATTCAACACCATGTACCAGCTCGAGATGTCCTGCCGTTCACAGGTCGATGCCATGGCCGGCGGTCAGCAGATCGTGCTGCCGCCCAAGGAAGTGATCGACCATACCGCCAACCTCTACCAGCCGGGCACACGCCGGCCGTACGGCGTGCTCGAGTGGCACGCCATGCTGCGCCTGCTCGAAGCAGAATCAAAAAAATCGGGTTATCCGCCGTACTGGCACTGAACACCAGCGCCGCAGTCAATACACCGGCTTGGAGCGGAAGTGCCGTTCGCGGGCCATCGACTTGAGCTTGATCGCTTCGACCTTGTTGCCCTTCAGCACTTCAAGAGTGACTTCCACGCCGGCATCGCCGCTTTTCCATAAGCGCTCGTAAAAATCAGCCTGCCCAGCCAGCGGCTGGCCACCGAAGCCGACAATGATGTCGCCGGCCTGCAGGCCGGCATCCTCCGCCGGTCCCTCGTTGGATACGCGGGTCACGATGACCTTACCCTGCACTTCCTGGGAGGTAATGCCCAGCCACGGCCGCGGCTTGGTCGTGCTACGACCATTGGCAATGAAATCGCCCAGCACCGGCTTCAGCGTATCGATCGGTACAAACATGTTGCCGGGTATGCTGCCTTTGCCCATGGCATCACCCACGGCTAGCGAACCTATGCCCAGCAGCTTGCCCTCGCGTGACAGCAATGCCGCACCCTGCCAGTTGACCGTCGCCGGCGCCGTGTAAATTGCCTCGTCGAGCAGATATTCCCAGTAACCGACAAACGGCCGCTTCGACACAATATAGGCTGGCGCCACGCCGTCGAAACCGACTATGAGCACCAGATCACGCAGGCTCGCCACCGCAGATTCACCGAAATCCACCGGCTTGACCGGCAGCGGTTTCAGCGACCTCACCAGCCCCAGGCCGGTCGCATGGTCATAACCGACCACATTCGCCGGATATTTGCGTCCGTTTGCAGTGGCCAGTTCCACGGTATCCGCCTCGGCCACGAGGTAGCCGATGGTCAGCACCAGTCCGCTGGAATCGATAACCACGCCGGTACCCTCACGCTGCGGACCCAGGGTGCGGGCGCTGCGCGCATCGGGCACTGCTTTGACCGTCAGCTTGACCACCGAAAACTGGTCCACGGTCATTTCGCGCTCTGCCGCATTCGCCTGCGCCGGCAGGCCGGCAACCAGCGCAATGATCATTGCGGCAATCAACCACCCATATTTTCGCAAAACGCCACTGACAGGATTCATCACTACTCTCCAGTTGGCACCACACCGCGGCACCTGTGTTCGACGCCACACAGCCATGCTACGACTAATCTGAAGTTCCCCGTTCCGATTGCTCGTTTTTGAGCGCCCAAGCCTTACAAATCAATGAGATGAGGAGTTTTTCGAGCGCCAAAGTGTAGGCATGTAATATTATTGACATACTGATGTATATTATCTA
>Ga0209491_10000981_pt1 | contig 56885 bp, 50 predicted proteins | sample BON02_FD_187213 | JGI IMG/M metagenome (GOLD analysis project Ga0209491, IMG submission 187213) | Freshwater microbial communities from Lake Bonney liftoff mats and glacier meltwater in Antarctica - BON-02 (SPAdes) (version 2) | ecosystem: Environmental > Aquatic > Freshwater > Ice > Glacier... | reverse complement strand
AGATTGTAACCAGTTTTCGAGAATGATTTGTGCCGCCATGGCATCTTTTAGTGCGGCGTCTTTTTTGCGCATGCTGCCTTTTGCCCGTGCATTGGAAAATCTTTCATCTGCGCCAGCCGAGGTCAGGCGTTCGTCCTCGTAAAGCACCTCGGTTTTATAGTTTTTCTCCAGATACCTGCCAAACTCTCTGGCTTCCAGCGACATGGGCGTGTCCGAGCCATCATCAGCCAGTGGCAGGCCGACAACCATCGCAACCGGCTTCCACTGCCTGATCAACGATGCAATCGCCTGCCAGTCCGGATGATCGGCCACTTTTACAACTGCCAGCGCATTGGCAGTGCCGATCAAGGTCTGCCCGACCGCAACACCGATACGGCGCTTGCCATAGTCAAATGCTAATAAAGTACCACTGGGCCGAGAGCCGGCAGGCTGTGAGCCGCTAGAGCGGGATTCAGGCATACCCCCCTACCCCGTGTAAATTATCGATATCGAACCCTAAATTACCTACCGCCATTGCCCAGCGACCTTTTAGCGGCGAATCGAACAGCAGCGCTTTATCTGCCGGCACGGCCAACCAGGCGTTGTCACGGATTTCAGATTCCAGCTGACCCTGGCCCCAACCCGCATAACCCAATGCCACCACAAACTGCTCGGGACCATTGCCGGTTGCGATCGCTGCCAGAATATCTCTTGAGGTTGTTACCATAATGTCGTCATTAATGCGGATACTGGATTCGAAACCTTCTTCCGGAGGGTGCATAACAAAACCATGATCCGGACTGACCGGCCCACCGTCCAACACTTTCATCGATGAAATCTGCTCGTGCTCGCAACAGATGTCCAGTTGGCGAAGAATCTCACCCAGGGTAAAACTGGATAATCGGTTGATCGTAATTCCAATCGCGCCCTCTTCATTGTGTTGACACATCAATGTAACGCTACGGGAAAAATTCGGATCTGACATGGAAGGCATTGCAATCAGCATCTGCTGCTGTAAATATCCGCTCACCACTTCTTTGCTTTCTTTATCCATGTCTAAAATTCTAGTTTGGATTTCCGGCAAATCAAGTACGGATTAATCCACACCCTGAAAACCGCGCGAAAACTCCCAGGTTCGGGTGATGTAAAGAACATCGAGATTCTGCTCCATCTGGTTGGTGAGTGGTGAGTAAGGGGATGCCAATCGCACAATCCTGATGGCTGCCTGGTCGATTAAAGGTTCACCTGAACTTCGCTTAACCAGTACCTCATCCACACTGCCGTCGCGCTGAATGCCAACCGTCAAAATCACATTGCCGTTGAGCTTGTTCCTGCGCAATTCGTCCGGATAATTGATATTGCCCACCCTCTCCACCTTGGCCACCCAGGCCTGCATGTAAGCGGCGTATTCGTAGGCTTTGGTATTGGCTGAGATGTATTTCTTGATTTTGCCCCGCGACTGCATTTCGCCATCACGTTGCAGGCCCGGTTGAAGCCTTGCCATGCGCATACTGTCCTGCCTTAAGTCAGCTGCACTGGGCATCGGCGGCTCTGGCTGGGCAATGGCAGTAATTTGCTGCTGCTCGGCTGCGCTCTGCTCTTCGACCAGTATCTGTCTGCGGGCAGCATCGGCAGAAGCCGCGTTTTTTTCCTGCTGGTCCATGGCATTCTCTCCATCGGCAGGGCCAGGTGCGGCACCGGTATTTTCCTGCGAGGGCCGATCAACTTCCTCGCTATCACCGCCGCCTTGCTGGTCGGCCTGGGCCAGAAAATCGGCTTCATCGGGTGGGGCCTCGGAGCGCCAGTTCACCAGCACAACATCCAGCGTTTCCAACGGGCTTGTGAGTGGTTTGAAATCTACGGCAAAGCCAATACCCAGTAGCACAAACAAGTGCAAACCAATCGCCATCCCAAAGGTAATTGAAATGCGCTGTCTTTCGGTGTGTATTGCCATCATGTGCGTTTGACGATCTCCTCGACTGTATCAAATAATTGAGCAGCGATGTTCAAACCGAACTCCTTGTCCAGTTCCCGGATGCAGGTGGGGCTGGTGACATTGACTTCAGAAAGCCAGTCGCCAATCACATCCAGACCTGCAAACAAAATACCCATTTCTTTAAGCACCGGCGCCACTTGCGAACAAATCCAGCGATCCCTTTCACTCAAAGGCACACCTTTGCTACTGCCACCTTTGGCCAGATTTCCGCGGAAATCACCTTTGCCGGCATAACGCGCCAGTGCAAACGGCACCGGCTCGCCGTTAACCACCAGTATGCGCTTATCTCCGGAACTGATTTCATCAATGTACTTTTGCGCCATTACAGGCCGCGCTTCGTGCTGCGTGATAGTTTCAAGAATTACATTCAAGTTCAAGTCCGAATCGCTGACCTGAAAGACCGACTCCCCGCCCATGCCATCCAAAGGCTTGACCACACAATGTCCGTTTTGCAGCACAAATTCGCGTAGTCGTGCTGTTTGACTGCTGATCAGCATCGGCACACAGCATTGTGGAAAGTGCGTGATGAAGAACTTTTCATTGGCATCACGCAAACTTTGTGGCTTGTTGATAATTAACGTTCCAGCCCGCTCAGCCAATTCGAGCATGTAGGTGACATAAACATAGTTCATGTCGAAAGGCGGATCCTGGCGCATCAACACCATGTCCAGATCATCGAGTGGTAAATCGCCCAATTGCGTCAGGCTAAACCAGTCATCATAGTTATCACGCACTTCGATTTTCTGCATACGCGCAAACACACGACCGTCTTTGACATGCAGATCGCGGGGCTCCATGTAATGCAGCAAGTGCCCGCGACGCTGAGCTTCAAGCAGCATAGCAAAGGTCGAATCCTTGTAAGGTTTGATGCCGACAATCGGATCCATTACTACGCCAGTTTTTATCGGCGCAACGTTAACATTATTTTGATGTGTCATGACAAAATCCATTCAGGTTGGGCTCTATTATCATGTGCCTGACGACTCGAATCCAGCCGCATTCTATAGCACTCATATTAAATACCTTGATGCTCAATGATATAAGAAACATTCTTACAAAAGTACAACATAGTGGAAATTGGTTAGTTCTATGGGTAAACTAATTGACCTGCGTCTATATTTGGGGGATAGCGCAACGGCCTCATTATCGGGTATTTAACAGTGAAGGATGCATTGTAGCCCCCGTAACAAACAGGGAGGATGTCATGAGCCAGGAAAATTTGAACACTATAGACAACCATATTCATGAGGCCGGGAATGCTGACAACCTCTGTGTTCTGGTGATTGATGACAGCGCCACCATCCGTCGATCAGCAGAAACGATGCTGGCCAATGCCGGCTACGACGTCGTAACGGCCGAAAACGGATTTGAAGCGTTGTCCAAAATTACCCGCCACCACCCCGACCTCATATTCGTCGATATCATGATGCCGCGTCTTGATGGCTATCAAACCTGTGCGATTATCAAAAACAATAACGATTTCCGTCATACACCGGTCATTATGCTGACCAGTAAAGACGGGTTATTCGATAAAGCCCGTGGAAGAGTTGTTGGTTCAGACCAGTACCTGACCAAGCCTTTCACTAGGGAAGAATTACTAGACGCAGTCAAGCAACACGCAACTGCCTGATTACGTCACTTTAAACCGGGGGTCGCTGGCTTTATGAATAAAAGTGGCAGATTGTTGTGCGGTAAAAACTCATGAGCGGAAGCAATGCCTCATTCGCGAAACTTCTCGACTACGAGCAACGTAGCTTCGACTTTGAGCCCGGACAAGCTGAAGGCCAGAAAAGTGGCGGCGAGTGGAGTGGCGTCATTTTTCGGATTGGCAATACCCGCCTGGCTTGCAGCATTGATATTGTCACCGAGTTTCTGCCAGTCCCCTCTTACACCCCCGTACCCGGGACCAAACCGTGGATTCTCGGCCTTGCCAATGTACGCGGCGACCTGCTGACCGTCATTGATCTGGCAGGGTTTTTAAACGGCGAACGCACATCCCTGACTATGCGCTCCCGGCTTCTGGCCGTAACATTACAGGGCAGGCCCATTGGCTTGCTGGTAGATGAAGTGTTCGGTCAGCGTCAGTTTGTCAACAACGAGTGCAAGCCATCCGACTTGCCAGATCGATCATCTTTGAGAAGTTATGTTCAGCACCAGTATCGTTCAGGTTCGGACGTCTGGCAGGAACTGGATGTTGAAACGCTGTTCACCACAGCTGACTTCCTTAACGGCGCCGCGGCCTGAACAGAGCAATCACACACATGAGCGACAATATTTCTACTACAAAAACTGAACGACCCTGGGTCATATTTATCGCCACCGGCGTGCTGGTCGTTTCGCTGATATTCGTGGCGGTGACTGTTTATGCACTTTCCCGCGACGCCAAACACGAGCAACATTGGGTCAAGTTGGCGACCGATGCGCAGGTCACATCTCAGCAGCTGGCAAAATCTTCCGGCGAGGCGGCATCGGGAAATCTCGAGGCATTTGTAGAGCTGGATAACTCCCGCACAAAAATTGGCGACGCAATGAAAAAATTGCGGCAGGGCGATGCGAGCGATGGCTTGCCGCCTACCCCGGATGCAGTCAAAAAACAGATGACGCAACTTAGTGAAACCTGGGATCGAATCGATAACAACGCCGGCAGTATTCTGGGGCGAAAAAGCGTAATTGTTGCGCTTGCAAGCGCGCGCCAGGTTGTTCAGGAGAATATTCCAGGCATTCAGAAAAACACCGACCTGGCCATCCGCTCGCTGACTCAAAGTGGTGCGCCCACCAACCAGGTTGTGTTCGCCAGTCGGGAATTAGTGCTGGCTGACCGCGTTTTGCGCCGGGTTTCGGAAGTTTTGCAAGGTGGCAGTAATAGTGTCAGCGCGGCCGATAGCCTGCGAACAGATCGGGATTTATTCGAACGTGTACTAAATGCGCTGCTCAATGGTGATAGCTCATTGGGCCTGCAACGTCTACGCAATGCACAAGCGTTGGTTGCGCTTGGCGAAGTAAATATCCAGTTTCAAATCCTCATCCCACAAATTGAGATTGTGCTGAATTCTTCCAGCGACCTGTTTAAAGTTCGCGGCGCTGCAGACGCAATTTTTCTGGACAGTCGAGATGCATTTGAACAGGCCAACGACCTGAAAGCTGCCATTTCAGAACAAGCAGCCTCCAGAATCTGGCCTTCACAGACGTTGGCAGCAGCGGGTCTGGCACTGATGATCGCGATGGTCTGGATATTGGCACAAAGCGTTTTATCAGCCGAACGCCGCCGCGCCAAAATTGCGGCTCGCGACAACGCCAAAACTCAGGCAGCCATCATGACTCTGCTCGATGAAATGAGTTCACTTGCTGATGGCGATTTGACTGTTCAGGCGACAGTTACCGAAGAAATGACCGGTGCAATCGCAGATGCCATCAATTTTACGATCGAACAGTTACGTGAACTGGTAAAAGGCATCAAGTACACAGCTCAGGAAGTCGCAGGCTCCGCCATGGCAACCCGAACTGCGACGTCTGACCTGGCCAAAGCCACTGCAGTACAAGCTGAGCAAGTCGGCACAGCTAACCTCACTGTCAAGAAAATGGCAGACTCATTCGACTCGATGGCCAAACATTCCCGGGAATCCAGTGATGTGGCCCAACGTTCCGTAGTAATTGCTCACAATGGTAGTGAAAAGGTCCGCGAAACCATTAATGGTATGGATGTTATCCGTGAGCAGATCCAACAAACCGCCAAACGCATCAAGCGACTGGGCGAGTCTTCTCAGGAGATTGGCGATATCGTTGGACTGATTAACGGTATTGCCGAGCAAACCAATGTTCTGGCCCTGAACGCGGCGATTCAGGCGGCTTCAGCAGGTGGCGCCGGAAAAGGTTTTGCGGTGGTTGCAGATGAGGTTCAGCAACTGGCTGAGCGCGCCACCAATGCTACCCGACGCATTGAATCGCTGGTCCAGGCCATTCAGGCAGATACATCGGAAGCTGTGATTTCGATGGAAGCAACCACCTCTGAAGTTGTCGGTGGCGCAAGACTGGCACAAGACGCCGGTGCAGCACTGGAACAAATTGAAACAGTTTCCAAAGATCTTTCTGAGCTCATCGCCAGCATCGCTGATGAAGCTGAAAGCCAATCGAAAAAAACCACTGAGATAACCACCTTGATGACAGGTGTTCAGGATGTGGCCAAGCAAGCATCCGAAGGCAGTGCCAAGGCTGCTTCATCGGTCGAGAAACTGGCCGAATTGGTCATGCAGCTCAGTAATTCAGTCACCGACTTCAAGTTGCCGGACGAGGACTGACATGCAGCCCGGAGAATCCAACGCAAGCACAGTTCTGACCTGGGTCAGACCTGATCTGGACAAACATCTTAATCAGATTAGAATCCAGATTGAGCACGTTGCCGGCAATAGTCATCTTGGCGCCGGCGTTGCAGGCGTTGCAGATAACCTGACTCAGCTGAAGCTCACCTTTGAGACGCTGGTGCTGCAAGGTGCGTCTATTCTGGTCGGGGAGATGATCACGCTGTGCGAAAAGCTCCGCAATGGCCATGTTCGCGATCCTGAAAAAGCCTTTGCTGCGTTAATGGACGCTATTGTTGTAGTACCTTCATATCTTGATCGACTGCAGGCTGGCCACCATGACCTGCCGGTGCTTTTATTACCGGTCATTAACGAACTCAGAACAGCTTACAATGCCAATATCGTGTCTGAAGCGACTTTGTTTTCGCCTGACCTCGATAAAGACATACCTGAGCTCGAGCGTGACCCGCAGGCAGCCGGGAAGGAATTTGACGAGCCTTCACCGGTATTTCTGGATTTAATGAAACACCAGTATGAAACTTCATTACTGCAATGGCTGCAGCGTCAGGAGAACATTGAGCTGCTACAACCCATCCATTCAGTTTGCGAAACCTTGTCGCAGCGTCTGGTAGGTTTTCAGGCCAGGCGTCTGTGGTGGATTGCGAGCATCGTTGTCGACGGTTTACGTACCAAAGTGACAGAAAACGATGTGCATTTGAGGCGCTTGTTTGCGCGCTTGCATTTGACCATCAAAACCCTGGCGGAAAAGGGTGAGGACGGGCTGGACCTGCAAGCTGTTGACTCCACTGCCCAGGCATTGTTGTTTCATATTGCGCAGGCCAAATCCGGCAACGCCAATGTTGACCTGCTGAGAGAACGCTTCAACCTTAACGAACTGGTACCCGACCGGGGTGCCCTGATACGCGCGAGGGGCGCAATCACGGGTCGCAATCGCGAACTGTATATTTCGCTTGGCACCGCGGTGCGAGATGAATTGTCGCTAGTGAAAGACGCTCTCGATTTGGAACTGCGCACCGGCGAGGTTGAACATGAACGCCGGCAGCAAAGTCATGACGCATTGCTGCGACTGAAAGACACACTCGAAATGATGGGCCTTGGCGACTCGGCGAAATCGATTGCCGCATTAATACCGACTTTTGTTGCCAGCGCATCTGAAGATAATCAGGAACAATCGGACCCGGAAAATGGGCTAAATGGAACACCCAACGAAAGTTTATTGATGACGCTGGCTGAAGAACTCATCCGGGTCGAATCCGTGCTTGATGAGCAGATTGCGACCCTTGGTGAACCATTACTGACTGAGCAGGATACCGGCTATATCGGGCTGCCGGTCCATGAACAAATTCGTATTCGTTCGCATCTGCTGAATGAGACAGTCGTCAGTCTGCAGCAGGTAGAAGATGCGGTTCGCCGGCATTTTGATGGCGCGGCCGATGCCGATTTCCTCAGCGGTATGGAGCATGTCGCTGGTGCCCTGGAATTAATTGGCGAACATGAAACTGCGCAACTGGCACTCAAGCTGCGAAAAGCATTGGATAACCTGTTGCGGCTCGCCAAACTGGAATCGCAAGTCGATCCTGAGAAACTTGAAAATTTGACCGACGCGGTTGCAGCTTTTGAGCTGTATCTGGCGGCATGTCGCGACCGACAAAGTAACCGTGACCGCTTTCTGGACATTATCAAGGATCGGCTTGAACGCCTGCCAATTGGTGATATGGAAATTGTCAGCAGTGCCGATATTACAAGCAAAGACGGTACTGCGGGACAAGAGCAGCAATCTCAGGTTGACGACACCACGGCGGCGCCTTCGGTTGATGCTGAGCTATTGGGTGTGTTTCTGGAAGAATATGAATCCGTCAAGTTAGCACTGGATCAACAAATTCCGGAGTGGCTACAGAATCAGGGAAACACCGAACTGATGGCCGACATAAGACGCAGTTTTCATACGCTCAAAGGCAGCGGTCGTATGGTGGGCGCCGATGAGTTGGGTGACTTCGCCTGGCACTTTGAAGAGTTGCTGAACAATTTGCTGGAGAGCAATATTGAAGCCGTTGATGATGTGACGATTCTGTTGAATCTGGCCAACGCCGCTTTGCCGGATATGCAGCAACGCCTGTTGCAAAAGCCTGCCAGACTGAACATTGACGGCATCAATGCCATCAGCAAGATTGCAGATGAAGTGGGCAGCGGTCAAAGCGCCGCATGGACCTCGCTGGATAAACTGTTACCTGCTGATTTACTGAGCCTCATCCCGGGCAATGAAGCGCTTCAGCCGATGTCAGGAGCCGAATCCGAATCCGAAGACGACCACTCAGAACCGGCAGATGAAACACTCAATGACCTGATTTGCAAAGAGCTTTCAACTAATTTGAATGTCCTGACAGCATTGATGGATGACATATCCAGAAACCGCAACACAGTGGCACAAGAGCAGCATATTATTGCCGCCCACACCATCGCAGGCACTGCTGCACTCGATCCATTAACACGCGAAGCAGAGGTAGCCAAAGCGCTGGAAGGCTTTCTAAATGCTCAACACAGCAGCAACAAACCATTCAGCGACAGCGCCATGTGGACCATCGCGACCTGTCTGGCGCACCTCAGCACCTGCCTTGCGATTCATCAGGGTGATGCTGACGCTGAGCTCAGCGAAGATGAGCAAAGTCAGATAGATCAATTGCTGGCTTTGACCGTTGAATATGAAGCGATACCTGAACAAGCTCAAGAGCCTGAAACTGCGCATGAGCCAGTTGATACAGCCGCCGGGCATATGGACGAATCTGCGAATATCGATGAGCCTGCGGCTGAGACCGCTGAGACCGAGGAGGTAGACTCGGAAATTCTGGCTCTGTTTCTGGAGGAAGCTGCGGACATTCTGGCGGAATGCGACTCTCTGCTTAACAGTTGGCGGGATAATTTGCCCAACCTGGATATCGTGCAGAATCTGCAGCGGGAGATCCACACATTTAAGGGCGGCGCACGCATGTCGGGTGTCAGTTCTATGGGTGATCTCAGTCATGCCATGGAAACTTTGCTGGAACAGATTGCAGATAACACATTACCGCCGTCTGTGGCAGCTATTGAGGCACTGGAACAGGGCTGTGACCGCCTGACCGGCTGGGTAGAATATGCGGGCAGGGGCAAGATTGCTCAGATCGGCACTGCGCTTGAGCAATTTGAGAAGCGTACGGCCGCATTGCGAACAGACCCATCCTCGACTGCTGAAGAACCTGCTGAGGAAGATGTCGGGACATCTGAAGAACAAGTTCGGGACACCGCTCCTGAACAGCAAAATAAGGTTGAGGATACGCCGGTTGTTGCTCCGGAAAGCGAAGCGAAAGAAACAGAAACCCTGGACGCTGAAGCGGTTGAGGAAAGTGTAGTTAACCGCATCACTGAAATTGATGAAGCCCACGCTGAAATCATGGATCTGCCGGAGGACACGCCAGCGGAAACCTCGGCCATCGAGAGCAACGACAAAACTGGCGCACAACATATTCGGGTTAACGCGGAGCTGCTTGATTCATTGGTCAATTCAGCCGGTCAGATCAGTATTTTCCGGGCGCGCCTCGAACTGGAGGTAACCCAGCAGCGCGATACCCTGAAAGAATTTGACGAAACCGTATCAAGACTCCGTGATCAGTTCCGCAAGCTTGAAATAGAAACAGAGACGCAAATTCGCTCTCGCTACCAGCAAGCAAGCAACGATGGCTTTGAAGAATTTGATCCGCTTGAGCTGGATCGTTTTTCATCCATGCAGCAATTGTCTCGCAGCCTGTCAGAATCGGTTTCGGATCTGCTCAACCTGCAAGAACTCCTCGACGAGACCGCCAGAAAATCCGAAGCGTTGCTTGTACAGCAATCCAGAGTCAGCACGGAACTTCAGGAAGGCTTGATGCAGACCCGCATGGTACATATTGCAACCATTGCGCCAAGGCTGCGACGTGTAGTTCGATCAGCTGCCAGTGAAACCGGTAAAAACGCACTGTTGCGTTTGCGCATGATCGACGGCGACGACCATGTAGATCGCAACGTTCTGGAAAGAATCACTGCACCGCTGGAACATTTACTCCGCAACGCCATTGCACATGGCATTGAATCACCCAAGCAAAGGCTCAAGGCGGGTAAGCCGGCTGAAGGTGTAATCAACTTAACAGTTGCATCAGAGGCAACTGAGTTCGTGATTCGTGTTGAAGATGACGGTGGTGGCCTCGACCGCGATGCCATCAGACAACGCGCTATTGAATCCGGCTTGCTTGACGAGGGCGTGACATCAACGCCTCAGCAACTTTTTCAGTTCATCCTGCAAAGCGGTTTTTCAACCTCCAAAACCGTAACGGGACTTGCAGGTCGTGGTGTGGGACTGGACGTTGTAAACAGCGAAATCAAACAAATCGGCGGCTCCATCGAAATTGACTCGGTACCGGGCAAAGGCAGCCTTTTCACTATCAGGATCCCGTTCAGCCTGGCGGTGATGCAAGCAATTGGCGTGGTCGCCGGTGAGCACCGTTACCTGGTTCCATTGGCAAGTGTTGCGGGCGTTGCCCGCATGCTACCGGACGATTACCGCAAACGGCATGAATCTGAATCCCCGGTCTATGAGTTTGCCGGTGACGATTTTACCCTTCTCGAGCTTGAACCGTTATTGGGTGAGCCATCTACGCCTTTAGGCGAAGAAACGGTATCCATTCTGTTAGTTAAGGCAGGCGACCACCGTGCAGCCTTCCGTGTGCCGGAGCTGTTAGCGCACCGCGAGATCGTCATCAAGCCAGTAGGCCCCCAGATCAGCAGTGTGCCGGGCATACTCGGCGGCACAATAACCAGCGATGGGCAGGTAGTTGTAATCATCGATTCTGGTCCGTTGATCAGGCAGGCATTGATGACCGGCGCAAGCCCTGCCCTGCCATTGGCTGGTGGTGCCACCCGGCCCAAACAGTTGCTGGCAATGGTGGTTGATGACTCCATCACCATGCGTAAAGTAACTTCCAGGGTATTAGAAAGTCATGATTTCGAAGTGATTACAGCAAGAGATGGCGTCGATGCCACAGAACAGATGCAGGAGAAGACTCCGGATGTGTTGTTACTGGATGTTGAAATGCCTCGCATGGATGGTTATCAATTGGCGGAATACGTGCGTGCCGACGCCAGATTGCGGCATATACCCATCATTATGATCACCTCCCGTGGTGGCGAAAAGCACCGCGAGCGTGGCAAACGTGCAGGCGCGAATGCCTATATGACCAAGCCCTACAAAGAAACCGACCTAATTCATGAAGTCAAACAAGTTCTCAGGCCTAAAAGAGAGGGCTGAAAAGGCGAATTATCATGGCTCAATCTAACATCCGTACTCTTTTGACACCACTAACTACCGGCAACATTTTGCTGCCCAACAGTATGGTGGCAGAAATCCTGGAATATTCCAGCCCCGAGCCTTTCAAGAAGGCGCCGGCATGGTTGCTTGGAGAACTAGCCTGGCGCGGTTGGCAGGTACCAATCGTAAGTATTCTGCGTCTTATCAACAATCGTTCGCAAGACGCTGTGACCCATAAATCCAGAATTCTGATAATTAAAACGCTTGGCTATTCTACTCAGCTGAACTACATCGGCTTACTGATTCAGGGCTTACCGAAGATCAAAACTGTCAGTGCAGAAACACTGATTGAAGACAAGTTGGATGTAAAATCAAAATCGGTGTTCAGCGAGGTTACAGTAGACGAGCTGCCAGCTTTGATACCTGAAATCTCTGCCTTAACTGAATTGGTGGAAAAAGCCGCCTACGACAAATAACACCTAAAAATCCCCGGCAATTGCCTGCAACAGTGCAATCGCAACAGGTCCGGCGGTCTCAGTGCGCAGAACCCTCGGCCCCATAGACAGCGACTGACAGCCCGCAGCGCAGGCGGTTGCTACTTCGTTATCTTCCAGGCCGCCTTCAGGGCCCACCAGAATGGACAAACTTGTGCCTTTGGGTCGGAAGCTCGAGAGCTTTTGTTGTGCTTCGGGCGCCAGCACCAGTCGTTCACCAGACGCCTTGCCCTCCAACCACTGCTCCAGCGTTAGCGGCTCAAGAATCAATGGCACACGGGCACGGCCGCTTTGCTCGCAGGCGGACACCGCTGCTGCCTGCCAATGCGCCAGACGTTTTTGCAGACGCTTTTGATCCAGCCTAACTTCCACCCGCCGTGTCATCAGTGGCTGAATCGCATCTACCCCCAGCTCGGCTGCTTTTTGCACGCAATAATCCATACGTTCGCCTTTGCTGACAGCCTGTGCAAGCGTGATGCGTAATGGCGATTCAGTGTTGCAGACATCTGCTTGCAGCAATTTGACTTCCACTTTCTGCCGCCTGGCTTGCAGCACTTCGGCCAGATATTCATGGCCGTCACCATTGAACAAAACCAGTGTCGCTCCCCTCGATGCGCGCAACACAGTGGCCAGGTAGTGACTCGCGCGCGCCTCCAACTCCAGCGTCTCGCCAACACTCAAACTTTGTGTGGTATATATTCGTGACTGTCGCATATTAATAGGCGCAGCAATGCTCAATGCACTGCCATGCGAGTCTCTCCATTTGCTGTGTTCTGGTATGATGAACAGTCACCGGCAGCCTTGCAAGCAGCATCACAATGCCGCCCGAATTACTGGTGCCAAATTCGGGCCATCTGGAATTGAGTCATGACTGAGATCGACCCTAAAACCTATCTCCCGGTAGCGCTCGAAGCCGCGGAAGCTGCACGAAAGCTAATAATGTCGTACTACAACGGCGAGTTTGAGATTGAAATCAAAGACGATCAAACGCCGGTAACGATCGCGGACCGCGGCGCTGAAAAAGTGATACGTGAAATTATCAGCAAGGCGTTTCCAGAACATGGCATTTTGGGCGAAGAGTTCGGCTCGGATAATAAAACCACCGATTTTCTGTGGTTGATTGATCCCATTGACGGCACCAAAAGTTTTGTTAAACGCTACGCTATGTTTTCCACCCAAATAGCTCTGATGTACCGTGGAGAACTGATCCTCGGCGTGTCCTGTGCACCCGCCATGAACGAGTTGGTGTGGGCCACGCGCGGCGGTGGCGCGTTCAATATGGATGGCAAACTGCAGATCAGCGACATCACAGAAATCGATAAGGCCAGTATTTCTACCGGCAATATCCAGACGCTGGCGGCCAACGAGCGCTGGTCGGCCTTGGGCCGCATTCTTGCGGCTTGCAATCGAACCCGTGGCTATGGTGATTATTATCACTACCACCGACTGGCAGCAGGCCAACTGGACGCGGTGATCGAGTCAGATGTAAACATTCTGGACATCGCAGCACTGTGCGTAATTGTGACTGAGGCAGGCGGTAAGTTTACCGATCTGGATGGCCAGGCAATTGATCTTGAAACCACGTCTGTGTTGGCCTCGACGAAAGCACTTCATCAGGCCCTGATGCAGCATTTGAACCCGCAGTAAGGGGGGGAGTCAGACCGAATGTCCAAATTACCCATAATTCATTCCCGCTCGGAACACGACCCCGGCAATATATTCAAAGTTGAAAAGCTGGAACTTGAGTTCAGTAACGGTGAGCACCGCACCTACGAGCGCCTCAAATCCAAAGGCCTGGGCGCGGTCATTGTGGTGCCAATGATAGATGACGAAACGGTGCTGCTGGTGAGTGAATACGCGGCCGGCCTGCACCACTACGAACTCGGACTGGTTACCGGCCGTCTGGATCCCGGTGAAAGCGTGCTCGAGGGTGCGCAACGGGAATTACAGGAAGAAGCCGGCTTCGCGGCCCGATCCCTGGTTGAAATCAACCAGCTGGCACTGGCACCGGCGTACATGACACATATCACCCACGTTATTCTGGCGCGTGATCTGTACCCCGACAAACTCGAAGGCGACGAGCCCGAACCACTCGAACTGGTGCATTGGCCGATTGCCGAATTGGGACGCTTGGTGCAACGCGATGACTGCACCGAAGGTCGCAGCATCGCGGCACTGTATATCGCACGCGATTACCTGTTACAGGAAAGGAATTTAAAGGAAAACAGGCAATGACAGATCTGGAGATTCAACCATTGCTGACGCAGTTGGTAGACATCAGCCGCCGGGCAGGGCTCGAAATTATGCAGTGGTATCAGGGTGACATGGGCATTACCAAAAAGTCCGATGATTCACCTCTTACCAAGGCAGACCTGGCGAGTCACAAGCTGATTGATGCAGAGCTGACAAAAAACTGGCCGGATATCCCGGTGCTGTCGGAGGAATCTGCAGACATCCCCTGGAGCACCCGCAAAAACTGGCAGCAATACTGGCTGGTTGACCCGCTTGATGGCACCAAGGAATTCATCAACCACAACGGCGAATTTACCGTCAATATTGCCCTGATTCGCGATCACCAACCGGTGCTGGGCGTGGTGCACGTGCCAGTCGCCGACATCAGCTATTTTGGCGCCAAAGGGCATGGTGCATGGCGCCAGAAGGCTGCATCAACAGCAGAAAAAATCGCCATCAGACAACCTGCTGCCAGTCCGGCGGTTATTGTAGGCAGCCGCTCACATGCAAATCCGGAGTTGACCGAACAGTTGCAGGCTCTCGGGCCGCATGAATTGATCAGCATGGGCAGTTCGCTCAAGTTTTGCCGGGTAGCAGAAGGGCTGGCCGATTTCTACCCGCGCCTGGGGCCAACCTGCGAATGGGATACTGCGGCAGCACATGCGGTTGTTGAAGCCGCCGGCGGTCAAGTGGTTAAAATTGACGGCACTGCGCTCGATTACAACAACAAGGACGCCTATCTGAATCCCTTCTTTTTTGTGCTGGGCGACCCTGACAAAGCCTGGCTCAGCCCTTTTCAGTGAGGGCTGGCTTCAAAATGGTTTCAATTCGACCAAAGCCACCACCACGATTAGAATCACCACCGGCATTTCATTGAACCACCGGTACCACTTGTGGCTGTGCCGATTTTCGCCCCGGGCAAACGATTTCACCAGGCGGATACAGACGTGATGATAAAACAACAGCGCTGTCACCAGAACCAGCTTGACTTGCATCCAGCCCTGCGCAAGCCAACCCGGTGCCTCCCACAATAGCCAAAGGCCAAATACCCAGGTTAAAGTGGCGGCGATATGCGACATCATCATTAACTTTCGCTCCATCACCACAAAAGTATCGGCCGTTTCGCGGCTCTCAGTCATCGAGTGGTAGACAAACAATCGAGGCAGGTAAAACAATGTGGCAAACCACGTCACCATGAATACGATATGAAATGTTTTAAGCCAAAGCATTGCTATTATTCCTGTTTTGATGATTTTGTCGAAATTAGCTGTGTAAACTACCCCGAAAAGCAGCACAATAACAGCATATGAAATTTTCCAGACTGCCTCAATGGCAAAGATTTGTCATACCGCTCGCCCTGATGCTGTTGCTAACGTTTGTTTTTGGCAAACAGTACGTTGCCAAAGAACTGCTGAAAAAACGCCAGCAAGTTACTCAACTGGAAACCGAACTGCGGACTGCCCGCACTGAATCTGAAGAATTGAAAACAGCAAAAGCAGTTTCAGTTCAGGAAGCTTCTGTGCTGCAACAAGCCAACCACCTGTTGCGTGAATCAGACCGGCAAAGACAGGATGAAATCGCCTCCCTGAAGGCGGATCTGGCATTCTACCGAAGGCTTGGCGGTGCCAATGGCTCCCAAACCGGTCTGGCGATTCATCATGTAGAGTTACGTCGCACCGCCTCTGCACGGGTGTTTGAACTGGTATTTACGCTGACACAGAATATTCGTTGGGCGTCCAGCATTGTCGGCGAAATTGATGTCAGCATTGATGGCATTCTCAATGGCAAAGCCGAACATCTGAACGAAGCAGATCTGTTGGCGGAAAATACCAGCAACCTGAAATTTGAATTCAAGTATTTTCAACAACTTGAAAGATTAATCACTTTACCTGAAGGATTTAAAGCGAAACACCTGACACTGCAACTCGATCCGGAAGGTTCAGGAAGCAATATTGTGCAAACCGTCAGCTGGCAAAACCTGTTCGGCACCGGCTCAATAGAAACGGGCTCGCTAGAATCGGGCTCAGAAAAATCAGACTCAGATTGAAAATCTCCCTCCGAACCACCATAGTGAAGACACACATAACGTAATGGCCAAACCAATGCAAAATCAGATTCCGACAGATGCAATTAAATTCACCGATGCTGCGGCCAGAAAAGTCATGGAACTGATTATGGAAGAGCACAATCCCGAATTGAAGTTGCGTGTTTACATTTCCGGCGGCGGCTGTTCCGGTTTTCAATACGGCTTCAGCTTTGATGAAGATCAAAGCGCAGACGACATCGCAGTCAATAATGAAGGCGTTACTTTGTTGATAGATCCGATGAGCTTCCAGTACCTGATGGGTGCTGAAGTTGATTACAGCGAAAACCTGCAAGGTGCGCAGTTTGTCATTCGCAACCCGAATGCATCCACTACCTGTGGTTGCGGTTCATCGTTCGCGATTTAGACAGGACAATTCGACCGCATGGACCATCTGGCACGCTCGCGACGCAACCGGTTCACTGCAGTTCGACTGGACCGCGACGTAGAGCGCCGTGACGATGCCGAATGGACTGCCGAGTCACTCAGCAAGCCCGATACCAGACTTGTGCCCTTGTGGCGCAGTCGTAGCTTGTTGGAACGCGGCACCGATGGCACCATCGCAGTGTACTTGTCGCCCACGCAATTGCAGGAACCAGACCGAATCCAGCCTCCAACCTTGTTAGGTAGTGATGGTGTACGCGATTATTTTGCTGTATCGGTAACCGATGGCCAGCGCGACGAAATTCAGGACCGCCACCCAAACGCTCGCTTTGCTGATTTGCGCAGAGCCTCCATTGATATGGCCGCCAAGCATGCAGGCATCCTGGCCTATGCCAAAGCCCTGCACTACTGGCAGCACCGGCATGCGTTTTGTGGCGTTTGCGGTCACCCGAATCTGTTGCGCTCGGCCGGTCACCGCATGGCCTGCAGCAATGAAGAGTGCGCAAGAGAAACATTCCCTCGCATCGATCCGGCCATTATCGTTTTGGTGACCCATAAAGACGCCTGTTTGTTGGGACACAATGCCAGTTGGCCGCCAAAAATATTTTCAGCGCTGGCAGGCTTTGTCGAACCGGGCGAAAGCCTGGAAGATGCGGTGGTACGCGAGGTTTTCGAGGAAGCCCAGGTTCAATTGGCTGAGATTCAATACGTCTCGTCCCAACCCTGGCCGTTCCCTGCCTCTGCCATGTGCGGCTTTTATGCCGAATCTACCGAACGCGTCAGTGGCAGCAGCGATGAAATAGAAGAAACCCGCTGGTTTACGGTGGCCTCGCTCACCGAAGCACTGGCGGGCGATGAAATAAGACTACCTCCCTCCGTATCAATAGCTTTCCGGCTGTTGGCCGATTGGTTTAAGTCTCAGGGCGGCGGAGATCTGGAAGAATTGGTGAGAAGGCAACTTAAATGACCATTATTGCGATATTGATTGCATTTACCCTGTGCCATTTTGTGCGTGAACTGCGACACGTGCGCCGCTTTGACTGGCTCGCTTCTTTTACCCGCTACTGCAACGATGCATTCAAAGATGTACCGGGTTGGGCTGGCGCTGTTGGCTTTGCGGTTATTCTCGGCGTACCTTTGCTGGTGGCCTTTCTAACCAACAGCCTGATGATTGCCGCGATCGGGCACCTGGGCGAGTTCCTGTTGGCGATTGCTGTTCTGATTTACACCTTCGGTCCGCGCGATCTGGATATTGATGTACGCGCAGTCATCGACCCCGAACATGGCGGGGATAAGGAAGACCAGCAGGAAGCATTGGAAATCTTGCTCGGTGGCAAAGTCCCCGGTGAGAGCAAAGCCTGCAACGACGCTGCCATTGATGCAGTGTTCAGTCAGGCTTTGAAACGTTGGTTCGGCATTATTTTCTGGTTTGCTGTACTCGGAATTTACGGTGCATTGCTTTACCGGCTTTCCTGCCGCTTGCTTAAACCGAAGTTTGAGCTACCCGCTGAAGTGAAAGAACTGATCGACCGCCTAAGCAGCATCCTGGATTGGCCAGTCGCCCAGATGATGACTTTGTCACTGGCAATCGCGACAGATTTTGATTCCGTTTACCGGGCCTGGAAGCAATACCACGATGAACGTGGCCACGGCCTTTTCGAGGCCAACAACGAATTTATGCTGACCAGCGCCCGCACCATCGTAGGCAGCGGCCGTGTGCAACATGACGGTTATGCCGACCAGCTTGATGGACCTATGGCTTGCGTCAAGTTATCGATGGCTCTGGTATGGCGTTCACTCGGTGTATGGGCGACAGTACTGGCCATCTTACTGCTGGTCGATGTGATCGCGTGACGGATCGCCCGGGCAGCTATTTAATTCGTCAACTTTTGCTTTCGGCTGTTACGCTGACCTGCATTTTTGCCATCTCCTTACAGACCTGTTTGGCTGGCATCAGCCTCACTCAAGCCAACGGCGAACCGCTGGTCTTGCCGGCGACCGCCAAACGCATAATCACATTGGCACCCAATCTGGCAGAACTGGTGTTTGCCGCTGGTGCGGGCGATCAACTGATCGCGGTAGGCGCTTATAGCGACTTCCCACCGGAGGTCAAAGACATACCCGAAATCGGCAATGCGTTCCGCATTGATCTTGAAAGAATTCTAAGCCTGCAGCCCGACCTGGTCATCGCCTGGCCGTCCGGCAATCCGCAAGCAGCGCTGCAAAAGCTCACCGAGCTGGGGATTACCGTCTGGCAGGTGGAGATCACAACGCCCGAACAAATTGCTGATGTTGTGGATGCCATTGCGCTGGCTGCCGGCACTGAATCTATCGGCCATCTCAAAGCGCAGGAGCTACGTCAACAACTGGCTGCCCTGATCAAAAATAATGCCAATAAAGAACCGCTCGATTTCTTTTATCAAATTGCCAGTGAACCGCTTTATACGGTCAGCGGCGAACATATCATCAGCCGAAGCATCGCGATATGTGGCGGTAACAATATTTTTGCCGACCTTGCCACGCAGGCACCACAAATAGGCCGTGAATCCGTGATTCAGGCCAACCCTCAAGTGATGATTGCAGGTGAGATTCCCGGCCAGCCCGCTGCTTTAAACGGCTGGTTAGAATGGGCGTATCTGGATGCCGTAAAAAATCAGGCTTTTGTCTATATTCCGGTCGACAATATCAGCCGGGCTGGGCCGCGCTTGCTGGAAGGTATCGAATTGACCTGTCAGCGATTTGATCAGATACGCGCAGCGAATCCATAGCGACCAACAAAACTCAAACCAAACTGCGAAAACTCACGTTGTTATCGTTTTATTAGGCGCTCGCCTAAACTCAGCCATATTTTTGTTCGTGCGCATCCAGCTTGTCCCGCACTTTTTTGAGAGCATTAAGAATGCGGTCACTGATGCTGTCACCCTTCTGCTTACTACCCTGCAGGGTTGCGGTGTGCGCAGCACAAAGATTCTCTGCATCCTGCCATCGATCCGCCAGATGTTCGGCCCACTGGCTGAAATCTTCGGTGGCGCCACGCCTCTTCTCAAGTACTTTCGATAGCGTTGGATGAAAGCTCATTGCATCGCTCAAGCCGAAAAACCTCAGCAGCATGGGCAATTTTATGTACATGAACGTATCATCGACATAAATGCTGCGCGATGTACGGTGGTATGCCAATACAGATGAAAAATGCACATTCTCATCGCCGGAAATAAAGTCCACACCCTTTGGTACCGAAAACTCCAATATCGAGGCAAATTGTTGATGCAACGCGGGATTTTCAGTACGCGCTGATTGCCACTTCAAATGCTGGAACTTACTCAGATGGCGGGCGGTACCGTAATGCTTGGCCTTCGGATAATGTTTGTGCATCCACTCCACATGCAAAGTGTGAAAGGGATGCAAATTGAGGACGGCGTCTACATCCTCGCCATCATTGGTAAGATCGTCGATTTCCTGCTTCGCAGCCTCATCAAGGGTATAGGAATCCAGAAATACAAAACGCCCATTGCTTTGCCGTATCAGTGCCGCCTGAGTACCAATATCGATAAAACCGGCAACTTTGAAGGATCCGCGTATATTCCAGAAATCATCTGAAATCTGCAGAATTTTTGTAGCCACTTGATTGCTCCGCCTGCTTGTTAACCCGCCAGTTTATGTAACTAGTCTGATGCTACTCCGAGCTCCAGAATCACCCACTCTCCATCATCTGATTCCAAATGTCAGTTGCATAGGCAAGCTCATCCAGCATCATTGCGTTCTGATCCTCATTCTCCACGAGGCTTACACCGAGGCGGTCATTCAGTGCTTGGCGCAAATGAATTTTCTTCAACAGCCTCGTTGCAGTCGCAGCTTGCTCATCTACATCCTCATCTGGGTCGGGCGGAAACGGCGCATCAAGCCGTACTTCCTTGAACACCCATGCCCACTTGAACAAGCTGAAAAGTTGAAAATTGACGAAAATATCATCGAAGGATGCCAGCTTCACATTGTCTTTGTCGAGAATTTCGAAACCTTGCACTTCAAGGCTCAGAACATACGGGTTTACTTTAACTTTCCCGATAGTTGCTGTGCGCCCGAGATCATCCTGAAACAGATTAACAACTGTATTTTTGATGAGGTACGGCGCCAGAAAAAAGCCGAACAAAGTGTAGAGCAAAACCAGCACTATGGTCCAGAAACGCTTACGACGCGGGTTAATCCGGCGCTCGAGGTTGTGGCCTGTTGTGTTTGCTGCTTCACCCATCTTTGCGTAAACCACCAAGTGACCTGAGCCTGCTTTCTAGCATATATATCTTGCGCCCCTTGTTCCAGCCCCCATAACCCCTTAATATCCGCCGCCACTGTCGCAGTTTTGAGTTATACGTGCCATCAGCCATCTTTCAACCCGGTCAACGCTGGGTCAGTAACACCGAATCCGAGCTCGGGCTCGGCGTTGTCTTGCGTAGTGCCAATCGCCGGGTAGAGCTCAGCTTTCCCGCCGCTGGCGAAAAACGGACCTATGCAACTGATATAGCACCAATAAGCCGGGTTCGCTACGAAGTCGGCCAGAAAGTCAGCAACGTTGACGGCCTCGCCATGCTGATCACCGAAGTCGAAGAACACAATGGCTGCCTGATTTATCTCGGCCACGACGATAATGATGAGCTGATGGTGATGCCGGAGCTCGACCTGAATAGTTTTGTCCAGTTCAGCAATCCGCAGGATCGCCTTTTTGCCGGGCAAATAGACAAGAACAGCGCTTTTCGATTACGCACGCAAACCCTGAAGCTGCAACGCCAGCTGCAGGAATCACCGGTCACAGGCCTGTTGGGGCCACGAATTGAGCTGCTACCCCATCAGTTATATATTGCCTCGGAAGTGGCTCGCCGCTACGCGCCACGTGTATTACTCGCCGATGAAGTCGGTCTGGGTAAAACCATCGAAGCCGGCCTCATCCTGCATCAACAACTGATCACAGGCTGCGCCAAGCGGGTAATGATTGCTGTGCCCGATAGCCTGGTACACCAGTGGCTGGTGGAAATGCTGCGCCGTTTCAATCTGTTTTTCACCATTCTGGACGAGGAACGCTGCGAAGCACTGGTGGAATCCGGTACCGGGAACCCTTTCGACAGCACCCAACTGGTGCTGTGCAGTCTGTCATTGTTAAGCGAAAATTCCGAACGGCTCGCCCAGGCGCTGGATGCCGACTGGGATATGCTGGTGGTGGATGAAGCTCATCATCTTCAATGGCACGAAGATCAGGTCAGCCCTGCATATAGCGCCATCGAAAAACTTTCGCAAAAAACCAAAGGCTTGTTGCTGTTAACGGCAACTCCCGAACAGCTGGGTTTGGCCGGACACTTTGCCCGATTACGGTTATTAGATCCTGCACGCTATTGCGACCTTGCGGCTTTCCGCAAAGAAGAAGCCCGCTACGCGCCGGTCAACCAACTGGTGCAGACGCTGCTGGCCGAGGACGGCATTGAACAACTGGAAAACCCGGATATTCAATCGCAGTTACAAGGTTTCCTCGGCGAGGATGCACTTGCTGAACTGAATCGCGAATGGGCAAAAGCCGATCAGGAGATCACTCCTGAAACCCGTTTAAAACGTCTCATAGATGAAATTCTTGACCGCCATGGCACCGGCCGGGTGCTGTTTCGCAACACACGCGCATCTATCGAAGGCTTTCCCGGGCGGACCTTGCATAGCCACTTATTAAGCGCCCCGGATGCACTTTCTGATTTGCCAGCAGGTGCACCGGCAGATTTTGGGGTCATTTCACTCCTGCAAACTGAAACCATTCTTGGTGGGAGCTGGCTGCAGTCAGATCCGCGTGTTGAGTGGCTTAGCGGGTTTCTAAAGGCGCATCGTGACCAGAAAATTCTGGTGATTTGCGCCAGGTCAGAAACTGCACTGGAATTGGAGGAGCACCTGCGCCTGAAGCACGGTGTCCATTCCTCAGTATTCCATGAAGGTTTATCATTGGTTGCGCGCGACCGGGCTGCTGCCTATTTCGCTGACGAGGAAGAAGGCGCACAGGTTCTGATTTGCTCTGAAATCGGCAGCGAAGGACGCAATTTTCAGTTCTCCAATCAATTGGTACTGTTTGATTTGCCACTCAACCCCGATCTGCTGGAGCAACGCATCGGCAGGCTGGACCGCATTGGCCAGGCCAATGAAATCTGTATCCACGTTCCGTTCTACCAGTCTTCTGCCCAGCAGGTACTGCTGCGCTGGTATCAGGAGGGCGTCAATGCCTTTGAGCAAACCTGTGCGATTGGGCAGACCATGTATCAGGAATTCGAGCAGGCATTACACGCATGTATGCTGCAACCGGACGACAAAGCCGCTATTGAAAACCTGATCAAGAAAACCCACAAGGCCGCAGAAGCACTTACAGCCAAACTCCGTGACGGTCGCGACCGGTTGCTGGAGCTTAATTCCTGTGATTCTGAGAAGGCTGCGCTCGTGCTGGAAGATATGCATGAGCAGGAACAGCGGCAGGTTTTGGCCGGCTACATGGAACGGGTATTTGATCAGTTCGGCGTAGATCAGGATCATCACAGTGCAAGTAGCATCATTCTGCACCCTGGCGAGCACATGGAAGACCACAGTTTTCCAGGCTTACCTGAAGATGGCCTGACCGCCACTTTTATGCGCGAAGTAGCCTTGAGCCGTGAGGATTTCCATTACCTGACCTGGGAACACCCGATGGTGACCGGTGCCATGGATATGGTGATTAACGGTGAGGCTGGTAACACTGCTTTTTGCAGCATGAAGGTGCCGCAATTGCGAGCCGGAATGCTGATGCTGGAAGCCATTTTTACCGTCAGTTGCACCGCGCCGGCATCGCTGCAGTTGCAGCGCTACCTGCCATTAACATCAATCAGAGTGGTCGTTGACAGCAAGAAAAATGATTTAAGCCAGATTTTTACCAGCAAGCACTTCAACAAGCTCGGCCAGAATGTTCGCCGACATGCCGCTCAGGATGTCGTGCGCCAGACCCGTGCTCAAATTATTACCATGATCAAGCAGGCGGAAGGTTTGGCAACACAGCAGCAATCCGGAATTGTGAGCGCCGCCAGTGAAAAAATGCAGACGATGCAACAATCAGAATTGCAACGTTTACAGGCTCTGGCGCGGGTTAACCCGAACATACGCCAACAGGAAATTGATCATTTGATTGAAGAAACCGCCGCACTGGAAACCCATCTTGGCCACGCTCAGGTCAAACTGGATGCCATCCGCATCGCTGTGATTACTGACTAGAGCCGCGTGAATCGAGTCACATGAGCAAAGCTATTACTAACTGAGGCCAGGCGCCGAAGGGCTTTAGAACATGCTGGAATCGTCTATGTCCTCTTCAGAAACCTGATTTCTGGTGGGCATAAAGTCACCGGTCACCATCTGGTCATAACACAAGCCAGGCCCGACCATCGGGTAAACACCAGCCTCGCGATCAATGACCACTTCGAGAAAGGCAGGCCCCGGGAAGGCCAGCCATTCGGCAATTACCCGCTGCATGTCCTGCTTGTTCTCAAGTCGTTGCGCGTATTGAAAGCCATCTGCCTCAGCAGTTTTAATAAAATCCTTGGAACGCAGCGACTTGTCGCTGAATGCCATGCGGCCTTTGTAATACAGCTTCTGCCACTGGCGCACCATGCCGTCGCCATAGTTGTTCATCACCAGAACTTTGACCGGCAGGTTGTAGCTGGTGGCCGTCTCTAGCTCACCAATATTCATGCGAATACTGGAATCGCCATCCACATCGATTACCAGACGGTGAGGCTGGGCAAACTGTGCACCGATCGCCGCCGGCAGACCAAAACCCATGGTTCCCATACTGCCGGAAGTCAGCCACAAACGCGGATCAGTAAAATCAAAATACTGGGCAGCCCACATCTGATGTTGGCCAACGCCAGTCGAAATAATGGCATCACCACCGGTAATGTCGTTAATCGCCTCAATCACGGCATAGGGTTGGATCAAATCGCTGTCACGATCGTAGTTCAGACCGTAGGTAGCTTTCAGATCAGCTATTTCTGCATGCCATTGGCTGAAATCTTTGCTGATGCCCTGCTCCTTCGCGTATTCGCTGAGCATATGCAAACCGGTTCTCATAACGCCGACGTGACACCAATCAACGGCTTTAACTTTGCCGATTTCAGATGGGTCGATGTCAAAATGCGCAATATGTCTCGCCTTCGGCGCAAATTTATCAGGCGTACCCGCCACCCGGTCATCAAATCGCGCGCCAACAGCAATCAGAAAATCACAATCATCAACGGCATAATTGGCACACGCCAAGCCGTGCATACCCAACATGTGCAGTGACAACGGGTCTTTTGTATTAACCGCGCCGATACCCATCAGCGTGGTGGTAACCGGGATTCCGAATTGCTTTGCAAAGTACCGCAATTCATCACTTGCGTTGCCATTAATAACACCACCACCGGCATAGATCAGCGGCCTTTCCGACTGCAAAAGCATGTCGAAAAAGGATTCAATTTCGTCCGGTTCCAACAGATTGTTGGTAACCGCGTGCTCACGCTGGCGGTAACCGCGTACAGGCAACAGCCCTGAGCCATTGAATGTACCGTTCCAGTTCTGAATATCCTTGGGCAAATCCACCACTACCGGACCTGGACGGCCAGTACGTGCAATTTCAAAAGCGGTACGAACGGTCGCTTCCAGTAATTCCGGGTCGGTAACCAGAAAAGTGTGTTTGGAAACGGGCCCTAAACAACTGGAGACCGGCGCTTCCTGAAAAGCATCACTGCCAATGGCTGCAATCGGTACCTGACCACAAATCACCACGATCGGCGTGGAGTCGGCCATGCAATCTCTGACTGGCGTAACCGTATTGGTCGCGCCGGGCCCGGAGGTCACCATCACCACGCCCACCTCGCCCTTCGCGCGGGCATAACCAGAGGCCATAAAACCGGCGCCTTGCTCATTGGCAGGCACAATCAACGGCATGGGCTCGTTGCCATCGGCATCGGTGTGCGCAGCGTTATAGCGGAAAACAGCATCATAGGTGGGCAAAATAGCGCCACCGCTGTATCCGAAAATAGTGTCAACGCCTTCATCCGCAAGGACTTGAACGACGATATCTGCACCGGTCATTTTACTGCCGGCCTTCGGGTGCAAAGCGCCCCGGGAGGTTTCTGGTGTGAGCTTCATAAGTTGAGTTTCGATTAATTAGAACTGCATTGCAATAGGCTTTAAGGTAGGCGAGTATTAACCATTTCGGAAACCTACACAATGCGACATATTATTTCCATCCTGATGCAAAACGAAGCTGGCGCCCTGGCGCGGGTAGCCGCCCTATTTTCCAGTCGTGGCTATAACATTGAATCTCTGAGTGTTGCGCCTACCAATGATGTCACCGTTTCCCGCCTGACGCTGGTCACAGCCGGCTCGGATGAAGTGATAGAACAGATCAACAAACAGGTGCTGAAACTGGTAGATGTGGTGGATACCGCCGATATGACCATTACTGATCATATCGAACGTGAACTGCTGCTAATGAAAGTCAGCGTTGAGGAAAAGGACGAGGAAAAGCTGGCAGATTTGATTAAAAAAGCCGGTGCAAGAGTGCTGGATGACAGCCCTGAAACCTATACGCTGGAGCTAACAGGTGCCAACCGGCACATGGATGAGTTTATTACAAAAGTAGCTATTTTTGCTGATATTCTGGCCGTGGTTCGCAGTGGCGCAATGGCGATTTCACGTGGCAAAAAAGTGCTCAGCAAGAGGGTCTGAGTGCGCTACGACAGTTTTCGCATGCCCTGCTCCAGCCCGTTGACAGTCAACGGAAACATGCGCTGCTCCATGAGTTGCGAGATCAGCTGAATCGACGGTGTGTAATCCCAGCGCTGCATGGGTTCGGGGTTCAGCCAGATCGCTTTTGAATAAACATCCAGCAAACGCTTCATCCAGATCGCGCCGGCCTCTTCATTCATATGTTCGACACTTCCGCCCGGGTACTGAATTTCATACGGGCTCATGGTCGCATCACCGACAAAAATCAATTTGTAGTCGGCAGAATATTTGTGCAACACATCCATGGTCGGAATTCGTACGCTATGACGGCGTTGGTTGTCTTTCCACACCCCTTCATACACGCAGTTGTGGAAGTAAAAATATTCGAGATGTTTGAATTCGCTGCTGGCCGCTGAGAACAACTCCTCACACACCCTGACGTGGTCGTCCATAGAGCCGCCAATATCGAGGAAAAGCAATACTTTGGTGGCGTTGTGGCGTTCCGGCACCATTTTGATATCGAGCATGCCGGCATTTCGGGCTGTAGAAGAGATAGTGTCGGGCAAATCCAGCTCTTCGGCAGCGCCTTCGCGGGCAAAACGGCGCAATCGTCGTAGCGCGACCTTCAAATTGCGGGTACCCAGTTCAAGCGAATCATCGAGATTGCGGAATTCGCGTTTATCCCACACTTTAACCGCGCGGCGATGCCTGGAACCGTCCTGACCGATGCGAATGCCTTCCGGGTTATAGCCATAGGCGCCAAATGGTGATGTGCCGCCTGTACCAATCCATTTGCTGCCACCTTGGTGGCGTTCTTTTTGTTCTTCCAGGCGCTGCTTGAGCGTTTCCATCAGCTTTTCCCAGCCGCCCAATGCCTCGATCCGGGCTTTTTCTTCGTCGCTCAGGCCAAGCTCAACCTGTTTGCGCAGCCACTCATCAGGAATCTCCGCACCATCGGGCCCGAACAAGTTTTCAATGCCTTTGAAATGTGCAGAAAAAACCCGGTCGAAGCGGTCATAAAGCGACTCGTCTTTCACCATGCAGGCTCTCGAGAGGTAATAAAACTCATCGATATCAAACTGGATAACGCGTCTTTGCAGTAGCTCCAGCAAGGTCAGGAACTCGGTAATCGATACCTTGAGGCCGCCTTCCCGAAGCTGAAAAAAGAAACTCACCAGCATGTTGGTTTACCGGTTATTGCGTTGATTCAGAAAAATCAAACGCTCAAATAAATGCACGTCCTGCTCGTTTTTCAGCAGAGCACCGTGCAAAGGCGGCAGAGATTTGCGCCGATCATCGGCGGACAAGGCTTCGGCTGGTATATCTTCTGCCAACAATAGCTTCAGCCAGTCCAACAACTCTGATGTTGATGGTTTTTTCTTCAGGCCAGCAACTTCACGGAGGTCATAAAAGGCATTCAATGCCTCGCTCAGCAGTTCTTTTTTCAGGCCCGGAAAATGCACCTCGACGATGTCTTCCATGGTTTCTTTGTCTGGAAAACGGATGTAATGAAAGAAACAGCGGCGCAGGAAGGCATCCGGCAGTTCTTTTTCATTGTTGCTGGTAATAATGATGATCGGCCGGTGCCGGGCCACGACCGTTTGTTTGGTTTCGTAAACGTAGAACTCCATCTGATCGAGTTCGCGCAGCAGATCGTTGGGAAATTCGATATCGGCTTTGTCGATTTCGTCTATCAGCAGTACCGGCTGAACATCCTGCTCAAAAGCTTCCCACATAGGGCCCTTGACGATGTAGTTGGATATGTCATGCACCCGCTCATCGCCCAATTGCGAATCGCGCAGACGCGCCACCGCATCGTATTCATACAGGCCTTGTTGGGCCTTGGTGGTTGATTTCACATGCCATTGCAGCAACGGACGGCCCAAACCGCGGGCGACCTCTTCGGCCAGTTGGGTTTTGCCCGTGCCCGGCTCGCCCTTGATCAGAATGGGACGGCCTAAGGTGACCGCGGCATTGACCGCAGTGGTTAAGTCTTCGGTCGCGACATAGCGATCGGTTCCGGAAAAGCGTTGCTCTGACATGGGATTTTATCTCTGGCAAAAACCCTATTGTAACGTGATCAATTCATATGCAAAGCATCTTTGGCCGCTTTTAGAACCAAAGGCCAGGTGCTGGAATCCGGGTCTATCATCTCAAAATGCCCTGACTCTTCAGCAGCGATGGGGTAGGTTTCGCTGCCACTTGCAAGCGCGGCCTCAACGTATATCTTGCCCACCGGCGTCCAATTTTCGTCATGCGCACCCAACACCACATATTGCGGCACGGGCAAAGGTAGCCGCGCTGTACCGGAAGCGAGTTCATAGCGCTCCGGCACCTGGGCCGCCGTGCCACCCATCAGCTTTTCAACAACATCATCGCAAACTTGTTGCTCGTTCAGATAAACCAGATCGGCCGCAGGAGCCAATGCCAAGACGGCTGTCGGGGAAACACCCTTACCCCATTGTCTAGGACGATTGGCCAACCAGATGGCCAGGTGTCCGCCCGCGGAGTGTCCGGCAACCATCAGTCGCTCAAGATCCAGATTGAATTCAGCTGCAAGCTCAACAACTTTATCCATGCCGTTGGCGGCATCATCAAACGTACCCGGCCAGCCGCCGCCTTCGTCTCCCACGCGTCGATATTCAATCAGCCAGGTGGCAATGCCTTCGGAGGTAAATGCCGCCGCCATTTTTCGAAGGTGATTCAGGTTGTATTCCGATAGCCAACAGCCCCCATGGATCAATACCATTACTGGATAAGGTCCATCGCCCGACGGTAGTCTCAACTCGCCGAACTGCAGGTCTTCTTCACCGTAGAAAATGACCTGATCTGCCGGCGGATTGGGGAAATCTGCCAGCGCTTCAGACTGCATTATGTCGCCGGCAAACGCGGCCTGTGACAAGCTGGCCAACAGGGTGAGAAGAACTTTGTTATAGGTTTTTTTCATGTTTTGTTTGTGCGATAACTATAAGGTAATTTGTATTTCAATGCGAAAACCGCAGCGTCAATCGCCAACGGACTATCAAGTGTCACAACCCTTCCCTGTTCCATATGCGCAACCGTTTGTAACGCTGCATTTTCATCTCTTTGCCGCATGATGCATTTATTACTTGAATCCAAGCCAGGTTTTTACTGGTATAACCCACTCGGACATTGGTCTAAAAAACGCACCATGCTCCTCACCTGTACTTATAGCTATTTCATTGAAGCTATCAACATTTTGGCTTTGATCAATCAGGAACTGACAGGAACCCACCATATCAGAAGTTTCGAAAACGGAGTATATGTTGCCATAAACTTCATAGTCAGTTCTGTCTTTCATAAAGACGGGACAACTGGCGAGAAGCACTACTCGTATTTTTTTATGCTTTAAGTTGTTCGACGCCAATATGGTGATTTCACCACCACGAGAGAAACCCAGCAAAGTGATATTTTCTGGAGAAACGCCCTGCTCCATAAGCGCATGAACATCGCCAGCTAATTTTTCAGCATATTCCAGGGGGTTTGTATTCTCAGGCCGGTGATAGGCAATTAAGTTATAGCCCTCATCAGAAAGCGCTTCTTTTACTTTTGGAAATTCGTATTTTCCCCACTTAGGACTTATTGGCGTTGAATTATCTCCTTCAACAATAAGCCCATGAGAATAGAATACGTATTTTTCATTTATGCTTATTTCTTCAGGGAATTCCTCATAAATCTTTCCAGCAAAAGATAACGGCGAAAAAAGCAAAAATGACAAGATTAAAAATTTTATATGGACTCTCCTTGTCTATGGATGAGGCTCTCTATCTGCGAGCGCACCCACTCCAGCTCACTCAAGAGTCCGGTATCATGGGCCCCGCCTCGCCATCGATTTTTACCTAGTTCAGAACCAGCTCAGACACCACGTTGTATATCATTCGAGTGCCTTGACGAATATTTTCTAAACTGAGGCGCTCATCGTTGCCGTGAATTCTTTCAAGCTCAGAATCCGGCAATAATATCGGATGATATCCGTAGGCGGTGATACCCATATCACGTAGAAAGTGACTGTCGGTAAACCCTCCAACAACCGACGGCACCACCGCAGCCTGTGGGTGGTATTCTGCTGTCAGGGACTCAATAACCTCGAATAACTCGGTATCGGTTGAGGAAACTGCCGGCGAAAACCCCATGATGCGCTCAATCTGAATCGCCTCGTCATCAATGATGCCGGACAATTGCCGGGTAAACTCATCCGGGTCTTGTGAAGGCACCAAACGGCAGTCCAGCTGCGCAACTGCCTGCGGTGGAACGACGTTGATTTTATTGCTGCCCTCTAACATGGTCAATGAACAGGTGTTACGTGTCAGTGCATGCATACCGGGGTTCTGTTCCTGAAAACGGCGCATAAAACCTTCATCTTTAGCAGCCGTTTCAATATCTGCAAAAGCGGTTTTGTAGGTTCCTTCCTGCTTGTCAGCGACAGCTTTGAAATAAGCATCAACAGATGGAACGATCTGCGGCTCAAACGGATGGTCGAGGATATTCGACAAGGCTCTCACAAGGCGCGTCAGAGACGAGGTTGTCCTCGGCATAGAACCATGCCCTGGCAAATCAACTGAGACGAGTTTTAACCACAACGGGACTTTCTGTGTGACCTCAACGTTAAATCTGAATTGTTTGTCGTCGCCTTCTCCGTCTATGATACCAACACCACCTTCATTGATCACAAGTCCTATACCTTCAAATAACTCCGGACGATTTTCAGTTAGCCAACCGGCACCAAAAAAACCACCCGCCTCTTCGTCAGCTGTGGCCATGAAAACCAGATCACGGTTGAGTGTCTGACCACTTTTGTGCAACTCGAGAAAAGTCAGAAGATGGGCAATTCCCGACGCTTTGTCATCAATGACACCGCGCCCATAAAGATAACCGTCTATTATTTCACCACCCAATGGATCGACACTCCAAAACTCCGGGCTTGCAGGCACAACATCCATATGACTCAACAACAGCAGCCCAGGCTTGTCGCCGCCTTCAATTTTTGCCCAAATATTGGCCCGACCGGGAGCAGCCTCTACAATCTCATACTCAACGCCGGCCTGGTCAAATATCTCTGCAATAAAACGGGCGCCTTCAATTTCATTACCGGGCGGGTTGACGGTATTTTGGCGCACATATTGTTGCAACAGTTCAACCGCTTGCTGCTCAAGTGCTGAATCAATTTGATTTTCCGCTGTAGCTGATATTGAGAAAAGTGTGGTGATTGCACAAATTGCAAAGATAGTGACTGGTCGCATCAAATTACCCTCTGGTTGTTTGTCGAGCCAGTATAATTGATTATCGATAAAAGCCAATCGCGTTCATTTTCCTGGCAGGAGAAATTTGCCTTCAATGGGTACAAATGTTGTCGCTTCACGAATTAGCGCATTGGCTGTGAGTTGCCTGACGCCATAAACCTCAACAGATACCCCACGATCATGTTTGATTTGTTCAACCAGCAGGGCGAAATCACCATCCCCGGATGCCAGTACAACCACATCTGCCTCTGCCGAGTACTGCATCGCATCTATGGTAATTCCAACATCCCAGTCGCCTTTTGCTGAACCATCGGAGCGCTGTATAAATGGCTTGAGCTTCACTTCGAAACCAATTGCCCTGAGAATGTTTTGAAATTGCTTTTGCTTTTCATCGCCTCGGTCAGTTGTATACGCAATCGCTTTGACAACTTGCCTGTTCGAGGTGCTCTTTAGCCAAAAATAATTGTAGTCAAAGTTTTGCTTATGGATTTGCCTGGTTGTGTAGTAAATGTTCTGAACATCGACAAGTAAGAGTACTTTCTGCATAAAACCCCGCATTCTACAATTTAATTCCGTAATGATTTAGAGGAACGAACACAGCAAACTTTTTTTGCTCATGTTAATTAGCTTGTTATGAGTGCTATAGCAAATATGTTGATTCAAATTTTTATTACTTTAGGTCGAATAAAAAAACCAATAATATGACCCAAAAGGTTCTTGTACATTGCTTCAATTTCCTCTTTACTGATACTCCCTCCACTTATCAGCATCTCATGTCGTGCATCAGGCTCTTTAACAATATACCCGGAAGAACTGAACCCATTTTTTTCATAAAACGCTTTACGCCTTGTCCTTTGTTGGTAGTTTTCTGCTTGATCATTAAGTTCTTCAATATTTAGTACTATTCTTTTTCCGGGTTGCATATATCTCATTGATTTCATTACCTTGCTTCCATAACCCTCTGAACGGAATGATTCTGATATTGCCAAAAATTGCACAAAAATAATGTCCCTATACACGGTGGAATAGATAAGGCCAATCCAGGCATCATCTTCATAAAGAACATCAAAACCTTTCTTCCCACTTCTCAGTTTATAGCGAAGCAAACATGTCGGTATACGTTGAGCGCCCGGAAACGCCTCTTTATAGAGATCGATAACCTGATAATAGTTAACATCAAACTGGTTAATCGGTCGAAAATTGATGCTCATATGAAGTACTCATAGTTGAGAAAACCAACGTCTAAATTAGACGGCGCACGGAACGACGTTTCCGCGGAAACGCGCCACCGCACTTTTCAGCGTTCGACCTAAATGTTTGTTATGAACCGGCGCCAGCATCGCTGGCGTCCGTGTTATACCTCTTAACCCACATGCTGCAACTCTTCGCGAATAACTTTGCGCAATGTATCTTCAAGCGGCATGGATTGTGCTTGGATATGGGAACGTAAAGCATCATTGATCAGGGTTTGATAATTACCACCACCAGCCGCATGTACCTGCTTTTTAAAATGTTCAATGATGTCACCATCCAGGCGAATCGTAATTCGAACCTTGTTGGGGTCCGGCTTAACAATCGCACCTCGTTTTCCTTTACTGAAATCTTCATTCATTAGCTTATACCTTGATAATACTGTGTGGATTCGCTGCGATCCGCCTTCCGAGCTGAAATAATACGAATAGTGTCTTCGCTACGCTCGGCATGAAGCACGAAAAGAACATTCAATTTTGGACCCATACCAAGAGTCTTAAATCGCTGTTCATTATGACCAAAATCTTCGATAGTTAGTGCGTTCTCATCTTCAAGGGCAATTACTGCGTCTGCAAAATCAATTCCATGTTTACGGAGATTAAGACCAGCCTTTTTTGAGTCCCACCCAAACTTCATACATTAAGTGTATGCACATATGGTGCACATATCAAGTCTAGGTTGGTGAGGACGTTGAACTAAGTAGGTATAACGTATTTGTTATGTGATTCAATTTTGAAAAGGACTTTCGCCATACTTTTACTTAAGTGACTTTCTAAATGAAATAAGGGTTGATATTAAGAATATACAGATAACACCAACAAAGAATAAAAAGCCACGCAGAGTTCCAAGTTCATAACCTATTAAGCTAGCAGGCACTAGACAGAGCAGAACTATGGTAAAGATAGCTCGCTTATGCGTATTCCAATATAGAGTTAAACCCTCAGATTTCATATTGACCCTCAAGCTGTTAGACGACAATTAACCGGCGCGCTGAACGACGTTTCCGCGGAAACGCGCCACCGCAATTTTCCGCGTCCGGTTGAATGATTTGTTATGCATCAGAGATCACCCGGCTCAAGCCCCGTATGTTTCGAGATACGCGCTAGCATTCTTGGCCCAATTTCCTCGCGGTCATGAAACGCAAAGACATAATTTGGAAAGCCTTCCCGCTCAAGCACTTTGTGGGAGCCAGTTGTGCGCTTTATAGACCAGCCAATACTCATAAGCGCGCGTAAAACTTTCCGCGCTTTCGTACTAGGCCAATGGCTCACGCAGCAAATGAAATGGTGATGGGAGCCAAAACTTGCTCGCCGTTCTCAATTCTCTCAGCCATTTCCCGAAGTGCAAGTGCCTCAGCCTGAGCAATAGCTTCGGACTTGGTGGAGCCATATTTCATGACTCCAGGCAACTCCATTACTTCCGCAATCCAGCGGCCGTCGATTTCTTGCTCTGTTTCGATTGTGAAGTTCATAGTCGCAATTTTACCTCATTAGGACTCAACTGATGCATAACTATATTTAACGAGCGAGAGTGCTATTAATAACAAAAATCTTGCTTGGTTTTCGGCTTATCATGTTCAACTCCCTGAAAATACAGAATTAGTATAACCACATTGCAGGCGATTAAGTGAGCGCAGGCACGATTAAACGCTAATTTCCGACAATAACTGCATGCCAGCACCATACGTACAAATGTACAATACATTGGCTACACAGCGAACTTTTGTGCTGAATCTGGTCAGAAACCTAGAGAAAGTCATTATTCCTGATTAAACCATCACCCAAACGAAGAAAAAGGACAGTCAATGGACGTTATCGTTATTCAAGGCGGCAAAGCATTAGACGGCACGGTCGCTACCAGCGGCGCTAAAAATGCAGCCTTGCCATTGCTGTTTTCCACCCTGCTGGCTGAAGGTGAGCACCACTTCGAAAACGTACCTCAGTTGATGGATATTGATTCCACTGAGCTGTTGTTGAATCACCTGAATTGTGTAACCAACCGTAACGGCCACAGCATGACTGTCAATGTGAAACGTCCGGACAGCTTGGTCGCGCCATATGACATCGTACGCAAAATGCGCGCCAGTATATTGTGTCTTGGACCATTGCTATCCCGCTACGGAAAAGCCAAGGTCAGCCTGCCGGGTGGCTGTGCCATCGGCTCCCGCCCGATCAATCTGCATATCGAGCCATTGATACAACTGGGCGCCAAAATTGAGATTGAAAACGGTTATGTGCTTGCCGAAGCCAAACGCCTGAAAGGCGACCGGATTGTGTTTGATTTTGCCACCGTTGGTGGTACCGAAAACATCATGATGGCGGCCAGTTTGGCAAAAGGTACAACGGTGCTGGAAAACGTCGCCAAAGAGCCTGAAATCGTTGATCTGGCCAATTGCCTGCGCAAAATGGGTGCCAAAATTGGAGGTGACGGCACCAGTGTCATTACCATCGAAGGCGTGGATGAACTTAAACCCGTCCACCACAGGGTTATTCCTGATCGAATCGAGGCCGGCACATTATTGCTGGCCGGTGCCATTACCAGTGGTGATGTCACAGTGACAGATTGCGTGCCCGCCGATCTGGACTCACTTTTGCAAAAGTTGCACGATTGTGGCTTTAAGCTTGAGACCGGTGCCGATTGGGTTCGTATAAAACCGCTTAAGAAGTGGCGTGCTGTGGATGTCGATACAGCGCCGCACCCTGGCTTCCCGACCGACCTTCAGGCTCAGTTTATGGCGCTGATGACGCAGGCCAGCGGCACATCAGTAATCACAGAACGTATCTTTGAAAATCGCTTTATGCATGTGCAGGAACTGGCCCGCATGGGCGCCAACATTACGCCGAAATCACAGGTGTCCATTGTTCGTGGCGAAAAAGGCGGGCTCAGCAGTGCGCCGGTAATGGCCACTGACCTGCGTGCCAGCGCCTGTTTGATTCTGGCCGCGCTGGCGACACAGGGTGAAACTACTGTCAGCCGGATTTACCACCTCGACCGGGGTTATGAAAAGCTGGAAGAGAAGCTCGCCAGCCTGGGCGCTAATATCGAAAGGCGGAAAGCCTGATTGGGTAAGCCCAAAAACTCAGCCCAAAGAAACTCAAAATATCTCGAACAGACCGGCGGCACCCATACCGCCGCCGATGCACATGGTTACAACACCATATTTAGCGCCGCGACGTTTGCCCTCAATTAACACGTGACCGCTCATGCGGGCACCGGACATGCCGTAAGGATGACCGATCGATATCGCGCCACCTGAGACATTGAGTTTTTCGTTTGGAATACCCAGCTTGTCACGGCAATAAAGCGCCTGACTGGCAAACGCTTCGTTCAATTCCCAGATATCGATGTCATCCATGCTCAGACCGTTCGCCTTGAGCAGTTTTGGTACCGCAAATACCGGCCCTATGCCCATTTCTTCAGGCCCACAACCCGCCACCGCCATACCACGATAGGCCCCCAGTGCCGTCAAACCCTGACGTTGTGCTTCGCCCGCCTCCATCAAAACCATGGCTGCGGCGCCATCGGACAGCTGTGAGGCGTTACCGGCAGTGATGAACTGGCCTTGCTGGATCTGCTGACCATCTTTGAATACCGGCTTCAGCTTTTGTAAATCTGCCAACTGTGTTTGCGGGCGATTGCCTTCATCCATAGAGATGGTGACTTCACGCGACTCGGTTTCACCCGTTTCTTTATCTAACAGCACCAGCATATGGGTTGTCATAGGCGCAATCTCAGCGTCATAACGCCCTTCCGCCTGCGCTTTGGCAGTGCGCTGTTGCGACTGCAATGCAAATTCATCCTGCGCTTCGCGGCTGACACCATAACGCTGCGCGACAATTTCTGCCGTTTCCAGCATGCTCATGTAAATTTCCGGCAGGTGCTTGACTAAATAAGGGTCGGCCGCCCGAAACATATTCATCTTGTCGTTTTGCACCAGCGAAACGGACTCTAACCCGCCGCCAATGGCGATGGTCATACCGTCATGAACAATCTGCTTGGCCGCCGTTGCAATCGCCATCAAGCCGGAAGAACACTGACGGTCAATCGTCATGCCCGCTACACTAACTGGCAAACCCGCACAGATCAGCGCCTGACGTGCGACATTTTGGCCGGTGCTGCCTTGCTGCAGCGCACAACCCATAACAACATCTTCAACACTGGCAGGGTCGATGCCGGCACGCTTTACTGCCTCTGCAATGGCATGACCTCCTAACATTTGGCCCTGGGTATCGTTAAACGAGCCCCGGTAAGCTTTGCCAATGGGGGTACGGGCAGTGGAGACAATGACAGCTTCGCGCATAGTAATTCCTTAATTTGTTACGATTCCTGCAACAATGATACTGCAATTGCTTCCGCAACTTTAATACCATCAATGCCGGCAGACAAAATTCCACCCGCATAGCCCGCACCTTCGCCCGCAGGATACAACCCGTAGGTGTTCATACTCTGAAAACTCTTATCGCGCTTGATGCTGATGGGCGACGAGGTTCGGGTTTCCACGGCCGTCAACAAGGCATCCGGTCTCGCGAAGCCTTCAATTTTACGGTCGAAGGCAATGATCGCCTCGCGAATAGATTTGATCGCGAAATCCGGCAAAGAGTTGGAAAGATTAACCAGTTTGATACCCGGCTGATAGGAAGGCACTGCTCCCGCCAATTCAGTCGAGGGCCGGTCATTCAGAAAATCGCCAACTAGCTGTGCCGGCGCGCTGTAATCCGAACCACCCAGTTTAAATGCCAGCGACTCGAGTTCCCGCTGCAAATCCACACCTGCCAATACATGCTCCGGATAATCTATTTCCGGCGTAATGCCGACAACGATGGCCGAATTGGCATTTCTTTCATTGCGCGAATACTGCGACATGCCATTGGTGACCACCCGGTTTTCTTCGGAGGTGGCGGCGACCACGGTACCGCCCGGGCACATGCAAAAACTATAAACACTACGGCCGTTGTCACAATGGTGAACCAGTTTGTAATCGGCGGCACCCAGCAATGGATTGCCGGCGTTGTCGCCGAAGCGGGCTTTGTCGATCACTGATTGCGGATGCTCGATACGAAAGCCGATCGAAAACGGTTTGGCCTCCATGTAAACGCCCTGATCGTGCAACACCTGAAAAGTATCTCTGGCGCTGTGGCCAACCGCCAACACTACATGACGGCTGTGAATGACCTCGCCATCGGCCAGCTCCACCCCGGTGATTTGTTGATGACCGTTTTGTTCGGTCGCTGGCTCAAACAAGAACGTAGCGACCTTTTTCTCAAACCGAATCTCGCCACCCAGGCGTTCGATCTCGGCCCGCATGTCTTCCACCATTTTCACCAGCCGGAAGGTGCCGATGTGCGGCTTGCTCACCATTAATATTTCTTCAGGCGCACCGAACCGGACGAATTCCTTTTGTACCTTGCGACCTAAAAACCGCTTGTCTTTGACCTGGCTATATAGCTTTCCATCAGAAAACGTACCGGCACCGCCCTCTCCAAACTGTACATTGGACTCGGTATCGAGCTTGCGTTTGCGCCAAAAGCCCCAGGTGTCTTTGGTGCGCTGGCGGACGTTGCGACCACGCTCGAGCACAATCGGGCGCAAACCCATCTGTGCCAGCAATAAAGCCGCCAGCATGCCGCAGGGCCCAAAGCCGATGACCAGGGGTCGTTGCTGACCTGCTAGCGGAAATCCGGGTGGGGCGCAGGCGACCTGGTGATATTCCATGTCCGGACTGGGGCGGCAGAAACTCTGTTTTTCAAACTTTGCCAGCAGCGTAGCTTCCAGATCCTGATCAAAAAGTGCATCGACCTGATAGATCAGTAAAATCTGATCTTTGCGGCGCGCGTCATAGCTGCGTTTATAGATCGTGAATTCTTTCAACTCAGCCGCAGCAACGCCAACTCTGGTAGCCACCGCTGATGGCAACTCATCGTCAGCATGGTCTAACGGTAGCTTGATTTCAGTTAAACGTAGCATGGCTCTCAACTATTCCTTTTTACCAAAAGTGGCGTCCAGCGGGATCAATGCTGCCACCAGGAACGATGGAATCGTTGCCACCAGAATCCAGATAAAAAAGTTTTGATAACCGATCATTTCCTGCAGCCAACCGCTGAACATCCCCGGAATCATCATGCCGAGCGCCATAAATCCGGTGCAAATGGCGTAGTGTGCGGTTTGGTGAGTGCCTTGCGATACATACAACATGTAAAGCATATAGGCGGCGAAGCCAAAGCCATAGCCAAACTGCTCGACACCGATGGCGATATTGATGAGCAGCAGGTTGTCGGGCATAACCGCAGACAGGAATAGATAGACTGCATTGGGTACATTAATCGCTAACACCATCCATAACAGCCAGTATTTGAGACCATTTCTAGCCGCCAGGAACCCGCCTAACAAACCACCAAAAGTCAGCATTAACACGCCAATGGTGCCATAGGCGAAGCCTACCTCGGTGGTTGTCAGCGCCAGCCCGCCAACTTCCGGTTGATCGAGTAAAAAGGGTGCGGATAACTTAACCAGTTGCGCCTCCGAAAACCTGAACAATAGCAGGAACGCGAGTATCAGACCGATTTTTGGTTTGCGGAAAAAGTCCGCGAAAGTGTCAATAAAATCATGCAACACATCGCGGTAGGTCTGATGCAGTTTGGGCACGTCGCTGGCAGGCCTTGGCAAGGCGAATCGATGCCAGGCAAAAAACACCACAAACATCCCGGCCATCACATAAAACGTCAATGACCACGCCATTTTTATGCCGTCATACTGGGTCGCTGTTCCGGCCACACCATTGGATGACTCAAAAGTTGTTTCCAGAAAACCCGCCAGCATAATCAACAGGCCTTGAGCCGAAATCATCGCCAGGCGGTAAAAAGTGCTGCGCACGCCCACAAACCAGGTTTGATCGTGCTTCGACAGGCCGAGCATATAAAAACCGTCAGCGGCAATATCGTGGGTCGCCGAACTGAACGCCAGCAGCCACAAAAACACCAGTGACCAGCGCAGGAAGTCGTCCGCCGGCAAGGTTAAAGCCACGCCACCCAGACCTGCGCCAATCAAAAGCTGCATCGCCAGAATCCAGGATCTTTTGGTTTTCAGAATGTCGACCAAAGGGCTCCAGAATGGCTTAATCACCCACGGCAGATACAACCAACTGGTATACAAAGCGATATCTGTGTTGGAAATACCCAGGCGCTTGTACAAGATGACAGACATCGCCATCACAACTACGTACGGCAGGCCGCTAGCGTAGTAAAGAGTAGGAATCCAGGCCCAAGGGCGTGATTTTGATTGTGGTCGATCAGTGCTCATTTAGTTTGGCCCGTGCAATGTCCAGACAGCCCATAACAGGCTCATTCACCACTGTGACGCTTGCCGGTGGTGGCTGCAACTGTCCAAGCCTGGCAATCAATTGCTGACGGAACAGCTGACTATGACAGGCCACACCACCCGCCAAAGCCAATGGATAAGGTTCTTTAAAGGCCAGGTTTTTAATCACAGCGTTCACCAGCTTAACCGTTTCAGTGATTGCTTCGGTGACAATGCCGCAGGCCACTTCATCATTCAGAGCTGCCGCTTCAAGCACCACCGGCGCCAGCGCGGCGACGTCTCGCTGGACATCGCCATGCGAGGTAATTTCCTTGATGATATCCCTGGATTCTGAAATACCCAGTTTCTTGAGCACCAGTTCGGACAATAACGTAGGCGGGGCGATCTCATCGGCTGCTTCGGCGACTGCTGTCAGGGCATTGCTGCCCAAGCCAAAGCCGCTGCCCTTGTCTCCAAACCAATGCCCCCAACCGCCGCGCGTAATGCTTCGTCCTTGCGCATTGGCACCCATGGCGACCGAACCGGTACCAACAATGAGCGCAATGCCCCAACCCTGGCTCGCCCCATTAACCAGCACCGGTAAAATGTCATGCACAATTTCCAGCTGTGACCGCAGGCCTCGGGAAGAGGCCCAGCTCGAAATCACATTGTGAATATCGACAGAGGAACTGCCGGCCAGCGCCAACACCGAACAGTTTATGTCCTCACATTTAGCAGCGGATTCGGCCAATGCCCCATCCAGCGCCTGATTGAGGCTCGCCAGGGAAATTTCGGTACCCGCCAGGCGCACATTGGACGGCCCACCCCGGCCGCCACCCAGGATACTAATTTCACCCTGGCTATCCAGTTTCGCAATGACTGCGGTGGTTTTCGAGCCGCCACCATCAATACCCAGCATAAGCTGATTGGTAGTGCGCCCACGTTCATTCCCGGAGGTCATGGCTGCATTGCTCATGCTGGATTTGATTTCATTATTCAATCCAGATCATTCATGACGTTGCGGCCAGCGCTTCGCGCAAATGACCACCAACAGATGCCAGACGCGAGCGCGCCTCATCAGCCGACAAATTCATGCTGAACGACACAATGGCTGTTTTTACTTCACCGCCACAACACTCTAGTTGTTCGGCTGCAGTGGCGAAGTCGCATTGCGCGAGCTCTGCCACAATACGTGTTGAGCGCTCCGTTAGCTTGATATTGGTGGCACGTAAATCCACCATCAGATTGCTGTAGGTCTTTCCTGATTTGACCATGGCACCAGTGGTTAACATATTGAGCACCATTTTGGTGGCCGTGCCGGCTTTCATTCGCGTTGAGCCGGTTAAAACCTCCGGGCCGACCACAGGCAATATGTTCAAATCAGCGTGTTCAATCAATTCTGCATCCGCATTGCAGGCGAACCCAATCGTAAACGCACCTATCGAACGTGCGTAATCCAGGCCACCAATAACGAATGGCGTGCGCCCACTGGCGGCAATACCTACAACCACATCTGTGGCATTTAACTGCACGGCTTCCAGATCTTGACGACCTTGCCCGAAAGAATCCTCCGCGCCTTCAACCGCTAACAACATACCGGCCGGGCCGCCAGCAATTAATCCGAGGACGTCACCCGGGTCGGTGTTAAAGGTAGGCGGGCACTCCACAGCATCCAAAACCCCGAGCCGACCGGACGTACCTGCACCGATGTAAATCAGCCGCCCGCCCTTGCCCATCTGACAGGCAATAACATCAACAGCCTGGGCGATAGGTTCTGCAACTTTCTCAACCGCGGCTGCCACTTTGGCATCTTCCGCATTGATCAGCTTGACAATTTCCAGCGCACTGAGCTCGTCCAGATTCATCGAGTCCGGGTTGCGGCCTTCGGTGGTCAACTGGCCGAGAAAGATCTTGTCGTCGTTTTTCATGTCGTTTTTCATGTCATCTGTAGTGCCGTCTGTCATAAATACATTCCGTTACTATAAATGGTAGCCGTCGGCTGACGTGGTATTCTGCTGAATCCAATTACCACACGGGGATGATAATGTCTTCGCAGCGAACCTTTTTCACTTTGTTGGCCCGATCTTTGCTGGCCCGATCTTTGTTGATTGCTGTTTTGCTGATGAGCAGCTTGCCTGCCAGCGCCGCCACGATTAGCAATACTGGAGATGGCAACCCAGGTCTGACGGCCCCAGTTCTGACCGGCATTGATGTTTTGCAACGCGAAAATTTCAGCCAAATTGAGGGGCAGCGCATTGGTTTGATCACTAACCACACTGGCGTTAATCGCGATGGCGTCAGTACTACTCGTGTGCTGTACCAATCCGAGAGCACTCAGTTGGTTGCCCTTTTCAGTCCGGAGCACGGCCTGTTTGGCAAGCTGGACACCGAATTGATCGCGGACTCCCGTGACACAGAAAGTGGCGTCAAGGTTCACAGTCTGTACGGCACCACCCGCGTTCCAACCCGGGAAATGCTGAGCGACATCGACACCCTGGTTTTTGACATCCAGGATATCGGCACACGCTTTTATACTTACATTTCCACCATGGGCGAGGCCATGAAGGCGGCGGCCAAATACGGCGTGAAATTTGTTGTTCTGGACCGGCCCAACCCGATCAATGGCATCACCGTTAGCGGCCCAGTGCTGGATGAAGGCAAGCGATCGTTCGTCGGCTTTCATCAACTGCCGGTACGTCATGGCATGACCGTGGGCGAATTGGCGCGTTTGTTCAAAGCTGAATTGCATCTCGATCTCGATCTCGAAATCATTGCAATGGAAGGCTGGCAGCGGACTGATTATTTTGATCAGACCGGACTGCAGTGGATCAACCCCTCGCCCAATATGCGTAACCTTAACGAGGCGATTCTTTATCCAGGAATCGGATTGCTTGAAACCACCAACTTGTCTGTCGGTCGTGGTACGGACACCCCATTTGAATGGATCGGTGCACCGTGGATTGATGGCCCTGAGCTGGTGCAGGCTCTGAACCTCTTGAAGCTTCCCGGCATTACATTCCAGGCAGTTCAATTCACCCCCGATGCCAGCAAATTTGAGGGAGAACTGTGTAGCGGTGTGTCTTTTACCATCAGTCAGCGGCAGCAGTTTGATTCGGTCCGCACCGGCCTCGAAATCGCCGTACAGTTGCGCCGGCTTTACCCGGAGCAATGGCAAGTTGATGACTACGCCCGCCTGCTGGGTAACCAACAGGTACTTGACGCGGTTAAAAACGGCAGTACATTTACTCAAATCGAATCTATGTACAGCGCTGACCTCAAAGCTTTTATTGCCCGCAGGCAGGACTATTTGATTTATCCCTGAAAGCGAACCGACAGCGAGGCTTTCAAAGGGCATCTAGGAACCTATCGGGTCTGCTAACAGGCCGAAACGGTCTTGCAAGGACTCGTTCTGCACATTGGCCCAATCGTAATAATCGCGATTCTGCAAACCGCTGGCGGCTTGCTCGTCCAACAAAATGGTGGCGTGCTCATGCATCTGCAAAATCGATGCCGGACACATGGCTGTCAACGGGCCTTCGATCATGTCGGCAACGGCCCCTGCTTTACCCGCGCCGGTGGCTAACAGCAAAATTTTGCGCGCATCCATAATGCTGGCAATGCCCATCGTCATGGCCAGCTTGGGTTGAAACTCATCCCTGGCAAACAGCCGACTATTGTCTTGCAAGGTTTGCCTGGTCAGGGTTTTTACCCGGGTTCTCGAGCGTAAGCTGGAGCTGGGCTCGTTAAATCCAATATGGCCGTTGGCGCCAATTCCCAGCACCTGTAAGTCGACACCACCAGCGCCACGCATTTGTTGTTCATAACCCAGTCCCACGTCATGTGGATTTTCATTGTCGCGGCAGGCGGGTACAAAAGTATTCTGCTTGTCGATATCCACCTGATCAAAAAGTTCGCGATTCATATAGCTACGATAGCTTTGCGGGTTATCAGGTGCCACACCCAGATATTCGTCCAGATTAAAACTGGTGACCGTTTTGAAAGAAATTTTGCCGGCTTGATAATCGGCAACCAGACGCTGGTACAAAGCCAACGGCGTGCTGCCGGTAGCAAAACCCAACACTGCATCAGATCGCGACTTTAACAACGTACCCACCAGCTCAGCCGCGTATTGCGCCACCTGATCAGAATTTTTTAGAATCACGACTTCCATCAGTCCCCACCCTCGCAACTATTTCCCTCGCAATTACTTTCCTCGCCATCAATCCAGCTTCTGCATACATTCAAATTATCGTCCAGCTCGATAAAACTGGCCATGTATCCGGCGCGAATATGTCCCAGTTTATCATCCAGTCTGATGGCCGCAGCGGCGTAGCTTGAGGCCATGCGCAGCGCTTCAAGCTTGTCCATGCCGGTAAAACGAATCGCATTTTGTACTGCTGTAATCATGTCCAGGTTAGAGCCGGCGAGATCGCCTGTCGGCGTCCTGCAACTGCCACCTCTGACCGACACTTCCATTCCATCAAACGTAAATGTCGATTTCTCAGAGCCCACCGTGGCCATGGCGTCGGTTACCAGAACAGCATATCCCTTTCGCTTGGCGGCAACAGCCACCGCAAACGCCGCCGGGTGCACATGCTCGCCATCGGCAATAATGCCGAACCAGCTGTTTTGATCCTCAAGTGCCGCGCCAACCATTCCCGGCGCCCGGCTTTCAAATGCCGTCATAGCATTGAATAGATGCGTAAACCCCCGCATTCCTGCCCTCAATGCATCACGGCTTTGTTGATAGTTAGCAGAGCTGTGACCACCAAATACAAGCACACCGGCATCATTCAGCCGACTGATCATAGTGCTGTCTGTTAACTCAGGCGCAATCGTGACCAGGGTTCGACCACGTTTCAATGAAGTTAGTAACTCAAATGTCGACTCATCCAGACGCCTAAATTTACCCGCATCATGGATGCCGTGTTTTTCAGGGTTCAGAAAAGGACCTTCCAGATGAATTCCAAGGACACCGGGGATCCCTTCGGCTATGGCCTGATCGACCGCTGTGATGGCTTGTTGCATCACTTCAAAGTCGGTAGTGATCAACGTAGGCAGGAAACCGGTTGTCCCGAATCGCCGGTGAGCTGCGCCCATGGTACGTAGCGAAGCGACACTCGGCATGTCATTCAGCATAACGCCACCACCGCCATTGACCTGAAGGTCAATTAGTCCCGGCGCCAATAAACGACCCTGCAAATCGATTTTTTGGCCGAACTGCTGCCCGGAAAACTCTAATTCGTCATTCAACAGAATCGCTTCAACCTTGCCACCACTAACCACTACTGCCACATCATTAAGGACTTGCTGGCCATCAAACACAGGGCCATTTACAAACACCCTACGATTTTCAATCAATTCTTCCATCAGTTCTTCCATCAGTCCTTAGGCCCTTGATCTTTTTCATTTGTCCCGACAGGCGCGCGAAACGGAACATCCCGAAATAAAGGCTCGGCCTCAATCAGTGGCCGCGTGGTTTTATCTGCTTGCAGCCAGGCATGACGAACCCGTTTTTCGCGATCACTCTCTCTCATTAGCATACTCGCCTGAGCACGCTTGAATAGTGCTGTGGGATAGGCTGGATGTAGTTTCGACACCCGCTCGAGGCTCGTTGCCGCTTGATTGAACTGCTGATCGGCCATGTACAACATACCCAATTCCAAATTGAATCTGAATTCTTCAAGCTGCATTGTTTGCGCCACTTCGAATGCGCGAATCGCTCCTTTGGTATCACGCAATGCCATGCGCAGCTGACCGATTCGGGCCCATTCCTGACCGGGTGAATCCTTAATTTTTACAATTCTCTCCAGCACAGCCAACGCCTTTTTGAACTCACCCTGACTCGCATAGACTTTTGTCAGACCCGCCAATGCAGGAATTCGCTCAGGTGCCTGTGCCAACACGGATTCGAACAAAGGCTGGGCCAACTCCCACTGCTCTGTTTTGAGGTAATGCATGGCATGGTAGTGGCGAAGATCTATTGAGGAAGGATCAATGGCCTTGGCACGGTCAAATAATTTCTGTGCCTGCAGATCATTGCCTGTCACTGAATAAGCCACAGCGAGGCGCAAAGCGGCCATGAAGTTGTTTGGGTCAGCATCGAGAATCCGGGTAAATACCGGGATAGCAGCAACATAATTCTTTTGGATGAAGAGTCCGGCACCTATATCCATATCATGAAAGAGGTACACCATGTCTCTGGGATTGGGTGCATCATCGCGCACTTTGGGGCTTCCGGATGAGCCGACATAGCCCAGGCTGGCCAGCTTGTCCAGAGCATCCTGGCTGAGGGTCTGCCGCTCCTGATCTTGCTGCTGCTGGTCATGGTCAACCAGAGCCCGGATCGAATAGGCCTCAAGGGCATCCCAAATCACTGGGTCCGGTTCAACCTGGCTATCCAGGTCATTGGCCTCTTCGGGGTCGCTGATAACATCGAAAATCTCGGTGTCTCCTGAGCTGATCACCTTGATACCGTTCAGAACGGCCATAAATTGCGGCTGCCAGCCGTACTGCATATAGGGCTTTAAGGCCTCCGCCAGTACGGGCTCTGCCAGCGTTCCAAACAAGCTCCCTGGCCTGCTTTCGCCCGACCAAACAAGCACGGTGTCAAAAACCTGCCGTACACTGACTGCCCGATCCGAAATTCCGGCTTCGATCCCGGATCCGGCTACGATCAACGGGACCCGCATCGTACCCTGGTAAAGCAAATTCCCATGCAATACCTCGCCATGATCACCCAGCCCTTCACCATGATCACCGACAACGATGATTTTAAATGGCTGGCCTTGAAACTGTTGCTCAAATGCCGTGAGCAAGCGACCCAATTCCTGATCCATGTAAGCAATTTCACCAAGATAAGGTGCGTCCGGGTACTGCGATAGAAATGGCTCGGGTGGTTGATAGGGTTCATGCGCATCAAAATAGTGAACCCACATGAAAGTGGGGCCAGTTTTTACAGTGGAGCCAGTTTTTACAGTGGGGCCAGTTTTTACAGTGGGGCCAGTTTTTACAGTGGAGCTTGCCTTACCTTTGAGCCAGTCGAGGGCCAGCTCGGTGGTCCCGGTGGCCGAACGCTCAGCGGCGTCTGACACAAAAGCGTCATCATAGTGATCGAAACCTCTGGACAGACCAAACTGACCGGCCAATGGGAAGCCAGATACAAAGCCGGCGGTGTTGTAGCCCCGTGCTTTCAACAGTTCTGCCAGCAGCTCGAGGTTTTTGTTTATCACACGGCCATTTTCACGAACATTGTGATCCGCCGGGTAAAGTCCGGTCAACATCGAGGTATGCGACGGCAGAGTGGTAGGCGTCACCGAATAGGCCTGATTGAAATACACACCACGCTTCGCCAGGGCCGTCAGGTTGGGCGTGTCGACCAGGTCAGTCTCGATACCCAGGCGGTCGGCACGGGTCGTGTCCAGCGTGATCAACAAAATTGAAGCTTGCCCGGACTTGGCTAGCGGCGCCGTTTGGGAGGCATCCCCAGAGTCGTTTGCTTCCTGTGAGCAAGCTGTCACCCCGAACACCAGCACGAACGCCAGTACGCAGATCAAAGCTCTTTTAAACACGCTCAGACGGAATAAATAATGCATATCCTGATCCCATGATAACTGCCATTTTAATCATCCGCTTTAGAATGAGCGGGACCCACCAAACCACCCATCAAACCACCCATTAAAAATTGAATACAGCAGCCTGCGATTAAGGTCAGTAAAGCCCCCACTGCCGCATACCATGGCCAATACAAGCTGGTTCCAACTGCGATAGCCGACAAGCCACCAACGCCCACCACAAAACCCGTGATGGCAGCTTTTTGTTGCACTTTGGGCGCCGCCACTGCCAACAAAAACAGACCCAACACCGGCCCGCTGGCAAATCCGGCAATTTTCAACACATTAAATACCGTGCTTTCCGGTGTGCCAATAGCGCCGACGACAGCCGCAATGGTCACCTGCAATATGCCGAACCCAGCCGTGGCTATACGCCCTGCCCGTAGTTGCATTGGTTGTGATATTTCCCGTTTTCTCCATGGCAGCCACAGATCATTAATCAAAGCCGTTGCAGATGAATTCAAAGAACTGGACAAAGTAGACATGGCAGCTGCAAACACGGCCGCCAGTGTCAGTCCGGTCAGGCCAACAGGCATATAGTTAACAATAAAGTAGGCAAACAACTGATCGCCATGGCCATCGGTCAATGGGTTGGGGCCTGGCATTTGTGAGAAAAACCCTGCCAGTGCAATGCCTATCAACATAAATACCGCAAACTGAAGAAATACTATAAAACCGCTAAAACCAAGGCTCAATGCAGCGTCATGCTGATTTTTAGCCGACAAATAGCGCTGCACCATCAGCTGATCAGTACCGTGCGTTGCCATGGTCAAAAATGCACCGCCCGCCAAACCCGCCCAAAAAGTCATGGATGGCTTGACGAAACTGAAATCGAAATCAAACATCTGCAGCTTGTCACCTTGCACGGCAAACGCCTGCAATGCGGGCAAACCACCCGGCATATTCATAATCACGATTGTGAAAGCAGCCCCTGCCCCCAGCATATAGATCACAAACTGAATACCGTCATTCCAGATAACCGATTTGGCACCGCCAACCAGCGTATAGATAATGGTAATAATGCCCAGCAATATCACCGAAACAGTCAAATCCAGGCCCAGCACGATTTGCAGCACCAAAGCCGTCAAAAACAGCCTGAGCGCATCGCTTAAATTGCGGGTTAACAGAAACAGGATGGAAGTTAGCCGGCGACTAAACGTACCAAAGCGCGACTCCAATACTTGGTAAGCGGTAAAGGTTTCGTGCTTAAAATATATGGGTAGCAGTACGTAAATGATAATAAAACGGCCCAGGATATAACCCAGCGCGATTTGCAAAAATGTCAGATTGCCATTTATCGCAGCGGGAATGCCGGGCAAGCTAAGGAAAGTAACGGTACTGGTTTCGGTTGCAACAATCGAAAGTAACAACACCCCCCATGGCATGTTGCGGCTACCCAGAAAGTAATCAGCTGAAGTTCGTTGGCCACGGCCGACCCATAGACCGAAGGCTAAAACCCCCAGCAGATACACGACCACGATGACGGCATCAATAGCCGGAATGTTCAAGGAAAAATTCATAAGGGGAAAATCCGGGCTCCTCAAATAAAACCGGCCCGGAAAACCGGGCCGATCAGACTGACTTTAGTAACTGTTTGCGCAGCTACCGCTCGACCTCAAATCAGAAGATAAACTTCGCCATCAATTGCAAACGTCTTGGATTGTAGTAACTTCTCGGATCACCAAAACCGGCGCTGTTAACTTTGTTTTGGATGTTATATCCGGTCTGATTGTCAAAGACATTGAACAGGTCAGCACGTAGTTGCACGTTGTAACGACCATCTCCACCAAAATGGAAATTCTGAGTGTAATTCAAATCCAGCTGATTATGCGAACTGGTCCTGCGTGAACCTGCTGGCTCGGCATAGCGACTGGTATCGCTGCTACTACTTGTGTATGCCCGGTAGATCTCAACATCCCAGGCTTCCCAGGGCTGGCCGGACTGATAGACAAAGTAAGCACCGACGCTGGCGTTCCAGGGCACAACATAAGAGCCATACAGCTTGAACTGGTGCGGACGGTCACCACGCAATGTTCCGTTCCTGAAATTCCAAAGCTGTCTGCCGGCGCCATCAGCAATAAAAGATGAACCAATAAAGGCGTTGGCATCATTTGATGTGGTCGTATTATCCTGATCAAAGTTGCCAGTGTATTCACTATAAACATAGGAACCTTGCACATAGAACTTATCTGTGACGTATTCGGCTTCGAGATTCAACTCATAATAATCGGTATGGGCGTCATCGAGTTGGGCTATAACGTACGATGAACCGCCGATCTCAGCGCGAATTTCATCCAGGTTAGGAACGTACAACTCCTGTGGGATACCCGCAGGTGGATCGTAACGGACACGAGCGTTGTTGTTGGTATCTTCCCAGAAATTCCGGCCTTTACGATAACGCACGTGGGCACGGGTGGTTAATGAATCAGTTGCCTGGTAAACAACACCCAACAGAAATTCATCAATGTAACGCGGCTCTATACCCTTCTGGAATACCTTGCCAGAGGATGACCTGACCGGGTCAATCGACAGGAAGTTGCCGTTTTCATCAAACTGCATATCAATATCACGTGCCAGGTTACGCGCCCAGGACGCCGCTCTGGCCAATGAATTGGCAGATGGGTTGTAACGGGCATAGTTGGCAAATACCGACGTGCGATCGTTAATGTCCCAATTGACACCCAGGCGAGGCTGGATCATGTCACTCATTTTAATGTCTTTCATGAGATAACGATGTCCAATGGCTTCTTCAAACCCTGAAATATTGTTATTGTTCTTTTTCAGACCCTGGCCGTAGAGGCGATCATTACTGAACAGAACACCGATGTTGAACTGGAAGTTTTTCCAGCTGATGGTGTCATTGACTTCCACTTCACGTGTTTTACTGGAAGAAATGATGGGCGGAATCAAGGCGCCGGATCCGTCGTTGATACTCATTTGGCTCAAGCGTGCCACATAGTAAACGGGCACACCGTCGTCATTGGTAACACGACCACCCGGGACGGTGATAGAGCCCCAGCCATTGGAAGAACGCATCAACTCTTCTTCTATTTCTTCCATGTGCACACCCATGTGCAGGTCATGTGTGACATTGGTCGCCATGATGGAGTAATCCCAACCAAATTCGATGCTTTCGCGTGAGAAGTTTTGCTCATTGATGGTAGGAGCACCACCAACCGCGCCACCACCTGTCTGCACGCCATTTTCAGAGAAGCCGTATTGATTGATCAAAGGTGCTACAAAGGCGTTGTAGGCATCCGCACCATCACGAAAAGTCGGAACATTAAAGTAACCTTGCTGATCCAGGTTGTTGATACCCAGTGAATCACCGATTGAAGTCGGGAAGTTAAACAATGTACCCGGCAAGCCAGCCGTGTCATTTTGGAAGTAGGTGTATTTCGCGTAAGCGCTACTGACATCACTGATAACCCAGGTGGCTTCTACAATGCCGATATCCAGAGTGGCTTCTTCACCCTCTGATGCAGAGGCAGCTTCAAATGCACCAACACTCACATTCTCACCCGTTCTATCCGAGGTACGATAACTGGCATCCAGCAGGATGTTATCGGTAACCGCAAAAGTAAACTTGGCAAAATATTCGTCACGGACACTCTTGTAATTAGGTACAGCACCATAGGCATTGGAGCGGTTATCGCGTGTAACAGTTGGGCGGTAATAAGAACCATAAAAGTACAGTTTGTCTTTCCAGATCGGTCCGGAGAGGCTGGCTGTGATCCATTCTTTGTCTTCTTTAAACTGGGAAACGCTGGCGTTGTCCCGGTCGCCCGTCATGCCGGCAGTTTGAGTCTGATAGCTGGCTTCACCATGAAATTCATCAGTACCTGATTTGCTGATGGTATTGATGGTGAAACCACCTGAACGGTTAAAGCCGATCGCTTTGGCGCCACCGCGAATAATAGAAACCTGATCAATATCATGTGTGGAAGGCTCGGCAGAGAGCGTACCAAACAATGGCAGGCTCACATCAACGCCATCAAACTGGTAAGAGTTATCCTGACCGTTACCACCCGCACTTGGGCCTCGAATGGTGTCTTCACTGTATTGAACACCCGGAACCAACTTGACCAGATCCCGGTACTCCTGCCCGACCGGCAGTGAGTCAAAAACTTCGTAGTTGATCGTGCCGGAAATGGAACCTTCACCCGCATCTGTATTCAGTGCGCTGCCCATAACCATTACTTCTTCGAGAGAAGAGGCGTCAGAACTGTAGTTAACTGCGAGGTCAACCGTGGAGTTCTGTTGCAACAGAACTTCGATTTCACGCAGACGGGTCGAGTCATCTGAAAGCGTAAATTTCAGTGTATACGTGCCCGGTGGCAGCAATGGTAATCTGTAGTCACCATTTTCAGACGATTCTGAGGTTCGCACACCCGGCAAATTGCTGGAACGCGCTTCTACCAGCACGCCTTCAATAGCGGAACCGTCAGAGCTATCGGTCACCTGACCTGAAATAGAACCTGACTGTTGCGCCAACACTGAGGTACTGAACAAAGCGGCGGAAAGGGCAATGAGTACAAGCATCCCCATCGCTTTCCATTGTCTGCCCAAGGGCTCTTTATTCCTGAATTGACTGTTCATTTTGTAATTCCCGGTCGGATGGTGAAGTTAAGAAATTGTTATTGCTGTTAGGCTAAAATATCATTACGGCAGAGAAAGTAAAGAATTATTTATTCCTTTATGCTATTTTTTTGCCCCTTGAACATATTATTCAAAGTCAATGCCGCAGAGAAAATCTACTGCGTGCTGAACAACACTGGAAGGCCATGATTGATTTTTACACAACCCGACTCGCTTCAATATTGATTGTTATGGCATTGGCTTTGCCTGCCTGCAGCAATCAAAACGGTATGACCCACAAGCATGGCGGCGCACAGAAAGCGGTTTTCGTTAACTCCGAAAATCAGGACACGCGGGTAAGAATCATCGTGATCCATCACACCTCAGAGGATTTTGCAGGTTCGCTGAGTATTTTGACTAAAGATTCGGGCAATCCCGTCAGCTCACACTACCTGATCCCCGAGCCGCTTGACCCAAGCTACCCGAAAGAGAAACTCAAGCTTTATCAGCTGGTACCCGAGCAAGCGCGTGCCTGGCATGCTGGTGGCAGCTACTGGGATGGCAAAACAGCACTAAATGACATGTCGGTCGGTATAGAAATAGTCAATCAAACCTACTGTCGTAATGCCGACCAGGTGGTCGCGCCGGCTCAAGATGAATCCGAGAATGCACGCATCTGTTTTTACCCGGATTTCGCAGAGCCGCAGATTGTCATGTTAACGGAATTACTAAAAGGTCTACTGGAACGACACCAGGAAGTCACACCAACCAATATCGTGGGTCATTCCGATATCGCCCCGCAACGCAAAATTGATCCGGGCCCCAGATTCCCCTGGCAGCGTTTGTACAAGTTAGGTTATGGCGCCTGGTTTGATGATGAAACGGTGGTCAAATACTGGCAGCAATTCAGACTTGCCATGCCATCATTGTTAACGCTGCAAACTGCTCTGCATGAGTATGGCTACGGTATTGAAATGACCGGTATCGATGATGAACAAACCCGCAATGTGGTGCGCGCGTTCCAACTGCATTTCTTACCTTACAAGGTAACCCGCCAGTTTAATGCTGAATCTGCCGCCATCTTGTATGCCTTGCTGGAAAAGTATCACCCGGCAAGACTGGAACGTTTAACATTAACGAACGCAGAATAATTTATTCTAAAGCTTGGCTAAATTATGTATTTTTTATTATGTATTTTTTTTGGTGAATAGGTACTGACATGACAATTCGACGCCCGCGCTTGAGTTTTCTGGCCAACAAGTTGGTGGTCATGCTGATTGCCGGGCTGGCGCTTGGCGGTTGCGTTTCAGGTGATACCCGCAATGCAGAAACTGCCGGATCGGACGATTGGACCAGCGATGTCATCGGAGTTAACGAGATGCAACTGTCTTCAGATTATTGGGTGAATAAACTTCACAACCCTTCCCAGCTACTGGCCAGCCCTGCTGCTGTTGCCGGGTTTGACCAGCGTGCTTACAGCGATGACAAGTATATGGTCAACCTGTCCAACTACCCTGAGACCCTGAGCGCTCAAGCCATCCGCGATGAGATTGATGCCCTTAGCAAACACTATGGCTCGGATCTGTATGGCGATGACGGCGAATTGCTGAGCGAGGACGGCTATGCAAGCTATCGCAAAAATCTGAATCTGGACAACCTGCCGGCATCTACCCCGGTACGTTTTGCCCTGGTAGTGAAACGCGCCAACCAGCGCACCTGGCCGACAGGTGATCGCTATTTCAAAACGCGCGACTCGAAAAACCTCGACCGCTTTCAGGAAAACGGCTTGTTTCCTGCAGATGCTGTGGCAGTATTACACCAGAGCCTGGATGGTGAATGGCTGTTTGTACAATCGTATAACTATGGCGCCTGGGTTCGGAAAGAGGCCGTCGCTTACGGCGACCGTCAAACCATTTTGAACTACAAGCAAGCTAAAGACTTTCTGGTGATTACCGGTGACAAGGTCTTCACCTCGTTTAACCCGGATGTAGCCGGGGCCTCAGAAGTGCTGCTGGAAATGGGCATTGGTGTCCCTTTGATCAAGCGCACAGCTGACGAAAACAACATTGGGGGTCAGAACCCTTACACCAGCTACACCATTGAACTACCAGTGCGAGATGCTGATGGCAACCTTCAGCTGGAACGTGCTTTGATCCCGCGCAACAAGGACGTCCACGTCGGCTATCTGCCCTACACGCGCGAAAACATCACCCGCCAGGCATTCAAGTTTCTGGGCGAACGCTACGGCTGGGGGCATTCTTACAACGCCCGTGACTGTACCGGCTTTGTATCAGAAGTTTACAAAACCTTCGGCTTCTATCTGCCTCGCAATAGCGGCCAGCAGGGCAAAAGCGCACTGGGTGAGAACACCCGTTTTAACGACTCCAACTCACACCAGGACAAGCTGAGCGCATTGTTAAAAATGGACACTGGCGACCTGGTCTATATTCCGGGTCACGTCATGATGTTCATTGCCGATGAAGACGGCAAACCATACGTAATCCACGATGTTTCCGGACTGAGCTACTTTGACAGCAACGAAGCTTTGTATGTAGGCGTACTTAATGGCGTCTCCATTACTCCGCTATTGCCATTGCAGTTATCTGACAAGACATCCTACATCGACAAGATGTACAACATAAAACGCATCAGATAAGGCCGCGCCCCAGCTGAAAATTAGAGCATGAAGATCAAAACATGAAGATTAGAGCATGAAAATCAAATCCATTGAGTTCGGCATGTTGAAAGTGCCGTTAAAGACACCGTTTAAAACGGCGATGCGCACCGTCGATCACATTGAAGATGTGGTAGTGCTAATGCAAACCGACACCGGTCATACCGGCTATGGCAGCGCGCCGGCCACCGCGGTCATCACCGGCGAAACGCACGGCTCGATTATCGAAGCCATCAAAACAGTGATTGGTCCCGGTTTGATTGGCCAGGAAATAGCAAACCTCAACAGCTTGACTGATCGCATACGCGCCTCCATCGTCAGAAACTTCAGCGCCAAAGCGGCAACCGAGATCGCGATTTACGATTTGTTCGGGCAGCTTTACAAAGCGCCTTTGTACAAACTACTCGGCGGCGGCGACAACTCGATTTCTACTGATATCACCATCAGCGTGGACTACATTGACAAAATGGTCGACGACACGCTTAAAGCCATCGATCTTGGGTTTGAAACGCTGAAAGTGAAAGTCGGCAAAGATCCGGCGCTGGATATCGAACGCATCAAGGCTATTTATGCGGCCGTCAATGATCGCGCTTTGATCCGGCTGGATGCCAATCAGGGCTGGACGCCCAAGCAGACCGTGTATGTTTTGAAGGCGCTGGAAGATGCGGGTGTGCGGCTGGAACTGGTTGAACAACCGGTAAAAGGTGAAGACATCGAAGGCATGAAATATGTGACCGAGCGTGTCAGCACGCCGATCATGGCTGATGAAAGTTCGTTCGGCCCAAGGGAAGCCAACGAATTGATACGAACGCGCGCTGCCGACATCATCAATATCAAACTGATGAAGACCGGCGGTATCTCCAATGCGATCAAAATTGCCGACATCGCCGGTACTTATGGCGTCGAATGCATGATCGGCTGCATGCTGGAATCGAGCATTGGGGTCGCGGCTGCAGCCCATATTGCGGCTGCCAAATCATCGGTCATCACCAAGGTCGATCTGGATACGCCATCACTGGGTGAGTACGATCCGGTTCACAGCGGCGTGAAATTCAACAACGCCGAGATCACCATTACTGATGAACCGGGCCTGGGCATTACACAGATCGACAATCTGAAAATGCTAGCCTGATCGCGTTGACCCATGGTCGGATATGGCGTTTGAATGTCCTTGTATCTTACTTCTCACAGCATTTAGACAAATGTTGTAAGTTGTTCATGGCCGGGGGGAGCTTCGTAAAGGCGCGGGCGACTGCGCTGGAACGCATCCCGGATGCGCGCGAGAACGGACGCGATTACCGGCGCCTGTTGGCCACTTTGGAGTCGGGTTTTGGCGAAGCCGCGCAGGACCAGGTCGTGCTCTGGATTGACGCTCAGAATTCGCGCCTGTTCCGCGTGCACATGACTCTAAACGGGTTCGAGACGACCCAGGGCGCCCACGTCGACACCACGTTCCTCGACTATCGGAAAGTAGGGCCGTATCTGCTGCCGGTGCGTTTCCACGAGCGTGTCCGCGGGCCGTTGCAGATCGATGCGCGTTGTGGAGTATAAGTAAAACAAACGCTATATTCACTTAAACCTCAAAGTACCAAACAGCCATTCATGCCTATCATTCAATTGAAATGGCGCGCAAACTGGTCAACTTTGCGTGTTCAGATACAAATATTGGC
>Ga0209491_10000979_pt1 | contig 56933 bp, 61 predicted proteins | sample BON02_FD_187213 | JGI IMG/M metagenome (GOLD analysis project Ga0209491, IMG submission 187213) | Freshwater microbial communities from Lake Bonney liftoff mats and glacier meltwater in Antarctica - BON-02 (SPAdes) (version 2) | ecosystem: Environmental > Aquatic > Freshwater > Ice > Glacier... | reverse complement strand
TCGCATGAGCGTCTGCATTGCCGGTCAAAGTCGCGAAGATCACCCCATCGAGGAAATCGCGGATGTCGAGCACCGGAGCGGACGACCAATCACGGAGCAGCGCGAAGCAATCACGCAAGGACGGCCCGCCTTCCTGCTGATATTTACGGGATGGCGGGAATCCCAAGGCTTGGCAGAAATCCTCCTGATGTACGCGCAGCACTTCACCGCCTGGTGATGCCTGGCGGTCATAGCGTTTCACGATCAGGCAGGGAGTGTTTCCTATGGTGACAGTATGAGCTTCCGCAGCGCGGAGGCCGATGTTTCTGGCGAGTGCCATGCACCATGCCTCGTTGGCGGCAAGCCCGGGGAAACGCGGTGGCTCGGGTTTGATAATGTGGGTACTGGGTGTTCCATCCAGCGGCAGCGCCACGCGGATGACATCCGGCGGCTCATCCGTAGCGAGCACCACGGGCAGCTTTATCTGCGCACCAGCCAACGACAGCCGCAGCCCTTCCTCGCCAGCCATCAGCGGACGCTGAGGGAGTTCTTCGATGATGGTCGCCAACTCACCGTCATCCAGCCAGCGGAGCTTTCCGTTTCCCGAACGTGGCGGAGGCATTTCCTCGGGGAGCAAGGAAACCGCGCCCGCGCATTCCCCGCCGATCCGTTCGAGCATGGCGAAGTCGTTGGCCTCGCTGATTCCCAAAATCGCGGCGATTCGCTCGCGTGGTTCCGCCTCCGGCAGCAGTCCGGCAAAAAATACCCGCACGGCACGACCCGAGAACGGTTCGCCCCGCAGTGGCAACTGCCGTGAAAGCGGCAGTGCCGTGTTGCCCGCCAGCCATCCGGCATCATAGATAAAGCCCGGTTCATCGCCATCGGTGAGCACCCCCACCCGCTCTGCGTTCAGATAGACGGTCAAGCGTTTCATGGCTCGGTCATCTCCAGTTTGAGTCCAAGTGCCTGGGCGATTTCAAGTGCTTTGCCGATTTGGCAGGTCGGCTTGCCCTTTTCCAACTCAATGATGAAACGCAAGCCGATCCCGCTGGCGAGCGACAGATCCTTTTGCGTAACGCCAAGCCGCGTGCGCGCCTTGCGGATGCCTTCCCCGAGTGATTTAGTGTCGCTGATTTTCATAGGTTCCCGAGCGGGAACTTATGGAGCCGATCAGGCTTCCACAAGAGAAACATTCCCGATAAGGAACATTTGTAGCGAATGTCTTACTTTTCCCCTTACTTCCCGAGCGGGATGAAGTATGAAAAATTAAAAAGAGTTTCCGGTTTTAAGTGGACTACCGACAACGGAAAGAACGGGAGGACGACGGAGTAAGAAAGAAAAAAGGGATTCCAAAAAAAATTCTTGTGCTACTGCGAGACTAGATGGTATTTATACTCAAATGAAAAAGCCCCCCCCGATCTTTATTCTGGAAGCGTCGTGTTGGATACTTGCTAGCTGTTCTGCTCAACCTTACTTCAGTCGGCGCGGCTTCTGACACCTCCGACTACGTGGACATCTTGGTAGCAGATGTTCTTCCTGTGCATGAGGCGAGCAAGCAGTTGCAAGAGGCGAAAATGCAGCTTTCAGACCTTCGATCCCAGCCTGACCCAGTCGAAAATCTACAAGCCGCCAAGCCGATTGCCACCGATAATTGGAAAAGACTGAGTATCGGTGAATTTGAATATGACGAAACTTTCAACAAAAGGCAGTCAAAATCAAGAGTTGACGAAGAAAAAGCATACGAGAACGCACTTTATAATTGGAAGGATGCGCTTTCAGCAGCAGAAAAGGAGAGCATCAAAAACGCCGAAAATATCAAAATACGGCAAATGATCATTAATGAAATTGCCTCCGTAAATCCGAAGATTGTCGCTATAAAACCTATTAAGCCAATCGGAAAAATAAAGGGATTTAATTTTACTGGGATTGTGAAATTACGGAGATTCGATCGTGTCAATATGAGCTTTGGAACAATAAAACTTGAAGAAAAAATATTCACCACAAATTATAAAGGAAAAGATAATATTCTTGGAAGAGCAATTACTTCACCTAGATCATGGGAAATAAAAGTCAACGATCTCGATGTCGCTCGTAAGCTGAAAGAAGACTTAGCAGCCGAAAAAGTGAGTTTCGCCTGCTATTTTGAACCACGCTTAGTTGGATATGAAAGCCCAATTATTATAAAAAATGAGTCGAAAACAGTCGTCAAGGACGAGGCAGCACAAGCCAAGCAAGTTGGCGGATTTATCGTCCTTCTAGGAGGACTTGCCCTCGGAGCCGACGCTGAAGCCTTGAGCGGAGTTGTTGATGACATACGCGATATTAAAACAGAGAAAGTCGAGATTAAACCTGCTGAGACACGCGAAGGAGTTCGTTTTAATTTTGTATTAGAAGAAATATGTGTGACGCTCACTGATGAACGCGGCGTGCCCATTGCCGGGGTGGAAATGGTACCTAAATTTCCTCAGAAAACTTCAGTCAGGGTTGTTTCGGATCCTGAGGGCTCAAAATCCTTGTCTTGCCCCCTTCGCACGGGAGATGAATTTTTAACAATAGCTGGTAAGCCTGTTCAAACTCACCAAGAGTTTTACTCTGCCTGTGCAGCACAACCAAATGGGAAACCTTACATTGTAACATATCGAGCTGCGTCAGACGGACTTGACCACCAATTTTCAGCCACCGGTGGCGTAAAAATGGGGGTATACATTCAAACCTGTATTCAACTTAATTGATTAGTGGTTTTTTCGTTGAGAAGTGCATTTCTTTGCAAGAAAAATATTCCCATTTACAATGCGCGTGTGCTGGACACATCCAAGCCGGAGATGGCGACGAGGAGGAAGTCGTCTGATGAAATTTAACCCTACGTGATTGACCGCAAATGGCTAAGCGACCGCGTCGTTGACGTGGATCAGGCTACTGATGTTTTTCGACCTTTTCGGAGTGAGCATATCGTAGGGGTCAGGAGCTGCATTGCAACATTACGATGGTTCATGCAGGCTTCTCGATCTGGGTTTGCAGCTTTGGCGGTAGCCCATCCCAAAGCTCGGGGTGGGATTCGACGAGTCGCGAGATGTCGCCGAGATGTTTGATGCGTTTGCTCTGCCTGCGTTCGGCTGCGCTCCAGGCTTTGATTTTCCCGGCGAGGGTATCGTGTAGGGAGGCAACACGGAGCAGTATTCCATGCACATCCGCAGGGACGGAGCGGGCGGCCAAGTCGCGATAGAAATCCTCGGTGCTGAGTTGCATGCTGACCTTGGAACTGCCCTTAAAATTCACCGACCACTCGAAGGCGGAGGAGGCGAAGCCCTCGGCTTCGAGGAGTTCGACGGCTTTCGGGATCGAGTCCGTAAAATGGGGTCAGCGTAAAATGGGGTCAGGGTGCAAATCTTGACAAAATGCCTGTCAAATCTCCGTCGTAGGGGTCAGGAGCTGCATCGCAACATACGATGGTTCATGCAGGCTTCTCGATCTAGGTTTGCAGCTCTGGCGGTAGCCCGTCCCAAAACTCGGGGTGGGATTCGACGAGTCGCGAGATGTCGCCGAGATGTTTGATGCGTTTGCTCTGCCTGCGTTCGACTGCGCTCCAGGCTTTGATTTTCCCGGCGAGGGTATCGTGTAGGGAGGCGACACGGAGCAGTATTCCATGCACATCCGCAGGGACGGTGCGGGCGGCGAAGTCGCGATAGAAATCCTCGGTGCTGAGTTGCATGCTGACCTTGGAGCTGCCCTTGAAAATCACCGACCACTCGAAGGTGGAGGAGGCGAAGCCCTCGGCTTCGAGGAGTTCGACGGCTTTCGGGATCGAGTCCGTGGCGACGACGAAATCCACATCCTGGGTGACCATGGTCTCCTCCGCCCAATGGTTGACGGCCACGCCACCGATGGCGCAGCAAAGGATATCCGCCCGCTCAAGGCAGTTGACAAGGCGCATGACATCGTCCGGGCCGCCTGCTGTCTGGCAGTCGTAGAACCGTTTCGCTGTCATGGATGGATGCTGCGATGATTCCGTGGATTTGGCGAGGGTTCTTGTGAGAGTGCCGGAGGATGGAGGGGATGTGGATCATTTGAGACGCTTCCCGCTGCTGGCGGCAAGCAGGGTTCGCATTTGGGTGATTGCGATGTCGTTGAGGGGGGCATGAGGTAAATGCTGAAAACTGAAAAACTGAAATGAAGAGGAGTGCCGAGTGAGCAGTGATCAGTGATCAGAAAAGAGGTTGGTTGTGCGGAATTTTCGCAAGAGGAAGAATGTGGGCGAGACGCGCACACTCCTTGATTACGGGCGAGGCGGAAAATCGTCAACTGGAGGGTGGACACTCCAGTCCGCCGGGCCAATGGGAGAGAATGGTGGGAGCTTTGCGCGGTTCTTCAGCACCGCAGTGGCTGGCGGACAGGAATGTCCAATCTCCTTATTTTAGACCTACATAGAATCCGCTCACGGTTTGGCCTGGGTTGCTTCAAAGGTGCGGATCTCGGCGCAAATTTCCTCGACTGTTCCTTGATCCGGGTGGCTTTGACGGGTGGCGGTGTAGTCACCGGAACCCTTATCGAGCAGGCGCAAGAAGCGGATGGAATCCACAGGGCCGAGGTGATCGGCAAGGATAGCGACTCCTTGGCGATAGAGATCGATGGGATTGGTGTAATTTGTGGTGGCACTCATAAGATTTCAGATGGTAGTGAATTGGACGAGATTGATGACGGGGAAGGTTAAATGGGCGGAATGGCGGACTGCGAGGCGGAGTAACTGATCGTCTGTCGTAAGAAACGCAGCCGCTTCCATGCACTCGGCGGCGGCGATGTGGAGCGCATCGAGGCGTTTGAATCCGAGACCGCGCAAATGAATGCCTCGTTGTTCGATGTCCTGCGTGAGGAGCTGATATGATCTGGCGTAGGCGAGGAGCTGGAGGACGCTGCTGCGCCGCGTCTGATCTGTGATCCGATTGATTTCGAATTGAAGCACGCTGCTGTTGGCAATTTCCAGATCTCCCGCAGCGACCTTCTGGAGGATGGCTAGGACTGCTCCAGTTTCGAGTTGGATGCGCGGCTGGGACTGATCGTCGAAGGGACGATTCAAGCAGCAGGTATCGAGGTAGATGAGCATTGGAGCTTTTACGCGTGTATTATCTATGGATAGTCTATTCTGGTTCCATGTGGTGTGCAATTCGCTATTTTCCGGTTCAATTCACAGGATTGCAGCTAGCAATTTCTAGGCATTCTCAAAACGGTCTTTCGGATTTCTGACGAGGGATTTGTCGATGGTCGTAGGGGTCAAGAGCTGCGTTGCAACATTACGATGGTTCATGCAGGCTTCTCGATCTGGGTTTGCAGCTCTGGCGGTAGCCTATCCCAAAGCTCGGGGTGAGATTCGACGAGTCGCGAGATGTCGCCGAGATGTTTGATGCGTTTGCTCTGCCTGCGTTCGACTGCGCTCCAGGCTTTGATTTTCCCGGCGAGGGTATCGTGTAGGGAGGCGACACGGAGCAGTATTCCATGCACATCCGCAGGGACGGTGCGGGCGGCGAAGGCGCGATAGAAGTCCTCGGTGCTGAGTTGCATGCTGACCTTGGAGCTGCCCTTAAAATTCACCGACCACTCGAAGGTGGAGGAGGCGAAGCCCTCGGCTTCGAGGAGTTCGACGGCTTTCGGGATCGATTCCGTGGCAGCGACGAAATCCACATCCTGGGTGACCATGGGCTGCTCCGCCCAATGGTTGACGGCCACGCCACCGATGGCGCACCAAACGATATCCGCCCGCTCAAGGCAGTTGACAAGGCGCATGACATCGTCCGTGCCGCCTGCTGTCTGGCAGTCGTAGAACCGTTTCGCTGTCATGGATGGATGCTGCGATGATTCCGTGGATTTGGCGAGGATTCTTGTGAGAGTGCCGGAGGATGGAGGGGATGAGGATCTATTTTGGTATCAGGTGCTGCATTTAAACATTTTCTAAATTTTTGTTGCGCTGCAGCACCTGACCCCAAGGCATGAGGAGGGACTCGAAACGATGTTGATGTTGCAATGAAACTCCTGACCCCAAAAGACAGAGTGCTTCAAATCAAGCGAAGGCGTCGGCACGCGGTGTTCATGGATGATTTGGGGTCGCGGTGCTTTCAAATTTGGGCACAGGACTGGGAAAAACGGAATACTGGCGTAGCAGCAGGTGCTTGAGCGCGGTGAGGTGCGGGAACTCCACGAGCATGCCGATGATAAGCGCGGCGTAGATGAGTGGCTGGTCGGGAAAAACGGCGGTGGTGAGGCCGAGCATGAGCGGGGCGTTGCGCGCGGCGGTGGTCATGCTCAGAAGCGCGTGTTCGGGGTAGGCGAGCTTGAAGCAGCGGGAGAGGAAATCGCCGAGAAAAAAGGTGGCTATAAAGAACAGGAATACGGCGGCAAGGATCATCAGGAAGGCAGAAATATTTTCCAGAATGATGCTGATGTTTCCCGAGAAGATGCAGGTAACGAGCGCGGCAATGACGAAAGGAACTAGCCCGTTGGCAAGTCGTAGGATTTTTCCGAAAACATTTTCCGGGAGGACACGCTTGAGAATCTGGTGCGCCAGCACCGCGCCGATGAAGGGCATGAGAAACCATTGCCAAAGCGTCTGCCCGATTCCTGCGATATCGATTCCGGTTTCCTTCCCGGCGAAGAGCCAGAGATACACGGGAAAAAGCAAAAGCTGAGTGATGAGATTGATCGGCAGCAGGACGGCTCCGAGCGCGGTGTTCCCCTTGGCCAGCCGGGTGAAGCCGAGAAACCAGTCGGTGCAGGGCGCGATGAAGTAGATCAGCAGGCCGATGTAGAGCAGTGGCTTCCCGGAGAAAAACAGCGAGGCGATGCCCCAGCCGATGAGCGGGATGAGGATGAAATTTGCGACCCACGCGATCAATAGGAAGCGCAGGTGGCTTCTCGCTTCCGGGAGTTTCCCGAATGAAACCTCGAAAAACAGGATGGAGACGAGGGCGATGATGAGCGGATCGACAAAGCCAGCGGTTGTCGCTGCCGTGGACGGTGAATAGCGTCCAAACCATGCGCCGAAGGCGATGCCGAAGAGTATGAGCAATGTGGTTCCAAAATTGGAGAGAAGACGATGCATGGATTTGTCAGTTCGCGAAGGCGGCGGGCTGGGGGGCGGCGGTGGCGGCGGGTTCGATGGCGCATTGGCAATCGGTGCAGCAGTCGAGATCGGCGTTCATGAGGCCGGCCTTGAGGTAGGGCAGGAGCTTTTCATCAATGTCCGGCTTGCCGCAGCGGGTGGCGATCTCGTGGGCGATGACGCCGAAGCGGGCGCGAAATTTGTAGATAAAGCAGAAGAGCGAGTTCCGGTGGACGAGCTCGGGGCCGGAGTAGAAGAGATTTTCCGTGAGGGTGGATTCATCGGCTTCTTCGGTGAACACGGGGCGGTCGTGATCGTCGCGGGCGAAAAGGTTTGCGATTTGGGAGAGGCCGCCGGTGAAGCCGTTGGCGAGGATGGGGCGGGTGAGAGAAGTGTGTGGGAAATCATCCTGATCGCGAAGACTCCACCAGTCGGCGGCTTTCTCGATGTGGTGGATGGTGGTGTTCTTCACGAACTCCAGGCGGGTGGCTTTCTCTGGTGTTTGTAGTAGTTCGCGCAGGCGGTCATAGGTGCGGGGGCTGAGCGAGCGGGAGGGATCTGGGTGATCTGATGACCATGGCTCGCCACGGGAAATGAGGCGCACAGATTTTCCTAAATCGATGAGATTCAGGGCGGCATCGACTCCGCTTTCGTAGCCGCCAATGACGGTGAAGGCCTCACCATTGAGGGTGCTCCAATCGCTGACTCGGGAGCTATGGAGAGCGTGGTGCGCACCTGGGAAATCATGGCTGCGGGGTGTGAAAAATTGGCCGGTGGTCCATACGACGTATTCGGCCTCGATCACGCCCTTGTTGGTGGTGGCGAGGAAGCGGTCTCCGCTTTTCCGAAGCGCGGTGACTTCGATGCCCGTTTCCACCGGGAGTTGGAAATGGGCGGCGACAGTTTCCAGATATCTTGCATACTGTTTCCCGGTCGGGTGCTGGGTGCGGAGGAAATCGGCGGGCGAGGTCTCGGGGTCGATGGCGTTGAGATCGGTGAGGCCGAAGGAGTTTGAATGAAAGGATGGGGTGATGAATTTCATCTGCGCGGGCCAGGCGCGGAAGGCGGCACCGATTTCCCGGGAATCGACGACGAGGAGGTCGATGACACCGGCGCGCTTTAGAGCGGCGGCGACGCCGAGACCGGCGGGGCCAGCTCCGACGATGAGCACGCTGGTGATGGTGGCGGTCATGGAAGGGGAAGAGGACTGGATTCGGATGGTAGCCGGCACTGGCGGCATGCGCAGATATTTCCTAGGTGCGCAACGATCAGAACGTAGCGATAGGGTCTGTCCCTTAGCGATAGGGTCTGTCCCTTAGCAATAGGGTCTGTCCCTTAGCAATATGTCCCTTAGCAATAACGGAAGACACCGCAATCTAATAGGGCACGGCGAGGTTCGTTCGCAATTCGAACTTCAGTGAACCGGCCGATTCAAACAAATCGCCGAAATTCCAGTGGCAAAACGGGAGCGAATGTAGATTCGAAATCCTAAAATATTGTAATGGGACTCTTGGGACCTCTTTGATTGGCCCACTTCTCTGGAAACACATGGCTTGGCTGTCCACAGCTTCAGGGAATCCCGCCTACTTGTTAAACGCGTCTAGGATGTCTTGGGCGAATCGCTGGTTGAGTTTTTGCGTAGCATTCGTGATGGCTTTCTTTTCGGCAACAAAGAGCGAGAGATCGGTGGCGATTCCGTAGCCATCAGTAACCGCAAGTATGCTGCGATCCGATGTATTGACTGCGGCGAGCTCCACTCGTGCCCGCGCTGTGTGAAAGCGACCGATCTGCGTGGCGCTCTGCGAGGCCGCGATTCCAACGACGATGATATCAACTTTTTTCGCAAGTGCCTCTTTGAAGAGCTCTTCGTGTTCCTTTCCCTCAAGATGCCGTGCAGTCGCGGGCGTTGTGCCGTTTAAAAATCCTGCCCGAGGACCCGAGCCGACGTCTTCTGACTGGCTCGGGCGCGAGAGATGGACGAGCTTGAAATCGTTTTTCAGCATATAGGCTTCGATTGCTTTTTCGCAAGCGGGGTCAGCTGTCAGGGCACCGGGAGTAACGCTGGTTTCGGGAATTCGGAACGCGACCACCGGACGTTTGCCTCCTTCGGGCATTTGAAGTGCTGGGCTTTCGGTGGATCCATCATCCGCAGCGGGAACCCGTTCATCAAGCTTGGCGATCTCTGCGCGAACTTTTTTGGCAAGTTCCATTCCGGCAGTCATCGGGTCTTCATCATCGGCGAGGAGGACCATCGCCGGGCGATAAACGCCGGTGTCTACTTGGACGACGCGGCAACGCACCATACTGCGTTCACCAACGCGGGAAGACTGTCCGAAGATGTAGTAGTTCGCGCCGACGAGCTTTCCGAATTTTGCGGCCTGCTCACCAGTGATCCCGGCTTCGCCCAGTTCCTGCTCGGCGATGATCTCCCGTAGACGCGCCCGATCCACGAGTTCAATGCCAGGCTGATCGGCTAGCTCCACTTCGAGCACTTCTAGCAGAATACTCCCTAGGTCTTCGACCCCATGTGTGTGGCTTTGCACCGCGACGACGGCCGTAGGAGGATTTGCAAAGGCTAGCACTGGGGCGAACCACAGGGCGGAAATGAGTGTTTTGTTCATATCGTTCCGTACTTTATTAATTTTTTTCCTCTGGGTTAAGGATGGTTGGTTCAGTCTTGGATAGCAAGGCGGCGATTTTACGAAAAGCAGCGGTGTCGGGCGATTTATCGCCGGCCATGGATTCCAACAACTTGTCGCGCCTAATATTTGCACTTTCACGAAACGCCCCAGGCTGAATTTTTGCGATAGCACGCGCGGTGTGTGGAGAAACGCCCAATAAGCGATTATTTAGCTGCAGAGTTCCAGAACTAGCCATGGCTTCTGGCGGAAGCGGGTGAAAGCTCTCGATTTTCTTGGTGTCCAGCCAGATCTGTTTGGAGATCACACTACTCATAATGCCGCCCTGGACGGCAGCGATGGCTACCATTTCATCAAGAGTTGCCGCGATTGGGGCAGGAGACGGCTTATCCTTCTCCTGAAAATAATCGAAGTAATAGGTCGAAACGAAATTCACGATTCCGTAATGGCTGGTGGTGCCGTAGATCGCTCCGACGGATGAGCGAATAGGCCGTGCGGTTAGGAAAACCGCTTGTAGTAAACCGTCGTCCGGCCTGATAAGCGGAAACATGTGGTCCGCTAGGTCGGTTGCGATGATGCGCTGGCTGGCGTGGTCGAAGGCTTCCAGTTTCGAGGCATCGAGAGGCGCGGCGAGGACGTGTACTTCGCAATTCCAGAAATTCGCAATCAACTGGCCGATCTTTGCCGCCCGTTCCGGCGAGACCGTAGGATCGTGGAATAAATCGATTCGCGAATCTTCGGATAGCTTGATGACTGATGCCGGTGCGGGAAGAGTTTTCAGTGGCTTGGAATTGAGTTCATCCAGCAACTTGGTGAATACCGCAATGAATTCGGGTTCCTCTTCAAGGAGGGCGAATAAGTGCCCACATTGAGCATCGCCGATAGCTCGCTCTTTCTGGTTAAGTGCCATCCGCAGACGAACCAATTGCTCCATGACAGGCAACTTGTTGCGTCTCCACGGATGAGCCAAGGAATAGAAGACCTGAAGACACCAATCAGGGTGACGATGCTGGGCTGCAATTTCCAGAAAGCGGGCAAGGCGGGCAGTCGAAAAGTCTTTTAAGAACATTTTATGTTCACGATACATGAGATTGATCTCGCGTTGGCTATCCCCTTCAAGACGCAAGACATCTAACAAAAGAAAGAAGCTTGATTTTTCGGTTTTATACTGAGCGTAACGCCTAAGAAGAAACCCGACTGCTTCGCTGGTTCGCCCAAGCTCGATGAGAGCCATCGCGTAGGTTTGAGTATAAGTGTGGAATCTAGCAATGGTTTCCAATCCTCCATCAATAGCTAGCAGAAGATCGAGCGCGGCCTGCGGATCGCCGGAGGCGAGCATGAACCAAGATTGCCGGTGAATATCTATGTTATTATCGCGTGATTCCCGCAGCTCGCGGATCGGAAGCTCGAAGACACGACGGGCTTGTCGTGTGATCTCTGCCAAGCTGCCGTCCTTCTCAGCATGTTTGTAGGCGCGATCAGATGCGGTTTCCGACCAAGCGAGTATCTCGCTATTTTTCCACGGGAACGCGCGATAGAGAAACCTGGAAATCACTTTGCTATAACGGTCAGGGTCGTCGTAGCTGAGCGCGATGGCCGCATCAGCGAGAATCAGACTCAGCAAGGTTTGTTCACGGAAGCCCGCGTTGGTGTGAATCATCGTATCATAAAGACCGACGAGGTGATCTGACTCGGCATGGCGAAGTAATTTGCTGGCAGCGACATCCTCCACATGGTCCGGCTTTACTCGGATCGCATCGGTGAGCAAGGCACTTAGAGGACCATTCGGTGCGGGTTCGCTCACTTTTCCCGTCCAAGACTGAGCCGCGACGATTTCACCAGATTCGCTGTCGATTGCATGAATTGTAATGCGGGCATTGTTATTGCCCACGGGATGAAGATAGAGAATCAGGGTAATCCGCGCACCGGCCAGCCTAGCGATATTGGCGGCGGTGTTGGCATCCAGTCCCGCTTTGGTGGTGATGCCTTGGGCGAGCAGCTCTCGTTCTCCGAGCAGCCGAACGATTTCCGTGCGCTCGACCAACTCCACAGGTTGCTCAAGTCCGAGGCAGCCCTCCTCGAGCATTGCGACAAACAGTGTAGCCATCGCTGCGGTAAAATATTGCGGATCAATGGTGGAAAATGGCGGCACGATCGCAATTTTTAGCGGAGCTCTTTCCGTAGTATTCGCATCAACTTCCGGTGGAAGCGAATTTCTATCCACATGCAGCCCGATCTGCCGTGCGATGTCTTGCGCTACCTTTTTGGGAAGGCCAACGCTGTAATCATATGCACTCCGAAATTTGTGTATCACTGGCGCGCTGATTTTCATCCCTTTGGACACAGGGGTGACGTGAACCCGAACTTCGGATTTACGCGCGTCGAGGACTAGGAAAATACTAAAATCCGCAGCCTGCACCTGAGGAGGCCCGCCGCGTTCCCCTTTTGCGAATGCCAGCTTTTGGTCGAATACTACAGTGGATAAGCCAGCTCTTGAAGTGACCGCGACATTCCACCCTTGAAGCAATTCCGCTTGGAGAGCCGCATCGAAGCCCGCCGCCCATGGACGCCAAGTATCGGGTGTCCCCACATCTGTAAATGTGGGCAGAACCGCGACGCCGGGCGGCTTTGCACCGGTGGCCTCCAATTCTTCTTCAGCGGGTAATGAAGATGAAGCAAATCCAAGACAGCAGATTATCAAACTCGCCGTGCTTCTGCGGAGTAAGCTGCGCTTTCTAAAAATTGAATCAGAAATCATATTACTGCTAGGAATTTACTTTTGGCGGGAGGCTCCTAAAATAGCCATCGGCCGGATTGGACGGCGGGGAAAAGGGGGGTGGGGTGGATAACGCTGAAAACTGAGATTCTGAAATGAAGAAGATCCCGCAGAACGCCGGGATCTGGCGAGAGTCGTAGGTTTTACGGCAATTTTCATTCGTTGTGAGCTTAGCTTTCCCGACCGCTTTACCATCACTGGGGTTAGAAGTCGCACGCCTAGATTTAGTCGCATACTGACAGGGATTACAAGGATATGTGGATGGGGAAAATTAGAAAAATGTTGATATGATACTCCTGACCCGATGATCCGTTGGTGGGATCTATGGGGCGGGACTTGTGTATGCGAAGATGCAGAAAGTCGAAAAGAAATGTGCCGTATCCAAGCGAATGAGAAGCTCAGGCTGGTGGATGGGGCAAAAGTATGCTAGGCAGTTTTTCTGAAATGAAAGCTGCCAAAGAGGGCTTTAACGCAAATAACTTGCAATAATAATATTTACGATTTAACTGCCCACCCGGCTACGGCGCTCCCCTCGCTTCTGCCGTATCCCATCCATTTTTATGAATATCCAGTTTGAAACCCGCCGCTCCGTTGAGCAGGTGGAAGAAGGTTCAGAGCTTGCCCCGAAGTTCGATGCACAAGGCTGCCTGCCCTGCGTGACGATGCACGCCGGGACCCGCGAGGTGCTCATGTTCGCTTTCATGAATGAGGAGGCGCTTCGGCTGACCATAGGAACGGGCCTCGCCCACTACTGGTCGCGCTCGCGCGAGGAGCTTTGGAAAAAGGGCGCCAGTTCCGGGATGTTCCAGCACGTGAAGCGTATGCTTATCGATGACGACCAGGATTGTGTCGTGCTCGAAGTGCTGCTCGACAAGCCATCAGTCGGAGGTGAAGAGGCCTCCTGCCACGTCGGCTACCGCAGTTGCTTCTATCGGGAAATACCGGTGAAGCCCGACCCCTCCGCGCCGCTTTTGTTGCGCTTCATCGAGCAGGAAAAATCCTTCGATCCGCTCGCGGTCTATGGTGATGCGCCGAACCCCACCCAGCTCTGAACACTCGTCGCAACGTGCTCCACACCCCGCTACCCGTCTTTGTGCGTTACCGCCCGCTGATCCTGATCACCGGGTTTCTTGGCGCGGAGAAAACCACTTTCATAAGGAAGCTGTTAGAAAGTCTGAAGTCCCACAGCGTCAAGGCGGATGTGATTCTCAACGATTACAAAAACGCGGATCTCGATGCAGAAACCATCCGTGACAGCGCCGCCAGCCTCACGCCCCTTGCCGCAGTCTGCGCGTACTGCATCGGGCTGGACGAGCTGACAAGCATCGCGATGGCGGCCCAGCGGACTCGCTCGCCGGTGCTGATCGTGGAGATCATCGGCACTGCGGACCCGACCCCGCTGGCCGAGACTTTTACCTTGTTAGAAAAGAAGATCCGCCTGCGTCCGCGCTGGCAGGTGGCCGTCATCGATGCCCGCCGCTTCGGCCGGCGGGGCGACTATGACGAGCTGGAAATCTTGCAGTTTCAGACAGCAAGCCATTGGCTAGCCAGCCATCGCGATGAGGTCAGCGCGGAACAAATCGCTGATCTGAAAGCCCGCCTGAAAAAGCTCAACCCGCAGGCAACCGAGATCACCGCCGCCCACCTTTCCACCCAGCTTTCCGAGGTCATTACGGCCTCACGCCCGGCAATTGAGCGGGACGAGGTGTCACCCGTTTACAAAACCGCCCGGCCAAGCGGCCACCGCCTTGCCCATGCTTTTACCGGCTACCAGTTTCTCCTCCCTCCTGTGGTTTCCTTCGATGCCCTGCACTCCCCGCACATTGGCACCATCGGCCTGTTTGAAACCTCCGACTACTATCCCTACTATGCGGATGGAATGTATCAGCCTATCAACATCGAGGAACGCCGGTTCCTGCTTAAGCCGATGAAAACTGCCCCATGCACATTCAGGCATACACCCACGAGCCGCGCAGCTACCGGGAACTGCCGCATCGCCACGCGGAGTTCGGCACGGTTTACCGCATGGAACAGAGCGGAGAGCTCAATGGGCTCACCCGCGTCGATCTCATCCCCGTCATGGCCGTCATCGTCCAGCGCTCAGCCGAGGTTGGCCAAGTTTCCATCCGCTCCCGCGAAAACGGAAGAAGGCTCTACTGACAACGCCACCTACCTCAGTCGCATGACAGAAGAAAACGCCCATCCCATCTCTTGATCAAACCCGTATCGACCCCGTATCAACCCAGTAACTACCCATGAAAATCGCCTACGTATTAAGCTCCAACATGGCTTGCACCCACAAGCTGGCCACCATGATCCTACCGCAGCTCGAAAAGGGCACCCACGGCGCTCAGGTCATCGGCATAATGTTCTTTGATGACAACCTCTTCTTCCTCCGCGCCGGAGACCCGGTGGGGGAGCGCCTCGCCAAGGTGGCAAAAGAACTGGGCATCCTGCTAATGACCTGCGACCAGTGCGCAATACGCCGCAACCTGGCCGATGGCACTTTTGAGGAATGCGGCACCGGAAACGTGACTGCCAAGGGCATGGTCGAGGGCGTCGTGTGCGGCTGTTTCCCTCAGCTTTACAGTGCACTGTCGGGCAATCCACCCGACCAAGTCATCACCCTGTGAAAACAGATCCCGTGGTTGGGGTCGGTCCTCGCATTTTCACGTCCATTCTACATTAACGCTACAATTCTAAGGACCTGGTGTGTCTCCGCGCCTCAAGGCGGAGACACACCTACCCCTCGTGATGCACTGAGGAAATCAGCATCGGATGCGGGGAATGCTAAAGTGCAGGACTAGTCCCCTTCGGGTCTTGCTGAGGTGAGACCGGGGGCGTTCACTCGGGTGTGATTAAATTCGTCAATGTGATCGCTGTGCTGATTATCCTTTCCGGACTCGCAGCTCGCGCGGCCGAGCCGCTGCCATTACCTACCTCCACTCCGTGGACCGTGGAGGCATTATCCAAGACGCCGACTTTCGAGTGGCTGAACGAAGACAGCCCGGCGAAGTCGCTCACTTATCGCGCGCTTCCGTACAAGGGAAAACCCACCAGCGCCTTTGCCTCCTGCGCGTCACCTACAAGCTTCGGCATCGAGCCGGACAAGTCCGGTAAGTTCCCTACCCTCTATCTTGTGCATGGCGGCGGGGGGAGGGCTTTCCCCACAACTTCATTTCACCACCGGGCCGCAGAAGAAGAACAAGACCCGTCCGTGGACGCCCCGAGATCTAGGCCCAATGGACCACCGCATCGAGGGCGACGGCCCGCCAGATACAATCCGAAGCACTATCCTTAAAAAAAATCAAGCACCAGATTGACAGTTAGCAGGTTAGCTTGCTATACTGCTACCATGAAAACCACCATCGATCTTCCAGAAGATCTCGTCACGGCTGTCAAAATCCGAGCCGCGCAAGACAGGCGCACGATGAAGGAAGTCACTGCCGAGGCCCTGCGTGGCTGGCTAAAGGCGCGCAAGGAAAACAGCGCGTCGGTCACGACATCAGAACCAACCCTTAATCCGGAAAAGATGAAACGTCTGGAAGCCTTCCGCGTCTATCGGTCTCATCTGCAAAAAAATCCGCCCTCGGAAGAACGACGAACCTCACTGACTGACTACCTCAATGAGGCTCTCGAAGATCGTCAAACATTCGGGGGAAGGGAACAGGCACAGTGATTCATCTGGATACAAATGTCCTGATCAGAATGGCTGCCTTCGATCAGTCCGTCATGGATTTCATTGAGCAACAGCTCGCACAAGGCGAAGAAATCGTCGCGAGTTCCATCGTCTGGTATGAATTCCTCGTCGGTCCCATTGACCGAAACGAAATCGCCTTTGTTCTCAGCTTTCTCGCAAAAGCCCCTATCACCTTTGATGGAATTTTAGCCGAGCATGCTGCCAATCTGTTCAACCAAACCGGGCGGGCTAGAAAACGGAAAACCGACACAATGATCGCTGCCACCGCTCTCGCATTCGGCGGGCGAATTGCGACCGGAAACGTGCAGGATTTCCAGCATTTTGAACCCTTCGGACTCAAGTCCATTGAGATTTAACTGACCCGGGGGACATTCTTCAGACTCGCCGAGACGGGTTTCAGTATGGTCGCTGCCGGAAATAAGGAGAAGGGTCTTTCCAAGCCCTTCACGGAGGACTGGCGGAGAAGACTCCGCTTGTGAAAAGGGCTTGGAAAGACCCTTCTCCATATTCCAATCCTCCGCAAAGGGCTTGGGAAACCCTTTCTCCTTACCGATCCTCCGATAGGGCTTGGGAAGACCCTTTTCCATAACATCGCTAAGGGACAGATCCTATCGCTAAACCCTATCGCTACGCGTCGCGCAGGAAAACACCCTTCAACGGGCGGTGGAGATGCTGCCCCGACTCAAGGCGCAGAGACTCACCTGCTCCGTTGCGATTTGAAATCTCAGGGAAATGCGCAACTGTGGGAACTCAAAAACGTATCAAAAATTTTCCTCTAATCGCTCACTATTCCTTGTTCAATATGGATTTTCTTCTGTTTTCTTGAAAACTTGTGTTTAAGTTTCTGCATATGACAGTCACCAATCTCACAGACAAGGAACGTGCGAGGCGCCAAGCCGCCAATGCCCGCCGTCTGGAGCTCCAGCGGGACCGCAGGCGCAGAGGCGTCTGCGCCTGCGGTAACTCGACGACATCGAACCCCCGCACTGGTAAGCGCTATGCCTGCTGTGACAAGTGCCGGGAGCTCGCCCGCCGCAGTTCCCGAGGCAAGCGTCCGATAGTGCTCAAAAAGGCCAAACTCGACTTGCGCCTCAGAGACCTCACCGGTGTACGCCGCCGCATGGAGCGTGATGGTATGGGCCGCGAGGCCTGGTGGTGGATCGCTACTGCCTTGATCGATAAAAAGCAGCACTCCCGTCGCTGGTCGGTCACGGCTCATGGTGACCGCGAATCTCGCCGACTGGCCATCGCCCAGCGCAAGGAATGGAAAGGGTAGCCGCCGCTCATCGCACTTCACCCGGCAAAGGTAGGGGCGATCCGGCTCAGTTTACCCGGATCAAAGCGGGAGGGCCGTATTCTCGGAAAGGCAGTGGAATCCAGGGCTGAGGGTGCTATATCTGCGAGATCTCACTTCCACAGCAGTGAGCAAGCAATCAGATTTTTGAAGTGGGACGACCGAGCCGGATCGTCTACCGGGTGGAAGCGCGGCTTACGGATTCACTTCAAAAAGCGCTTTACCCAGAACATCCATCTTCGGCTCGATTCCGAGACCGGGCTTCCGGCTCGCCGCCATGCGTCCATTTTCCCGTTGAGGCGCTCCGTCAGCGGTTGAAACGGTCACGTAGCTGTTGAAATCCGTGCTGGAGAAAAGCAGTTCGGTTGGTGTGCTGTGAGCGAGGTGTGCAATCGCGGCCGTGACAATGTCTCCGCCCCAGCTGTCTTCGATGGTCATCGCAATTCCCAGCTCTGCGCAAAGATCACGCGCCTGGCGGGCTTTTGTGAGTCCCCCGAATTTACTGATCTTGATGTTCACGCAATCCATCGCCTGTTCAGCGTGCCCTCTGAGAAGCGGATCGAGGCTATCGATGTTTTCATCTAAAATAAACGGCCCATCCCAGCGAGCCCGAACCGCCCGACATTCTTCATAACTGAGACACGGTTGTTCGATGTAAACATCGAGATCACGAACTCCGCGACAAACCCGAATCGCTTCGTGCTTGAACCAACCGGTATTCGCATCGGCCACCAGAATGTCGCCGGTCTTCAATTCAGCTGCAACCGCATGAATCCGGGCAATGTCCAGATCGACGTCATGACAACCCACCTTTAACTGAAAGCGGCGATATCCTTCGGCTCGGTAACCGGCTACTTTTGAGGCCATCTGCTCCGGTGATTCCTGCGAAATCGCCCGGTAGAGCACGACATCGTCATCGTAACGGCCGCCCAAAAGCTCGCAACACGGGAGCCCGGCCGCTTTTCCTAAAATGTCCCAGCAGGCCATATCGATCGCTGATTTCACGTAAGCATGGCCTTTCAGCGCAGCATCCATCAGGCGATTCAGCTTGGTTACTTCGAGAGGCGATTCCCCGATGAGATGCGGTCCCAACTCGTTAATGCCAGTCCGTGCCCCTTGTCCGAAAGCCGGCAGATAGAAGGGCCCCAGCGGACAAACCTCCCCCCATCCGGTAATGCCTTCATCGGTTTCGATCTTCACAATCGAGCTGTCAAAAACAGAGACGCTTTTACCTCCGGACCAATTGTATTTTCCCTCCTTGAGCGGGAGATCGACTTGATAAACTGAGATTCGAGAAATTTTCATGAGTTAGGTATGGGGAGGGCGAATTGGTATAATAAATGGTGTGAGTCGTCACTTGGAAAACCGGGTGATCGTAACACCTGATAGTAATCGATAGCATCAGTCTCTCACTCTTTCGAGACGAATGTCAAAGACCAGCGTCGCTCAGGGGGCGATCTTGTCCCCTGCCCCGCGTTTACCCCACGCAAGGTCGGGTGGGACGACGAAACGGAATCGACCGCCTTCCTTCATCAACGGCAAGCCTTCCTCGAGCCCTGCGATTGCTTCTTGCATGGTGAAACGGTCGTTGTTCGGCGTTCGAAAGTTGTCCTTGATGCCCGTCCCGTCCACCAGCAGGAGTCGTTGATTTACCTCGACGGTGCTCCACTCCTTCGGACTTGCTCCCTCGCCCGGATTCACACTCGTATATTGCAGTCCGCTCGCCGTTTCGATGACATCGGCTTTTGCGAGGACTCCATTCAAGTGCTTCATCGCACTGGTTCACCGAGGCTCCAGGCCCTGAACCATCACCTCATTGAACATGAACTTGTTGTCGCTGAGTCGCAGCGGCTTGCCACTGGAGGTGGTGACATTCTTGAGGACGACCTCACGGGTGATCACGTAAGGAAACTTCTGTTTGTAGCCGGCATTTTTGAAGCGTGGGATGAAGTCGGCGAAGATCACCGGGCCTGCGCCGCGATCGGACGGCTTGCCGTCTTCGATCGCCAAGCCATCGATCAGCAGGCGATCCGGCATGTGGCAGGTGTAACCGAAGTCGTGCTGACCATCGTTGGAACCATTGATAATGGTCCCGCCCTTGCGAGATACAAAATGACAATTGCGGATGACGATATCGCCGTTCCAAGTGCTGCCATAGTCCGGACGTAACGTGATGAATTGCCCGCTCTGCACTGTGCTGTTCTCGATCAGAAAATGGCCGAAACCGGTCAGTAGAACACCCTTGTGCCCAATGGTCGAGTTACGGATCGTGGCGTTGGTCACGCCTTGATGGGCGTCGAAGCGCGACAGCTTGCAACCGTCATACGACAGATTTTTGCAGAAATTGGTAGCGATGATACCCCAGCGGCTACGATCCATGATGTCGTTGAACTGCGTGACATTAACCAACGCGACATTGAGTGCCCTTCCGATTGAAATATCATAGGATCCCATGGGCACCCGTTTACCTGCCGAGCCGATTTTGTAGTAAGTCTTATGACCGCTGAGCACGGTGTCCTTGACCACCACATTCGCGCAGTCGGAAATCTTGATGAAACCACGATAAGGCGGACCATGTTTGCCCTCTCCGGTGATGTGATGCTGCAGGCCGTCCACCAGGACATTCGACCGCCGGATCGCGATGCCCCGGGCATGGTAGCTAGTGGACTCGGTGGCATTGGCAATGGTGGTAAATATCCCTCCACGCAGGGTCAGCTTGGTCTCATCTATCGGCATCGCCACCAAGCTCGTCAGCTGCCTGAAGTCCCAGATAATCGGTGTATTCGGATCCACGTTGCCGCGATTATCGACGAGGAAGGTATCGGTTTGCGGTGAGCCATTGTTCTGGTTCTTGCCACGGCGGATGAAACGCATGACGCTGTCATCCTTGGCCGTGACCATACAGGGGCCGGGCAATTTTGCGTCGATCCGTTGCTGACCCACAGACAGGGAGTCAATTCCTTCGAGTTTGATCGACTTCAAGTCCGATTCCACCTTGAAAATATCCGCGTTGTGGTTTTCGAGCTTCGCATCATCGATGATGAAGCGAGCCTTGCCAAAGTCGGTATCGGTGCGGATCGAAATCGTGCGATCTGCGCCGCCGATGTAGTAGCTCGCGCCGTCGCTGACCTTGACTGGCTGCCCATGCTTGTTGGCGTATTCGTGAGCCTTTGCCAAGGCCGCGAAATCATCGGTCTTGCCATCCCCCTTGGCCCCAAAATCTTCGTAACTCACGACCTTGGTGGCCGCACAGGTATCGCCGCTCACAAGTAGAGTCCCGCTTACAAGGAGCATTATGGCAGTTGGGAAAAAACGGTGAGATGTGAAGGTTTCTGCAATAAGTGGCACATTCTGAGATACACATAAACTTGGTTCATCCTTTCAGGTAAAGGGTTCGCAAAAAAAACAGGCATTGCCCTCATTTCCGAGTCGCCTCCGGTGAGAGTCACGACCGCACGGGTCATCGGGCGGTGGGAGCCATCCAAAACTCAGACATGTGCATGCCCCGTTGAGCAAAAGATTGAGGGCAGAACCATCCGCGTGAAATTCGATTACGCGGAGCACGGGCTGATGCTCGCCAGCAAGGACGGCTTCGGGCCGCCAGTGCCGACTCCGGATGCGAGAATGCCGTATCTATCAATCCAGGCTAAAGACGGCACGTGGCATTGGGCCGAGGGCAAGATAGACGGCAGCGACCTGATCGTCTCCTCCAAGGAGGTGGCCGAGCCGGTCGCGGTTCGTTACGCCTACACCCAGTTTCCGGTCGGCAGCAATCTCTACAACAAGGACGGCCTTCCGGCCTCGCCCTTCAGCACCTCCGGCTATTGAGGCGGATCGTCACGACGTCACGTTTCCAGTGAGAGTTTTGCTCGATTCCTGCGTATGTATCCGGTATGAAACAACATGTTCTTTCCCTGCTATTGGTCGCGGCGCTGACTCAAGTCGGCTTCGCCCACGAGATCCCTGCCCTCGACCCCAAGGGTGACGTCTACAAGACCTCAGGCCCTAACGACGAGGCTATCTACGGCACCACGATCGGTGACAAAACCATGTTGATGGTCTACACGCGCTTTCCGGATCTGGATGAGCCCAAGGAGACCACCGAAGAAGTCGCCGAACGTATGCTCGGCGATGGCCGCTTCCTCGACATCTTCCACGGGCAGTCCTACGGCAAACTGAAGATCGACATCGAGCACATCCACGGCTGGCGCACCATGCCGCGAGCTCAGAAGGAAAACGATCCCGTCACCACAGAGGGACACCGAGAGATGTTCACCGACATCTTCGCACTCTATCCGGAAATCAATTTTCACCAATACGACTACATCGTCGCCAAGCTACCCGGAAGCGGCAACTTCGCTTTCGGCGAGCGCGACGACAAAGCCATCCCCTATCGAGGAGGTTTCATCAACCATGCCGTCAACATCGGCAGCAATGACCCCGGCGTGCTGGCCCACGAGGTGGCCCACTGCATGGGACTGCCTGACATTTATACCTACGGAAATCTGAAACCCAAGAACCCAGCGGGGCAATGGGATCTGATGTCAGGAGCAGGAAGCGCTGCGGGCTTCATCGGCTGGCAGCGACACAAACTCGACTGGATGGACGCCAACCGCAAAACCTACTTGAGCGAAGGAAAACACACACTTGAACTCACACCACTGGATGCCAAGGAAGGCGTGTCGATGATCGTTGTCCCAGTCACCAAACCCAAAGAGCCGAGCGTGGTCTTTGTGGTCGAAATCGGTCAACCGCCCCGCTCGGACTATAAAAAGGACGAGGCAAAATGGCCCGCCGGAGTTCTGATTTACCGCGTCGATGCGACCAAACCCAGCGGCCAGAATCCGGTGATGGTGTTTCCCAAGGACAACTTGGAAGCAGGTGCGACCTATCTCACCGGCGACACCTTCCAACACGATGAAGCTCCATTGCGGGTTCGCGTTGGAGAAGAGCTGAAGGGCGGAGGCTATCGGGTCACGGTGGAGGTCGTGCCGCCTACGAAACCCTGATCCTTTCTTTAAGAGGTCAGGCGCTGCATTTTGGTATTTTCGAAAATCCCACGCAGTAATCACCTTACTACTTGAGTGAAATCGTAATGCGCTTGAGGGTTTATCCATACTGATAAAGGTGACAAGCAAGCGGCAGGTGACTTTCCCGGCGGCGGTGTTGGAAGCGTTGGGAGCGGGGCCGGGGATCCCGAGGCTGACTATCTGAAGTCGGTAAAAGCATTCGAAAACAGATTGGAAGCGGAACCCCGCGCGGAATTTTTCGTTTCCAATCAAGTGATCGGGGAAGCCTACATCGCGCTACAGCACCACTACGGTGTCGTGAAGGCAGAGGCCCGGGCTGCGATGTTCAGTGTATTGACGAGCGGACTTTGCTCGCCTCTCAACGGAGCACCGGTGCTTGATGCGCTAAAGACCGACAAAGGCTGTGGGCTATTGGATCGGCTGATTGCGGATGATTATGCCGCGCAGGGTTTCAAAGTGCTGACGAATGACCGAAGAACGGGTAGCCTGGCCAACGTGGAGAGGCTCTGAATTCGGAGAACGGGCGGCATTGGGTAGATGCTGAAATACTGAGAACCTGACCTACTGAAATGAGCAGGGAGACTTCCCTGCTCCGGCTTGGTCCTGTGTGTTAGAAACGTTGATCTTTGGTTGTGGGCTTCCTAGTTTCGGCCATCGGCGAATGCATCGACCGAACCCATTTCAATGATCATTTACCTTCTCATTTTTCTCTCGGGGTTTTGCGCCCTGATCTATCAGGTGCTGTGGATGAAGCAGTTGGGCTTGTTGTTCGGCAACACCTCGCATGCCGCCGGGGTGACATTGGCAGCGTTCTTTGCGGGCTTGGCTGTCGGCAGTTGGTTCTGGGGAAAGCGCGCAGGCCGATACAGAAATCAGCTGCGTATTTATGTAGGTTTGGAACTGGGGGTGGCCATCACGGCGCTGCTCTACTTTGTGGTGGTGAAGGGCTACCACGCCGTTTATCCAGAGCTATATCAAAGTGTGCACTCGGGCACATGGCTTTTACTGATCAAATTCCTGCTGGCGCTGGTGCTGATTTTCCCACCGGCATTTTGCATGGGCGGGACCATCCCGGTGATCGGGCAACATGCGATCCGAATCCCGTCCAAGTTCGGATCGACCTCAGCATTACTTTATGGAATCAACACGCTCGGAGCCACCCTTGGCGCATTGCTGGCGGGGTTTTTCATGCCGCTCTGGTTCGGGTTTCGGGCGACTTGTTTTATCGCCATCGGGATCACAGTGATTGTCGCGGCTCTGGCTTATCTAGTTTCACGATCAGCTTCGGCATCGCACGTCGTTGAGGCCAGCAGAGATCAAGACGACGCGAATGAACCGGCGGTTGGCGACAAGCGCGACAGGAACCGCGTCGCGCTGACAGCAATTTGCTTCATGTCAGGATTCGGGGTGCTGGCGCTTGAGGTGCTATGGACGCGGATGTTTGCGTTGGTGTTGGAGAACTCGGTCTACACCTTTGCGGCGATTTTGGTGGTGGTGCTGTGCTGTCTTGCGGTCGGGTCATTGATCAGTTCCGTGCTCGCCCGGATGAAGTGGCCGCCGAACCTCGTCCTCACGATCCTGCTCGGCCTCAGTGGTCTTTCCATCGCGCTGACACCTACCGTTTTCATGGAGGTGACCGATTCTTTCAAGTTCCTGGCGGTTAAGGCGACGTGGGGGGAGTTCGTGTTTTTGATTTTCAAGAAATGCCTGCTGACCATTGGTCCGCCGGCTTTGATTCTGGGAACGGTTTTCCCCTACCTATTGAAAACCATGGAGCGATACACCACCTCGCCTGGCAGGAGTTTGGGTCGGCTCGCGACGATCAATACCCTTGGAGCGGTCCTCGGGTCGCTGGTCTGTGCGTTTCTGTTTCTCGAGCTATTCGGCATGTGGTGGTCCATGCATATCATAGCTGGGATCTACCTTCTCATGGCGGTGGGAATGCCGGTGGCAGGTGGTCGCGCGGGCATTGCGATCAAGAGTATTAGCGTTGCCGGACTGGTTCTGCTTTTCACGGTGCTCAATCCGTCCCAGCTACCGACGACCGGTGTGCTTGAGGGTCGCGAGGATGAGGTGACCTTGAAAACATGGGAGGGCAGCGATGCCACGGTTTCGGTGGTGCGCGGTAAGGACGGGATCTCCATCAAAATCAACTCCGACTACGGCTTAGGTTCCTCAGATGGTCGCATCAGGCAAGCCTCTCAGGCTGAAATTCCGCTGATGCTCAAGCCCGATGCGAAATCGATTTTTTTCCTAGGAATGGGAACGGGAATCAGTGCGGGGGCGGCTCTGTCCGATCAGTTTCCTCAGATCGAGCGGGTGGTCACCTGCGAGCTGTCAGCCAATGTCGTCGCTGCCTCCAAAGAGTATATGACCGATGTTAACGGAGGCGACCTCACCAACGGCCTGTTTACCGATCCACGCTCCACGGTTCTGATAGAAGATGGCCGCCACTACCTGATGGCCACCAAGGAGAAGTTTGATGTGATCAATTCGGATCTATTCGTTCCATACCGTTCAGGTGCCGGTAGCCTGTATACGAAAGAGCATTTTGAAAGCGTGAAAGACCGTCTCGAGTCGGACGGGATTTTTGTGCAGTGGTTGCCTGCCTATCAGGTCACGGAATTTGAATTCCATGTGATTGGCCGGACAATGCTGGAGGTATTCGATCAAGTTGCGCTTTGGCGCTGTGACTTCGCGCCTTTCGATGAGGTAGTCGCCTTCGTCGGGCACAAGGGAGGAACCCCGCTGGCAGCTTGCGACATCGACGCTTCCCAAACAAAAATGAAGTTCGCCGCCGGGAATGGGCAAGTGGATATTTACCACACGCTCAACCCGCAAACGGCCCTGTTGTATTATGGCGGAAACATCACGGCTTCGAAGGAATTATTCGCGCAGTATCCGGTCAATACCGATGACAAGCCGGTGATCGAATACATGGCCCCAAGGTATTACCGGAACAAGGGCGTGGATGAAATGCCATGGTTTGTGGGTCCATACCTCCTCAAGTTCATCAAAGACCTGCAGGAAAAATGTCCTCCGGACCAAGACCCCTTGTTAGTTAACCGCACGCCTTCCAACCGCCGCTTGCCAATAGCTGGCAGCGCATATCAAGAGACCCTCTTATGGTCGCACTTCGGCAACAACGCCGAAGTCCAGCGGAGCTGGGCACAATTCATCAAGGAGTGGCTGGATCAGTAAAACCGCGCTGCGGTTGTCTCATTACGTGTGAGAGTTTTCGGGGGGATTTGCGCCGCATGGATCTGCCTGATTTTCAGGTCAGGTGTGAATGGCAAAAACGCAATACTCCGCTGTTTCACAGGATCCGTCGCAGCCACTTTGGCACAGGTTTTTCCAAGTGGGTCTGTTTGCTATGCTCAAACACCGCAACTTTGCGGAAAGAGTTCCGCAGGTCATCGTTGTCGAAGACCATGACATGAGGCAGATCCCGGATCGCGGATTGGAGATTGGCAAGCGTGCGCAGGTAACGGGAGATTAGTTTTTCTGCGGGCACGTCGTGCCCGCCCTGTGAGACCCGCATTGCCACGCGTTCATCGGAAACCTTAGGTCCGGAGATACCTATGAAGCACAAGACTACCGTGTAACCTTGCACCACCGCGTCTTTCAAAAATGCCAGCTTGTCGCCCACTGGATCGGAAAAGACAGTCTCAAATACAAAACTTTCCCTTTGTTTCACCAACTCTTGCCGCAGGGCTCCGGCGACGCGGGCCGCAGCATAGGGTTCCATATCGAGTTCATCGGCAATCACGTCCGCGTTGATGAAGCGCAGTCCGGCGGGTTTGAGGTGGGCTTGATAAAAAGTAGATTTCCCTGCCCCGTTCGATCCAGTCACCGCGACGATCAACGGTCGCTGGTCGAGCGGAGAACTCATCGCTTGGCGCTCTTGACGGACTGGAACTGGCGGTTGACGAACCGACCTACCGTGCGTGTGCCATCTTCGCATATACGAACCAGCAGGCCCGGCGTATCGGCGGCTTCATAATGTGGGAACGGCAGGGATTCGAGGTGCTCGGCAACCCGACGGCGACCCTTGGGGGAATCCACCGAATCCAAACACTCCGAGAGGGGTTTAGCGGCACCGGCACGCGACAAGGCCATCACTTGGACTCCCTGAAGCAACGGTTCCACGGCGCGACCCAGTTTCGCCCAGAATTCGATCTGGCCGGAGATGGAGCGCTCGGCCACCTCACACGTGAGACGGGCATCCAGAACCAAGGGGTCGGAAAGCTTTACGGGCTGACTCATGAGAACAAGGTGGCAAAAAGCTACCCAATGTCAAGAGGCATAGTTTAATGTGATCTTCGGGGTCAGGATTCGTCGTCGAATTGGCGCTTGCGGACGTAACTGGCGATCGCCTCCTTGTCGGCGACCGGGTCGAGCACTTCGACTCGCACCGGCACCACGCCGGCATTGCGCATTTTGAGGTGTTCGGCGGCGCGCAGGCTGAGATCGATCACCCGGCCGCGTATGAACGGGCCGCGATTATTGATACGGACAACCATGTTGCGGTCGTTGGCGAGATTGTGGACGCGCACATACGTTCCGAAAGGCAGGCTCTTGTGGGCCGCCGTGACGTCTTCGCGGCGGTAGGTTTCGCCGTTCGCTGTCAGGCGCCCGATCCAGCGACCGTAGTAATAGGATGCTTTGCCAAGCTCGACCTTTACCGGCTCTTTTGCGAAAAGTTGCTGTTTTTTGGCGATCTCGGCTTGGTTGGTTTGGCAGCTAACTAAGGTAAACACCGCAATCACACCTAGCACTGCATGCGTGAACATACCCGGAAGATTCGAGTGTCTGAATAGTTGCGAGTTGTTCATTTTGCACGAAACCCTTTCGTAGTTTCAAAAAATGTCAAGTTACGGCGACCCCGAGGGTGTAATTGAAAGGGATGGTCAGTTTTTTTGATCAAGGTGGTGAAAACATTCCCATCCCCAACGGGGATATGTATTTCAGCCCCGGGTTGCCGCAGTGAAACGTAGGCTACCCGGGGTTTCTCCATTTCAATTCTCCCAACGCCAACGGTGATGTGTCCATGCTCGATGGTTGATCCGGCTTTGACGCAACCCCGTTGGGGTTGGGAAATTTTTGGTGCCGTTGTCCCAGGGTAGGCTTCACTTCGTTGTGCCAACCCTGGGCTAAAATACGTAACTCCGTTGGAGTTCAAAGACTCTGCCCACAACTTTCAGTTACACCCCGACCCCGACAGCTAAACTACCGCGCACAAGGTTTTGTGAAAATGTCCGCACAAAACACCATGCCGCAGGCGAGAGGAACCGTGGTTTAGAAACCACGTCTGCAACGGGAGCACGCTTCACCAGTAATTCGCCGAGCATGTCGCGATTTCTAATACCCAAAGGGCACGCGATCGCGGTTCCCTTCCTCCCGCCGCAGGCGAGAGGAACCGTGGTTTAGAAACCACGTCTGCAACGGGAGCACGCTTCACCAGTAATTCGCCGAGCATGTCGCGATTTCTAATACCCAGAGGGCACGCGATCGCGGTTCCCTTCCTCCCGCCGCAGGCGAGAGGAACCGTGGTTTAGAAACCGCGTCTGCAACGGGAGTGGGCTTCCCCGGTAATTCGCCGAGGTTGTCGCGATCCGCCGCGGCGGACTAAATCGCGGTTCCCTTCCTCCCGCCGTAGGCGAGAGGAGACGTGGTTTTGCGCTGATTACTCAAGCTGTTTCCGAAACTCGTTTCCACAAAACCTAGCGCGCGGCAGTATACTGCTCGTATCCCCCGTATTTCCTTTGAAAAAACTGCCCTGCCGATTACCTATTCATTCTCATGCGATTGATACTTACAGCGCTTGTCTCTGCGATATTTTTTTCCTGCGAAAAAGTACCACAATCTAACAACGAAACGATGCCTGACGAACTTCCCAAGAAATCATCGGTCACTACCGAAAACATGCTTTGGCTGGAAGAGGTCGAGGGTGAACGAGCCATCGATTGGGTTCGTGCTCAGAATGAGAACTCCCTAACAGAACTGCAGGCGCTTCCCGGATACGCGCAAACCGAAGCTGCTGCAATCGAAATGCTGACCTCGAAAGAGCGGATACCCTATGGCGCGATTCGTGACGGCATGGTCTACAATTTCTGGCAGGATGACACCCATGTCCGGGGAATCTGGCGACGCGCTGCGGAGGCGGAATACGCTGCGGAAAATCCAACCTGGGAGACAATTCTGGATTTCGACAAGCTCGCCTCTGAAGAGGATAAAAACTGGGTCTTCAAAGGTGCGAAAGTTTTCCGAAAATCAACATCGGATCCGTTCGTCTGCCTCATCGCACTCTCAGATGGCGGGAAGGATGCCGTGCTTTACCGCGAGTTCGACTTGCAGACGAAGGCATTTGTGGATGGCGGATTCACCACTCCCGAAGCCAAGCAGACCATCGCTTGGATCGATTCCGACACCTTGTTGATCGGCACCGATTGGGGAGACGATACGGTTACCGAGAGCGGCTACCCCTTCGTGGTGAAACGATGGAAGCGCGGAACCCCACTGACAGAGGCTGAGGAAGTTTTTCGTGGAGAAAAAACAGATGTCTCCGCATCACCGATGACCTTGGAACTGGAAGACGGGCGCGTGATAGCTGCAGCCCGCCAAGGAGAAACCTTTTTCACTGCCAGCTATTGGCTTTTGCCCGAAGACGGAACTGAGCCAGTGAAGTGGCCGCTGCCTCCGAGATGCTCGCCCGAGGGCGTTTTCAAAGGCCAATTCCTCGTGACGCTGGAGCAGGACTGGTCACCCGCCGGGCAATCGGCTGAGTTCATATCCGGTGATCTCGTCGCCTTCGAATTGGATGCGTTTTTGGAAAATTATACCCTCCCGGAGGTCTCCCTGGTTTTCCGTCCGGACAAAACCCAGGCAGTGAATGGCGTCGCCATCGCGAAGGGGGCGGCACTGCTCTCGATCAATGAAAACGTCGCTGGAAAAGTCCTCCAGCTCGAACCGGGAAGCCCGTGGACGACGACGGAGATCAAGTTGCCTGGAACCGGACAGGTCGGCGTCGTGTTTGCCGACAAAGATGAAGAAACCGTTTTCCTGAACTACGAAGCGTTCCTCACGCCCGATTCCCTGTTGTCCTACGACACGAAAACCGGTGACACCAAGATCTTGAAAAGCCTTCCCGAAAAGTTCGATGCCACCGGCTTGAAAGTGGAGCAATTTTTCGCGACCTCCACCGACGGAACGAAAATCCCCTACTTCGTGGTGTGTCGCGAAGACATAACTCTCGACGGCACAACTCCAACCTTGCTCTACGGCTACGGAGGATTTCAGATTTCGCTGCGACCGTCTTACAATCCGGTCATCGGCCGGTTGTGGCTGGAAAAGGGCGGTGCCTACGTGCTGGCAAATATCCGCGGTGGCGGTGAATTCGGACCGGACTGGCATCAGGCGGGCCTGAAAACCAAGCGGCAGGTCGTTTACGATGACTTCATTGCGGTGGGTGAAAACCTGATCAAAAGGAAGATCACCAGCCCTGCCCATCTCGGCATCATGGGCGGCTCGAACGGAGGGTTGCTCATGGGGGTGATGTTGAACCAGCGCCCCGATTTGTGGAATGCAGTGGTCGTGCAAGTGCCACTGCTCGACATGCTGCGATTTCATCTCCTGCTGGCCGGTGCCTCATGGGTGGATGAATATGGCTCCCCGGAAGTCCCGGAAGAACGCGCGTTCCTGGAGAAGATTTCACCCGTCCACAACTTCGATCCGACAAAAGAATATCCCGTTCCGTTTTTCGTGACTTCCACCAAAGACGACCGCGTCCATCCCGGCCACGCCCGCAAAATGGCCAAGAAATTCGAAGACGCCCAGTTGCCGTTTTATTATTACGAAAACACCGATGGAGGCCATTCCGCCGCCGCCAACCAGACAGAACGCGCCAAACGCAGCGCCCTCGAATTCACCTATCTCAGGCAACGCTTGTTCGGAGACAAGGGAGCAAAGCCACTGGAAAACTGAATACAGTCTTGCGAGGAGACCGCTTTTAGCTTATTCCGTTCTTCATGGACGACCGAATGTTGGCCGGGACCGACCCGCCGCGGGGCGCGGAGATGCCGGACGGTGTCCGTCTGATGCCGGTGTGGCGGTGGCTGTTGGAAGAGCCAGCGGGATAGGCGGGTAGGAATTTTCCCGAATTTTTTCTTGTCAGCTTGGAATAACAGAAGTCAGATTTATTACCATGAAGGTTAGCAAAGTTAAATCCACAGCCGTTTCCATTCTTCTTCTCGCCTCCCCGGCGTTTGCCGACACCTTCGGCAAACGCCGGAAACCAGTTCGATATTGACTTCGCGACCATCGGTAATGCCGGGAACACAGCGGATAACACGACCTATGGCGCGGTCGGCTACACCTACCGGATGGGGGTGTACGAGGTGAGCCGGGACATGATCACGAAATACAATGCCATCGGCACCGGACCTACGCTCACGATGTCCGACATGACTTCATTCGGGGGCAACGGTGCTGCGAGACCAGCGACCGGCGTATCTTGGAACGAGGCTGCGCGCTTCGTGAACTACTTGAACACGAGCAAAGGGTTTGACGCTGCCTACAAGTTCACCACGGGCGGAGCGAATGACAATATCGCGCTGTGGCAGTTTGGCGACACGGGCTATAATGCGGCCAATCCATTCCGCAACAGCAATGCGCACTACTTCCTGCCGAGCGAGGACGAGTGGTACAAGGCGGCGTATTACGATCCGAACAAGAGCGGTGGCGCCGGCTATTGGGACTATGCGACGGGTAGCGACACGGCACCGACGGCGGTGGCGAGCGGCACGACGATCGGCACGGCGGTCTATGATCAGTCATTTTTTAACGGACCGGCGGGCATCACCAATGCGGGCGGACTGAGCGCTTACGGCACGATGGCGCAGAACGGCAACGTGTTCGAATGGGGCGAATCCGGCTTCACGGCTCCGAATGATACGTCGGGTGAGTCGCGGCTCATCCGCGGCGGTCTCTGGAGCGCCAGTTCCGGCTTCCTCGCGTCGTCCAACCGCGACTCCCACAGCCCCGCGAGCGGGAACGTCGGCGTGGGGTTCCGCGTCGCAGCTGTTCCTGAGCCGTCCGCATTTTTCTTAACACTCATCAGCGCGGTGTGCCTTGTTATCAGAAGAAAGCGCTGATTTCTTCCCTTTGCCCTCTGGCTCTTTGACCTTTTCTCTATTTTTCTTAGAGAGGTAGGCAATAGGGAAAAAATCCAGCCACCAGGATTGTCAAATTACCCGCGAAGCGGGGGCGAAATTTTTTTGATGACCCCATTAGAGGCTTGTCGCCTCTAACGGGGCGAGCCGGGATGAGGCAATGGAATATGTGTATGTTCTTCTCAGCAAAGCCGATGGTCAGCTCTACACGGGTCTGACATCCGACTTGCGGCGGCGACTGACGGAACATAATTCCGGGGAGGTTGCTTCTACAAAGCATCGGATACCATTAAACCTGTGTACTTAGAAGCCTGCCTGAGCCGTGCGGATGCAGCGGCGCGGGAGAAGTATCTCAAGACCGGCATGGGCAAGCGCTACATTAAAAACCGTCTTAAGGACCCCGTTAGAGGTCTCGGGGACCTCTAACGGGGTCGACAAACGGTGCGGAGGGGGCTAGGGTGCGGACATGAAACATTCCTTAACAGCTGTTTTGACGAGTGAAGGGGATGGGTTTGTGGCCTTTTGTCCCGAAATCGATGTTGCCTCGCAGGGTGATACGGTGGAAGAAGCCAAAGCGAACCTTCGCGAAGCGGTGGAGTTGTTTCTCGAATGTGCCTCCACCACAGAAATCGGTGAGCGACTTTCTTTCGAGTCCTTCGTTTCAGCCATGGAGGTGGAAGTTGCCTAAGCTCCCGCTTCTTTCCGGGCGGGCGGTCTGCCGCATTCTGGCAACACATGGGTTTGCCGAGGTGCGGCAAAAAGGCAGTCATGTGGTGATGCAAAAAAACTTAGCCGACTCCACCGTGACGGTGCCGGTACCTGATCACAAGGAACTGAAGATTGGGACGCTGAGGGCGATCATCCGTCAGAGTGGCTTGCGGGTGGAGGATTTTGCCAAGACTCCGTGAAACTGCACAAGCAGCTTTGGGGCAAGGTGGCCAGTTTGGATAACTGAAGGAGGCCGCAGTCGATGCGCTGCGTGGAAAGCGCGGAAAGCGGGCGGGGGCAATTTTTTTCCAGAGATGGGAGACGGAGGTGGTGCGGCTGGCGCGGGAACTGGAAGATGGCAGCTACCGGCCTCACTATTTCCCGTCCATCGACCAAGGCTTGCTGCGGGAAAAGATCGCGCGGGTGGTGGGCGACCGGCGGGTAATCGAATTGGTGGATCGGATTCTGGAGAGCCATGTGGAGGGGGTGGAAAAGGAATGGCTTCCGGGTGGTGAGCTTTTCGATGTGGTGGAGCGGCGCAAGGGGCTGCCGATCGGCAACCTGACGAGTCAGTTTTTCGCAAACATCTATCTGGATGCGTTTGATCATTTCGTGAAACAGGAACTGCGGGTGAAAGGCTATCTGCGCTATGTGGACGATTTCCTGCTGTTCGGGGAGAACGCGTCGGAACTGAGGCGGCTGGGTGCGCGCTGCCGTGAGTTTCTGGATGCCGAGCGGCTGGAGATTCACCCGGACAAATACCGACTCATTCCCAGCGCACATGGCGTGGATTTCTGCGGCTACGTGGTGCGGGCAGATGGGCGGGTGAGGGTGCGTAACTCCAATGCCCGCAGATTCCGCAAAAGGTATGAGCGGATGCGCTGGGAGGTGGCGCAAGGTCGCTGTGAAATTGAGGACTTAACAGCCACGGTGCGGGCGTGGATCGCCCACGCGGAACACGCGCAGAGTTGGCGCTTGCGCCTGTCGGTGCTAGGGCGTTGAATCTTTTTAGGGATGACCGGGCAAAAAACGACGGGTGAGTCGCGGCTGATCCGCGGCGGTAACTGGAACAACAGTTCCGGCAACCTCGCGTCGTCCAACCGCAACAACAACAGCCCCACGAACGAGAACAACAACGTGGGGTTCCGCGTCGCAGGCTCCTGGCCGGGAAGGGCTTTCGTGCGCTTCCTGGAAGAGCCAAGGCTTGCGGCCAGAATCGCGGAGGGCGGGTGCCTTCCGCGACCGTGCCGCACTCAGGAACCACCGGTCGTTCCGGCGGGAAATCCCGCAAGGGGTTTCCGGCGAATCAGCAGCGGCTCCGCTGCGGTGAGTAGCCTGCGAGGCGAAAGCCGTGGCGGGCGCCATGCGGATTATGAGGAGGTGTGGGGATGAGCCGAAAGCGTGTGCGTCGCCGCAAGGAAGATCCGTCTGCCGCATGGGGGTCGGGATCAGGCAAGCCCTTGACCTCGTCGCGGTGGTTCCGGGTGGGTGGGGTGGCTTTCCTGCTGCTTTTATGTGGCATCGTGACAATCTTGCTTTGGCCTGCTGCAATTCGGAAGGTCGACAAGATTTCAGCTCCCACCGCTGAGGACGAGATCCCAGATAGCATTGGGAAAGCCGAATCGGTGGCGAAGGCATTTCTGGCTGGGGCTGACCCGCAGGAACGGCTGCGCTGGGTTCGCGACGCGGAAGGGGCACGCGGGCGGATGGACGGTTATTCCAAGGAGGCGCGGGAAGCGGCCGGAGAGATAGAGAAGATGATCGGGCATGTGAGCGAGGGAGGGCGGACGGTGACTTCCTTTGCCGTGGTCATGCCGTCGGGTGATATGCGACTTTTGGAAGTGGTCGAGACAGAGAAGGGACCGAAGGTGGATTGGGATGCGTATGCGCGGTATGGCACGGCAAGCTGGGAGGATCTTTTGTCCGGCAAGGCGGAGCGGGCGGTGGTGCGGGTGTTTTGCGAACCATCGTCGGAGCGACCGGAACCTTTTGGGAATCAGGCGGAGTGGACTTGTTTCCGATTGAGCAGTCCTGACCTGCCACAAGCGGCGCTGGGTTTCGCGCAGGTGGGAAGCGTCCGGGAGGCGATGATGAAGAAGGTGATCCTAAGCACGCCGCGTTATCGCCAACGCTTCACCTTGGAGATTTCGCGCCACGAGGGAAAGGACGAGCCGCTCTTCGAGATCACCCGCTGCCTGGCTGTGGGCTGGATTCTCGGCGAACGGGACGTAGAGGAGGACTGGCGGGAGAAGGGTGAATGAGCGGAACTGCCTGGTTTGCCGATGTGGAGATACCATCAAGATTTCAGACAAAATGAATTATCCCGTGCCGTTTTTCGTGACCTCCACCAAAGACAACTACGTCCATCCCGGCCACGCCCGCAAAATGGCCAAGAAATTCGAAGCCGCCAAGTGTGTATCCAGCTTTGACCTCAAGCACGGCGCTTGTCAGGGTGCTTCCCATGCACCGGCCCATTCCCATCCTGCTCCTTTGTTTGTCCTGGCCCCTATCGAGCTGCGAAAAAAAGGTAAATAACGAGAGTGTTCAAGAACCTGTCAGCATTCTGATCTGCGAGCAGGCTTCCAACAGCGTCTTGCTGATGGATAGCACGCTGGACTGGGCGGAAGCAGAGGCGGTGATCTGGTCATGGTCGCCCGAGAATGATCCGTTAATAAAAGAAGAACAAAAGGCATCGTTCAGGAACGTGGATGAGGCGAAGCCGGTTCTTGATGGTGCCCAAATTGTTGTCACAACCAGCGGCGGTGGCGCGGCACTGGTTGATTTCAAGAGCGCCAAGGCAATCGCTGCGATAAACATCGGAGGCAGCCCCCACTCTGCCGATATGCTGCCGGATGGACGCATCGTCGTGGCCTCCAGCGATGGGGACTCAGTTTCACTGTGGGATCCAGCTAGCAACGAGATCATCCAGAAACTCGAGCTTCTCGATGCGCACGGCATTGAATGGGATCGGTCACGTCAGGCGCTGTGGGCACTGGGTGGCAAGCAGCTTACGAGATACGACTACGACCCCGAAACCGCGCGTCTCAAACCGGCTTTCATCATCGACCTCCCAGTCACCGAAGCCTCAAAGCAGTATCCCCGCCATGGCGGCCATGATCTTACTCGCATACCCGGCGAGGCCGCATACTTCGTCTCCGACATGGATCATCTTTGGCGCTTCGATTGCGCGGAAGAGACATTCGAACCACTGGCCGCAAGGCACGAAATGAAGATGGTGAAAAGCATCAGCCAGCTTGGCCGCGATGGAGCAGTGATCGTTCTTCAAGCCACCGAGAAATGGTATGCGACCGGCCCGCGGACACTCGACGAAAGCAAGATCTGGCATTTGCCAGAAGCTCGCATCTACAAGGCCCGCTGGTGGGTTCCCAAGGATGGGGAGCTTTAGGGTGAGGTTGCGCCAGCTGGTGCGTGTGAATTTTAGTTGAAGCTTGGAATTGGAGAGCGGGTGCGTTAAAAGCAAAACCCGTTATGAAATTCATCTTACAATTAGTCCTGCTCCTGACGGTCGCTTCGGCCACAGCGAAAACAGTCGAATACAACCTGACGATCGCCGAGCAGGAGGTGAACATCACTGGCAAGCCCGTGATGGGGATGACCATCAACGGCAGCATCCCCGGACTGACGCTTCGATTCACCGATGGCGATACCGCCGTGATGCATGTCACCAACAACATGGACGTTCCCACCTCCGTCCACTGGCACGGCCTGCTTTGTTCCGCCGGACATGGATGAGGTTCCCTTCGTGACCTATCCGCCGATCAAGCCGGGGACCACATTCACCTACCGTTTCACGATCCGCCAGACCGGCACTTACTGGTATCACTCACACTCCGGCCTGCAGGAACAGCGCGGGGTGTTCGGCTCCATCGTCATTTTGCCGAAGGAAAAAAACCAAGGAGAGGACAGGGATCACGTAGTCTTACTTTCCGCTTGGACGAACAAGAACCCGATGGAAATTCTCCGCAACCTACGCCGTGGTTCGGAGTTTTTCGGGGTTGAAAAGAAAACCGCGCAGAGCGTCCTCGGAGCGGTGAAGACCGGAAAGCTCGGTGAATATTTCCAGCGCGAGGGAATGCGCATGCCCGCGATGGATCTCGCGGATATTGCTTACGATGCGTTTCTCGCAAACGGGAAACAGGAAGAGAACCTCTCCGCAAAACCCGCCGATACCATCCGTCTCCGCGTGATCGCCGGCTCTGCCAGTTCCTTCTTTCACCTTAGCTATGCCGGCGGACCGATGACCATCGTTTCCGCAGACGGGCAGGCGGTGGAGCCGCTGAAAATGATGAAGCCTATCCTGATCGGTGTCGCCGAGACCTATGACGTGTTGGTGAAAGTCCCTGCGGACGGAGCCTACGAATTCCGCGCTACCGCCCATGCCGGATCCGGCCACACCTCTTTATGGATCGGTTCGGGCGAGCGCCGACCTGCGGCAGATCTCCCGAAACCTTTCGTTTACGATACGATGATGGGCTTCAACTGGAAGAACGCCTTCACCCTCACTCCCGCTGGCACCATAGGCATGCCGGATCGCGATGTGGATGCCGGGAAGTTCGACAAGCCCGGCATGAACATGGAAATGAATATGGATATGGATATGGATATGAATATGGGTGGCATGTCCCACGGCAAAACCATGAAAATGCCTATGGCTATGGAAGGCATGGATCACTCGAAAATGGATCAAAGTGATATGAAGGACATGCCGTCTATGCCGGAGATGGACAAGGACAAGAGCGTGAAACACAACCCGCCCGCTTGGTATGATTTTTTCCTGCGGGAGGACTCCGCACAATACACCCGGCTCGCCACCGACTCGATGATGTCGGAAGTACGCCCGTCCGCACCGTAAGGGAAATTGCGCGCGGTGAGAGACACCTCGTTTCCAAAATCCGCACCCCGCCGCGAGTTCCGCCTCACCCTCGATGGCGACATGAACCGCTATGTCTGGATGATCAACAACGAGCCGATTGGCCCCGAGAACGACATCCTCATCCGCGAGTGCGAGGTGATCCGTTTCATCATGATCAATCGCACCATGATGCATCACCCGATGCACCTGCACGGCCACTTTTTCCGCGTGATCAACGGCCTGGGCAATCGCGCGCCGCTTAAACACACGGTCGGTGTCGAGCCGATGTCCACCACGGTCATCGAGTTTATGGCGGAAGAGCCGGGAGATTGGTTTTTCCACTGCCACCTGCTTTACCACATGATGAGCGGCATGGCCCGCGTGGTGGAATACGAGGGCTTCACGCCCGCCCCGGAAACACAAGCGGTCCGCGAGAAAATTTACGACAAATCAACCCCATGGTTTTTCTACGGCAACGCGGACATCCTCAGCAGCCAAACCCAAGGCACGATCACTTTTTCCGATCCCCTCAATGTCCTCCGGCTGAGATGGGAAGCCGGCTGGGACGGCACCGAAGGCACCGCATGGGAGAGCGATCTCACCCACGGGCGCTACCTCAACCGTTTCACAACCGTCTTCGCTGGGGTTTACGCGGAGGGAATGAACTCGACCCGTGAGGACGAAAGCCTGATCGCCGGGATCCGCTATCTCCTGCCGGGAAATTTCGCCTCTCAAGTATGGATAGACGATGACGGCGAAGCCCGCTTCATGATCGACCGTGGGCTTATGCTCACCCCACGGCTCGGCATCTTCGGAGAAGCGGAATACGACACCCTCGAGAAATGGTCCTATCAGGCCGGGATGAGATACGCGCTAACCCAATACGTTTCCGCTACCGCCCTGTGGGACAGCAGATACGGGGTCGGCGCGGGTTTCACCATTCGGTTTTAAGCTTGCCCGATTCGCGGCAAACAGGAAGGAAATCAGCTGTTGTAAATTAAGCTAAATGATAGTAAACATCTATCATGAAAACGGCAACTGTCGCGGATTTGCGCAATGATTTCAAAAAAGTATCGGCCTGGCTCGAAGTCGGCGAAAAAGTGGAAATCACCAAACGTGGGAAGCCATACGCGATGCTTACGAGGGCTGTGGAAGGCTCGGAGGCAGAAAAACCAATAAAAGTTGATTGGGCAGCTCGACGGAAGAGCATCTGGGGTGACCGTTTTTTCAGCGACGAGGAAGTCGCGGAAATGCGCGAAGCGGAGGCAGGACAATTTGAAAGGTGAGATGCATGCCTATCCAGACACCTCTTTCCTATGCTCGATCTACCGGATTCAGAATTCGTCGGTGATCGCAGACACGTGGATGGATAGGCGTCCGGGTCCGTTGCCAGTCAGTTGGCTGGTTCTATGGGAATTCCGGCATTCCGTGCGTTTCCAAGCGTGGCTTTTTTCTAAAGACAGAACCCGTGGCTATCACCCGAACGAGAGCCAACGAATGATCCGCAGCGTGCAGGAAGACCTCACTGCCAATATTCGGCAACTCGTTCCCATCGATGCGCAGGACGTGTATCTCATCGCAGAACGCCTTTCAGATAAGTACGCCTCCTCACATGGCGCACGTGCGATGGACACCTTGCACCTCGCGACCGCGATCCATCTCGGTGCCGAAAATTTCCTGACCTTCGACGCAAAACAAAAGCAGATCGCCGAAAGCGAAGGACTCATCGTCCCGGTCTGATTACGCTAAAAAAGAAAATGGGGAGTAAGCTTGAGCTTACCAAGGCGCGCGGATTTTATCTCTCTCACCGAGAACCTGGTGCCGATGGGGGTCTGGGCACTAATGAAAATACTCTGACCAGCAAACAATTGTTGGCTTCAGTGCACCGTCGGTTTCAGCACGAAAAGCCCGCGAGACGCCTTGTAGGAGTCGGACATCTTCATGCGTTTCGCTTCGTGACCCGCACCCCAAGAATCTGAAAAAATGATTTCTTCGGTATTGTCATTGTAACCTATGATTAAGCGCATGTGACCACCAGACGTCTGGGGTGAAAGCTGGGGTTTTTCAGGATAAAGGCCGAGCTGCAGCGACCAAAGGAGCGGCAGGCCGTCGTCGATGTAGCTGTGGATTTCTTTGAGAAATTTCCGTTCATCGACGTCCTTGCCGACGTAATACTCGCCCCTTTTTTCATCCACTTCGGTAAAAGGTTGGCCCATTCCGATGATTTCGAGGCGGGTCTTGAACCGGTAGTCGATCTCGTCGAGCTCCTTGGCCATCGTCAATGTGCTGGTTCCGCGATCTGGATCTGCATCTGAAATCTGGGCGATCTGGTGCATGTCCACGCCAATCCCATAATATTCGAACACTCTCTGCGCGGAAGCCACTACGCAGTAACCTTTATCACCCTGATCGACCATGGGGATATTTTCAATCATCACGTCGCCTTCGTCGTTCTTGACGACATTGCGCGGAAGATCACTAAGGCGCGCTGCGGCACCGCCACGGTTGTGTGCCATCGCGGCAGCGAGTGATCCTTTGGCATCGGGTCTTGCAATCCGGAGACGGAGAAACTCCCGATCACTTTCTTTCAACGCTCCATCGTTGTGCTCAAGTAAAGCCAGGCCCTTCTTCTGAGAATACCAGCTGTAACCCTCTGTCAGCAATCCACTCTTCGGATCCGCATCCCGCCGGCGCGGTGCGACTCCAAGAATTTCCCCCATGGCCTTGCCAGAGTTCTTGAAACGCAAATCCAATTCTACGACCGTAATATCACCACTGTCTGCGCGGTTGAAAATCGAGACCGAAACGAGGTTCAGCCGCCCGTCAGCGAAATCCACGATCGCTTCCTGGGCCGGAACACTGCCTTCGAAAGCGGTCATTTCGATCACCGCATTGCCATACAGCTTGCGGCTGATTTTGGCCCGCGTGCGATCCTGAGTCAGCCAGACATAGAGTTTATTTCCATCCTTGGAATATACCTTCTCGAACTCATCCGGAGTCATCTTCCAGTTTTCCGGAACTGTCAGCAAAGGATCGAGCGGACATGGGATAGGCTCCGCAACGACAAGCGACGCAAAAATTCCCAAAGAGATGATAGGGAGTAGGCTCTTAATAAACATCTTCGCGGAGCTTAGTCCAAAAAATATATACCGCAAGAGTTTCGCTCAAGCGCTTGAAGGCTTCTTTCCACGCTTCGAGTTATACATCACAAATCAGAAATCCCGCCTGCCCTGTAAAGCCCGGATCAGCGTCAACTCGTCGGCGTGTTCCAAACCACCGCCCGCCGGTAAGCCTTGGGCGATTCTTGTCACCTTGGCGGATTTGCCCCGCAGCATATCGGCAAGATAATTCGATGTCGCCTCGCCCTCCACATCCGCTCCCAGTGCGAGAATGATCTCCATCGAGCCTTGATTGGAATCCACCCTGCGGAGCAATTCGGGAATATTCAGATCCTCAGGAGAAACCCGGTCCAACGGCGAGAGTTTGCCGCCTAAACAATGATACCTGCCTTTGAAAACTCCAGAACGCTCAAGCGGAAGAACATCGGTCGCCTGCTCGACCACGCATAGCAACGTTTCATCTCGCCGATGGTCGGCACAGATCTCGCAGATCTCGCGAGTCGCGAAAAAACCGCATACCGGGCAGGCGATCACCTGCTCGTTTGCTTTCAAGATCGCCTCGGCAAGCGCCAGCGGCTCCGCCTTTTTGTTTTGCAGCAGCCACACCGCCATGCGCTCGGCGCTGCGCTGCCCGATTCCGGGAAGGCGCTTCAGCTCCGCGACTAGGTTCTTGACGGGAATCGGGAAATCAGCGCGCGCCATGGTTTTTTCCTTTCGCGTTTTTTTCTTCCTGGTCAGCAGGAATCACATGGTTCGTAGCATACACCATCGCACAGAAACCAGACCACAGAACCGTCACTACAACCACCCCGATCTCCGGTTTATGTGCGGCGAGTATCAGCACGGGTCCCCAGAAAAGTGTTAGAACCAGAGTCAGGCCCCAAACGATCAACCGCCTCCACGTCCCGGCGATATTCAGCATCACGGCAGCTAGCAGGAAAGCGAGCAAACCGGCAGCGACCCATAGCAGCATCGGAGAAATCGAGTTCGCAGGCTCGGACAGTCCCGAACGCAGCAGTAACCCGCCAAATACGTCGTCTAGCCGATCCATCACTTTAAGAAACTCCAGCCCCGCCACGAGGCAGAGCGCCATGCCACCGCTCACCGCGATCGCTAGCCCGACGTGCGGCTTGTGATCTTTCCGCGCCTTGCTCATTTAAGGAATTCCGAGAGTTTCGCCGTATGGCTCAGCGGCGAGACTTTTTCCAACACCGCCTCAATCTTCCCATCCGCCCCGATCACGAAAGTGCTCCGCTCGATCCCCATGAATTTTTTTCCCATAATCGATTTCTGCACCCACACACCGTAGGCGTTCGCAATCGCCTTGTCCTCATCGGCGATGAGAGGATACGGGAGACGCTTCTTTGAAATGAATTTGCGGTGACTCACCACGCTGTCAGCACTCACGCCGAAAACCTTCGCCTTGCCCTTGATCTCGCCCCAGTGATCGCGCAACGAACATGCCTGGATTGTGCAGCCCGGTGTACTGTCCTTCGGGTAAAAATAAAGCACCACCCGCTCGCCCAGCAGATCCGCGAGCGAAATTTGCAATTCACTTTCCCCGTCCACAACTGTCGCTGTAAACTCCGGTGCCATTTCCCCTACCTTTGGTTTCATGGAGGGAGCATCACCCCCGCTCCAGCGCAAATCAACTCTCACGTTGGACCGCTCACAAAAATACTTGCCTGAAATCCCCCTATATTCGGATTGTCTCCACCACGCCATCGTCTAGGGTTTGGGAAATAACACCCGTCCTGCTCTTGATCCGCCACCTTCCCATCTTCCTACTTTCCTCCGGCATGCTTTTTGCCCAAGGCCCGGCATCCGTCGATGCGAAGACCAACCCCATCTCCCTGCTACCCAGCGGCAGCGTCCTCAAAGGAGTCCTTCTACCACGCTACGATGAAGATCGGAACCTCGTCGGCGACCTCAAGGCGGAGGTCATGACCCTGATCGATGCCGAACGCGTCAACGGCAAAAACGTCCTGATCCGCTTCTACAAACCCGACCGCTCACTACGCGGAAAAGTAAAACTCCAGAACGCAACCTTCGATCAGTCCAAGTCCCTGCTTTACGCCAACGAGCCCGCCGAGATCACCAATGACAATCTTGTCGCCCGTGGCAGCGGCCTCGTCTATGCTTTCCAAGAGGGCCGGGGATTCCTCCGCGGCCCGGCTACCACCTGGATTTCTCCTACCCAACTATCCACCTCCATGCGCACCAGTCCCACAACCCGAGCAGCCATTGTCGCTCTCTACCTGGCCTCGCCGGTCATCAGCGCCGCTCCCCCGAAATTCGTTACAGAGGAAGAACTCGCCGCGATCAAAGCCGAGGCGGAACCCATGCGACCGCGTGTCGACGAAGCTAACCGCTCCGCCCAGGCACAGCTCTCAGAAGATAGAGCCGCAGCAGAAAAGGCCTCGGAAACCGCACGCAGCTTCGTCAAGGCGAGCAAAATCAAAACCATCGCCACCGAGGAACCTGCGGAAACCGAAGAAGCCGCGCCCCTCGAAGTCAACCCCGGCCCCGAAGACACGGTCATTAAATGCGAAGGCGGCATGTATTTCGATTCCGAAGAAGGCGTTCTCGTCTACCTGAAAAACGTCACCGTCACCGACCCACGGTTCAACCTCTCCGGTGCCAGCGAGCTCAAAGTCTTTTTCGACAAGCCCGAACCCAAAGAGAAGCCCGCTACAGAGAAGGAAGAATCCGGCGGACTCGGCCCGACTGCCAACTTCGGCGATGTGAAGAAACTCGTCGCCAGCGGCGCGGTGAAGATCCTCCAGAAAAGTGTCGGCGGCAAAGACCCCGTCGAGGCCAGCGGGGCCATCCTCACCTACGACGTCCCCAAAGGAGAAATCATCATTAACGGCGGCTACCCCTGGGTCAAACAAGGCAGCTACTACGCCCGCGCTAAGCAACCGAACCTCACCCTCAGCCTCCTCAACAACGGGGATTTCTCCACCCAAGGCGAATGGGAAATGGGCGCCAACCTCAAGCTCAACGGGCGTTGACCCTCTTCGTTGGAAGTTGTAGATTGAAAATTGAAAGTTCCAGCATGATCCACGATCCCGGCTCCACCTACACCAATATCGAAACCGCAGTCCTTTCCGCACAGAATCTTCGGAAGACCTACGGTGGACGCGCAGTCGTCGATGGCGTCTCTATCACCGTGCAACCCAGAGAAATCGTCGGGCTGCTCGGTCCCAACGGCGCGGGGAAAACCACCTCCTTCTACATGATCGCCGGCCTCATCCCCTCCGAGGAAGGCGAAGTCCACCTACTGGGAAAGGACATCTCCAAGCTCCCCATGCACCGCCGCGCCCGCCTCGGTCTCGGCTACCTCCCGCAGGAGGAATCCGTTTTCCGAAAGCTCACAGTGATGCAAAACCTCTTGGCCATCCTAGAGACCCGCCCCGGGCTCTCGCCCAAAGATCAGAAAGCCCGGGCCGAAGAACTGCTCGAACGTTTCCACATCACCAAACTCGCCAAATCCCAGGCCATCACCCTTTCAGGCGGTGAAAAGCGCCGCCTCGCCATCGCCCGCTCCCTCTGCTCGGATCCGAAAGTGCTCATGCTCGACGAGCCCTTTGCCGGCATCGACCCCATCGCCGTCGAAGACATCCAGCGCATCGTCCGCGAGCTTCGGGAAAAAGACGGCCTCGCCGTCCTCATCACCGACCACTCTGTGCGCGAAACACTCACCATCACCGATCGCGCCTTCCTCATTCACGACGGCCGCGTCATCCTCGAAGGCCCCTCCGACGATCTCGTCAACGACCCCATCGCCCGAAAATATTACCTCGGCGAGGACTTCAAGATGTAACCATCGCTGCGGCCTCCTGCCACAGGCAACTTCCAATCCCGTAGGGATGTTCCGGCCAGACCGTCCCGGTTCGAAACAAGTGCTCCTAAGTTAGCTTGAGCAGCTTGCTTTCCATGATCTTCAGGTGCTCTTCCTTTCCGTAAATCTTCGATAATTTTTTACGAACTTCGTCTTTGTCCACGGACCGCATCTCCCTTGCTAGGAAAGCCAATGCGAATGCGTCTTCATCAGATGTCTCTTCATTGACCGTCCAGGTCACTCCCCCGCTGACGGGGCAGTCCGGCCAACGCGCAATCCACTTCCAATATTCATAGACTCTGCCACTTGCCTTCTTTCGAGTGGTTTTGGCTATATAAATACCGACCACACCGGATCGGTTACGCTTTGTCATTCTACCTTCTTCATTCATCCGGGATGGAGGAAGGATCTTCTTTTGTTTTCTAATCCACTTGCGACCTTCCTTCTCCGCTGCCTCCCATGTTTCAAAATTACCAAGTGAGAAGTTCTTCTGATGCATTTTGGCATCGCGCATGATTCGCGCCATTACACATCCTTCGGCTATGTTTCTTGTTATATGCATATCGCTACCGCGATTTTAGAGTAATGCCGCGCCGGTGTGAAGGACGAATTTACCTAGCGGGCTTCCTCGTCGTCGCCATCTGTGGATTGTTCTACGGTCTGAATTCGGAACAAATACTGGGGCATGATCCTCCTGCTTCATCACGCTATGGTGAATATCCATAGCGCGGTTACACGTAAGTGAATTAAAAAGTGCCACCTCTCTCAGTCCCCACGCATATCACGGCGGCTGGCTTGGATGACGTTGAGGAGGTGGTTTCCAACAGCTTCCATGTGGTTGTTCAGATCGATGAAGATCATCTCAGTCTGGACCACCGAGCCTTCCTGCATACGTTTCGCTGCGGCCTTGTTGTTACGTTTGCGGAGGCGGTTGACGCGGCTCTCGATCTCTTCGGCGCGCTCGTAGGTGATCCCGTCTAGGCCGTGAAAGGAGTTCTTCGCGACGTCGAGCAATATCCGCACCTGAGTGCCGGTGGAGACGAAATCCTCATGCTGGATTTCTGTGAAATCGCGGCTCTTTTCGTATTTTCGCTGAACGATTTTCACCATGCGGTAGATCCGATCGGTGGCTTCCTCAAGCTCGGCGACGACTCGTAGACTGGCGGTAATTCGGGTGGCGTTTGCTTCACCGATCTCATGGGTCGAGCACTGGATGAGGTATGTGGTGATATCATGCAGCATGTCGTCACAGGTGTCCTCCATGCTTTTAAGCTCCGCGACCCTGCTGGAAAGATCCTCTTTCGGCCGCTTGAAGACTTCGATCATCCCATCGAACATGTCCGAGGTCAGGGCAGCCATCTTTCTAATCGCCCCATCGGCCTCGGCGAGGCTGAGCTCGCCGATATCGACCAGAGAGCTCCCCATGTAGCGGAGCTTGCCGGTCTCCCCGGGTTCCCCGTCCTTTACCCACCAGGTGACGATGCGTTCGATCTGTGGAACGAACCAGATTAGGATGAAGATGTTAGCGAGGTTGAACGTGCTGTGGAAAATCGCGGTGGCGAAGGCGATCTCGGACTGCGACATGCCTTTGTTCGCGGAACGCAGGGCGTTGGGCAGATCATCCACGATGGACCATACAAAATTCGTGAACGGATAAAACAGCGCGAGGCACCAGAGCACGCCGATCACATTGAAGGTGAAATGCGCTCGCGCGGCGCGCTTGGCGTTGGTGTTCGCCCCCGCTGCCGCGAACCATGCGGTGACCGTGGTGCCGATGTTTTCCCCGAGCACGATTGCGGCTGAACATTGGAACACACCGAGCGGATCGGTGGCGATGTTCCCAAACCAACCGTTTAGAGCGCAGGTGATGGTGATCGCCATCGCCGCCGAAGAAGATTGCACCAGCAGGGTCAGCACGATGCCGGCTGACATGAATAGGATGACAGAACCGAAACCGTGCCCGCCGAGCATGTTGATGATGTTCTCGATGTAGAGTGCCGTGCTGGGATCTGTTTCGAGCATGGTTTTCAGGTCGGGAACGGAATCCTTCAAGAGGCCAAGCCCGAGAAAGACGAGTCCGAAGCCAATCGAGGCCTCACCCCAATGGCGCCACTTGTGTTTCCCTGCGAAAAACAAGGGCAGGCCGATGCCTATCATCGGCAGGGCAATCTTGGATACAGAGAATTTACCGATCAGAGCGACAATCCAAGCGGTGGTGGTGGTGCCGAGATTCGCACCCATGATAACGCCAATCGCCTGTATGAGGGTGAGTAGGCCGGCATTTACGAACGAAACCACCAGCACTGTCGAAGCCGAAGAAGACTGAACCAAGGTCGTGGTGAAAAATCCGGTGGCAACGCCCCGAAAGCAGGTGCTGGTCATTCCGGCGAGAGCGGCGCGCATCCTATCACCGGCGACTTTTTGCACGCCTTCCGACATGATTTTCATGCCGTAAAGAAAGATCCCGAGGGATCCGAGAACTTGGAGAAGCGAACTCGTAGCCGACCAGAAGGAGATATTGCCGATAAACATTTGTGTGACGAAATCGTCACACAGCTACTTTTCCCGACCAGCAAAAAATGACATGTCTGGTTCTCCGGCCCTCATTACTGAATTGGGAGCTACGGAGCCGCGTTCTCCAGAACGCGACTCCGGAACGCTCAGACCGTGCAGATTCCCACGCCCTGCCTGAGGCTGGCTAGCTTATCAGACCGTTTCGGGACGAATTCCTGTGCCACATATCCTGTGTATCCGGTCTCCAAAATCGCGCGCATGATCGCGGGATAATAAAGTTCTTGGCTTTCGTCGATCTCGTTCCGGCCGGGCACCCCGCCGGTGTGGTAGTGGGAAAAATATTTGTGCTTGGAGCGGATGGTGGCGATGACATCGCCTTCCATGATCTGCATGTGATAAATGTCATAGAGCAGTTTGAAATTCGGGCTGGCGATCCGGTCCGCAAGAGCGGTGCCCCATTTGCTCAAATCGCACATGTAATCCGGGTGATCCACGCGTGAGTTCAGCAGCTCCATCACGAGTGTAATTCCCAGCTTTTCCGCTAAAGGCAATAGACGTCCCAGGCCGATTGCACAGTTCTCCATGCCGGTTTCGTCATCCATACCTTCGCGGTTTCCCGAAAAGCAGATTAGCTGTTTAGCGCCCACTTCGGCACATTCCTTGAGCTTCTTTTCGTAAATTTCCACCAAGGCATCGTGGTGTTCCAGGCGATTGAAAGCCTTCTCGATCATTCCGACCTTGGTGCCGTCTTTCGTCGTGGTGGTGGGAAAGGTCACGATCCCGCAGGCCAGGCCGTATTTTTCAAGGGTCGGGAAGTCTGACGTTTCTAGTAAATCTATCGCTTTCAGTCCCATTTCTTTTACGGCGATGCAGAACTCCTCGAAAGGAATATCCTCGTAGCACCAGCGGCATACTGAGTGATTGATCGTGCCCTTGTTCTCTTGGTGATCTGTCATGCGGCGAGCGTGAACGCAGCTTCGTTTCCAAACAAGTCCAAGAGTCTCAAGACGATGTGGATTAAAGATATTAAGGATGACTTAACTATTTTCTGGTCAGGACGGCCAAGAATCTGCTACACGGCAGAGTATGTTGGAAAAATGGATGGTAGCTACACGCGATCGATTCACCGGTGCGGACTTAGATTTCCTCAACGAAGTGCTCGCAGGCGGCCAAAAACGAAGGTGCATGGCCAAGCTTTGGGAAGACCCGGACGCGCTCCGTGAGATGCTCGATCTAAAGGAAGTGCTGCGTGGTGTGCTTGATTCCACCTCGACGCTTCGGGTTTCTCCCGACTTCTATTTCTATGTCCTCGTTCGCCATGCGTTCATGCAGGCGAATATCTCCGCCCCCAATGTGGCGGACTACGTCGCAGGTGTCCTTGCGAAACGGATCGGTGTGCAGGCGGACGATCCACTGCAAGACATTGCACGCGGCTACACCCACGCCTCGGATTTCCTCGCCATCATTTCCTCGGCTCATGGAAAAATGAAATTTCATCTGCAAATCGCAGCCGGAAACCAGTTCATGATCCTAACGGGCCTGTTCCCTGCATTCATCGCCAAGCGCAACGAGCGCTGCGGAGCGCCCGATATCTCTTTCTACGAATCCTTCGCAAAACGCGCCTTCCAAGGTGCCGCAGAGAGTCCGTTTAACCGCAGCAGCAGAATGCCGCGCGACCTTCTCGGAACTCTCGCCGAGGCGATGCCGGACGCACGTCGCTCGCTAAACCGCGTCGCTGAGGAATTCGTTTTCCTAGGAGATTAGCCTAAAATGGAAATTGGGGATTTGCGATTGGGATATTAGGGTTTCATCCTCAATGACTTGCCAGTTCCGAGTCTCCTTGAAAGTCGGCGGGTGTTAGGAAGTTGCCGCCGTAAAACTGAACCGTCGGCTGGTTTGTGGAAATGATTGAAACGAAAGTCACCGAAAGGCTGGCAAGTCTAATGACGGAATACATCCCGGATATCTATTGATTTCTCCCAGCGGATGGAAAGGTGGTTTCCCGTGGAGGGGCGCCACGTTCGCCTCATCGCTGCGGGGGGAGCTCTGCAGTTAGGCGTCCAAGTGTTTCAGACATGCCAATCTCCTCCCCATCTGCCAGGATCCGAAGGCCTTTTCCCTTGCCGTATTTCGTGCCTGATTTGTCGTAAAAGATCGTTAACAGGCGACCGTGGTAGGGCACTGCATCGAGACAGAACCAATCCCACTTTCCGGCAGGAATCAGCGGCTGAACCTCGACAATATTGTCGGCACGTGGCTGCAAGCCGATCAGGCCGGAAATGATGAGATCGCAGTAGCTGGAATGATTGTAATCCTTGCCGCGTTCCACACCGCCCTTGTCCGCATCCCAGGTGCCCTCCTTCCAACTCTTTAGCCGCGTGCGTGCGATCCAATCACCCGTGAAAGGGTTCAGATTTTCATCAATCCATGGGACAACCGTGCCGTCGTCAAGTTTCAGCCGGTGGGATTTCGTGTAGGTTTTCAGGGTATCGTAATAGTCCGCAACCGTGATCGACTGCTGCGGGTAGTCGTGCAGAACATTCGCAAGGGCAGTGAGCGTGACCGATGTCGCGAAGGGCCAGCTCGGCCCGTTCCACTGGCATTCGTGCCCGCTGTAGGAGACGACGAAGTCCGGGTGACGCTGCTCGGCAGAGGTTGGGCCAAATGGGGCTTGGAAGCCCGCCGGATCCGTCAGTTGCTTCCAGGCGACCTCGTAGCCCTCGCCCTTTTCAGGGAGATTGAAATACCATGGCGTGAACCCGTGAAGCTCGCGGACATCCACCAATCCGGCCGCATCACCAAGCGGAAGGACTTTGAAAAACTTTGCAGTATCATCCCAGAGTTTTTCCTGCACGAGCCGCCGCAAGCTCCCGGCTTTCTCCGCGTATGCTGCGGCGATCTCGGGCTTCCCCGCGCGCCTGGCTATTTCGGAAATCGCGAGCGAGTCACCATACATATAGGAATTGATCGTCGCCCGCTTGCCTTTGCCCCCGGAGCTGGCACCACCGATGGAGACCTCCATGCCATCGCGATCGTCGATTTGCCAGAACAGGCCGTCTGGTTCGATCCGCGATTTTTCCCATTCCTCATAATTCGCGACGAGCTCTGGCAGGAGGTCGATGGCCTTGGTAAAATCGCCATTGACCAATGCGCGCTGAATGATTGAGTCCGCCGCCCAGAAGCTATATCTGCGAGGCTCGCCGCCCTTGCGGAACCAGAACTCGGAGTATTCGTCCAGGACCTTCCCATCACGCATCCAGCGACCTTCGCGGAAATGGTGGCCCGCTGGACAGCTGATCGTATTGTGTATCCCGCTCCAGCTCACCCTAGGCAGGAATTCGGTGATCACCAGACCGTCCGGAGTTTCCTTGATGTGCTTGCGAAATGTCCACCAGCGGAAGTAGTAGATCTCCTCGATCTCCTCGTCCGGGCAATCCAAAAGGGGCACATTCGCAACCATCCAATCCGCGGCAGCCTCGTTGGAAATATGCTGACCGAAGTGAGTATGATCCGTCCGGTTAAAATCTTCCACATAAGCTCGAAGCGCATCGGTCGTCAGGATCGCAGGACCCTCCGCAGATGCCATGGGGACTGCTCCGAGAAACAGCGCTATTCCGAGCCTGCGCCCGATGCATTTCATAGGTTCTATCATGGGCTAAAACACTAGCGAATTCCGCTTCCTACAAGTTTTTCCATGTGACCGCATCAAAGCGCCAGCCGTCGCCACCCTTCGCCCAGTGGATCCTCACATCGAAGGACCCATCCACAACCCGCCTGCCACCTTGCTCCATGAAACCCTCGACGGCGAAGTGAACCTTCGCCTTTTCCCCAGAGATCACGATCTCCCGGAAATCCGTCACCTGGAACGCCGACTCTTTCGCATTCTGGCAGATCCATGAAAATGCCGATTCCATCTCCTGTTTGTCAAAAGTTCCGTTCGCATCGGCGATATCCGGGATGGTCAGTGACACTTCCGGCGCGAGCATGGCGTTCATTGAAAACACTTTGGCCTGCCGCATTGCCCTGCCCGTTCCATCGCTGATTGTCATCACATCCATCAGATGTTTCGTCCGCCGCATGACGACCTGCTCCGCAGAAAACCACCACATTCCCAAAGGAATTAGGACCAGGAGAACGGCTGCTATGATCCAGAGTTTCTTCATTTTTCTTTACCAGCATCGTAGAAGATACGCACATCCGCCTCTTTTGTCCCGAGAAGTTGCTGGGCACGCCGCAGCGCGTCGCGGGTCGAGATATTGGGATTGGAGGGCATCGTCAGGAAGATATTGCTCTCGCCTTGGGAGCGGTCCGCCCCTTCCTGCAGCATTTCGAGAATCCCAGAACGTTTAAGCACCTTGTAAACATCCTTCGTCGCCCCGGAGATTAGCAGGAAACGCCCCTGCCGACGCATAAAACGCACCAAGTCCTCAAGTGCCATCACGCTGGTCGCATCCAAATGGCGCGCGTTCTTCAAGCGCAGGATGATTAGCTTGATCGCCGGGTCCACCACGGTTCGCTGAATCTGCGTGCGGAACAGTTCGGCTGCTCCGAAAAATAAATCACCCTCCACGTGTACGATGGAAATCGCCGGAATGTCCCGCGCGTCGGAGCCTTCCTTTTCACGTAACTCGCCGACCTCGTTGAACTCGTATTCAGCAAGGGAGGGTTTACTCGCTTTCCTCAAAAACAAAGTGATCGAAATCGCTACGCCGATAAAGATCGCGACATGCAGCGGGGCGAGAAGAGTCGCAAGGAAAGTCAGAGCGATCACAACCGCGTCGTCACTCGTCGAGCGCAGGCAAATACGGATCTGGTGGAGATTGAATAGCGAGAATGAGATTGCGATAACCAACACCGCCAATGCGGCTTTAGGGATGTAATCGATGATATTGATCCCGACCTCCCTTGACCAAGCGATGAGGATGACCAGCACCAGCGTGAACAACCCAGTGTAGAAGGGTGCCGCTTTGGTCGCCGCGCCGGAACGGAAATTCAGCATCGAGCGGGTCAGCGAACCGGAGGCGGGCATCCCCCCGGCGAGGGCCGATCCAAAGTTCGAGAACCCCACGGAAAGCATGTCCTGGTTCACATCCGTTTTATCACCCGTCTGCGAGGAAATGGATTTCGCCATCAGGGTATTTTCCAAAGACGCAAGGAAAGCAATCGCCAGCGCCAGACCGATCAGCGAGGAGATATCATTGAAAATACCAGGGCGAAATAGAGGCGGGAGAGCCGGCACAAGTTCCTTGAACCCGAAGGTGCTGAAGGTTGCCTGCCCTGCGAACGGCCCAACACCTAAATGGATCAGCGGCCCGAAAATCGCGGAGCCCAGCACCAGCGCGATCGAAAATGCCGGCCAGTTTTTAGTCCACCGCCTGAAGGCCAGATAAATCAATAGGGTCACCGCACCAATCAACATCGGCACCCATTTGGTATGCCCAAGAGACTTCAGCAACTCCCACACCAGCCCAAAGAAAGTCGCCGTTTTTTCTGAGTTTATAAAATCACTGAGTCCCAGCAACGGCTTGAGCTGATTACCGATAATCAGCACCGCCGCTCCCGCCATGTAGCCGACCAGCACGCTGCGCGAAACGTATTGCAACAAGTCGGCGACTTTAAGCACCGCCCCGGCCATCGAGCAGAGCGCAACGAGCAACACCAACAACGGCAGCAACTCCGGAATGCGCGCCTGCAACACGGGGTTGACCGAAAAAAAACTGAACAGCATGAAGGCAGTTGCATTGGTCGGCCCGAGCACGTTGAACCGTGAACTCGCGAAAAAAGGCGCCACCATCGCCGCAATCGCCGCGCTCACCACGCCGTAGATCACATCCAGCCCCGCGATCGCCGCGTAAGCGATCGCTTGTGGCAAAGCCAGTAAAGTCACGTTCGTCGCCGCCCGCAGATCGCAGCCAAATTTGAGCTTCGAGTATCCGCGCAGCGGCCCGATGTGAGGAGCGAAGCTGATCTTCTCCGTGACGAAATACTCCCGCGTTTGACGACTGGCTTTTCTGATGAAATTTCCCAAGCTCATACGCGTCCAAGGGGTTTAGCGGAAGCGCGCCCGCCTGAACAGGAACAAGCCTAACAGGACGCAAAAAACATTCGGTGCCCACAGCGCGAAGGTCGCACCCAGATCCGTTTTGAACTCATCCGCCAGCACAGTGAAGAGAAAATATCCGGTGCCGATCAACAAGCTGAAGATCAGCCCACCCGAGGTGTCTTTGCGCCGGCTTTTCAATCCCAATGGCACCGCCACGCAGGCAAACGACAAGCAGGCCAGCGAAAATGAATAACGCTTCGTGATCTCCGCACGGAAACTCACCTTCTTTTCCTGCTCCAAGCCGGGATTGCCACTGAGATAATCGGTGATCTCTCCGTTGGTCATGGCGCTCGAGCGGACCTTGCGGTTGCGGTCCGTCCCGAAATCAAAAAGCCATGGCTCCGCTTCCCCTGCAAAAGCCAACTCCGAAGTCCCATCCTCGTTTTTCGTTTCGATGAACGCGTCGATCAGCTTCAGCCGTAGCTGTTTCCTATCCTCATCCACAATCAGCGAAACGCTACCCGCATACACGTATGCCTCCGCCCGGATCGGCCCGCCGTCCTCACCGTTGGAGACCTGATATAGATGGAAACCTTTCAGTGCATCCCCGTCTCGCTCCTCCACAAAGACCTTCTGATTTTTAAACTTCGATTGCACGATTCCCGGATCGAGCAAGGACCGCGGATCCCGTTTCACCTGCTCATAGATCATCTCGGTGATCGATGCCTTCGCCAGTGGCACCACGTTGATATTGATCCACAAGCACAGCACCGAAAGCAGTCCTCCGATCACAAAAACCGGCAACGAAAGGCGCGCAAGACTGATCCCCGCCACCCTGAAACTGGTAATCTCGTTATCGCTCGACATCCGCCCGAACACCAAAAGCACCGCGGAAAGAAATCCCCACGGAATAGTGAACATCAGCGAAAACGGCAGCACGTTGATCACGAACCGCAGCACCAACCCCGGCGGCGCGTGTTGCTCCACAAGCAAAGGCCTCGCCTGCTTGAAAAGATTCCCCATCACCAGCACCAGGCTCAGTACAACCACCGCATACACCGTCCCAACGATGATTTGCTTGGCAATATAGCGGTCAGATAGGCGCATAACAGACAGTCACGACCCGCAGCCCTTCTGGCAAGTTACAAGATGCGTATTACCTGAAACCGCAAACCTCAAGGCGATCAAGCTAGGGAGAAAAAACCGCGAATGAACGGGCATAAACGCGAACTTTTTAGAGACATGAAGAATTCCTAACAAAATCGCATACTTGAATTCAAACACTCAAAGTTCGCGTCTATTCGCGTCTGCTATGCCCTCTGGGTGCATTCGCGGTTAAAAAATCCGGATTCCTGATACTTCTCCCCTAGCTTCATCGCCCTGCACATTCGGGTCGGTTTTACATGTCTTCATCCGTGAAAATCTGTGACATCCGCGGTTAAATCAATCTCGGGACTCCCCTAGCTCGATCGCCCTGCCGCTAACGCCTGAATTTTCAGATTTGAATCGAGAGTTTTCCGCCTAGCATGCACGCGTGCGCGCCATCCTGATCATTGAAACCTCCACTGACTCCGCTTCGATCGCGCTCGCCGTGGATGGGGAAATCAAGATCGAGAAATCCTTCACCAGCGACCGCCGCCACAACGCCCTCCTGTTCGGACCGATGACAGAGATCATCGAGGAGTATGGACAGCGCTCCTTCGACGCGATCCTCGTCGGCAGCGGCCCCGGCAGCTACAGCGGCACGCGGGTCGGGATCGCCGCAGCGCAGGGGGCTGGCTTAGTGGCCGGTTGCAAAGCAGTCTCCATCCCTTCCATCCTGGGCACGGAGGACGCGCTTTCCGGTGAAAACTGCCTCGCCGTCGGCGACGCCCGCCGCGGATCGTTCTGGCTAGCTCACATCACGGAACACCAGCTTGTCGAAGGCCCCGAACTGACCGACCGCATCGGCTTCGACTACGCGATCCGAACCGCACGTGAAAATGGCACCCGCTGCTTTTCGATGGAATCAATCAGCGGTGCAGAAATCCCGCAGGCCCGTCCGACCGCCGCCGGTCTTTGGCAGGCATGGCAGAACGCCTCACCTCAAGTCCGCACCCTGTGGGCCGGAAAAATCCCACAACCTATCTATCTCGCGCCTCCTCACATCACGCCGTCAAAAAAAGAGGTTTTCGGAAACTAGGGCGCAAGCGTTTGAAAAATCGAACCTGCCGCGCCTACTCGGATTGCCCGAAGAAATGACGGATTCTGCGGACCAGCGAGTTGACCTCGCCCGCTCCCGGCGAAGCGCTAGATCGCGATTCTGCCTCCGCACGGTTCACGCCTTCTTCCCAGTTTTTCTGCCTTTCCTCAAGCAGCTTGCCCATCCGCGCAGCAAGCTCCTCGCGCAGGACCATCACATCGCCAACTGCACGGACGGTGGCGTTGCGTGGCTCGCCGGTGACCAGTAACATTTCTCCAAACGAATTACCCGCTCCCAAGGTTGCCAGCACGACCCGTGGGCCATCCGTCGTTTTCCCGATGACTTAGACCCTGCCCTCGAGGATCAGGAACATCGAAACGCCAGCTTCTCCCCGGGTGACCAGCGCCTCTGGCGGGCCAAAGACTTGGAAACGGCCCTTCTTCACAGTGCCTTCGTTTCCTCCTCTCCGAGGCAACTGAGTATCTCACCTTCGTGCAGCATACGTGCAGCGTTTTCCCTAGCGGAAACAAAATTCGCCGGGATATTCGTCGTCCTGAAATCCAAGGTCCGGATCGGAAATGGAATCCGCATGTCCCACCGCACCAGCTCATACCAAACCTGATCGTTATCGATGAGTCGCGTTGACCGCCAGTTGATTTCCCTAACCTCCGCCCGCTTGCCTTCTTCCCCCAATAATAGCCAGTCCCCGACCTTGTAGGCGCGGGCCACGTGAATGCTGAACCCGGCGATCACATTGGCCAAAAGATCCTGCATCGCAAAACCAACGATCACCGCCGCAATCCTCGAGGTCGCGACCAATCCCGTTAGCTCCATTTGGTATCCCCATTTCAGAATCGCCGCGAGCGCGACCGTAACGACCACCACTCCACCCAGTTGCCGGAGTATGATAGGTATCTCGACTTTCCGCCGTTTTTCCAGAAACCCAACACTCACGATCTGGTCGAACAACACCCAGCCGAAAAGCACACTCGAAAAAATCAACACAGCCCCGAAGTGCCCAAGCCAAGATCGATCCGAATAAAAAAAATCGCCCCGATTCAGACTCCCAGCGAAAGCGCAAAAAGCTGTAGCGAAACGACAGGCGGTTTCTCCGATTTCCGCCAGGCAAACTTGAGACCAAGCCACAAAATCAGCCACACCCCTGCCGCCAATCCCACCGATTCCGCCGCTGTCGCATCGAATTTCATCGATCATTCTTAGCCAAAGCCCACCCCACTCGTCACGCCAAGCCTCGCCCAGAAGATCAAATCCTCAGAGCACCTTGGCGTTGCGGCCTTCGTCGATGAGTTTCCAGAAATGCTTCGAGCTGGCCAATGCCTCGTCCTCGCCCAGAGGCATTTTAGAGCGGAACAGGAAATCCGAGAACGTATTCTTATGGAGCACCCGATGCACGATTACCGAGCTATCTTTAACCTCGAAGTAAAACCGATAATCCTTCGCCCGGAAACGATGGAGCACATGCCCATCGCGATCAATATTTCCAAAGTTATCGTTACCCAGACCGTTGAGTTCCTTTTCCGTAACCCTGAATTCCTCAAGCAACTCAAGCTGCTCTAAAGTCCCCAAAGCGGATATCTCCGCAGCACTGATTTCATTGAAAACGATCTGGAACACGTCCGTATCTTAATCACCGCCCTTTACATCGGAAAAGCGGAAAGATTCATAAGCTTCAGACATCACAGGGCATTTGTTCTGCCACCCGCTGAAAACACCATCTGGCAAGGCATTTACGAGACCGATGGAGACGAGGACTACCCCGTGCTCTGCGCCGTGCTCTGCTGGTCGGGGGCGTCACTCAGGCTCAAAGACCGCGACGATTGGATATCGTGGGATCCGCTCACCAGAGGCAGCCGCCTGCCGCTAGTCGCCCAGCTCCGGAGGTTCCTCGTTCTCGAATCCCGGCGCAAACCCAACCTCGCCACCCGGTGTATGGGACTCGCCTTGCGCAGGCTTC
>Ga0209491_10000978_pt1 | contig 56964 bp, 58 predicted proteins | sample BON02_FD_187213 | JGI IMG/M metagenome (GOLD analysis project Ga0209491, IMG submission 187213) | Freshwater microbial communities from Lake Bonney liftoff mats and glacier meltwater in Antarctica - BON-02 (SPAdes) (version 2) | ecosystem: Environmental > Aquatic > Freshwater > Ice > Glacier... | reverse complement strand
GCATGGCTTTATGCTGAACATCATTGCTGGGCTTATCGCTTACTCACTTAAAGAAAATAAACCTTCGCTAAGAATGAGTAGCGAAGTATTTAGCATGATGATCGTTTCTTAACCAGATCTCAGGTTATATACTGTGGGTGTGTCACTAGATTCATAAAACTGATGTGAGTTCCAACTATTTTCAAGGCGTCTCCCCAAAAAGTTATTCGCTTCTGTGGCCTTATCGTTACTAATTTTAGGTAGCAAGTCAGCACTATTATCGCTAACGAACAATCTGACATGCTGTAAAAAAATATGAATATTCTGCAAACCTATTATAACGTCTACATGCTCACCATTATTATCTAGGCGTTCTCTAGCACGATGTTTAACAACATCTAGGTTTGCAATAAGATGTTTTAATAACGTAGTTGACATGCCATTGTTTTCGGCTGATTTTGGAGCTACATCAGACTCTAGCCATATTTTCAACTTATTTAGTAACTTGCTATTATCTATTATTAACGTTTGCTCGCTCGGCCTAATTTCATCAACATACATAGGCCCCAGATCACTCTTTATCCGAATAATATGCCCATGGCTGTGCTCTTGTATTTTCCTAGTCAACTTAATGTCATTCAAGCAAGATTCTAAACCAAAATAAACTTGATCTAATTCTGCGTGGCGTAAGCTATAGGGTGAAATCATGGCTAGCAATAAAATCCGATGATATAGATTTTCTATCGAGCCTTTATTATTCTGTGGATATGCAATTTGATCTATTATTACACCCTTATTTAGTCGAAAATGAATAATAAAAGCGTAACTTTCATTTAAGTCTTTCCATATATTTTTAGGTATTGCCATACTCAACATATAAGAAACTCGAATTTGCTCTCCTAAATAATACATTGCTCGTTCAGCTAATAAGCGATAATGGCTACGACTAAAAAAATAGGGTTTGTGTTTAGCTTTATTAAATAATAAACGCTGATAACCAATAGCCATACCCATTATCAATTCTCTCGTTAAACTTTGCAATTCACGATATTCTAAAGATAGATATAAATTTCTACCCCTAATTTGTTTTATTATTGAATCATATAAATAATCAACGGTAGGTCGCAAACGTTCCAGTATTAAAAATCGTTGGGCGTCTGATATCGGAAGTCGATTAATTTTGTGAATATATTGAGGAATCTGAGAGGACAACTGAGTTACATTTATTAACGGTAAGCCACTAAGCCAGTTATCCAGTTGTTTTAAAGTTAAAGGAATTCCTTTAACTTTATTAGTACCAAGCAACCCGGGGAGTTGATAGCTTAAAATTGATTGTCCATTAAATATCATGAAAAGTCCTTAATACAAACCTACTATTTCAAGATATCGTGCCATATATTGTTAGCCCAGGCATTTGCGTATGCACCTTCAAGTTTTGAGGGCTGCTCTGATACGCCGCCACCAGTCATCGCTATCATCGATTTTTGCTCTTTATCGTAACGATAGACTGCAGCAACATGGCCTGCTTGCTCGGCATCAATAAAGCTATAACAGGTATTACTAAACACCGGTTGTTGTTCAGGCTCTGCGTCAGCTAATAGCGATGCGATTGCGGCTGCGCACACTTTTGCTTGTGCATTTGCAACGTGTCCAGATTTCGGCAAAACAGCGTGAACCGCATCACCAATTACATGCACATTATTTTTAACTGTCGATTCGTACGTTAAAAAATTGACCTCACACCAGCGTTGATCGACATTTATAACCCCTGCTAACTCCGCTACTTTCCCGGCTCTTTGTGGTGGGATTACATTTAACACATCAGCAGAAAATTGATTAAATTCTGTATCAATCGTCAATTTAGCTACATTAACACTTTCAATGATGCTGCTGGGTACATAGTCAATCAAGCCGGCATAATATTGTTGCCATGCGCCTTTAAATAAAGCCTTTTTAGATGCTACATCTCCATTGGCATCTAAAATGATCAATTTAGCACTTGGGTTATTATTTTTTAAGTAGAGCGCAATCTGACATGCTCGTTCATAAGGTCCAGGCGGGCAACGAAAAGGGGTTGGTGGAATGGTCATAATGACAGTGCCACCTTTTTTCATACTCACTAATTGTTGTTTTAATACTTCAGTTTGCGGACCTGCTTTCCATGCATGAGGAACAATGTTCTGGGCATCATCACTTGCCAACATGGGTAAGTCGTCATAAATAAAATCTACCCCTGGCGCAATGACTAAACGAGCATAGCTCACAACAACCCCATCATGCAGTGTGACTTGTTGCTTGTCGGTGTCAATTGCCACCACTTCAGCTTGCACCGTTTTCACGTCATATTTATCGACGAGTCCATTGTAATCATAAGTAAGCTGTTGCAAAGTACGACTACCACTCAATACTAGATTACTTTGAGGACATGAGACAAACTGCGCATTTCGCTCAACCATGATTACTTCTGTTTCAGGTGACCACATCTTGAGATATTTTGCCGCCGTAGCACCTGCAAAACCACCGCCAATAACCACCACACGTTGCAATGAAGATGATTTTTTCGATGCGAATGCTATTTTAGGCAACATTGCCATGGAACTCGCAGCAATTGCTGTTTTAATAAAACTTCTACGCTTTATAGTCATGACGATAAACCTCTTAAATACCAATTCCTAAGATACGTGTTCGCCTTGCGCTTGTAAATCAGCATGATATGACGATCTCACCATTGGGCCACTAGCTACATGCTCAAAGCCCATTTGTTTAGCAACTAAGGCTAGCTGATCAAACTCAGCTGGCGTTACAAAACGTTCTACCGCCAAGTGATGCCGGCTAGGTTGTAGGTATTGACCTAAGGTTAACATCCGACAACCATGGTCACGCAAATCTTGCATCACTTCATGCACTTCTTCCAATGTTTCTCCTAAGCCCAACATCAAGCCCGATTTAGTGGGGATTTCGGGGTGTTGTTGCTGAAATTTTTTAATTAAATCTAGTGACCATTGATAATCTGAACCTGGTCTAACGGCTTTATAAAGCCGAGGAATACTTTCCAAATTATGATTAAAGATATCCGGTGGGCTTTTTGCTAATTCAACTAAAGCGACATCCATACGACCACGAAAGTCAGGAACGAGCACTTCAATACGTGTGCCTGGCGCTTGTTTACGTATTGCTGCAATACATTGGGTAAAGTGCGTTGAGCCGCCATCTCGTAAATCATCTCGATCAACAGACGTTACCACCACATGTTTAAGCTTCATTGCTGCTATAGTTTTCGCTAAGTGTTCTGGCTCATTTGCATCAAGTGGATCGGGCTTGCCATGAGCGACATCGCAAAACGGACAACGACGGGTACAAATATTGCCCATAATCAAAAAAGTGGCAGTACCATGAGTAAAGCATTCACCTAAATTTGGACATGAGGCTTCTTCACAGACGGTATGTAAATCATTCTCACGCAACAATTCTTTTAATCGCCTCACCTCTGGATGGCTAGGAGATTTCGCTCTGATCCAAGCTGGTTTACGCTTAGGATCGCTAGGCACAATTTTTATTGGGATGCGGGATACTTTAGATGCCCCTTTCAGTGCACTAACATCACGTTTTAGCTGTACTTTTTCGGTCATTTTTCCGCCTTAAACATTTGCGCGTTAAACGCTGATATAAACTGTTGTTTTGCCTGTGACATTGTCATGTCATAACCCAGACTTTTTAAATCAATTACTTCCATTCCTTTATAACCACAAGGGTTTATGAAACTGAAAGGTGCTAGATCCATTGATATGTTAATACTAAGTCCATGATAACAAGCGCCCCGTTTTACCCTTAAGCCTAATGCTGCTATCTTTCTTTCATCAACATAAACACCAGGGGCATCAGCACGTGCATTCGCTTTAATACCTATGTCATTAAGCATAGTTATAACGCTATTTTCGATGCGCGACACCATTTCACGAACACCAATATTTAGTCGCTTCAGATCAAACAATGTATAGGCAATTAATTGCCCCGGACCATGATAGGTAACCTGACCTCCACGATCAGTCCTAATGACTGGGATATCGCCACTATCGAGCACGTGCTCATCTTTGCCATTCAGACCTTGCGTAAAAACAGGAGCGTGTTCGACTAACCATAACTCATCTTGGGTAAATTGATCGCGCTGGGCAGTAAATGTACGCATAGCATCACAAGTCACCTGATAATCTACCAGTCCCAAATCTTTTAATATCATAGATTGAAAATTATAAGACGTATTTAATTGCTTCATGGCTAATCAAATCACGGTGAATAGCCTCTAACTGCGCTCGACTTGTTACGTAAAAATCAACCGTAACAGAAGTAAATTTGCCACCTGAACTTTGTTTAATTGTTACCGCGCCTTCTTTAATATCATTCACATGACGACGGACAATGCTCACCACTATTCCATCAAATTCAGGATGGGTAACCCCCATCGCTTTAATGCCATATTCACACGGAAACTCTAGTTTCGCTTCTTTTTCATCTAATGCCATGCTGCGACATCCTTTTTATAGTGCTGATAAAGCACATCTATTTGTTGCCATAGTGGGCCAGGAATGCCGCTCCCAACCAGATCACCATCTAATAGTGTAATCGGCAACACCTCTTTGGTAGAGCTGCTCATCCATACTTCATCAGCTTGTTTTAACTGGTTTAGTGTCACCGCCTGCTCCAATAGAGGTATACCAGCCTTTTCTGCCAATGCTATAACGAGCTCACGAGTAATCCCTGGTAATATTTTTTCGTCTTTTGGAGATGTATAAATAGTGCCTTTGATAACTACATATGCATTACTAGCGGCACCTTCAGTCAGATAGCCATCTCGAATTAACAATGCTTCTTGTGCGCCCGCTTCGAGTGCCTGCTGCTTCAATAAGCTATTTGGCAACAAGGTAATTGCCTTGATATTACAGTTATGCCAACGAATATCTGGCAGGGTAATAGCGGCAATACCTTGCTTTTTATACTTGTCTTCCACATAAAGCAAAGGATTACTCATTGCAAAGGCCGTAGGTATTACCCCTAGTGGAAATACATGATCACGTGGTGCCACACCTCGTGTAACTTGTAAATATATTGACTGGTTGCCCCCACCATTACGTTGAACCAATTGTTCAATTATGGCCTGCCATTCAACATTAGTCATTGGATTGTTCATCCGCACACCATTAAGGCTCGCCTGCAATCGTTCTAAATGATCCAATAAATGAAAACTACGGCCATCATAAACAGGGATTACTTCATAAACGCCATCACCCAATAAGAAGCCACGATCAAATACTGATACTTTTGCCTGATTAGCAGGCAAAAAATCACCATTCAAATAGACTTCTTTCATTGTTTAGCCCCAAATAAGCATCAATAAGGAATCCAGTAAACGACGCCACCAACCGCCTTGTTCAACGGTATTTATCGCAACCAAATTTCGCTTAGCGATTAACTCATCATCCAAACGAATTTCTACTTCACCTAATTGTGTCCCTGCAGCTATAGGTGCAATTATTGGCTGTTGTATATTAGTACTAGCAACTAATTCTTTGTAACGACCTCTAGGCACTGTCACAGAAAGAGGCTTTGCCAATCCTAACTGAACCAATTTTTCACTACCTTTCCAGACTTTGCTATCAGCAATTTGTGTCAGTGCTGGATATAATTCACTAGTTTCAAAGAAACGAAAGCCATAATTAAATAATTTTTGGATTTCCTGCGCGCGCGCATTATCACTGCGCGTACCCAACACAACAGAAATAAGCCTCATATCATCACGTGCTGCTGATGCCGCCAAACAATAACCAGCCTCTTCTGTGTGACCTGTTTTTAAACCATCAACACTGCTATCTCGCCATAGCAATTTATTGCGGTTATGTTGTGTAATACCATTATATTTATACTCTTTTTCGGCATACCATTTGTAATGGTCAGGATAGTCTCGAATAATCGCAGCTGACAAAGTCGCTATGTCTCTAGCCGTTGTGTAGTGTTCAGGATCTGGCAAGCCAGTTGAATTACGATAATTAGTATCAATCATCCCTAACTGTTGTGCATATTGATTCATCATCTGCGCGAAAGTATCTTCGCTACCCGCGATATGTTCTGCTAACGCAACAGCGGCATCATTACCTGATTGAATAATCATCCCACGTAATAATGCTTCGACCGGCACTCTGGTATTCACTTCAATAAAACTGCGTGAACCCACCATGCGCCATGCTTTTTCACTAATCAGCACTTCATCAGACAGCTTGATATTACCTGATGCCAACTCATGCGATACCACATAAGCAGTCATCAACTTGGTAATACTGGCAGGTGGTAAGCGCTCATCTGCGTTATTTTCAGCAATGACTCGGCCACTGGCAAAATCCTGCAAGATATATGATTTTGCAGCTATGCTAGGAGCTGTTGGATTAGGCGTTATAGCTGCCTGAGCATTTATGCTGCTTAACACAACACCTGCTAGCAATATCGTTTTTACTATTTTCAGCATGAATACTCTCTATTAAAATAAATTATTCGACCACTAAATGGGCATCATTGAAGCCTAAATCGAGCAAACGACTGGCTAAAGAATCACCATCTTCAACATTTTCTAATGGGCCGATACGAACGCGATATAATTTGCCATCAGAGGTGACGAAAACCTCATCGCTGATCTGTCTTTCCACCTTACTTTTGAACTGTTGAGCATTGGTCGAAGTGCTAAATGCCCCGACTTGTAAATACATGCCCACAGATTTATCTATAATTGGTTTCTGTTGTACATTACTTACAATATTCACCGGCGCCTCACCGCCGGTTATGGCACGTATCTCAACCATTCCTGTGCCGTGGCCAATAATCCCCAATTTTTCTGCCGCACTGTAAGACAAATCAATCAAGCGATTGTCGTGGAAAGGTCCTCGATCATTGACTTTTACAATCACCTTACGACCGTTGCTTAGATTAATCACCTCCACATACGAGGGCAAAGGTAATGTTTTATGCGCTGCCGTCATGGCATACATATCATACATTTCACCACTAGAAGTTCGTCGACCATGAAATTTAGAGCCATACCAAGAAGCTATACCCTTTTCTTGATAACCTTGGCTTCTGGTCAAAGTGTAATAACGCTTACCGAACACATCATAACTTGTTGGGTTACCGTATTTGCTTAGCGGCTCATCTTTAGGTATTGCATTAGGTATATTTGACACGTCTGGCGGAGAACTTGGTGCGCTATCAGCTTGTTCCGTAATATGACTACATGAGATTAAACTCAAATATACGCAAGCAATAGCGATCCATTTTAAACTTCTCAACATTAACGTTTATCCTTATAACCTAATCGTATTGCCTGCCCTAGTTGAGTGACCACCATGGCATACATCCGACTGTGATTGTAACGCGTAATCGCATAAAAATTCTGTCTAGCCAACCAATATTCTTCACCATTTTCTTGGGTTAGTGAAATTAAGGCAAGTTGGTCATCATCCTCAGGTACCCCTCTCAAACTGACACCAGCCTCAGTTAACGTTTGTCGACTGAGTGATGGTTTCATTCCTTTGTCAATCAAATCAGTAGCCACTTTGCCAGAAAAATAGGTTGGATGCGTAATACTTGCACCTGCAACCCAACCATGTCTTTTGAGATAATTAGCGATACTACCTATCGCATCAGTTGGATTTGTCCAAATATCGCGATGGCCATCACCATCAAAATCTACAGCATATTCACGAAAACTACTCGGCATAAACTGCCCTAAGCCCATGGCTCCGGCATAAGAACCTATAGGAGCAAGTACAGAGAGATTTTCTTCACGCGTTAGAATTAAGAATGATTCCAATTCTGAGCGAAAAAATGGGCTTCTTGGTGGGTATTGAAATGCCAAAGTTGATAAAGCATCAATAACTCGGTAACTACCGACATTGCCGCCATATCGTGTTTCCACACCTAAGATAGCAATAATTATTTCAGCAGGCACGCCAAATTCTTTCTCAGCGCGAGCTAAATCATTAGCATGCAGCTGCCAAAACTCAATACCACCATTAATTCGAGAGTCGGTCATAAAAATAGCTCGATACTCAAACCAAGCCTTACTCTTTTCAGCAGGACGTGAAATAGCGCTAAGAATCGAATCTTTAACTTCAACCTGTGCAAATGAAGCGGCTAACTCATCAGCATTGAACCCATGTTTTTGATGCATTTCTGCTAAAAATTCGGGCAAACCAGGTAAGTCTGGTTCAGTATCTGCCTGTGCCGTACTTACCAATAAAAAAGCAGTCAAGAGTAAAACTATTTTCATGGAGACATCATCCTTCTGTGAGTATGAATAGACATTAGAATACCGAAGCCAGCCAACAAGGTCACCATTGATGTTCCCCCATAACTGATCATCGGCAGAGGAACACCTACAACTGGCAACAATCCAGTGACCATTCCAACGTTAACGAATACATAGACCAGGAAAGTCAAAGAAATACTCCCAGCTAATAAACGCGCAAAACTGGTTTGTGCTTGACTAGCAATATAGATACCCCTGCCAGCAACCAATAAGTAAAAAACTAATAAGATCCCTACCCCAACTAAACCGAACTCTTCAGAAATAACCGCAAAAATAAAATCGGTAGTACGTTCAGGTAAAAAAGCTAAATGTGATTGTGTGCCATCTAACCAGCCACGGCCAAATAAGCCGCCCGATCCTATTGCAATTTTGGACTGAATAATATGATAACCAGAACCTAAAGGATCGCTTTCTGGGTTCAGAAGGGTTAACACGCGTTGGCGTTGATAGTCATGCATCACATACCACAATACAGGTAGCGCAGCAGTACTTAGAGCAATAAATGATAGAATGATCCGCCAGCGTATGCCAGACAAAAAAACCACAATCAAACCGGAGCTAGCAATAAGTAATGCCGTGCCCAAATCAGGCTGTTTCGCAATTAATATTGATGGCACAATAATCATTGCCAAGCTCACAAATAATCTTGCTGCAGTAGGCGGTAAAGGCCGCTCCGATAAATAGCTGGCAACTAATAATGGTACTGCCAACTTCATTAATTCTGAGGGCTGAAATCGGAAAAAACCTAAGTCTAGCCAACGCTGTGCACCCTTACCCTCATGGCCAAACATTAACACAGCTATTAACAAAATCAAACCGACCCCATATAACCAATATGCGGCATCACGCATACGATCAGGGTGAATATTAGCTAACACAAATAACACAGTAAACGCCGTGCCCATTCGAATTAATTGCCTAATAATAATCGCCGAACTCTGATCACCCGCACTGTATAAAATGACTAGACCAGCGGCCAACAAAATCAAAATGCCCAATAACAATAAAGCATCAAGATGAATAAGTCTTAAAGCTCGGGTTAAGCTCCATCGCTGAGGTTGCCGCCTATCGTACAGTGAGTTACTCATCAACAGCCGTCCCAAAATATTGATCAATCAATTTACGAGCAATAGGCGCTGCCATAGTACTACCTCCCCCGCCATTCTCAACAACTACAGCCACCACAAACTGCGGAGCCTCTGCTGGAGCAAAAGCAATAAATAAAGCATGATCGTGTAATTTTCTTTCTAAGATTTTTGCATCATATTTTTCATCTTGTTTAATGCCAAATACTTGAGCTGTACCCGTTTTACCCGCGACTTTGAATGGCAGGTCTACACCTATATGACGTGCAGATCCTCGAGCACCATGTACCACCTCAACCATCGAATCAATCACTGCTTCCCAATTCCGACTATTTTCTATGGGTAGTGACTCATAAGTCTGTGCTGGAAAAAGTTGTAATTCGCTTTGTCCTGTTGGTCTGCTTGCTCTGACCACTCTTGGGCTAATATCAATTCCACGCATTGCTAAAACAGCCGTGGAATGTGCGAGCTGAATCGGTGTCATTTGATTAAATCCCTGACCGATACCTGAGATTAAGGTCTCGCCCGGATACCATACTTTATTACGGCTGGCTCGTTTCCATTCTTTTGAGGGTGACAAGCCCTTACTTTCACCGGGAAGATCAATCTCCGTCCGCCGACCAAATCTAAATAAATCTAAAAAACTATGAATACGATCTATTCCCAAGGTATTAGCAAGGTCATAAAAATAGACATCGCATGACTGAGAAATGCCCGCTTTCAAGTCCATATGACCATGACCATGAGCTTTCCAGCACCGATAGCGATGATCCTGACCAGGTAAGGTGTACCAGCCGGGGCAAAATGTTTTTGATTGCTCGCTAATGACACCATACTCTAAACCCGCTAGAGCAATGAAGGGTTTCAAGGTAGAACCGGGTGGATAACGCCCGCGCAAACTACGATTAAACAGGGGCATATCAGGTGAATCTCTTAAAGCCGCATAATTTTTACTGCTAATGCCCAAAACAAATTCATTTGGATCAAAATCAGGTTTACTAACCATAGCCAGTATGCCACCAGTTTTTGGATCCAACGCAACGACGGCGCCATTAAAATCACCCATTTCTTCAGAGGCAACCCGTTGCAAATTGATATCTAAGTGCAAAAATAAATCTTGTCCTGACACCGATGGCATACTGTTTAACTCACGAACAATGCGCCCCTGAACATTAGTTTCCACCTGCTGATAACCTACCTGACCATGTAACAATTCTTCGTATTGTTTTTCTATGCCTGTTTTGCCTATCTGCATAGATCCTTTGTAATTTTGTTGATTAATCTCTTGTAAGTCTTGTTCGTTAATCCGCCCGACATAACCAACCGTATGTGCAAATAGTGCACCTTGTGGATAGTGACGAATTAATCGTCCAACAACATCTACCCCTGAAAAGCGATGGCGATTTACGGAAAAAATGGCGACCTCTTGTTCGGTCAATCGTTCTTTAATGATGACTTGTCGAAAACGGCGTTGCTGAGTGATCCGCTCTTTAATATCAAGCATATCCTCCTCAGTCATGGCAAATAGAGCTGCCAACTGTTGCAAGGTATCATCGATATCAGGCACATTCTCAGGTGTCAATTCTAAGCTGAACGTAGGAATATTCTCGGCCAGTATCACGCCATTACGGTCGTAAATCAAACCGCGTTGTGGTGAAATGGAACTAATATCTATCCTGTTTTTTTCAGATAAAGAGTCAAAGTGTTCAAACTCTACTACCTGTAAAACGATCAATCGGGCGATCAATGCTATAAATAGCAAACCAGCAAGAACAGCGGATAAAAAAAGGCGATCATTGATGATTCGACCTTCATGAAAATGATTCTTTAATGCGAAATGTGAAGACATTTAAGCGTTAACTGACATTAAATGTGCGTCGAACTGCCCGTAAAAACGCGTAAACAATCGGCCACAGCACGGTTGTTGTGACCGCAGGTAACCACACGTTCCAACTGGCGAAGTTTGAAGTCATTACTACAGCTGGAATATTGACCACCATGACCAAGGTCATAATGCTCAACGCCTGCTGCCACAATGGATATTGGCGTAACTGTAGATGAAAACGTAATATCAAATAAATGACAAACGCATACGAAAATGCCTCAACACCTAAGGCGCCGCCCATTAGCACATCCATCATCAGACCCACCGTCCAAGCATAACCGACACCAACACGTTGAGGTAACGCCATCGCCCAATATATGAGTGTCATCAACACCCACTCTGGTCTTGCAAATCGTAGATTATCAGGAATGGGTACAAGCATTAACAGCATAGCAATGATGACTGTAATAACGATAAGACTACCGCCCTGTGACGCTCTAATGGTGGCCATTAATGCACATCCTCAGTCGATATTAATTCATTGTTTATTTTTTTGTTTTCTATTGGCAGCACCAATAACACTTCACGACTAGTATCTAATTCGGCTGCTGGTTTAACGGCAATATCGGCAAATGCCTTTCCTTGAGGAAAATGAATAGCGATTACCGTACCGACAGGATAGCCGACCGGAAAACGCCCTCCGAGTCCCGAAGTCACCAGTACGTCGCCTACACGCACGTCAGCATTATGCGCTAGATGTTCTAATTGCAAAGGTAAGCCTAAACCTCGCCCGATGGCAACGGCTCGCAATCCATTACGATTTATCTGAACAGGCAAACCATGGCTAGGATCTGTTAACAACATTGCACGACTAGAAAAATTCGTAACTTCAGTGATTTGCCCCATAACACCGTGAGCATCTAATACCGGTTGACCATTAAAGACTCCATCATTAAGTCCTTTATTCAGAACCACTTGTTGAGAAAAAGGGTCGGAGTCTATCGACAATAATTCAGCAACTAAAACTCGTTCAGTCAGACGAAATGAAGAACCTAATAATTCTCGCAATCGCGTATTTTCTCGTTCCAAGTTCTGTAACTTTTGCAAACGAACATTATTTAATAAATTTGTAGCTTCTAAAGCCGTGTTTTTTTCTTTTAATTCATCACGATTTTGAAAAACCTCACTCATCCATTTGCTAGCATCACTAGGAAAAGAAGCAATAACTTGAATAGGATAAACAATGGTCGATAATGCACTTCGAGTAGGTGCAAAATAATTCAACCGCGCATCTAAAAAAAACAATACTAAAGATGCTACTAACGCCATTAGTAATCGGGTATTTAGAGAAGGGAGGTGGGCAAATAAAGGTTTGATAGTCTATGTTCCAGAAACTAAAAAACCTTTGCGGCAGATTTAGTGTCGCAAAGGCCTAAATTATAGCGATATGTAACTTATTCAAAGGTAAAAACGTCAGTGCCTCGTTCATCAATCATCTCTAGTGCACGACCACCGCCTCGGGCAACACAGGTCAATGGATCTTCGGCTACGATGGCCGGCAAGCCTGTTTCTTCAATTAATAATCGGTCTATATCGCGTAATAAAGCGCCGCCGCCCGTTAACACAATGCCACGTTCAGCAACATCGGCGCCTAGTTCTGGTGGCGTCTGTTCTAAGGCGGTTTTCACTGCAGCGACAATACCTGCCAGTGGGTCTTGCAGTGCTTCAAGGATCTCATTGCTATTAAGTGTAAAACTACGTGGAATACCTTCTGCTAAGTTACGTCCACGCACTTCCATTTCTCGCACTTCATTGCCGGGATAAGCAGATCCAATTTCTTTTTTAATTTTTTCAGCGGTTGCTTCACCAATCAATGTTCCGTAGTTACGACGCACATAGTTGATTATCGCCTCATCGAATAAGTCACCACCGATACGAACGGATGCTGAATAAACAATACCATTCAAAGAAATAATCGCGACTTCCGTTGTACCACCACCTATATCCAACACCATTGAGCCGCTAGCTTCATCAACGGGCATTCCTGCACCAATCGCCGCCGCCATAGGTTCTTCAATCAGATAGACTTCACGTGCACCAGCACCTGCGGCTGATTCTCGAATCGCTCGACGTTCTACTTGAGTTGAACCACAGGGTACACAGACTAAAACGCGCGGACTTGGTTTAAAAAACCGACCTTCATGTACTTTACGAATAAAATGTTGCAACATTTTTTCAGTCACTGTGTAATCTGCAATTACACCATCTTTTAGTGGTCGAATTGCGGTGATATTACCTGGCGTTCGACCCAACATTCTTTTTGCTTCAGTACCCACTGCGGCGATCGTTCTGCGACCGCCAGGCCCATGTTCTTGACGTATCGCCACCACTGAAGGTTCATTAAGAACGATGCCTTTACCACGCACATAAATGAGCGTATTCGCCGTTCCTAGGTCAATAGAAAGGTCATTTGAAAACATTCCGCGTAAACGTTTAAACATTAAAGAAACCACAGCTGAAGAGGTAAAAGCGATACTTTATCAATGCAGTGGGCTGTTGAGCAAGCTGCGAATGATTTAAACTGCATACTTTGTGATTAATAATAACCTCTGGAAGCGTCAATGAGTTTAGATAAAACAGATGTAAAAAAAATTGCGCATTTAGCGCGTTTAGCGATTGATGAGAATGACATCCCTGGCTATGTGCGGGATTTAAGCAACATATTTAATCTTGTAGAGCAACTTAGTGATGCCGATACCGGCAATATATTGCCTATGGCTCACCCCCTTGATGCACACCAGCGATTACGCGCCGATGTTGTCACTGAAACAAATCAACGTGAATTATTTCAGTCGATTGCACCAGAAACAGCGGACGGCCTTTATCTCGTTCCACAAGTTATTGAATAAAAAAACCAGCATTATTTATAAAAAAGTTTTCAATAAATACTCACCAGTATTTCCATGCTGTATCGCAACTAAACAACACATCGAATGACAGGCACACACATGCATAATAAATCTCTTTCTGAACTTTCGGCATCATTACACAACGGCGAATTCAGCAGTGTTGAGTTAACTCAACACTATCTTGACCGTATTAATGCGCACAATAAAAATCTAAATGCATTTATTACCGTATGCGGCGATCGCGCCTTAGAACAAGCAAAAGTCGCCGATCAAAAATTACAACAAAAAAATGCAGGCATCTTGACGGGTATTCCCTTAGCGCATAAAGATATTTTCTGTACGCAAGGCGTATTAACCAGTTGCGCCTCGAAAATGTTATCCAACTTCATCTCACCGTACAATGCGACCGTCGTAGAAAAAATTAATGCGGCGGGCATGGTGACCTTGGGTAAAACCAATATGGATGAATTTGCCATGGGCTCTTCTAATGAAACGAGCTTTTTTGGTGCCGTAAAAAATCCTTGGGATACTAATCGTGTACCAGGTGGTTCATCAGGTGGTTCAGCTGCTGCGATGGCAGCCAGATTAGCACCCATTGCAACGGGTACCGATACCGGTGGTTCAATTCGTCAACCCGCATCATTGTGTAACTTAACAGGTTTAAAACCTACTTATGGCCGTGTTTCACGTTACGGCATGATTGCCTTTGCATCTAGCCTCGATCAAGCAGGTCCAATGGCCAATAGCGCAGAAGATGTAGCCATATTATTGAATGTCATGTCAGGGTTTGATGAGCGCGACTCAACCAGCGTGGAACGTGATGTACCTGATTACACTGCTGATTTAAACAACTCTTTGGCTGGCCTTCGCATTGGTTTACCAAAAGAATATTTCGATGAAGGATTAGATCCAGACGTTGCCGTAACGATTGAAGCTGCCATTAAAGTGTACGAATCTTTAGGTGCAACAATCAAACAAATCACGCTGCCGAATACGCACCTCGCAATACCTACTTACTATGTCATTGCACCCGCTGAATGTTCATCTAATCTATCGCGGATGGATGGTGTGCGCTTTGGTCATCGCTGTGAAAATCCTAAAGATTTACAAGATTTGTATCAGCGTTCGCGAGGCGAAGGCTTTGGCGATGAAGTTAAACGCCGTATTTTGATTGGCGCTTACGCCTTATCTGCCGGTTACTACGATGCCTATTATTTAAAAGCACAACAATGTCGTCGATTAGTCAGTGATGATTTCAAACAAGCATTTGCCGATGTTGATGTCATTATGGGACCCACTGCACCTACTACTGCTTTCAACTTAGGTGATAAAACTGATGATCCAGTGGCCATGTATCTTGCTGATATTTATACCATCAGCACTAACCTTGCTGGTTTACCAGCTATCTCGATTCCAGCGGGTTTTGTTAATGGATTACCTGTAGGTTTGCAAATTATCGGTAACTACTTTGATGAAGCTCGGTTATTAAATGTTTCTCATCGCTATCAACAAGAAACTGATTGGCACACTCAAATACCCGTCGCATTCAAATAGGCTCAATGTGACATTTGGAATTATCGACATTAGAAAAATGTCACATTCTTTACTTTTTGTATAGCAAAGGATCTTGAAAATGAAGGCAGCTGAACTTTTTGTCCGTAGTCTTGAAAATGAAGGCGTAGAATTTATTTTTGGCATTCCAGGTGAAGAAAACCTAGATGTTATGGATGCACTACTTGATTCTAAAATTAAATTCATCACTACTCGCCACGAACAAGGCGCTGCCTTTATGGCTGATGTTTATGGCAGACTGACAGGCCGTGCTGGGGTTTGCCTTGCGACATTGGGTCCAGGGGCTACCAACCTAATCACTGGCGTTGCCGATGCCAATATGGATCATGCACCACTGGTTGCCATTGCAGGACAGGCCTCTACAAGTCGACTTCATAAAGAATCACATCAAGTATTGGATCTAGAAGCGATGTTTCTTCCCATTACTAAATATTCCACGCGAATTCTTAGCCCAGATGTTATTACAGAAATTGTCCGTAAAGCGTTTAAAGTAGCTCAAACCGAGAAAACCGGAGCCTGCTTTATCGAATTTCCTGAAAATATTGCTGAAATGGATGTTGATGATGTACCACTAAGGGTCAAACATGCCTCGCCTCCTGAACCTGCTATAGAGCAAGTTCAACGCGCGGCAGAACTTATCTCGAATGCTAAAAGCCCGATTATTTTGGCGGGTAATGGCGTTGTTCGTGCTAATGCCTCTCAGGCACTGGCAGACTTTGCTTTAAATTTAGGCATTCCCGTTGCCAATACCTTTATGGCAAAAGGTGTTATTCCGTTCCATCATCCAAGTGCACTCGGTAGTGTTGGTCTACAATCTGGTGATTATGCCAACTGTGGTTTTGCCAATGCAGATGTCATTATCTGTATCGGCTATGACATGGTTGAATATCACCCTTATTTATGGCACCCATCACGCGACCGCACTATCATTCACATTGATACCACTCATGCCGAAGTAGATGCTTATTACAGTGTTGTGTTGGGCGTAATAGGTAATATCAATCACAGCTTAAATCGCATTGCAGCAATGAGCACTCCCCATAAAGACAAAACAATGCGCACGTTGCGTGACAGTTTAACTACCGAAATGAATCAGCATCGTGACGATCAAGAATTTCCGGTTAAGCCACAGAAAATAATTTGGGATCTGCGTACGGCGATGAACTTAAAAGACATCGTGATCTGTGATGTTGGCGCCCATAAAATGTGGATGTCACGTATGTTCCGTTGTGAACACCCTAACACCTGCATCATCTCCAATGGCTTTGCTAGTATGGGTATTGCCTTACCGGGAGCCATTGCTGCCAAGTTAGCATTCCCTGAACGCAAAATTGTCGCCGTTACAGGCGATGCTGGTTTCTTAATGAATTCACAAGAAATTGAGACAGCTATGCGACTCAACATAGCCATCGTCATCTTGATTTGGAATGACGCCAGTTATGGCCTTATTGAGTGGAAACAACAGAATCAATTTGGGCGCACTAGTAACGTTAAGTTTACTAACCCTGACTTTGTGCAATACGCACAATCTTTTGGTGCTACAGGTATTAAAATTGAGACTACAGAACAATTAATGCCCGAATTAAAAGCAGCCTTAGCACGAGATACTGTCACGATTATTGATTGTCCGGTTGATTATCGTGAGAATCTTAAACTGACAGAAACCTTAGGCCAACTCACCTCAGCTAATTAAAAGACGGTAAGATAACCATTATGAAAGCACAACACCGCAACATCCTGTTAGCACTTATTTTAATAGTTGGTCTATTTGCAATGAACTGGCTAAATACGAGTTCAAGTATGCGACCTGATCTTTCCTTCACCGACATTGATGGCCAACAACATTCATTGAGTCAATATACAGGCAAACCGATCCTACTGACTTTTTGGGCAACAGATTGCCCAGGATGTATTCAAGAAATGCCAGATCTGATCGCCCTATATGATCAATACACGGATCAAGGCCTCATTATGATTGATGTAGCGATGGCTCACGATTCATTACAACATATAAGAGCTATGCGTGATGACCGAAAGCTGCCATTTATTATTACATGGGATAATAATGCTGAAATTGCCATGGCTTTTGACAATGTCAGGGTGACACCTACCCATTTTTTGATTACAGCCGAAGGTGAAATCACTATGCGCAAAATTGGTAATATTAATCTTGACGTTATGCACGAAAAACTACAGAAAATGGGGCTTACCAAAAGTTAATGTGTATCAAGTTTCACATTAACTAGGCCTTATGGTATAAAGTTCGGCTTTGTAGTTTTAGTTGGGTACCTTTGGGGCCCATTATATAGTATGTCCACCAGGAGCGATTTAATATGGCACGAGTATGTCAGGTAACGGGTAAACGCCCAATGGCTGGGAACAATGTTTCTCACGCCCACAACACAACAAGACGTCGGTTTCTTCCTAACCTTCACCCTCACCGTATCTGGGTCGAATCAGAAAACCGTTGGGTTAAATTACAACGTGTGAGTAATCATGGTTTACGCATTATCGACAAACGTGGCATTGATGCTGTATTAGTTGAAATCCGTGCCCGCGGCGAAAAAGTTTAGGAGATAAATCATGCGCGATAAAATTAAATTAGTTTCATCTGCTGGTACTGGTCATTTTTATACTACTGACAAAAACAAACGTACTATGCCTGAAAAATTGGAAATGAAAAAATTCGATCCAGTTATTCGTAAACACGTAATGTATAAAGAAGCTAAAATCAAATAACCTTAGCTTTAAATACACATAATATTAAAACCTGCATTTGCAGGTTTTTTTATGCCTGCCAATCAGCTATCATCGTGTAATATAGTTCGCAGTACACTTCGAATAAGGGACATAATGTCTGAATCATTTCTCAATAATGCTCCAATCGTTGCTAGACAAGCGATCTTCGATACCGATTTGAATGTGTATGCCTATGAGTTACTGTTTCGTAGCAACAACAAACAAATAGACTCCGGCGTCATTGATTCTTTTGGTGATGAAGCTACCAGCCGTGTAATCAATCATACTTTCATGGAATTGGGGATTGAACGAGTTATTGGTAACCATCTCGCTTTTGTAAATCTAACCCGTAAATTTATCCTGACCGATGATCCTTTGCCTTTTGCTCGAGATCGCGTCGTATTAGAAATACTTGAAGATATCGTAGCGGATGATGAACTAATTGCTGCCACCCAAAAATTAGTTGATCAAGGTTACATCATTGCCTTAGATGATTTTATCTTTGATGAATCTTTACGACCCTTAGTACAATTAGCTGAGATCATCAAAATAGACCTACTCGCCCACAGTGATCAAACGCTGAAAGCACAGGTAAGATTATTAAAACAAGAAAACGTCAAGTTGCTTGCCGAAAAAGTGGAAACTCAACAGCAGTTTGAGCTATGCAAAAAATTAGGTTTTGATTATTTTCAAGGCTATTTTTTTAGTCGTCCTACTATTATCGAAGGCCGAGCAATACCAGATAGTCAACTTAACTTACTTTCTATTATTACAAAACTACAAGACTCCGATGCAGAACTTGATGATATTGAACAACTGATCAGCCAAGATATAGCGCTGACTTATAAATTGCTCAGGCTACTCAACTCTGCGTCAATGGCATTGCCTAGGCAAATAGACTCTATCAAACAAGGCCTAATTATTTTAGGTCTCAAAGCGATTAAAACATGGACCACATTAATTGCACTCAATGATATGAAAAGCATCCCATCTGAATTAATGGCTAATACGCTGATTCGAGCTAAAATGTGTGAACACTTAGCTTCACATTATAATTGCTCAGCTGAAACGGGATTTTTAGTAGGTTTATTTTCAACTATTGATGCCATGATGTCGCACCCGATGGATAAACCATTAAAATCATTACCTCTAAATAATGATATTAAAGAAGCGCTAACAGGTGGTCAGGGAAGCTTAGGCGAACTACTCAAGGTTGTCATTCAATATGAACATGGCTTATGGGATGAGGTCAGTACTGAGCAAGTCTCGCTCGAACAGCTCAGTAAATTTTACATTAATGCCACCGAGTGGACCATAGAAACTCAACCGAGTTTATAACCCCTCATGAGTTCGTCACCACTTCTTTCTGCACGATCACTTTCCCACAACTACGGCACACACCTTGCTGTAAACAATGTTAGTTTTGATATTTATAAAGGCGAGGTTTTAGGTTTTCTCGGTCCTAATGGTGCAGGTAAAAGCACAACCATGAAAATGCTCAGCGGTAATCTTGCACCCAATAACGGTCAAATAACAATTAATGGCTATGACTTATTAAGTCAGCCCAAACAAGCGAAAGCGCACATTGGTTATCTGCCGGAACAGCCCCCCCTTTACAAAGAGTTAACGGTTAAGGAATTTTTAACTTTTTGCGCCAAAATCAATCTCATTCCGTCTAAATATATTAATTCTGCGGTCAACACAGTGATTGAACGCTGTGGTTTAAGCGATATGACCAAACGCCTCATTGGTAATTTATCAAAAGGCTATCAACAGCGTGTTGGCATCGCACAAGCTATTATTCATACACCTGCCGTTGTCATTCTAGATGAACCTACATCGGGGTTGGATCCTATTCAAATCCGCGAAATTCGCCATTTAATTCGTGATATAGCCACTGAACACAGTGTGATCCTATCGACCCATATTTTGCCTGAAGTGCAGATGTTATGTGACCGAGTACAAATCATCAATGACGGTCACTTAGTTTTTAATGACACCATCACAAGTCTAAATCAACAACGCCAAGCATCTATCTTACTGTGTACATTGCTTTCGCCGCCACCATTGGCAAAATTGCAGGAAATTACAGGCGTTATCAGCGTCGAGTCAGTAAACGCTACCCAGTTCCGCTTGCACTACCAACCTGATTTAAATCCTACTGCTGAACTACTCAATCGCGCAGTAACACAGCAGTGGCAATTAACAGAATTGATGCCGGAACAACATTCATTAGAAGATGTCTTTATGAACATTATTCAACAAGAGTCAGCAACTGTGGAGCAAACAAGCTAATGTTGTCGCTTGCTCGCAATGAACTTTACCGCTTATTTTTATCCCCTCTGGCATGGGTAATTTTGGCATTGAGCCAAATTCTTATTGCCTATTTGTTTTTGACCCATATTGATTATTTCATCCAGATTCAAGGCAAAATATCCGCTATTCCTGGTGCGCCGGGCGTAACTGAAATGATTGCAATACCACTACTAAATAACGCCGCTACTATCTTATTATTAATTGCGCCACTTATCACTATGCGGCTTATTGCAGAAGAACGTCGTAATAACAGTTTGCCCTTATTACTTTCTGCCCCACTGTCCATTTTTGAAATTGTTATCGGCAAATATCTAGGCACTCTGAGCTTTTTCATTATTCTACTTATTTTAATTAGTTTAATGCCATTGTCACTTAGCTTAGGGGCTGACTTATACTATGGTGTTATTGCTACTGGTTTAGTTGGTTTAGTTTTATTAGTGGCGAGCTTTACAGCCATTGGATTATTTTTATCATCACTGACCACTCAACCGACTATTGCTGCTGTTAGCACCTTTGCTTTTTTATTTTTATTATGGATTATTGATTGGGCTGGTAATACACAAGTAACGACTGAAACGTCTAATTTGTTTAACTGGTTATCATTATTACGGCATTTCGAACCTTTATTGCAAGGTGAAGTAAATACCAGCGATTTAGCCTATTTTTTAATTATTATTGTGGCATTTTTAGCATTAACTATTCGCCGACTTGATGCGGAGCGGCTTAATTAAAATGAACATCACGCAAAAAATACAACGCCAACTTAAACTGCAAAATATCATTTTTTATGCACTGGTGACCGTTGTGGTTGTGTTATTGGCACAACTCTCACTTAAAACAAATATTCGCAGCGATTGGACGGCAAACAACCGCCATAGCCTTTCGGAGACAACCACTAATTTTCTAACTCAACTTGATCAAGCTATCACTATTGAAGCTTTCATCAGTCCGAGTAGTGAGTATCGTCCGGCATTAGAATCATTGCTTTCAAGCTATCAAAGCCATAATAAGCAACTGAATGTGCGTTACGTCAATCCTGACTTCTCGCCAGATTTAGTTCGTGATCTGAAAATTCAACAGCAAGGTGAAATGGTTGTTTCACGAGGAGAAAAACAACAACATGTATTTGATCTATCTGAACAATCGCTCACTAATGCACTGATCACCGTCTCACGACAACAAGAACAATGGCTAATCTTTATTGAGGGTCATGGAGAACGTAGTCCGCTTAATAATGCTAATTACAACCTCAGCGTTTGGGGCGATCAGCTCACACAAAAAGGCTTTAAATTTTTACCACTCAACTTAGTTGAAAATAATCAAATCCCTAAAAATACGACTGCCGTCGTGATTGCAAGCCCTGAAACGGCATGGTTAGATGGTGAAATTGATATCATAAAAAATTACATTGCTAATGGTGGAAATTTACTCTGGTTAGCCGAACCAGATAGCAATAAATTCCTAGCAAGACTAGCCGAACAACTACAACTTGAATTCATACCTAGCATTGTTATCGATCCAAATGCCCAACAATTAGGTATTAGTGATCCACAATTTGTATTGATTACAGATTATGCTAACCACCCTATCGGACAAGCAACCTCTAGCGTAACGGTCTTTCCGCAAGCGGTTGCCTTGGAACAGATCCCTAGTGACCATAATGAATGGCAATATTTACCGCTATTGACTACACCAGCTACTGTTTGGAGTGAAACAAGCCTACCTAAGAAAGAAGCCGAGCAGCCTTTTGTTTTCGATCTTGGCTATGATACAAAAGGCCCACTTAATATCGGCTATTTACTGTCACGCGCTAAGATAAATAGCGAAAACAACGCCGAACAACGTATCGTAATCATTGGTGATGGTGACTTTTTATCTAATACCTATCTAGGTAATGGTAGCAATCTTGAGCTCGGCATGGCAATAATGAATTGGTTAGCTGGCGACGATGATCTTATCAGTATTCCCGTCAAAACTACGATAGATAATCAATTAGCATTAAACCAAACACAGTCTTTAATTATAGGCCTCGGCTTCTTAATTGTTATGCCATTATTACTACTGGCTATTGGTTTATGGCTGTGGTGGTATCGACGTACACAATGAAAAAAAGTATCCTTACAAACTTAATCCTTATCGCTTTAATCGTAGGATTATACTGGATTATTACTGTCGATAATTCAGCTGTCTCTAAGATGCCACAACTGAGTACATTAACTAGCAGTAATATCCAGAACATTACTATTTCTAGACCTGATAGTACTGATATCGTACTAGAAAAATCTACCTCAGGCTGGTTAATAACTAAGCCCATTAAAGCTACCGCAAACAATATACGTGTTGAATTATTACTCAGTTTCTTAAATACCCCTAGTTATGCCCAAATAGAGGCGGGAAATGGCAATACTCTTACGAAGTTTGAGTTAAAACCTGCCAACCTTGTTTTAACGTTAGATAAGTTTAGCGTGAAGTTTGGCAGCGTAGAACCCATCAGCAAACATCGCTATGTCTTAATTGATAATGTTATTCACTTAATCACTGATCGCATCACGCCATTACTGCGTGCTAATGCAGCTAGTTTTATCGAAAACAAGCTGATTCTAAAAAGCAATATCATCACTAAGCTTATTTTACCCAAACTTAATACTGACAATAGCCTGTCAGCTGAATCAATCATCATTGAAAATAATAATGGCCACTGGCAAAGTAATTTTCAAACAATAACAACTGACCAACTTACAGCTATCGTTGAAAACTGGCAACATGCTTACGCTTTACAAGTGCTACCTCGTAAAGAAAACGAACCAGTAACTACTGATACTCATAAAGTACAAATTTGGTTTAACAATCAAACATTTCCAGCAGAGTATGACTTAAAGCTAAATGATAATGCTTTATTTATTATTGATCCTCAGCAACAACTTAATTATCAATTTACCTTGGCATCTCTCGCCCAATTGTTGCCTTCCAATCCCCTCGAACAGTAGGCTAGATCATGCCAGAATTACCAGAAGTTGAAACTACATTACGTGGAGTAGAGCCATTTCTAAAAGACAGAAAGATAAACCATGTCACTATCCGAAATTTTTCACTTCGCTGGCCAATTGATCCGCATCTTGCTGATATTCTCACAGGCCAGACAATTCTCCGGCTGTATCGTCGTGCGAAATATCTGCTACTAGAATGTGATACCGGCATATTAATTATCCATCTTGGCATGTCAGGTCGTCTTCGTATTTTAAACCTCAGTGAACATATACCCGCTGAAAAACACGACCACTTTGATATGGCTGTCGATAATGGTCACCTACTGAGATACACTGACCCTCGCCGATTTGGGGCAATTTTATGGACTGAAGACCCCATTGAACAACATCCCTTATTTGACCATCTTGGGCCGGAACCACTTACAGAGTCCTTTACTGCTGTCTATCTGTTTGATAAATCTAAAACACGTCGCTGCAGCACCAAAACATTAATCATGGATGGCAAAATAGTCGTTGGTGTTGGTAATATTTATGCAAACGAAGCGTTGTTTATGGCTGGAATTCATCCAAAAACTATGGCGAACCAACTGACATTAAAAAACTGCGAGCAATTAAAAACAGCAATTACAGCCATACTCACCAAGGCAATCAAAGCTGGCGGTACCACTTTAAGGGATTTCAGAAAAAGTGATGGTAAACCGGGTTATTTTTCTCAACAGCTTAATATATATGGCCGTCAAGGAGAAGCTTGTGTGCACTGCGGTAATGAAATTGAACATTATAAAGAAGCACAACGGGCAACCTATTATTGCCCAAAATGCCAGAGGCTTAAATAAAGTTTAGCCTAATAAATAAGCTTGTAATAACTACTGTTTTGAAAAAAAGTCTGCCATCATTTCAATTTCATCTGAACTATAACCGCTGGCATGATGCATCATAACTGTTGAAGTACGTTCACCACTGACAAATTGCTGCATTTGTTCAATAATATAAAGTCTATCAACACCTGCTAAACTCGGCAGTCCACCGACACTATGGCCATTTGTACCATGGCAAGCCGCGCAGGATGATGCGAGTAGTTCAGCATTTCTAGTTTGTTCAGCAATTACAGTTGTAGCGGTAAACCCCAACAGACATAAAACAATTAAATTACAACGCATTATCCACTCCTTAAAATCAGCCAATAGTTATCGCCTAGGCTATAATGACATCTTCATCATCATAATATAAATAACCCCCTATGTCTGAAACCCTTTTACTCGAAGACTTTATTCCTGACGAATCTGCAGGAATGAGGCTGGACCAAGCACTTGCCCAACTTTTTCCTGATTACTCCCGAGGTCAACTCACAAAATGGATTAAAGCGGGTTTTGTCACGGTAGACAAACAACAATTTCGTCCACGTGATTCCATTATGGGTGGCGAACATATTGTCATCAATGCCCAAATAGAAGCTGTCGATGATACATGGATCGCAGAAGATATTAAACTTGATATTGTTTATGAAGACGAAGATATCTTAATAATCAATAAAGAAGCGGGTATGGTGGTTCATCCTGGTGCTGGAAATCACAATGGTACCTTAGTCAATGCCTTATTAAGCCATGCCCCAGAGCTAGAAATTATTCCTCGTGCTGGTATCGTGCACCGTATAGATAAGGGCACTACAGGGTTGTTGATGATTGCAAAAACATTACAGGCGCATAACTCACTGGTGAATCAGTTACAAGAACGTACTGTAGACCGTGAATATCAAGCCATCGCGATGGGTGTCATGACTGCTGGCGGAACCATTGATCAACCGATGGGGCGTCACCCGATTGAACGCAAACGGATGGCTGTCACTTCATCGGGTAAAACAGCCATTACGCACTACCGTGTAGTCCATCGCTACCGCGCTCACACTCATATTCGATGTAAACTTGAAACGGGTCGTACTCATCAAATTCGTGTCCACATGGCACACATCCGATATCCACTATTTGGTGATCCTGTTTATGGTGGTCGTTTAAGACTCCCTAAGAACTCAACAGAAGAATTCCGTGATGCATTACAGGCTTTCCGTCGCCAAGCCCTTCATGCTGGCTCTTTAGGCTTTATTCACCCGGGCTCTGGTGAAGCAGTTTCATGGCAAGTTGAGATGCCAAATGACATGCTTAATATTTTGGCTGCACTCGCTAAAGATCAAAGATTAAATCGTGATGAAAAATAAACTACGAAAGGAATAACATTATTAAGACAGCTATGTAGTTAATTTTAAATCAAAACAGCGATAACGATAAGACGATTCAAACTAACTGCTCATGGCACAGACATAAAAAAAGGGGCTGATTATTTATCAGCCCCTTTTTTTGTTTAAACTTTACTAGTTACTTATTTCTTAGCAGCTGCTTCACGTTCTTTAGCATCTGTTATAACTTGCTCAGAAATATTTCGCGGACAAGAACTATATTGTAAGAACTCCATAGAGAACTGACCACGGCCTGAAGTCATTGTGCGAAGCGTTCCGATATAACCAAACATTTCACTTAGTGGAACATCTGCTTTAATACGTACACCTGTTACACCCGCATCTTGTGATTTAATCATGCCACGACGACGATTAAGGTCACCGATAACATCACCAACATGATCATCTGGTGTAAACACATCCACTTTCATGATAGGTTCCATGATTTGTGGGCCCGCTTTTTTCATTGTTTGGCGATAAGCACCCATTGCCGCTAATTCAAATGCCATAGCAGATGAATCGACCGCATGGAAACTACCGTCAACTAATGTCACTTTAAAGTCTAAACATGGATAACCAGCAAGTACACCGCGATCCATCATTTTCTTGAAACCAGTTTCAACAGCTGGCCAGTATTCACGAGGGACAGAGCCGCCGGTTACAGCTGATTCAAACACATAACCACTACCTGTTTCACCAGGTTCGATGATGTAGTCGATCTTACCGAATTGGCCAGAACCACCTGATTGTTTTTTGTGGGTATAGCTATCTTCAATACGTAGTGTAATCGTTTCACGATAGGCTACTTGTGGCGCACCTACCGTTACATCAACGCCATGTGTACGACGTAAGATATCAACTTTGATATCTAAATGTAATTCGCCCATGCCCTTAATGATAGTTTCGCCACTGTCTTGATCGGTTTCAACACGGAATGAAGGATCTTCTTTAATCATTTTTCCCAGTGCGATACCCATTTTTTCAGATGCCGCTTTATCTTTTGGAGAAATCGCAATTGAAATAACAGGTTCAGGGAAAACCATTGGTTCTAAAGTAGCAGGTTTCTTAGGATCACACAATGTGTGCCCTGTTTGAGTATCTTTCATGCCCACGATGGCGATGATATCACCCGCTTGAGCACTACTTATTTCGTTACGATCATCAGCATGCATTTCTACCATGCGACCCACACGCTCTGTTTTACCAGTGAACGTATTAAGTACTGTATCACCTTTATTTAAGGTACCAGAGTAGATGCGAATAAAGGTCAATGCACCAAAACGGTCATCCATAATTTTAAACGCAAGTGCACGGAATGGCATGTCAGTATCAACTATCGCATATTGACCTGTTGGTTCACCTTCTAAATCAACTTCAGGTTGTGGATCAACTTCAGTTGGATTTGGTAAGTAAGCAACAACAGCATCCAATACCATCTGAATACCTTTATCTTTAAAGGCAGAACCACAGTATGTTGGGAAGAAGTCCATTTTCAATGTACCAAGACGAATACATTTTTTGATAGCTTCGATTGAAGGCTCTTCACCATCAAGATATTTTTCCATCAAATCATCATCTTGCTCAACCGCTGTTTCAATCAACATCTCGCGGTATTCTTCGATTTGGTCAGCCATATCAGCAGGTGGCTCTTCAATCCGGAAAGAAGTTGTATCTGCTTCGTTATCCCATATCCATGCTTTACGGGTTAATAGGTCAACACAGCCTTTGAATTCTTCTTCAATACCGATTGGCAATACCATCACTAATGGATGTGCGCCTAATACATCTTTTACTTGTTTTACAACACGGAAGAAATCAGCTCCCATACGATCTAGTTTATTAACAAAGATTATACGTGAAACTTCAGAGTCATTAGCATAACGCCAGTTAGTTTCAGATTGTGGTTCTACGCCTCCTGAACCACAGAATACACCCACACCACCATCTAATACTTTTAGTGAACGATATACTTCAATCGTGAAATCAACGTGACCCGGTGTATCGATAACGTTAAGACGATGACCATCCCATTCACACGTCGTTGCAGCTGACTGAATAGTTATTCCACGCTCAGCTTCCTGATCCATGAAATCCATTGTTGATTCGCCATCATGTACTTCACCGATTTTATGAATTTTACCGGTTAGTTTCAAAATTCGCTCTGTGGTGGTGGTCTTACCCGCATCTACATGCGCGAAGATACCAATATTTCGATATTTGGTTAAATCTGCAGCCATTGTGTCCGTCTCTGAAAATAAAATGTGTTACTAAAACACGAAAATAAACCCTAGCATTTTATACTAAATCTTAAATTACCGCACCCTTAAAACCGATTAAGTCTCAATATTCAATAAATTAGGATTTTATATGATGAAATTATGTTCACCAATGTATGTTGATGAGTATTTGCATAATTAGGATAACCTAGGCAGTTTTTGTTTAGTCACGGTCTTTTAGCGCCTCTTCTTTTTGTTTCATTGCTAACCATTGATATCGATATATAACACCAGGTACAGCCAATACTAAAAAGCCAGCAAATGTCGTGACAAAAAATTCCCATTCTTGCGGAAATACTTCACCAGAAAATTGAGTTTCCGCTGCAATCGCAATCAATAAGCTTACAAAATAAAAGACGATTAATTCTAGCAATCTTAACCAAGGCGATTTGATTTTAGTCAAAGGGATGACAAGAAAAGCCCGCTCAGTAATCCAAGGTATATTAGCAATAATGAAAAATATTAAAATGAGTGTTGTTGGTGACATAGATTTATCTGTAGTTAAGAGAAAACACTCGTGCACAGTGCTAATAATGAGCCTGGAAATATACCCAGAGCAAAAACCGTTAAGGCATTTACACTAAACATAACTCGCATATCTACAGGCGCGTGAAGTTTTTCATGCTGTAGTGGTTTATCAAAATACATGACCTTGATAATACGTAAATAATAAAAGGCGCCAATTACCGACATTAATACCGCCACAACAGCTACTGAGATCATGTTGATATCGACTACTGATTTAATGACCGTTAACTTGGCATAGAAACCAACTAATGGCGGAATACCGGCCATTGAGAACATCAAAATCAACATCATCAAGGCATACCATGGATTACGACTACTCAAGCCTTTGAAATCATCAATGCTATCGGACTCAAAACCATGTCGGCTCATCAAGATGATCATGCCAAAACCACCCAAACTCATCAAAGAATAGACTAAAGCATAAAACATTGCTGCTGCGTAACCTTCTTGGCTACCAGACAGAATACCCAGCAGAATAAAACCTATGTGCGAAATAGTGGAATATGCCAACATACGTTTTAAGTTTGTTTGAGCGATGGCAACAACATTACCAATTATCATTGATAATACTGATAGCATGATGACCATGCCTTGCCAGTATTGATGGGCATCACCCAGGCCATCAACTAACAATCGCATTGCCATAGCAAAAGCGGCAATTTTGGGTGCTGTTGCAATAAACAGTGTCACAGCGGTCGGAGCACCATGATAGACATCTGGCAACCACATGTGAAATGGAACAGCGCCTAGTTTAAAACCAATGCCAATAATCAAAAAGACTAAACCAAAACTAAGCACCGTGTTATCAATTCCACCTGCCTGAATAGTATCAGCAATAGTCGTCAGCGCTAGACTGCCCGTAGCGCCATAAATAATCGACATACCATAGAGCAGCATACCTGATGCAATGGCGCCGAGAATGAAGTATTTCATTGCCGCTTCTGTCGCTACCGCTGAATCTCGGTGCATCGCCACCATGGCATAGAGGCATAACGACATCAGTTCTAAACCTAAGTACAGGGTTAAGAAATGATAGGCAGACACCATGATCATCATGCCTAAGGTCGAAAATATCGCTAGTACATAATATTCGCCTTTAAAGAGGCCGCGCTCTTTCAGATAGCTCGTAGAGTAGATTAATACAACGATATTAAGCGCACAGATAGCCAGCTTTAAAATATCACTAAAGATATCTTTTATATAAGTGCCATCAAACGTGAGTCCCCCTGCTTCGCCCATAGATTGATAAATGAGTACCATTGTTATAGCTAGGGTCAGTTGACTAAGCATATAAGCTGGACCTGCAGCAGTTTTGCCCATAAAGGCGACCACTAACAAGATCACACACGCCATTGCCAGCATAAACATTTCTGGTAGCGCAAAAGCCATATTTGTCACTTCAAACATCATGTCTGTTGCCACCTTTAGATCTTAGACTGTGAAACTTGGGTTAATAAGTGTTCGACTGATGCATGCATCACTTCAGTCAACGGTGCAGGCCACAAACCTATCGCTAAAATAATGATGGCTAATGATGCCAACATCCAAAACTCACGACGATTTATATCTTCTAATTTAGCGACATTTTCGTTAGCTACTTCACCAAATATGACTCGTTTGACCATCCACAAAGAATAAGCCGCACCTAAAATCAAGGTTGTTGCCGCCAAAAATGCAAACCAGAAGTTGGCCTGAAAAGCCGCTAAAATCACCATAAACTCACCAACAAATCCTGATGTTCCAGGCAATCCTGCATTGGCCATCGCAAAAAATACCGCAAAGCCAGCAAAGGTCGGCATCGTATTCGCAACACCGCCGTAGGCACTGATTTCACGGGTATGCATACGGTCATATAATACACCGACACATAAGAACATCGCCGCCGCAATAAAGCCATGCGAAATCATTTGTACCATCGCCCCTTCTACCGCTAATACTGCTCCACTACCAGTCGCTGAGTTGGCAAAAATTCTAAAGACAATGAATAAACCTAAGGTTACAAACCCCATGTGAGCAATACTGGAGTAGGCAATCAACTTTTTCATATCGGTTTGCACCAAGGCAACAAAACCAATGTAGACCACAGCAGTTAATGACAAACCGATCACTAACCAATCAAGTGCCAAACTAGCATCAGGTGCGATAGGTAAGGCAAAGCGTATCAAACCATAACCCCCTATTTTCAGGGTGATCGCTGCTAAGATTACCGAACCACCGGTTGGCGCTTCAACGTGTGCATCAGGTAACCAAGTATGCACCGGCCACATCGGCACTTTCACCGCGAAAGCGATTAAAAATGCTAAAAACAGCCAGAATTGCTCTTCCATTGATAAGGCTACTTGATGATAATCTAATATCGAAAAGCTACCTGCAACATGGTGTAAATACAATAATGCTAATAGTAAAAAAACAGAGCCAAATAAGGTATAAAGAAAAAACTTAATCGTGGCATAAACCCGATTAGGACCACCCCAAATGCCAATGACTAAAAAAAGTGGGATTAACATCGCCTCAAAAAACACATAAAACAAGATAGCGTCTAAAGCGGCAAACACGGCAATCATCAGTCCAGCCATAATCAAGAATGCTGCCATATATTGGCTTACACGTGTTTCAATGACTTGCCAGCCAGCGACCACAACAATCACAGTAGAGAACGCGGTCAAAATGATTAATGGCATCGAAAATCCATCAATGCCTAGATAGTAGTTGATGTTGAAGGTGGAAATCCATGAAGCGTGTTCAACAAATTGCATCTGATAGGTTGAGCTGTCAAAGCCGGTATATAAACCAATAGACAAAACTAAAGTGAGCAACGACACCAATAATGATAATGGGCGAGCCCAAGGGTTATTATCACCATTAACTAGCACTGCTACACCACCGATGATCGGTAGCCATATAATGAGACTTAATAAAGGAAAATTAGTAATCATATTCAATTTCTTAGGCCACAAAAAAGGTGAGCAATAAGTACAGACCTATAATCATTGCAAAGGCATAGTGATACAGGTAACCAGATTGAACATGGCGTACAAGCTTGGACGTAAAGCCAATGGTTTTAGCGGCACCATTTACGATTAAACCATCAATTAAAAGCCGGTCGCCTACTTGCCATAACATATTGCCCAGTGCTCTTGCACCACCAGCAAACACCGTTTGGTTAAAACTATCAAAACCGTACTTATTATCGAGTATGCGATACAACCAATTGAATCGCTGTTGTAATTTAGCAGGCAGTTCTGGTCGCATTATGTACAAAATATAAGCCGTTGCTACACCCGCCATTGCCAACCAAAAAGGTAAAGCCATCACACCATGCAACATAAAATCAAATATGCCATGAAAACTTTCGCCATGCTCAGCCAATACATCATGATTAGCATGTACCACTATTGCACTACCAAAGAAATCACCAAATACCATTGAACCTATCAAATAACCTGATATTACCGATGGAATCGCCAATAAGATCAACGGCACGGTAACCACCGCAGGTGACTCATGTGGAAGATGATGACTATCAATTTTGAAACGTTCTTTACCATGGAATACTAAGAAAAATAGTCGGAAGCTATACAGCGCAGTAACAAATACACCAACCACTACAGCAAAATAAGCAAAGCTACTGCCGGCAATTTCGGAAGCGTGGACTGCTTCAATTATCGAGTCTTTAGAAAAGAAGCCCGAAAATCCTGGAAAACCAATCAATGCCAATGAGCCGACTAAGCCGGTCCAATAGGTGATCGGCATATGTTTTTTCAATCCGCCCATTTTGCGAATATCTTGTTCGTGATGCATCGCCATAATGACCGAGCCTGCACCCAAGAATAATAAGGCTTTAAAGAAAGCATGAGTCATTAAATGAAATACGCCAGCTGAATAAGCAGATGCACCCAGTGCGACGGTCATATAGCCCAATTGAGACAAGGTGGAATAAGCAATTACTCGTTTAATATCATTTTGAATCAGCCCCAAAAAGCCCATAAACAAAGCAGTTATAGAACCGATAACTAATACAAAAGATAAAGCGGTTTCAGAAAATTCAAACAATGGCGACATGCGAGTCACCATAAAGATACCTGCTGTTACCATCGTTGCAGCATGGATCAATGCTGAAATAGGTGTTGGACCTTCCATCGAATCAGGCAACCAAACATGCAGTGGTACTTGTGCGGATTTACCCATCGCTCCGATAAATAGCAAAATACAAATAAGCGACATCACTGACCAATCATGGCCAGCAAAAATAGCAATGCTTTTCTCTGAGATCGCTGGCGCTTGAGCAAATACTTCTACATAATCTAAACTACCGGCATACATCAAGACACCGGCTATCCCTAGCAAAAACCCAAAGTCACCTACACGGTTTACTAAAAACGCTTTTAAATTGGCAAATATCGCCGTTGGTTTTTTATACCAAAAACCTATCAATAAATAGGACACCAAACCAACTGCTTCCCAACCAAAGAACAGTTGCATGAAGTTATTCGCCATAACTAGCATTAACATAGAGAAGGTAAACAAAGAAATATAACTAAAAAAACGGGCATATCCATCATCGTCATGCATATAGCCTATGGTATAGATATGCACCATCAACGATACAAAAGTCACTACGACCATCATCATCGCGGTCAGAGCATCCACCATAAAGCCCACTTCCAGACTTAAAGAGCCAGCCTGTAGCCATTGATAGACTTGCTGATTGTAAGTCTCACCATCGATGGCAACTAACTTAAGTACCCATACCGATAAGGTAAAGGCAATAGCCACGCCATAAACAGCTGCCCGATGCGCCCAGACCCTGCCTATTTGCTTGCCAAATAAACCTGCGATAATACTGCCAAATAATGGCGCAAGGACGATGCTGAGTAACAAGGTTTGATTCATTATCTATCCTTTCAGCTTATCTAAATCTGCAACATTAATTGTGTGCATATTCCGGAATAGCACCACTAATATAGCCAATCCAATCGCCGCTTCTGCAGCAGCTACCGTCAATATAAAGAATACAAATACTTGCCCTGCAATATCACCAGCAAAATGAGAAAACGCAATAAAATTAAGATTAACAGCCAATAACATCAACTCAATACACATCAATAAGATGATGATATTTTTACGGTTAATAAATATACCCGCGACCGACAAACTAAATAGCAGCGCACCCAAAATCAAGAAATCTGATAATGCAATCATGATTTGAGCTCCTGAGCCTTTTCATCTTTGAGCTTTTTCACAGCATCCATTTTAATCAATCTAACTCGGTCTTCACGGCGTACTTTGACCTGCTTTGATATGTCTTGCGATTTACTTTTCTTATCACGCAAAGTCAAAGTGATAGCCGCCACAATCGCAACCGTTAAGATCACTGAAGCAATTTCAAACGGATAGACATAGACGGTATAGAGCAATAGTCCTATTTCTTTAGTATTACTATAGCCTTCTGGATGTGGCGTCGGCGCAGGCACAATATCTAATCCAAAATGAGCAGCACCTAAAACAGCAATCATCTCGATGGTAATTAAAGCAGCGACGGCAATACCTAGTGGCAAATACTTAGTAAACCCTTCTTGTAACGGTGCTAAATCAATATCCAACATCATGACCACAAACAAAAATAACACCATAACCGCGCCGACATAAACCAGAACCAGCGTTAAAGCTAAAAACTCAGCTTCTAATAACAACCAAATACCGGCACTGGTAAAAAAAGCTAATATTAAAAATAAGGCAGCCCGTACTGGGTTTCGTACCGTGATCACCATGGTCGCGGCCACTAATAAAATTGCGGCAAAGCCATAGAATATGTATTGCTCCATTATCGATACTCCGCATCGGCAGCACGATCCGCTGCTATTTGGTCTTCGTTTTTATCACCAATAGCCAACAACATATCTTTGGTCATAATATTTTCACCACGATTTTCAAAATGATAATCAAATATGCGCGTTTCCACTATGGAATCTACAGGACAAGATTCTTCACAAAATCCGCAGTAAATACACTTAAATAAATCGATTTCATACTTTGTAGTACGACGTGTTCCATCGTCACGAGGCTCTGTTTCTATTGTAATGGCCAAGGCAGGGCACACTGCTTCACATAGTTTGCAACCAATACAGCGTTCTTCACCATTCGGATAACGACGCAAAGCGTGCAAGCCTCTAAAACGGGGGGATTGTGGTGTATTTTCTTCGGGATATTGCACCGTTATTTTTTTTGCAAACAGATACTTCCCTGTCAGCTTCAGACCCAATAACAATTCCCACAGCAAAAAACTCTTAAAGAAATGGCGAATAGAAGACATCATAAGACTGCCTCAGTAAACCAAGGTCCGATATCAAATACCTGTGCAGTAGCGACCACGATTAGCCAGACCAAGGTAACGGGGATAAAGATTTTCCATCCCAAACGCATAATTTGGTCATAACGGTAACGAGGAAATGTTGCTCTAAACCATAAATATAAAAATAAGAATATACAGGTTTTCATCAGCAACCAAACTAAACCAGGCACCCATGAAAATATGGATTCAAGACCAGGGATACCTTGAAAAGGTGATAACCAGCCGCCCATAAACAATACTGCTGCTAACATTGAAATCAAAATCATATCGGCATATTCGGCAAGAAAAAATACCGCAAATGCCATCCCCGAATACTCGACATGGAAACCCGCTACGATCTCTGACTCGCCTTCAGACACATCAAATGGCGCCCGATTCGTTTCTGCCACGCCCGAAATAAAATAGACTACAAACAGCGGAAATAATGGTAACCAGAACCAATGTAAAATTCCGCCTTGCTGTGCCAACACAATCTCCCCTAAATTCAAGCTTCCTGCCGCGACCAGCACGCCTACCAAGGCAAAACCCATAGCAATTTCGTATGAGACTACTTGTGCCGCCGAGCGTAATGCACCTAAAAAAGCGTAACGAGAATTAGAGGCCCAACCTGCAATGACGATGCCATAAACCCCCATTGATGTAATAGCTAAGATGTACAACAATCCCGCATCAATATCAGCTAAGGTCATTGTGGCATCAAAGGGCATCACTGCCCAAGCCGCTAAAGCGGGGCCTATCGCCAAAACGGGAGCAATCAAAAACAAGTACAAATTTGATTTGGCTGGAAATATTACTTCTTTTAATGCCAGTTTCAGTCCATCGGCTATGGGCTGTAATAACCCCCATGGGCCGACACGATTAGGACCAATACGCACTTGGATATAACCAATCACTTTACGCTCAGCCAAGGTTAAATAAGCCACACCCAACATCAACGGTATAATAATCGCGACAATTTTAAGCACGGTGAATAACAAGGTATTATTGACAATCCAGTCAATCATGATAGTGCTCCTTGTTCAACAAGTGTTACCTGAACATCAGCAAAGCTAGCACCAAATATCGCTGTTTGTGCAATTCCTGCGGCTATATAAATACAGCTATCAGCAATAGCATCATCAATTTCAAATACCATATTTAGATGATTATCATCCTGAGTCACCTTAATCATTTTAGCTTCGCTAAGCCCATGTTTTTTTGCTTCTTTACTATTCATTCGCGCTATTGAGGCACGTTGATTTTCTGGCGTTTGTTGCAAGGGACTACTTCTTCTAACGACAGCATCAGTCTGATACATAGGCACTTCAGAAATAGCCATTAATGTAGTTGTAACACTCAAACTATCTGGAATAAAAGATGATTTATTAGGAGGTGATTGTAAATTGAATAGATCACAAACTTCATCACGAATATCTTGCGATGAGACATAATCAAAGCCTTTAATATTAGCTAAATTACCTAATACTCGTAATATTTTCCAACCAGGTCGACTGTCAGCTCTAGCCGTTACTGCACCTGTAAAGCTCTGCCATTGGCCATCGACACCAACAAACGTGCCTGATGTTTCAGCAAAGCTAGCCATAGGTAAAATGACATCGGCGTAAGCTAATAGGCTATCAGTGACATAGTTTGTAATTGAAACAACTAGACTTGCATTTTGTAGTGCATTCAGTGCGGCGCTCGGATTAGCACAATCTAACTCGGGCTCAACGCCGAGTAGTAAATAAGCACGCAATTTTTGCTGCCAAACCTGCCGGCTATCTAGCCCTGCTGAAGCAATCTTACTTGTTTTCACTTTATCTTGTGATAAAACGCTAGCAAGAGCGATTCCAGTAGAGTTTGCAGTAGGTAAGATAATAAGCTGACTATTGGTTAAACGAGCAATTAATGCTGTTAATGCCTTTAATTTTGTAGCCTGCGGGTGATTATTCGCTAAAGCGCCTACAAATAAGGTTGCATGTCTAGCATTGGATAAACGCATGGCAATCGTTTGATCGGCGGCTTTTGGAGTCACATCGGCTAACAGTTCAACCCAACCTTTATCTTCCTTGCCCACCAATGCGAGCAGTGCTTTTGCTATACCCGACAGGCAGCTCAACATACCTTTGAGATTAACTGTGACATGGCTGATGACAGGCATTAACAGATCAGATTTAAAAAAGTTAATATCGGTGACGGTCGTTCCACCCATAGTCGCGGCTTGTCTAATTCGGTGGGCAATAATTGGTTGCTCGGCGCGGATATTACAGCCAACCAACACAATATCATCGCTCTGTTCAATATCTGCTAAAGACCAATTTTGATGATTATAATCGGCGTCATTTCCTGTGAAATCTTGTTGCCGTAACCGATGCTCAATATTATTAGAGCCTAGGCCACGTAGTAATTTCTGAAACAAATAGGCTTCTTCCAACGTTGCCATCGGCGAGATTAACCCTGCAATTTGATCGGCACCATATTTGGTTTTCAGTGCTTTCAGACTATCCGCTGCCATAGCAAGTGCAGTTTGCCAATCCGTAACGTGCCATTCACCATTTTGTTTGATCAGTGGCTCGCTGGCCCGCTGCTCATGGTTGATGCCTAAGTAACTAAAGCGGTCGCGGTCTGATAGCCACGTTTCATTAAGACTTTCACATTCTCTAGGTACCACTCGCATAACATCTTTACCACGAGTATGAAATTCAATATTAGAGCCAACGGCATCATGTGGCGCAATAGATGGATGAGCAACTAGCTCCCATGCTCTAGCACGATAACGATAGGGTTTTGAGGTCAACGCGCCTACTGGACACAGGTCAATAATATTACCTGATAATTCTGAAATGAGACTACTTTCAACATAGGTACCGATCTCCATATGTTCGCCACGACCCGTCGCTCCCAACTCTTTTATACCGGCAATCTCTTCACCAAAACGAACACAACGAGTGCAATGAATGCAACGCGTCATATCAGTGGTGATTAAGGGTCCAATATTTTTATCCTTAACAACACGCTTGCCTTCACTGAACCGACCGAGTCCTGAACCGTAACCCATCGACAAATCTTGCAGTTCACATTCACCACCCTGATCGCAAATTGGGCAATCCAGAGGGTGATTAATCAGTAAAAATTCCATCACACTACGTTGTGCGTCAAGCGCTGTTTTTGAATGAGTAAATACCTTCATACCCTCAGTCACAGGCGTTGCACAGGCAGGTAATGCTTTGCGAGATTTATCCACTTCAATCAAACACATACGGCAATTGGCCGCTATCGACAGCTTTTTATGGTAGCAAAAACGAGGAATATCGATACCTGCTTCATCTGCAGCCTGAATAATCATTTTTGTCGAATCCACTTTTAGTGGAATACCGTCGATTTCGATGTTAACCATCTATTTACTCTCTACCTGACAACATTTGTGATCAATGTGGTGTTGAAACTCGTCACGGAAATGTTTAATAAAACTAATGACGGGTGCGGCGGCGGCATCACCTAACGCACAAATCGTATTGCCATTAATATTTTTTGCCACTTCAACCAAACGGTCTAAATCTTGCTGCGTGCCTTCACCATGCTCAATACGTTTCACCACTCGATAAAGCCAGCCAGTTCCTTCACGACAAGGCGTACATTGACCACATGATTCCTCATAATAAAACTCGGCAATACGTTCTAATGCTTTCACCATGCAGGTGGTTTCATCCATTACGATGACAGAACCTGCACCTAACATCGAACCGCCACGACTAATACCATCGTAGCTCATTGCAAGCTCCATCATCGTATCACCCGGTACAACAGGAGTTGAGCTACCACCAGGAATAACGGCTTTTATTTTATTGCCGTTTCGCATACCACCTGCCAATTTTAATAACTCAGAGAACGGCGTACCCATTGGCACCTCATAATTTCCGGGTTTGTTGACATGACCAGACACGCTGAAAATCTTACTACCACCATTATTAGGCGTGCCTAACTCATGAAACCAATCGCCACCATATTGTAAGATAACAGGGACTGAGGCTAATGTTTCAGTATTATTTATAGTAGTCGGTCGACCATAGAGACCATAGCCTGCAGGGAATGGTGGCTTATAACGAGGCTGACCTTTTTTACCTTCTAGCGATTCTAATAAAGCCGTTTCTTCACCACAGATATAAGCACCAGCTCCAGGCTGAGTATAAAGCTCAAAGTTAAAACCTGAACCTAATATGTCTTTACCTAAGTAACCCGCCTCTTTTGCTTCTTGAATAGCCGCTTCGAAGCGGTCAAAGGGCTCAACAAATTCCCCTCTGATATAATTGTAACCCGCTTGAGCACCGATGGTGTAACCCGCGATAATCATGCCTTCAACCAATTGATGAGGATTAAACCGTAAAATATCACGATCTTTACACGTGCCGGGTTCACCTTCATCGGAGTTGCAAACAATATATTTCATTCCTGGCATACGGCGTGGCATAAAGCTCCATTTCAAGCCAGTTGGAAAACCTGCTCCGCCTCGACCTCGTAGCGCTGAATCTTTAAGTTGTTCAATAATATCTTCGGCACGTGTTTTTTCTTTTAGAATTTTTTCTAATTGCTCATAACCACCGACACTACGATAAGACTCCAGCGTCCATGGCTGATCAAGGTGACGAGTACGGAAACAAACCTGATCTAGCTTCAAATCATTTGTAGACGTTGATGTCATGATTTGAGCCCCGCCAAAATATGGTCGATCTTGTCATTGGTTAAATTTTCATGATAATCACGATCAAGTTGCATCATAGGGGCGCCACAACAAGCACCTAAACATTCAACCTGCCTCAAGGTGTACATACCATCTTGTGTCGTTTCGCCTAATTTAATATTCAAACGTGTTTCTAAATGGGCCACCACTTCATCTGAGCCATTAAGCAGACAAGAAATATTGGTACAGACATTAATCTTATGTTTGCCAACAGGTTTAAGGTCAAACATTGTATAAAAGGTTGCTACTTCATAAACACTAATCGCAGGAATAACTAAATAATCAGCTAAGGCATTCATTACAGACTTAGGCAACCAACCTTCGTTAGCAGCTTGCAGTATATGTAAACAGGGAATAACTGCTGACTGACTTTTACCTTTTGGATATTTGGCCACCCACGCATCCAGTTGTTGACGAAGATCGGCATTAAATAGCTGTTCTTTTGCACCAGTAAGATTCATCGATCAACCTCACCAAATACAATATCCATTGTGCCTATCACCGCCACTACATCCGCTAGCATATGGCCTTTTATCATTTCATTCATCGCGGATAAATGGGCAAAACCTGGCGCACGAATTTTGAGTCGATAGGGTTTATTAGCACCATCTGAAATCATATAAATACCAAATTCGCCCTTGGGATGCTCGACGGCAGTATATATTTCGCCTTCTGGCACACAATAGCCTTCAGTAAACAATTTAAAGTGATGAATCATTGACTCCATGTCATTCTTCATATCTGTCCGCTTTGGTGGCGCCACTTTAGTATCAGTCGTAATGACGGGACCTGGATTAGTACGTAACCAATCAACACACTGTTTAATAATACGATTTGATTGACGCATTTCTTCTACTCGCACCAAATATCGATCATAACAATCACCCTCAACGCCGATGGGAATATCAAAATTCATCCGGTCATATACTTCATAAGGTTGTTTTTTGCGTAAATCCCAAGCGATGCCTGAGCCGCGTAACATTGGGCCGGTAAAGCCAAGTTGCAGTGCTCGATCCGGTGTTACCACGCCGATCCCTACTGTACGTTGTTTCCAAATACGGTTATCGGTCAATAATGTTTCATATTCGTCGACACAGTTTGGAAAACGATCGGTAAAGTCTTCAATGAAATCGAGCAAGCTTCCTTCTCGATTAGTATTTTTTTGTTTAACTTCTTTTTCACTGTGCCATTTTGATTTTTCGTATTTAGCCATCGTATCAGGCAAATCACGGTAAACCCCGCCAGGACGGTAATACGTGGCATGTAAACGAGCACCAGAAACGGCTTCATAACAATCCATTAAATCTTCACGTTCACGGAAACAATATAAAAATACCGTCATCGCACCAATATCCAGACCATGTGCTCCTAACCACATTAAATGATTCAATATTCGCGTAATCTCATCAAACATGACTCGAATATACTGAGCGCGTTCAGGCACTTGTATACCTAACATCTTCTCAATCGCCATCACATAAGCATGTTCGTTACACATCATCGACACATAATCGAGTCGATCCATATAACCAATACTTTGATTGTAGGGCTTACTTTCAGCCAATTTTTCAGTACCGCGATGGAGCAACCCGACATGGGGATCGGCACGTTGAATAACTTCGCCATCCATTTCTAAAATCAGCCGCAACACACCATGTGCAGCAGGATGTTGTGGACCAAAATTTAAGGTGTAATTCTTAATTTCAGCCATTATTTATTCCCACTGTAGCGATTATCATCCCGGATAACGCGAGGGACTAAAATACGCTCTTCAATGCTCACTGGTTCGTAAATCACGCGTTTTTTCTCCGGGTCATAACGCATTTCCACATTACCAATCAATGGGAAATCCTTACGAAATGGATGACCAATAAAGCCATAATCAGTCAATATCCGTCGTAAATCTTTATGACCGTTAAACAAGATACCAAATAAATCAAACGCTTCTCGTTCAAACCAATCAGCGCCATTCCAGATCGATGTCACACTATCGACAATTGGATGATCAGCATCTAGTCTCACCTTAAGCCGGAGACGTTGATTGTGTCGAATAGATAACAAATGATAAACCACCGCAAAACGAAAGCCTTCTTCGACCGGTTCCGTATTGCCTGCGCCATCAACCGCGCGACTAAATCCATGCTCAGAAGCACCTTTGGTTTCCCAAGCTGTACTGCCGTATTGAGAATAATCAACGCCACAGACGTCGACTAACAACTCAAATCCAAAATGATCGCGTAATTGTTCGCATACCAGCAAAATACTTTCAGCAGCGACATGTAATGTAAGTTCATCATTCAACACCTCGCAGTCAAGTAAATCCGCTGAAAAATGTTGTTCTAAAGTAGCCTTTAACATATTAATCATAGTGCCTAACTACCTGAGTCCGTGCGATAGTATTAGTGCGGCGTATTTTATTTTGTAATTGAATAATACCGTAAAGCAATGCTTCTGCAGTCGGAGGACAACCTGGCACATAAATATCTACTGGCACGATACGATCACAACCGCGTACTACGGCATAGGAATAATGATAATAACCACCACCATTAGCACAAGAGCCCATAGAAATAACCCAACGCGGTTCTGACATTTGGTCATAAACCTTACGTAAGGCAGGTGCCATTTTATTAACTAAAGTACCCGCCACAATCATCACATCTGATTGCCGGGGGCTCGGACGAAAGACCACGCCAAAACGATCCAAATCATAACGTGAAGCACCTGCTTGCATCATTTCAACAGCGCAACAGGCCAGACCAAAGGTCATCGGCCACAATGATCCTGTCCTCGCCCAATTAATGAGTTTATCCGCAGAAGTCGTGACAACGCCTTGTTCAAGAATACCTTCTATTCCCATTCTAGCGCCCCTTTCTTCCATTCATAAATAAAGCCAACTACTAATATTCCTAAAAATAAAAACATAGCTAGCAAGCCAAAAACACCAATTTCATCGAGCACAACGGCCCATGGGAATAAAAAGGCAATTTCTAAATCAAAAATAATAAATAGAATAGCAACAAGGTAATAACGCACGTCAAATTTCATGTGTGCATCTTCAAATGGCTCGAAACCACATTCATAGGGTGAACGTTTTGCATCGTCAGGGCGGCGCGGCCCCAAAATAAAGCCAGCCAGTAATGGCAGTACACCAAAACCAGTACCTATAATCACAAATAACAAAATCGGGAGATAGTTCTCCAACATATTTTCAGTTCTTTTTCAGTCACTTATAAAAAAAATGATTGAATACCTATTCAACCATCGCCATTTTTATTACGTTTATTATCTAGTCAACGTCTCATGTCGCAATCAATTTGAATTCACTATACACCGTCTGGAGGTGAGTAGAAAACGCTGTTTTGTCTGAATAGAACCGTTTTCTTTTGACAGTGCATCTAAATACTTAACGCTTAGTCATATTCTTTCGATAACTAATATCTTAAAAATGTCTATTCTAGACACGCGTATGAAATAATACTTGAATTAGTCTACTGTATAATCTATTTTTTGATTTGCACAGCTTACTTAACAATCAATTCACATCCTAATTCAACAAGGCATTTCTTCAATGGCGCACACAACGACTAAAATTCGCAAATGTTTATTTCCTGCTGCTGGCTATGGCACCCGTTTTTTACCCGCAACAAAAGCAATGCCCAAAGAAATGTTGCCCATAGTAAGTAAACCGTTGATTCAGTATGGTGTTGAAGAAGCGCTTGAAGCAGGGATGAATCAAATCGGATTTATCGTAGGTCGAGGCAAACGCGCCATAGCCGATCATTTTGATAATAACTACGAATTAGAACATCAGATTAAAGGCACATCAAAAGAGAAATATTTGGATGATATCCGCAAAGTAATGGATAGCTGTGAATTTGTCTTTATGCGCCAACGCGAAATGTTGGGACTTGGTCATGCTATATTAACCGGCGAACCAATGATCGGTAACGAACCCTTTGCAGTGGTTCTTGCTGACGACTTATGTGCCGCACCATCAGATGGTGATCATCTTCGCGCCTTAGGTCAGTTAGCTGCACTATATAAGCGTTATCAATGCAGTATCATTGCTATTGAGGAAGTACCTGCTGAAGATACGGGTAGCTATGGCATCATTTCTGGTGAAGAAATAGCGCCCGGCATTTACCAAGTACGTGACATGGTTGAAAAGCCTAATCCTGAAGATGCGCCCAGCAATTTAGCCATCATAGGACGCTACATTCTTACTCCAGAAATATTCACTTACTTGCGCAACACCAAGCCCGGCGCTAATGGTGAAATTCAAATCACCGATGCGCTCAAAGCACTGGCACAAGATCGCCAAGTATTAGCTGTAAAATTTAAAGGCCGCCGTTTTGATTGCGGTAGTGTTGATGGATTTATTGAAGCCACTAACTATTATTATGAAAATGTCTACAAGAAAGAGACTAAGCTCTAGTTAGTCAGTTAAGACAGTTTATTTATTAGCGAGACGTATTGTTATTGTTTAACAATGCGATCTTTGCTGATAATTCAACTGAGCAGCTCCATTTATAGGCGAGATTAATCGTCTCGCCACAAGCGTAAATACCGTGACCTCGAACAATAGTAACCTTATGACCAGCCAGCTTCTCCGCGACAGATCTTGGCGATAATTCAATATAATGATCATATGCTATGGTTACGACTGGCACCGTTGGAAAGTAATACTGACCTTCGAAATCTACGGGCACAAAATCATCGCCGCTTAGAGTTAAAGCTATTGCGTGTGGGCCATGACTGTGAAATACCGCTCTCGCCTTTGTATTTTGACAATAAACCTTAATATGCAGTGGCGCATCTAATGACGCCCCTTCATCCATAGCTCCATCAATATTACATACAACTAGATCATCGGTCTGCAAGGTGTCTGCACAACAGCCGGTAGGCGTTATCCAAATATCATCATGCCAGCGAAAAGAGGCATTTCCACTATGAGAATCATTGCAGCCATATTGTCTTAACCAACGATAGTGTTGTACGAGATCACTTTTTAACTGTGCTAAGTTAGCTTGCATCAGATCCCTCTTCCTCAATTAAATTCCCTACATGACGCAACCATTGACCCGCCTGATTACGTTCATCTTCGAATTTAACGGCTTCAGTAAAAGAAGCTTTTGCTTGTGAAAACTGTTCTAAATGAAAGTGTGCCATGCCTAATAACAATAATGCCGTCCCAGTTTGCTTACCCTTCAATTTTGTCAAACTTTTAGATAAGCTTTCCGCGGCATTCTGCCATTGTTCCAAGCCAAATAAAACGCGACCAAGTTTCAGATCAGACTCACCACTTCCATCTAGCTCAGCAATTTTCTGTAAAACAGGGATAGCTTTAAGCGCTTCTTTTGCTGCTAACCAACTATCTGCTAGCCGATTTAAATTTTCTAAGTCTGATTCAATAACCCCATCATTAATTGCCTGACTTAATAGTTGAGCCGACTTATACGGAATTTGTAGATAGCGGTACATATCAGCCAAACTAATAAGTGTTTTAGCATCACCTAACTCCAATCGTTGCGCTAATATTTTAACCGCCAATGCCGTAAATTCTTTATCTTGTTGAAGGTATAACGCCGAAAGCTGTGACCAATAGCTTGTTTGATATGGATAAAGAGTCAGCAGTGTTTCTAAAACGCTAATAGCTGATTTATACTGCTTTAACTCCAAGTGAGCTGCTAGCAATACTTGATACCATGCTTCTTTTGCCGATTTGTCCTTTTTTATAGCAACACTAATATGCTCTACCGTATTCTTATAATTCTTAACTTGATAATAAGCACTCGCCAGCAAAACATGGGCGCTATTGGGTGGAGCTGCTTCAGCTTTCAACCACTTTTCTAACATCACAATGCCTTTATTGTATTGTTCATCAGCTAACAGTAACTGCCCTAAATTATAGAGTAAGTCATGACTTACTTTGTCTGGCAGTGCATTGGAATCCAGCGCTTGCTGAAATAGTGAACTTGCTTGTTTATAATCTTCTAGTGACGAATATAAGTAGCCTAAGGTTTGCTGCACTACCGCTCTTTCATAAGAGCCTGACTCCGTTTTATCTAACAAAGCTTTAAGTTGAATTTCAGCAGCAGAAGACTTATCAGCTTCCATTAACGCTTGTGCAGCACTCAAATCCTTATAGGTTTTTTCAGTCAATAAATATTGACTATCCTCTTTTGCGATCGTTGCTGACGCTATCAGTAATAATAAGATCAATAAAGGGTGTTTTAAAACTGATAGCATCATCACTTATTTCGCCAATTTAAATTCAATTTCTTGCGTGGCTTGACGCTCGACCGGCTGACCATCAACAAGCTTGGGTTTAAACTTCCATTTTAAAATCGCCTTTAAGGCCGCACTATCAAAGATATTTTCAGGTTTTGCACTGATCACAATAGGATCACTCACCTGCCCATCCTTTGTTATCGTAAAAGATACCGTCACAATACCTTCTATTCCTCGACGAGAGGCCATGCGAGGATACTGAGGTGGAATACGCACCAATGGCATTACATCATCATCCATCGCCGGCGCAGCAATTGGCGTTGGTGCAAGCGGCACTACAGGCGCATTTGAAAAATCACCCAAGTAAGGACCACCAGCAATATTTAATGGCACGTCGATACGCGGCATATCTAGTTTAGGTGTAGGTGCTTTAGGCTTGTCCACTTGTTGTTCTGGCGCTTTTGGTGGTGGTGGTGGCTTTTCGGGTGGTGGTGGCTTCTTCGGTAATTCACGCTTTTTAGTTTCTGCCTTATCCTCACGTTTAAGCCGTACAAAATCTAACAATTGAATATTTTCTGTTACTTGCCGTCCAATATTTTGTTCCGCGGTCATTTTTTGCATTAAGGTAAATAAGCCAAAATTCACCAAAATTGCAAGTAATAAGCCTACGGCTAAACGCATTAAAATAAAACCTTATTAGTCGCGCTGAGCAGCAATGGATACATTGGCAACGCCTGCCAATCGTGCCTGATCCATTACCTCAATAAGCAAGCCAGTTTTAGCCTCTTTATCTGCCAAAATAATCACTGATCCTTCTGGATTTTCAGCATGCATTCGTTCAACATTAGCGCGTACAGCACGACGATCTATTTGCCGGTTATCCATCCAAACTTCATCATTAGGCGTAATCGAAATCATAATATTTGCCAGCTCTTTTTTAACCGCCGTTTTTGCAGAAGGACGGCTCACATCAACCCCCGTTTCTTTAACAAATGAGGTGGTCACAATAAAAAAGATTAATAAGATAAATACCATATCAATCAATGGCGTCATATTAACTTCAGCTATGGCTCCACTTTGGCGACGCGAATGTCTATTTCTCATAATTAATACCTAGAGCCGCAGCTCCGTTAGTCCCTGCGTAATACATCAGCAAGCGTATCTTCCGCTCGACGCACACGCTGTTCAAGCTGTGTACTAAAATACATACCCGATAAAGCAGCTAATAATCCGCCCATGGTTGTTATCAAGGCCACTGAAATCCCACCAGCCATACCGCGTGCGTTACCCGTACCAAATACCGTCAGTACATCAAATGTTTGAATCATGCCATCCACTGTTCCTAACAAGCCCAACATTGGTAAAGCAGCGATGAGCGTACGAATAGACATTAAATATTGCTTCAATGATGCTGAACTTTCAGCAATCATCCCTTGGCGAATTTGTTGTGCATACCAGCTCTGCCGATCAGCTCTTTTTTGCCATGTAGCCAGTGATATTTTGATGTGTGTTGGATGAATAAAATACACAAAAAAATAGCGTTCAATAATCATCGTCCACATGACGACAGACGCTATCAATATCGCCCATAACACCAAACCACCACTTTCCAGCAGTAGTTGAATGTTAAACAGATTATTTGTCAGCGCTTCCATTCAACCTTTCTGCGTTACGTGCCACGATTGCCGCACTTTCTTCATCTAATATTTGCACTAAACGATTACTTTTACTTGATATCGCACTATGGATCAATAAAAGAGGGATAGCCACTGCCAAGCCTAGCTCGGTGGTTACTAAGGCCTGTGATATACCACCTGACATCAGTTTAGGATCACCTGTTCCAAACAAGGTAATGGATTGGAATGTTTCGATCATACCCGATACAGTACCCAGCAGCCCCAACATTGGCGCTATTGCAGCTAACATTGCCAAAGTAATCAAACCACGTTCAATTTTAGGAATTTCTCGCAATATGGCTTCATCAAGTTTTAATGATAAGGTTTCGACATCCTGCATGCCCTCACTGTAAACCGATAAAATTCGACCCAATGGATTTTTAAGGCTTGGGGTTGTCTGTTGTTGTTGTTGTGCTACGCCACGACCCGTTATCCCTAAATAAATAAACCGCTGAATTGCTAACAGTAAACCAATCGCACCTAAGCCCAGAATAATAAAACCTATCCAACCGCCTTGTGCAATCCGCTCCTCCAAATCAGGCGCTTGAACCAGAAGCGCCATAATAGCACCACGTGTTGGATCGACTACTACAGGCATTAACGTTCCATCAGTAGTTGATTCGAAATCCGTTATTAAACTACGCAAACGATCAACAGGTTGACGACCTAACTCGACTAGGCTGCCGGTTTCAGGTAAATAACGTAAAAACTTGCCATCACTAAAGGCGGAAAAAACCCCGATTCTAGTTACATCTCTAGCTTCCATCTTACCTTCTGCAGTAATGATTGAAGTATTGAATCGACTTACCTTTCCTGATTCTGTCATTTCTTCTTGTAGCATCAGCCACAAGGTACGTAACTCTTCAATAGTAGGTTGCTGTTTACGTTCTGCCATTGCAGTCAGAAACTCAGAACGATCAGGTTTTTGAGCCGAAATCATCGAGTTTTCTAATATACTGCGACTATCATTACTTATTTGACGTACCGTACCAAACAACTCACCTAAAGAACCTGATTTTTCTTGTAGCAAACTTTCTTTTTCCGTTAGACCTTTTTCACGATCTTGAAAGGATTGATTAAGTAATGCCGTTCTTTGTTCTTCAAAAGCCAACTGTGCTTTTGCTTCGGCTAATAATTTTGCTTGCTCATCACGTGCGGATACAAAATTTGCTTCGCGTAATTTATTTTGCTTTTGTTCTAATACACCCTCACGCTTGACCTGATCTAACAACGCATCTAAATCAGCCGGTTTATCGGCTGCTTGTAATGATGGCAATAGCAGAGTGCTTAGTAATAGTGTTGAAATAATAAACCTCATGGTGCTATCTCCGTTGTTTTGACGGGTAACACCAATAGATCTGGCGGTAACTGTTTCATGGCTACCTTCAATGCTTGGCTGATTGGTTGACGATATTCATTTGGCAGGGCTTGCCAACCATTATTCCAAATACCTGCTTCTAGGCCATCTAAGGTCAGGTAATATAGACTAACGCGACCAATACGTAGGAAATCTACGGTTCGAGTCATCTCATCAACGGTTAATTCATCACGATAAGCTTCGATCGTCCGGCCATACTCAGTTTCAACCTGATACGCTTCAAGAATACGGCGGTATTTTTCAGCGATGGTGACATCCGCTCGTTCCATCAATGTCTGCAATTGTGTAATTCGCGCTTGACGTTCTTTGGGCAAGAATGGCAGATCTAAAGCAACAAACTGCACCATAGTATCAATCATCTTTAACATCAATGGCACGATATCACGCTGGGTGGATTCAATATTTCGAAGTTGAATATTGATTGAATCTAATTCTTTTTGTTGCGACGATACTAGCTTTTCTAGTTGGTCGTTGTATGCTCGTAAACTATCGGTTTGGCGCAGTGTTTCGCGATATTCTGCCAGCAATTGGACTGTTTCATCAGCTAGGCCATCAATCTGTTGCTGTGATTTTTGGGCGGCAACATCGGTTTTAACTTGTGAATCGATGGCGTTTTCAAGACTTCCCGCCTGCGACACCAACGGTATCACGGTTAACATCATGGTTATCAACCAATGACGTCCAATCCATTTGTATTTTTGCATAAGCTATTTTTCCGTCTATATTGTAAGTCTGCATACATTAAAGCACACAACCACCAAAAATTCAGACCGTAATAATAACAAGAGTCAGCTAACAGTGAAACGACAATATAGTGAGCTCATCATGTATTTCAGGCAAAAAAAAGGCCAGACATTATAGTCTGGCCTAAACCTTCATAAGAAGGAGAGAGAAATATAAGTTGGTTAAGAAGCTAAATTCCTAAAACTTGTAGCTAATGATACGGGGAGCAACTAGTTTAAGAATGAGCGACTTATCCCAATAATTCGGGAATTTATTCCTATCTCCTGTCAGCTTTTGTATTTAATGGCTTACGATGACAATCCATGACTAATGGCAAACCGCATTAGCTCTGCTGTTTTATTAATATCAAGCTTACTTTTTATTTGAGTAAGATTATTTGCGACTGTTTTATAACTGATGCCTAATAAATTTGATATTTCGGTCATACTTTTACCTTCACCTAATAATCGTAAAATTTCTAACTCTCGGCGCGATAAATCACTCAGCGCACTGGTACCAGCACCGATATTCAACATAGCTAATTGCTGTGCAGTATCGGGGCTAAGATATGTTTTTCCCGCTAACACTTTTTCAACAGCTTCAACCAAGTAATCCGCCGCATTATTCTTAGTAATATAGCCCTTAGCACCGGCTTGCATTGCACGAGAGGCAAAGACTGGATCTTCATGCATGCTAAACATTAATACTTTGGCATTATCACGATTAGCCCGTATTTTCCGTAGCACTTCAAGACCACCGATACCTGGCAAAGTAATATCTAGTAGAACCATATCAGGGTAATTTTCTTGAAAGAGTCGATAGCCCTCTTCACCGGTTTCTGCTTCAATTACCTTGGTATTAGGGATTTGCTGAATGAGTTGGCGACAACCCGCTCGGACGATAGGGTGGTCATCAACCACTAAAATTGTGATCACATTCATGTTTTGTCATTTCCTTTTAATGGGATTAGTACCCTTACCTGTAAACCGCGGCCTTCTGCAGTATCAAATGCAATTCGCCCACCCAAAGCACTCACACGTTCACGCATACCAATTAAACCGAAGCCACGCACTAAGTCGGCATGAAAACCAACACCATCATCTGTTACCGTCACTTTAACGGATTCATTCTCACGTCGCGCTTCTACTTTTACATGGCTTGCATGGGCATGGCGTACGCTGTTGGTCGTACATTCTTGCACAATCCGATAGATGGTTACTTGCAAAGTATCAGGCAAATTTTGAAAGTCACCGACAAAGTCCCATTCCCAATCAATTTCAGGTTGTCTATCACGCCAATTATGTAACATATCACGCAGCGCATCGACTAAACCCAAATCATCTAAGGTCAAAGGCCTTAAGCGACTTAGCATCTTTCGTACTAATGATTGTATATGGCTAGTAATAAGCTTAACGGATTCTACCTTTTGTTCTATTTCAGGCAGCTTATGTTCGATGGCTACTCGTTCAATATTGCCTAAATCGACCCTAATTCCAAATAAACAAGGCCCTAATTCATCATGTAATTCCCGCGATAAATCACGCCGTTCTTCTTCTTGGAGTGTCAGCATGCTTCCCGCTAAAGCGTGATTTTCTGCCATCGTTTTGTCTAATACACTCGCCATATGATTAAAACGAAATTGAATAGAAGACAGTTCTTTAACCACTGAAGTATCAACACGGGCAGAAAAATCACCTTTCTCTAGTTGTCCCAAAGCATCTTCAAGTACCTCTAGTGGTTTCAAACCTTGGCGTAAAGCAATATAAATAAGTCCAACGATCAACGTTAAGAAAAAAGCGCCCAGCCAAAATAATACTTGTACATCAGCCCATACTTCATTGACTTCATCACTCGGGTCGGCTTCCACCACCAAGTAACCGTAGGATTTACTTCCTTTAGTAATCAAGCGACGGAAAGCCACCGCTTCTGGTTCCATCATTTTAATAAACCAATTGGGCGCATCTGGCGTATTGATAAAATGTGAGTTTTTTTCGTGTCCCATCAACGGTTGACCATTCATGTCTTCAAACCAAGCACGAATGTGCCGCGTATCTCGCACACTATCGACAATCATCGTCAATCGTTCTCCCAAATCGTTAGAAAAACGTAAGGTAGGCAAAGCATTAATTAATAAGCCCTTGGCCAAATTAGTACTCGACTCCATTTCTGAAACCAAAGCTTGCCGTGCGTTATGCACCATAAAATAGCCCGCAGCAGCGAAGTTAATCAATAATATAATGGTCACAATCACTACGATGCGAAATTTTAAACTCATAATCGGTCGGTATTCTGGCTAAGATAAGCTAGAATTATCGCACATCTTTAGATCTAGCCCATTAGGAATAATCAATCATGCAAACTAATCACGACCTTTTTACTCGAGCTCAACAACACATTCCTGGTGGCGTTAATTCGCCAGTTCGTGCGTTTAAAGGCGTCGGTGGTGACCCTGTTTTTTTCAGCGAAGGTAAGGGTGCTTGGTTGACCGATGCAGAGGGCAAACGTTACATCGATTATGTTGGCTCTTGGGGGCCCATGATTTTAGGCCATGCGCATCCTCAAGTTATCAGTGCGGTTCAAGAAGCGGTATCACATGGTTTAGGATTTGGGGCACCTACTGCAATCGAAATTGAAATGGCCGACACTTTATGTCGCCTAGTGCCATCAATGGAATTTGTTCGGATGGTTAGTTCAGGTACTGAAGCAACCATGAGCGCAATTCGTCTAGCACGTGGCTATACTAATCGCGACAAAATAGTTAAGTTTGAAGGCTGCTATCATGGTCATGCTGATTCATTATTAGTAAAAGCAGGTTCAGGTGCCTTAACCCTAGGTGTGCCCTCTTCGGCTGGTGTGCCTGCATCATTAGCAGAACACACATTGACGCTTATCTATAATGATGTTGATTCTGTCCGTGAATGTTTTGCTGAATTAGGCGAACAAATTGCCTGCATAATCGTAGAGCCTGTCGCTGGTAATATGAACTGCATTCCACCGAGCGAAGGATTTTTACAGGGCTTACGTGAGATCTGTGATCAATACGGCGCAGTCCTTATTTTTGATGAAGTGATGACCGGATTCCGCGTGGCTTTAGGTGGTGCGCAACAGTATTATGATGTTAAACCTGATTTAACCACCTTAGGTAAAGTCGTCGGTGGCGGTTTACCAGTCGGCGCGTTTGGTGGCAAACGTGAAGTGATGGAACATATTGCACCACTGGGTCCGGTATATCAGGCAGGTACTCTGTCAGGCAACCCCATTGCCATGGCGGCAGGTTTAACTACACTGAACTTAATTCAAACACCGGACTTTCATAAAAACTTAGATGCCGCAGCCAAACGTTTATGCAAAGGTTTACAGGCTCTGGCCAACAAAGCAAACATTGGTTTTACCACCAATCAAGTCGGCGGTATGTTTGGCTTCTTTTTCACCGATGAAAAAGAAATAACGAGTTATGCACAAGTTGTTAAATGTGATCAAGAACGATTTAAAAAATTCTTTCACGGCATGTTAGATCGTGGTGTGTATTTAGCACCATCCGCTTTTGAAACGGGTTTCATTTCTGCCGCCCATGGTGATTCTGAAATTCAAGTCACTCTAGATGCTGCTGAACAAGTATTTGCTACACTTTAATACGTTATTACAATACAACTGATGACTGTTAAATGGATTTTTAAAGGGCTAATAGCGCTACTATTGTGTTTTAGCCTTTTAAGTTATGCCCAACAGCCCGATGTTTTATTACTCAAAACCTATGATGAGTCACAAGATGTCACCGGCTGGTTGATGAGTGAGAAACTCGATGGCATGCGTGCTATTTGGGATGGACATACACTTAAAAGTCGACAAGGTAATAATATCGCAGCACCACAATGGTTTTTAGATGGTTTGCCACCCTTTGAAATAGACGGCGAATTGTGGACCAAACGAAGTGACTTTGAAAACGTTATGTCGATCGTTCGCCAACAAGTACCCGATGATCGCTGGCAGACTATTAGTTACAACATCTTTGAAGTGCCGAATCAATCCGGTGGCTTGTTAGCAAGGTTGTCTGTGTTAGAAAATTATCTAAATGAACATCAGCAAGCTTTCTTAAGGATAATTCCACAAACACCCGTGACTTCTTCGAAGCAGTTAAAGTCTGACTTGGAAAAATTTACTGCTTTAGGTGGCGAAGGACTGGTTGTACGCAAACCTGAAACCAGATATCACTCGGGCCGTTCCGCTGATGATTTGAAAGTAAAACAATACCAAGATGCCGAGTGTACGGTCATCGATTATAAAGAAGGCCAAGGTAAATACGTAGGCAAAACCGGTGCCTTACACTGCCAATTATTATCTGGCCTGGCTTTCTATATTGGCTCAGGCTTATCCGATCAACAGCGAGAATTTCCACCTGAGATAGGCAGTGTTATTACCTTTAAATATTATGGCTTCACCAAAAATGATATACCACGCTTCCCCGTATTTATGCGTGTAAGACCAATAGAGTAAATAGTATATTCTCGTACGTTGGAGCATCACCCTTGGCTTTAGGAACACAATCATGAACACACTTTACTGGCACGATTACGAAACCTTCGGCATAGACCCACGTTATGATCGCCCCTCACAATTTGCTGGCATTCGCACTGACGAAGATCTCAACATCATTGGTGAATCTTTGATGATCTTCTGTAAACAAGCTAACGATAGTTTGCCACATCCGCAAGCCTGTCTTATAACTGGCATCACGCCACAAGAAGTAAATGAAAAAGGCATGCCAGAAGCCGAATTTATTAAACTCATTCATGATGAATTTGCTGAACCCAGTACCTGTGGTGTGGGTTATAACAGCTTGCGTTTTGATGACGAATTTACTCGTTTCACTTTATACCGTAATTTTTATGACGCCTATGGTCGCGAGTGGCAAAATGGCAACTCACGGTGGGATATTATCGACATGGCGCGACTTACCCGCGCCTTACGACCAGAAGGTATCAACTGGCCTGACCGTGAAGATGGAAAACCAAGCTTCAGATTAGAAGCCCTTACTTCAGCAAATAATCTTGAGCATGAAGGCGCCCATGATGCCCTAGTCGATGTAAAAGCGACCATTGCCCTAGCAAAACTAATTAAAACTGCACAACCCAAACTGTATGACTTTGTTTATCAACATCGTCAAAAAAATGCAATTGCACCATTATTAAATCTTCATGATCGTACACCAGTGATTCATGTATCACGCATGTATCCTAGCGAATTTTGTGGCACAGCCTTAGTCGTTCCGATTGCTCAAGATCCGACTAATAATAATGGCATCATCGTCTATGATCTTCGCCACGATCCAAGTGACCTAATCGAACTCGATGCTGACACTTTACGTGAACGTTTATTTACGCCGTTTAAAGATCTACCCGAAGGCGTCAACAGACCGGCTTTAAAAACACTGCACATCAATAAATGCCCCGTTGTCGTGCCAGAAAGCACATTAAACGCAGCAGCTGCCGAACGTTTACAAATAGACAAAGCACTGCATTACAAACACCTGCAACAACTTAATGCTGCCGGTGATTTAACAGCTAAAATTAACGCCATCTTCACCAAACCCGATTATGAAGCCAACGATGATCCTGATGCAGGTCTTTATTCAGGTGGTTTTTTCAGTGCGAATGATAAACGTAAGATGGAATTAGTTCGTACTGCAAATGCTGATGCATTACGTGTTATGCCAATCCCGTTCGAAGATCCCCGTTTACCCGAAATGTTATTTCGTTATCGAGCAAGGAATTGGCCGGAGAGTTTATCGGCTGATGAACAAGAACAATGGCAGCAGTATCGTCAGCAACGTTTGATGGATGAATCTAATAACAATATACTGACTTTCCCTAAGTTTTATGAAGCGATAGAGACATGTCGGGAGGGAGATATTCCAGCTGAACGGAGTGTTATTTTGGATAAGTTGGAAGAGTATGGTCAAGTTATTAAAGATTCCTTAAACTAGTAATTATTTTTAATTTTATGAAAAATATCGACGCGCATTTGAATAGCTTTGCCACTCGTTGCTTTAGAGATGTCGCAGATCGCGATTACATAGCTGCACGTATGTGTTATAGAGCTGGTCTCATTTCTCAGTTTCACTGGTCTGCCCTACAGGCTTTTGAGAAATACTTTAAAGCGATTCTTCTTTATAATCGTATCAAGGCCAAGAATATCGGTCACAACTTAGCATTAGCTCAGAAGTTTGCAAAAAAAGCTCCTTTTAATATTAAATTAAGTGAATCATCTTTAAAGCTTCTCACTCATCTCGATGACTATGGCCGCTTTCGTTATTTAGAAGCTTCATACTCTATCTATGGACCCAAGTTAGCGGAACTCGATAAAGCTGTATGGGAGCTACGTCGTTACTGTCGGGTTATGAATTACCAGATAACACTTCAAGATAAAACCCTAAAGACTATGCTTGAACTCGAAATTCAACGAAATGAAGCAGCAGAGAGCCATCCTTTCCAAGAGTTTCGTATCCCAGGTGGAGCTATAGAAGGCATTATCAATAAGAAGTCTCACCCAGCTAGAGAGCACCTAATTTGGCAAAACCTTTTCTATGGTACTTCTTGTCGGACAAAAGTAAACATACCTACATACTTCTTTAATGAAAATTCACCCTTATTTTTACACCCAGAGATTTTAGATCATGTTCTTGAATATATTCATATACCCAAAAATGTCGAAAAAGCATATCGTGAGGCATCAAACAATTCATAGCCAGCCCAACTCCTAGTGCAAGAAGGCGTTCAAGTTGTATGGTCGTTAAACCTTCACCCTTCCAATGTTATCGCCGCCAAAAAATAAGCTATTTGGCGGGATGAAGTGGACGAGTGTCTGAGCGTAGCGAGTTTTCGTCCACGCCCACTAAATAGCTTAGTTTTTGGAGCAAAGGCGATAAGGGTGGCTTTTTCTTTGGTTCTGTTTCTTTTGGCCACGCAAAAGAAATGAACGCCCAGCGGCAGCGTAAGACTTTCAATCAAAAAAACAAATTAAGATAACAACAGCCCTAAATAATTGTTAGATAACTGTTCTTAAATTAAAACCTAATATTCATTTTTTGC
>Ga0209491_10000976_pt1 | contig 57066 bp, 54 predicted proteins | sample BON02_FD_187213 | JGI IMG/M metagenome (GOLD analysis project Ga0209491, IMG submission 187213) | Freshwater microbial communities from Lake Bonney liftoff mats and glacier meltwater in Antarctica - BON-02 (SPAdes) (version 2) | ecosystem: Environmental > Aquatic > Freshwater > Ice > Glacier... | reverse complement strand
GGGGGGCAGGGGGGGCAGGGGAAATGGCGCCCGTAGAATTACCTTTCTTGAATTTAAAAGCGGTCCCGCACGTAACCGTGATAGAAAGAAACGTACAATGATGGGGTGCAAGTTTGGGTGGGAGCGCAATCCCTTAACGCGACGTTGCCGTAAGCGAGCTGCGGGTATAGATTTCACAGATGACGAGGGACGGGCCTTCACCACACAGGGAGCCAAACGACGTCAACGTTTGGAGTGCCGGCCAAACTATATATTTAATGGTAAAACTTCGCGTTGTTATAACCCGGAAGCAAGACGTCGAGAACTTATACCGTGTAGAGCAGGAACATTCCGTCACTATAGAACTATGAGATGTCGGGGGACTGTGCCGATGGATGATAGATACGTACGCGGTTATGCCGAAACCGCCTTTCCCTCAGGCCCGCCAGAGATCGGGATTCAATATATCCCCAATAGAGGAGACCGGGTTGATTATCCTTTTAACAACCGACAGAACGACGTAGAGTATGAGGAGCCAGTTCCTGCAGTTCCTGCAGTTCCTGCAGTTCCTGCAGTTCCTGCAGTTCCTGCAGTTCCTGCCAATGTAGCCAATGTAGTCAATCTTGTTCCTGGGTTAGGTGATTTACAAGATTTTGGAGATTATGAAGATTTTGAAGGTTTTGGAGATGGTAATGGTGTATTTGGTAATGTTGGTAATGGTGTAGTTGGTAATGTTGGTAATGGTGTAGTTGGTAATGTTGGTAATGGTGTAGTTGGTAATGTTGGTAATGGTGTAGTTGGTAATGTTGGTAATGGTGTAGTTGGTAATGGTTCTCCTGCGAATATAAATGATAATGATAATTTTGACCCTAACAATTATGATTGGTAATGGTTCTCCTGCGAATATAAATGATAATGATAATTTTGACCCTAACGATTATGATTTGTAATGGTTCTCCTGCGAATAGAAATGATGACGATGATTTTGACCCTTTCGATTATGATCAAATAAATTCATTCGTGATAAAAATGTCAGATGTGTTGGAATACCTTACGGGGTTTAAGGTCGGTCCGACAGGCACGGATTATGGTAATGCCATAAGCTACGCAAGTGATATAATCAATAAAGAGGCATGTGATGCACGCGGGGATCTGTACACATGGGTTCCCTCCACCATCACACGTTACCCATGCCCCGAGGGGATGACCTGTAGTACGGGCACGTGTAAGTTCCGTGAGGATGCGTGTCGCCGCATGAGCAAGTTGCCATACTACGATTGCGTCCGTAAGCAGGTTGCGTGTGATACCACCCCCTCGGGAGTGTGTGAAATCTGTGACTATTCGATCAAAGTAGGCCGTAACATTGTCGGCCCCTTCACCGAGGGTGATGTTCCACCAAACTGTTGGGCCGGTGATGAGAAGTTCCAACCCTACGTCGCTTACCCCGTGCCGTTGGTGGCGGGGAAAGACGGGTGCACCACCAACGAGCAGTGCGATTCTGGTGCGGTCTGTGTGGTGGATGCGGCCGACATTGCACACTTTGGACAGTGTGTTGTGCCATGCTCTACCGTATCCGATTGCACCGTTTTCGACACGTCGGCAACCTGCGGAACCCTCGACGATGGTGTTGCTCTCAACGGCCGGTGTTTCGTGCCTAACCCGCCCCCTGACCCCACCGCGTGCCCTCTAATTGTGCGCGATCCTTTACCCTACACTGTGCAGATGTACGACGACGACGACGTGCCACAGGAATCGAAGGTTCCGTGTGTAATGGATGCTCAGTGTACGTTCTCTCCCGGGGTTGGGGGGGTGTGTGGTCGGGACCCGAGTGCCGCATCCCACGGCTTTTGTTACAACCCCTATGGCGAACCGTACCTTGAGTGGCGAGAGGAGATCGAGTTATGGGACGGGGTGCAAAACCGTAATGTGTGTGTTGAAACATTTTCAGAACAGCGACAGTGGTGCGAAATGCCGTGGACACGAACGGGTACAAATGAGAATGATTTAACCGTCCCACTACCTCAACGTGTCAAGGATGCGTGGAAGTCCAAGGCACGTCCTCCCTTTTGGTTCGATGAGCGTGACAGCACGTGCCACGTCACGAAGACATACTGTGAAGCAAACCTAAAAAACGGTGGGTTCAGTGCAGGATATGGGCGTAGCACAGACTACTGGTTGGGAAGCACCTGTTCGAGCGGAGGGCCGAATCGTGAGGTGGTGGGTGCATATGATTGTTGCACAAAAATTGGGGACTCCATTGGCGAGTTCTTCCTGGGTCGCACACTTACCACCGACTTTCGGGAGTTGGTTGAGGGAGATAGCGAGGGGTTTGGCGCGCGGTGGGCAAAGTACATGGAGCGTGGGTACAACCCGGCTTTGGAGCAGTTGCTCGACTTTTATTGTGACTCCCGCCTAAAGCGCAACTTGCGGATGATAGCTTCCCATGTGTTGCCGGGTGATGTGCATGGGTACACCTGGACGTGGAATGCAACGGCAACATCACTCTATGGCTTGAGTGGAGACGGGTTTGGAATGTTGACAGGTGAGGTGGGTCGCATGTGGCCACATCTGGTTCGCCGGGACAAGGCCGGATACGAACATCTTGTTGTGCCGCAAGGCGGGGAGGTGGCCGCAACTCTTGCTCGCCTAGGGGCGACGCCGACGTTTGTTTGACAAACCAAGGCCCAGGCCCAGGCCCACTGTAAGCAAAATAATAAGTCCAAGTGTAAGGATCAAAGGCCACCAGCGAGTAAGGGCGGTGTAGACTCGCACGCTGCCCGATAACTTCCACAGAATGGGGTTGCGGGCGGGGACCGGCGGGGGTGCACGCGCCGGGTCATCCCACGCGGCCACAATACGTTTACCATTGGAGTTGATCACGAGATGATCCAGGTAGTCTAAAGTTAGTTTGAGGTGACGTGCGGCCACGACTTCGTTTTGGGTGGCGACCGCCCACTCAAGTGTGTCCTTCGGAAGGTACTCGCGTGGAAATTGCACGCCAATATCAAGCATATCGGGGAACTCGTTGATTGTTGCCAGCATCTTCTTCATCGTCATGTCCACACCTCCCTGTACCATCTGCGCGCTGTACCCGGCCGAATCATCAACGTCAAGCACCATACCTACGACCTGAACTGCAAAGTAAAGGCGGCCCCATTGCTTCGTTGCCATGGCGCTTAGTTTCGTCATTGTTTTGTTTATACCCCCACGCACCGCCGCGGTGGAGGAGGATTTAACGGCCGCGCGCGCGGAGGCCGCTGCCGCCGCGTCGGCGACGGACCCCTGCGCCGCAAGGCGCGTTGACCGAAGCGCGGAGTTCTTTGCGGCGGCCGCCACCAACGCCCGTCCACCCTTTCGTGCACCCAGAAGTGCAACAACCTTGGCTTTAATGGCAGTTTTTTCTATTAATTCCTCAAGCAGTTCCTCGGTCAACATTTGCGTGATGCCCTCGGGCGTAAATATCATGTCCATAACGGCTTCCAGCTTTTCTAACAAGTCTGCGTCCGACAAAGTGATGGGTAGGCCAGGGGCGGTACATACCCCATTAAAACACACCACTGCGCAGTTTGAGTCCTCCTCACACTGCTCGCCTGACAATGCACACCCCATCCCCGTGAACGGGGTCTTGCAGTTGGGGTGACAGGCCCGGTCCTCCTCACCCTCAAGGAAGGCACACACATCGCTCGTGCCGGCACAGTCGGAACTAACACCGCAGGCCGTGCCCGCGGAAGGTAGCGCTCTCTCACAGCGGAGCCCGCTAAAGTCGGGATCACAAACACATTGACCCCGCGCACATTTCCCGCCCTCGCCCTTCCCACTTTTTATGCCGCAGTCATCATCACTCGTGCACGCCGCCGACAACGCGTGGCCACATTTCAACCCACTCCACCCCGAGTCACACTGATTGGTGAACGTGTTACATGTACCACCGGTGCAGTCGGCGTTTGAATAGCACCGCTGGTTACACACACAGCGACCCACCTGGGTGTCACACCTACCGTGCCCGCAGTCGGCATTCTCCGTACACTCGCTCTCGCAGCGACTCCCCTTCATCCCAAAGTTGCAGTTGCAGGTGGGTTCGTACCCCGACACACCAAGTGTCATGGTGCCAAACACGCCCCAGTTTCCGCACCCGGCGTCACCCCGGGCGGTTGGTACTGCACCCCCTGGTGGGATGTGACAGTTCGTACCAGTCCACCCATTCTGGCACGTGCATGTGTTGTTGTTGCAGGATCCTTGGTTGCCACACCCCCATTTACCACAGGGGGCGAAGTTGTCACCGGGTTGAGAAATTGGAATATAGGACATGACTTGTTTATTTACCCTAAAGTTAATTGAGGGGGCCTCTTCTTTTTTACCAAACGTGCAATTAGGATACCCATACTCACGCCAAACATCACCCCCATGACCGAACAGACCGAAATAAGAACAGGTTTTAGAATGTTGATGTCGGCGGGAACAAAAACAACAGTACCGTCGTCCAACTCTAGAAGACTGGTCCCCACATCCGCCGCCATATCGGCAAGTACAGTCCATAGGGTTGCCTGTTTCGAGCACAACTGCCATTGTAATGTTGCGTTGCATCCACAAGATGCACATGTGTTACCTGATTGTGTGGTCGCCGATACTTTGACATATCCCGAGCGCGCCAGTGCCTTGGCACGGGTCAATGCCAAACTGGCGTTAGTACTGATGGATGAGCGTGACCGAGCACTCTGTGTGGTGGGTGGTGGACATATGTAGGGATCTGGCCATTGAGGATTGTTGGCATCGTCTTCCGGACAGAGAGTGCTCGCATCCCCCGCAGCCTTGCACTTTTCGCAACATAATTGACGGTATGTGGGGGCGTCTATTCCGCAATTGCAGTTGTCCTGATCACTGCTCAATCTTATTATCTGACCGTCGCCACTTTCGAGAAAACACCCACTGTTTTGATCGATTAGATCGTTAATGTAATCTGCTACTTTTTCGTTTTCATCGTTTTCATCGTTAAGGTAATTTGCTCCGAAAACAACACCACCAATTCCCATGTACTTCAGGAGAGACACCATAAAATCCTTTAACCCATAATCCTTGGCGTGATTCTTAGTTATATTTGCTACATCTCCGCCTTTTCCCCTAATTCCTTCGGGGTTTGCGGGAATTTCAGCGTTATTTCTTACTTGTATACTCTTCCTCATCGCAGCCGCGCGTTCCGCCGGGGTTGCATATTTGCCGTTCACGGCTTGTGCTATTATATTTTGTGTTTCTACGCTAAGGGATTCTATAACTTTCATCACTGCGACCCGGCGCAAGTTGGCAAAATCCTTTAGAGGGATGTCACCAAACATGAAATTAGTGCCCTCAAGCTGTAGAGGACTATTGTTGGGATGTCCAGGACTATTTTCGGGAAATGTAGAATTAAACCCCAATATGTTGTTAAGAATGTCACGTGATTGGGGTGGACTGTTTGGAGACATAAACCGATTCCCGGCAAGTGCGGCCTTCAAATCTACAAAGGTAACCCTAGCCATGTTGTTGTGTTTATTAAAATGAAGGATATTAGGTGATCTTTGCCACGATCCAAAAGTTGCAGGTGGGTTCGTACCCCGACACACCAAGTGTCATGGTGCCAAACACGCTCCAGTTTCCGCACCCGGCGTCACTCCGGGCGGATAGAATAGCACCCCCTGGTGGGATGTGACAGTTCGTACCAGTCCACCCATTCTGGCACGTGCATGTGTTGTTGTTGCAGGATCCTTGGTTGCCACACCCCCATTTACCACAGGGGGCGAAGTTGTCACCGGGTTGAGAAATTGGAATATAGGACATGACTTGTTTATTTACCCTAAAGTTAATTGAGGGGGCCTCTTCTTTTTTACCAAACGTGCAATTAGGATACCCATACTCACGCCAAAAACCACCCCCATGACCGAACCGACCGAAATAAGAACAGGTTTTAGAATGTTGATGTCGGCGGGAACAAAAACAACAGTACCGTCGTCCAACTCTAGAAGACTGGTCCCCACATTCGCCGCTATATCGGCAAGTACGGTCCATAGGGTTGCCTGTTTCGAGCACAAATGCCATTTTAATGTTGCGTTGCATCCACAAGATGCACATGTGTTACCTGATTGCGTAGTCGCCGATACTCTGACATATCCCAAGCGCGCCAGTGCCTTGGCACGGGTCAATGCCAAACAGGCGTTCGTACGGATGGATGAGCGTGACCGAGCACTCTGTGTGGTGGGCGCTGGGGGTGGTGGACATATGTAGGGATCTGTCCAAAGATCATTGGCCTCTTCACCCGGACAGAGAGTGCTCGCATCCCCCGCAGCCTTGCACTTTTCGCAACATAATTCACGGTATGTGGCGTTTGTTGTACAATTGCAGTTTTCCTGATCACTGCTTAATCTTATTATCTGACCGTCGCCACTTTCGAGAAAACACCCACTGTTTTGATCGATTAGATCGTTAAGGTAATCTGCTACTTTTTCGTTTTCATCGTTTTCATCGTATAGATCGTTAAGGTAATTTGCTCCGAAAACAACACCACCAATTCCCATGTACTTCAGGAGAGACACCATAAAATCCTTTAACCCATAATCCTTGGCGTGATTCTTAGTTATATTTGTTACATCTCCGCCTTCTCCGCTAAATGTATCATCGGGTTTTCCGCTAAATGTATCATCGGGTTCTCCGCTAATTGAATCACCGGGTTTTACTTTAATTCCATTGTTTTTTCTTACTTGTTTACTCTTCTTCATCGAAGCCGCGCGTACCTCCGGGGTTGCATATTTGCCGTTCACGGCTTGTGCTATTATATTTTGTGTTGCTTCGGGAAGGGATCTTACAACTTTCATAATTTCGGACCGGCGCAAGTTGGAAAAATCCTCTAGAGAGATGTCACCAAACATGAACTTATTGCCCTCAAGCTGTAGAGGACTATTGTTGGGATGTCCAGGACTATTTTCGGGAAATGTAGAATTAAACCCCAATATTTTGTTAAGAAGGTCACGTGATTGGGGTGGACTGTTTGAAGACACAAACCGATTCCCGGCAAGTAGGGCCTTCAAATCTACAAAATTAACCTTCATGTTGTTGTTGTTTATTAATATTAAGGATATTATGTGCTCTCTCTTACCACGATCCCAAAGTTGCAGGTGGGTTCGTACCACGACACACCAAGTGTCGTGGTGCCAAACACGCCCCAGTTTCCGCACCCGGCGTCACCCCGGGCGGTTGGTACTGCACCCCCTGGTGGGATGTGACAGTTCGTACCAGTCCACCCATTCTGGCACGTGCATGTGTTGTTGTTGCAGGATCCTTGGTTGCCACACCCATATTTCGTGGAGGTATTAGTATTTATATTTGTTACATCTCCGCCTTCTCCGCTAAATGTATCATCGGGTTCTCCGGCAATTTCTCCGGGTCCAAGTTCCCCGGAATCGAGTTGTCTCCTGCTCTCATTTGTCTTAATTCTTTCTAGATTACTCTTCCTCCACGAAGAAAATTTTTGCGCTTGGGTTGCATATTTGTTGTTCACGCCTGCTGCTATTATATCTGTTGTTTCTGAGGTAAAGCGTTCCACAACTTTTGTCATTTGGCGCAAGTCCATTCCGCAAAATTCCGCTAGAGTGACGTCACCAAACATGTAAATACCGTCCACAACATGTACAGGACTATTTTTGGGATTTCCAAAATCATTTTCGGGAAGACTATAATCAAACCCCAACATGTTGTCAAGAAGTTGATGTCTTGTGGGTGGACTGCGTATAGAAAGAGTTTGAAAGCCGTTAACTGCGGCCCTCAAATCTCGAACCCGAATCCTAACCATGACTTGTTTACTTGTTTATTTACCCTAAAGTTAATTGACGGGGTTTCTTCTTTTTCAACAAACGTGCAATTAGGATACCTATACCCACGGCAAAAGCCACTCCCATGACCGAACCGACCGAAATAAGAACAGGTTTTAGAATCTTTGAGGTGAAGGCGGTAACAAAACCAATAGTACCGTCGCCCAACTCGACAATACTGCCCCCCGCATCCGACGCCAGATCGGCAAGTATATCCCATAGGTTTAACTGTACCGTGCACAACTCCCATTTTATTTCCGCTTTGCATCCACAACTTACACACGACTTACCTGATGACGCGGCCGCCGCTACTTTGACATTCCTCGGGCGCGCCAGTGCCTCGGCGCGGGCCAATGCCACACTGGCGTTCGTACTGATAGATGAGCGTGACCGAGCACTTGGTGGGGTGGGTGCTGGGGGTGGTGGACATACGTAGGGATCTGTCCAAAGATCATTGGCCTCTTCACCCGGACAGAGAGTGCTCGCATCCCCCGCAGCCTTGCACTTTTCGCAACATAATTGACGGTATTGGGCGTTTGTTGTACAATTGCAGTTTGCCGGATCACTGTTTAATTTTATCAACTCACCGTCGCTACTCTTGAGAAAACACCCACTGTTTTCATCGATTTGAGCGTTTATGAAGTCTCTAATGACTTGGGTTGCACTTGCCGTAACTCCCGCAAAAGTAATTAAAATTACCCCGTACTTCACGAAGGGGAATGCCAGCTTCATAAATCGCAGTACCCCATTTTGCTCGACAGCACCATTAGTAATTGTTTGATTTTCAATGTGGGTATAATTGTCGGTTTTTCTATCTACCAAAGGTTGACTAAGCGCCCGCGCCTTCGTGCGTGTGTCCACGTCCACAAAATTGTTCACAGCGGCTATTATATTTTTTTGGGTTTCTTCGGGAAAGGATTTTATAAAAATATCCGCTTCGGCCTCTGTCATTTTTGGAAGATCCTTTAACTCCATGTTACCAACCATCAGTTTACCGTCCACCAACCGCAGACCACCATCGGGAGCATTTCCGTCAATGTCAGGACCCAACCCAATTTTCGCACTAAGGTCTAATGTTGTTACTGGTGGACTGTTTGCATTCGTATGGATATACGGGCGAATTGCGGTACGGAGCTTGGCCATAAAACTTTTCAAGTTAACCGTTGGAAGTTTAATTCTATTCGGAGCTTTAATTCTTTTCGGAGCTTTAAGCATGTTGTTGTTTTTATTAAATAAATAATATTTACGTGACTACACCTCTGGTCCCATATTGGGCTCGCAAATACCGTAGAGTACCCCATCCTCAACCCGAATTCCGTAGCGTGGTAGGATATCACCATAGAACTCGCTGTTCCAGTTAATCTTTCGGGGGTTCGTACTTGTGTTTTCGTTGATGAAATCGTTGGCGACGTTTCGAAAGTGCGACATCGGCAGCGTTCCCTGCGGGTGCAACACCAGCGTCTTCCCGGCGTCGTCGTAGCGGATGTGGACAAGAAACGCGGAGAGTACGTGGGTGTGCGCCTCAAGTTCCTTCTCTCGCTTCTCCTCAAAGTAGGGCGGTAGCAACTTCCAGATGTCCTCCGCGCCGTACATTGCCGTACACTGGCGGTACGCGCGGTTGATCTTGATGAGAATTCTGCCCATCTCCTCCTGAAGCTCCTCAAAAAGGTTGGGGTTGCTGTCAATCACCACGTGATCAAAGAGGACGGTGACGATACGTCGTCCAATGGATCCGCTGTTGTTTGTCCAGGCCGGGAACTCGTTGCCCATGAAGAACCCATGACTACTCCAGGTCACACTTTGGGCGGTTTGGAACTTGGCGGAGATGCTCATGGGTTCCCCGCTGATCATGCTTTGCATTTCGCCCTGGTCAAGCGCAAAGTCCTTCTTCACCTCGTAGCAGATGTAAATGAGTTTATTCACCAGGGCGCTCAACCCAAACTGTCGCTCCGTGTTGTTGCTCAGCACCCCCACATCGACGGCATCGTAAAGACTGCTCAACACCTTTCCGATTGTACTCTTGCCCGTGCCGGCCTTTCCTTTGAGGAACATGAGTGCCTGCCACGTGTCGTGCTTGCCGATGTCGTAGATCATGCGTCCCATGAACACGTAGATCCAATCCTGCACGCTGTAGCCGTCATACTCGTGCGCATTGGGCAGGTTGGCAAAGCGCGGGGGCACGTAGGGTACGTTGGAGAGCTGCTGGTGCTCGAAGATGCGATCAAGTGCGGGTGTTGGGATAGCGCGGAAGTCATCCTCATCCTTGAACTCAAGCGGCATCGCAACATCAAAGAATTTTGCCGCGACGTAGCGGGTGGGGATGCCCTCCTCGTAGGTGTACATCTTATCGAGGAGCGCGTTGTACACCCCATTGGTAAAACTAAAAACATGGCGCTGGGGTTTCAGCGTCTTGAGCTCAAAATCGGTGGAGTTGGTGATGTACTCCTTGACCAACACCGGGTTGGAGCGCGAGGACGTGAGGTCACACCACGTTGCCCAATCCGTGTGCTTGTCGACGCACGAGTAGATAAAGGGAAGGATCTCACTGTGCATTTCCCACGCATGCGTCCGGTTCATGCCGGTCCCATCGGGCCCGGGGGTGAGAACCTGGCGGTAGAGGAACCCCTGGTACTTGCGAAGGTTGCGAACAAACGCCTGCTCCAGCACGTGGAGAAGGAGGCGCTGCCCGGTGGTGAGCAGGTTGATATCATCCGCGGTGCCCGCAAGCCGCAACCCGACATGCGCCTCCCACGTTCGGATTGCGTTCCCCCCCTCAAGATGGTTCGCGGTGCTGTGCTCAAAACGGTTGTGGTTTGCAACAAGAACGGAGGCGGAACTTGTAATAATGTGGAGCACCTTCACCACCCGCTTTCCGTTGGGGTCATCCGACTCGTTGCGCATGATGAGCTCCGCCTTCTCCATGCGAGTGTACAGACGAATGCAAATGTCCTTCCACCTCTGCGCAACTTCCTCCACCTCATCGACATCACACACCGCCGTGTCCGGGTCGAGGCCAAAGAGTCGGTACGCGCACACAAGCGCCCATCGGCCGTGCGTAATCTGGTAGGTGATCCAGCGCGCGACAAGTTCATCAAGGCAGGTGGCCAGCGACGGCACCTCAATCTCCACTTCCATATCGGTGAAGAGGTTCTCCCACATGTCAAGAGTGGGGGTGGGGGGCGGGAGGTTTGGCACAAAGGACGACCAACTCAGGGCATTCATGTCCACATCGGCCGCGACGTTGGCCTCGGCCATGTCGTTGCCCCCTATCAGGTGTTCATTGGCCATTAGGTTGGCCTCGGCCATCTCGTCAAGCATCTCAGCCTCGGCCAAGAGGTTGGCCTCAATCATGTCGTCATACTGCTCCTGGTCCATCGCGTTGGGAATTTACGTTTTTGAATAATGAAGTTTCTGAAAAGGATGATTTCGAACGACCTTATTATTCCTCACCCGCTCACCACCGCAGTTGGTGCGGTGACTCCACTTGTGGCACAGTTTCGGGAGTTGGGTCACGCCGAACTTGAGGTTCGACTGGGACGCACCGATCCAACAACAGGTGAGTGGATGGTTGGCCTCACGGAACCGACATTCACTGAAATTTTAACCATGTTTCTTAAGTACGCGGGGTGGGACAATGTGACGGCGTGGAGTGACAGTCACGACTACATGTACACTGTGAATTCCGCAACCATACGCACCTCGGTGAAACTCGACACCTCGATGCAAATTAGTCACATCATCAAACAACGCATCGATACGGTTGAACTGCGCCTGCGTAACTTTGGCCGCGCCCGCGTCGCCCTCATGACGGAAACACCCGTGTGCGCAAAGATGCTTCCGGAGACGGTGACGCCCCACCTTGTGCGACTCAAGAAAAGGCGATCGTTCACACGAGGTCCGTGGCGGTTCGACCTCACCCGGGTGTGGAGTGGCGCAACGCGAAGTGGGGCGGAAATGATGCAATCCGGGGGGGAGTGTACGTACGAAGTCGAGGTTGAGTTTGTACCGGAGCCCGAGTATTGGGACGAGCCAAAGCACACCTTCACCTACATTGCAACCTCCTTGCTCATGAAAATGGTTGATGTACTGAGTGATGAGATGATTGGATGTGAGGTACTACCATAAATAAAAGTTGGCGGTCCGCGAAAAATGACAACCAGCGGACCAGCAATCTTAATCGACACGCGCACCCATCGCTTCACACCGGTGGAGGCCACCTGGTCGAACAAGGGAGTTCGGGTGCTTCACACCACCTTCGAGCACGATCACACGGTCGAGGAGTTCACCATCAACTTCGACCACACACAAACCTGTCTGGATACCATTATTTCGGTGAACGGTCGGCTCGCCCCCTCAAACGTTGTCGTTTATCACCCGAACCCGAGTAGATGTACGGTGGCCGAGGTGAAACAAAAGTGGGGTGAGTGGACCACATCCTCAACCAAACTACCGGCGAGGATACGCCCATCGGGCAAAGCGGTCATTCGGATAGGTGATGAAGGTGGTGTGGTGCGTCGGGGTAGGAAACAGGAAGAGGATGAAAAGGAAGTTGAGGAGAGTGAAGAGGAAGAAGATGAGGATGATGGTGAAGGATTTGAGGAGGAGGAGGAAGACGAGGAGAAAGAGGTTGAGGATGTTGTCGAATGACGATCATTGAACCAATAAAAAATTATCAGCTTTTGTAAAAAAACATGCCTCTGTACGCAAGTGAAGAACCCTGGTTGACCACCACCCCGTCCGAAATTTCCGGTGGTGGCCGCCGCTCCCGCCGCATGAGCGGTGGCCGCCGCTCCCGCCGCATGAGCGGTGGCCGCCGCTCCCGCTCCTACCCCATGCACGGTGGTGCAAAGAAGGGGTCCAAGAAGAAGTCCAAGAAGTGGTCCAAGAAGTCGTCCAAGAAGCGGTCCAAGAAGTCGAAGTCCCGTTGCCGCGCGGGCGCGCGTAAATCTAAATGCCCCCGTGACAGGAAGGGCCGCTTCAAAAAGGTGCGGTAGATTGCGGGGTGACGGAGCGTGAAATTCGCATAACAAATAAAAGATGAATATTCAAACTTATTACACTGAAGAATTCGGGGAAACTCCCGCGTTCGTGCAAGTCTTCCTCGCCGACATCAACATGTTGGCCATCCAAACCCTTCTGACAACCCAACTGCGGTCGGCGGTCGACAATGCCACCATCCCCACCATGGCGTGGACAAATGGTCTTACCGCCGCGCTTCTCAACTTTGCGTACACCTACCGGTCCACACCTCCTACCCCCCAGGCGGTGGCGTACGCAAACTGGGTGTTTGCCGATCAAATGCTCGCCGCCCACGAGACGCTCTACGATGAAACCACCTTTTGGAATCGGTGGTGTGAACAGGGCCTTCCCGATCCAAACAACATACCGCTTCCGCTTGGTTCCGAAAAGAGTGATTTTACGGTGGAAACTTCTTCATATATTCTCTCAGATCCGATTGGTTACCAACGATTTCCCACATGTTGAGGAAAGTGTCTCACTTTTCTATTTTCTTGTTTAGAATGCGATTACCGACCATACCGTGTTGGTGTGAGTGTACGTCCGGGGGGTGTAAACGTCGGGCAAAGTACGGGTATCGGACGGATAATGTGCCGCTGACATGCACGCTTCATCGGCGTGAGGGTATGAAGAACCTCAATATTGAAAGATGTAAGGCAGATGGGTGTATGAAATTTCCCAGTTGGGGTGAAAAACACCGAAAGCCGACCTACTGTGCGTCGCACGCGCTTCCCGGCATGTGCGACGGCAAGAAAAGGTGTGAAAAGTGCGCCAAAGTCGCCTCCTTTGGTTTCCCCAACCTGCCACCCATGTGGTGTGCAACGCACGGTACGGAGGAGGGAGCGGAAAACACCGTTAGTCCGCGCTGTTGTGTGGATACGTGCTCGGCATTTGTTGCCCACCGCGGCAACATGTGCCGTCGAAAGCATCGAGTAAAATAAAATTTATAAAATCTGCGCCCGACTCTCTTCTTTTTTAAACCCAACCCACAAAAAATGTCGAACACAAACGTGTACGGTGTCAGTGTTGACTCTCGGTCTCGTAATGTCAACGAGCCCGACAACAATTATACGGTACAATTGCAACGCACGCTTGACCGTGTGAAAAGTGTTCAACTGGGAAGCTTTCAGTTTTCGGACGCGCGCTACGCCTTCGATTCCAGCGCCCAACTCAGGTACAGTGAACCCATTACAATCGGTGCAGATACGTTTGTGCGGTTTCGGGAAACAACCGAGGTGTTTACCCGAGCAACCGGTGCGCGTACGGTTTCAACACGCCATGTCACCATGCTTATCCCCCCCACAATGAACCAAATTAAGTCAATGGACAACGGTACGTTGGTCGCAACGACCACATCGAACCATGGCCTATTTTTTGGTGTGAACTACTACCCACTGGTTGGGTTGCGTATGCAACTCGTTGGGGGTGATTTCCCACAGGACCTGCACGCCTTTACCACACCCACCTTCCCGACAAATTCCCCGCGACCCGTGCTGGCGTCCACCACCACCGAAGCATCCTATCCTAACGCAACGTCCTTCACGTGGGCCACCAACTACCTGAGTGAACTTACCGGTGGCGTGGGAAGTGCGGCGCTGCGCATGATTGATGTCACCGGACCCGACAACTATCACAGTTATATTCACGCGCCCCCACCCACCCTGGTGGAACTCTTCACCATGCTCAATGCTGCTTTTGCCGACATGGGAACGCGGCCGGACCTTTCGGGAACGGTGACCGGTGCAACCAATGCAACACCTATTGTGGTGACCACCGGCACGGTCCACGGACTTTCGAGTGGCGATGAAGTGGTGGTTGTCGACGTGACAGGAAACACGGCAACCAACGCCACATGGTTCATCACGGTGGTGTCAACGACAACATTCTCCCTTGACACGAGTGGGGGGAACGGGGTTTATGGGGGCGGCGGAAGTTGGACCAGTCCCCAAACCCTACAGACGCCGGTGACCTTTGGGTTCGACAACGCGCACAACACCATCGTCGCGTCGGCACCGACCCGCGTCCTTGAAACGGGCGGCACCCGTACAACACGTTACTCCATCATAACCGGGTCCCTCGCAACACTACTCGGGTTTGGAGAGAGTCGGATGGATCCGCCGGATATTGCCAGTGTACCGGACTCCATCATCCGCACGGTAAGTCTGCCGGCGGGCACGTTCACGGCGGCCGAGGTGGCGGCGAACACCACCTTTCGTCTCAACTCCGGCGACTTCAGCACGCTCACCGCCGAGGATCGGACTCTTCACTATACGCTACCTACAGGAAGCGCAAGTAGTCTGGTACTTGACTACGGCCGCTACAGCGGGACCCAACTTGCCGACTGGATGAACGCCTACCTCACTCCCCTGCCGGCCCAAATTACTGTCACCTACACCCTTACTACTTCTAAATTCACTTTTGTCCACAACCTTGGCCTTGCTTTCTCTCTTAACTTTACCTCACTCTATATGGCCGACCGACTTGGGTTTGATCTCGCTCTGTACGCAAATGCATCTTCGTACACGTCCGTTCGCGCGGCCTTCTTTGGCACATCTGCAACCTCAACTCCGCCTGTGAATAGTTACGGCATGCTAGTTGATGAGATCACCCACCACTACACATTCTTTGGTGATCAACCCACCCGTTTCTACACCATCAGCGGCACGTCAACACTCCGGGTGGGTGAGGTGTGGACACCTCTCACCGACACCGCTCTGGACTTTGCCCACCATTTCCAACCCGGAGACATCATAACGGCGAAACGCCCAACCCTTAGTGGAACGCCGAGCGGCACAAAAAACATAACGACTGTAACTAATGCCGCTCCCATTGTGGTAACCACCGCCAACGCACACGGGTTGAATGACGGTGACAACATAACAGTTGAGGGTGTGGTGGGCAACACGGCGGCAAACGGCACGTGGGTTGTTGCCAACGTCGCCGCGACAACGTTTGAGCTGGTTGGAAGCGCGGGGGATGGGACGTATTTGGGTGGAACGGGTAGGTGGTGGACCAACATATCCCTTGTCACCGGAACCCAAAAGGCCAGCGCTATTTTTGAGGTTGTGGTGGCGAGCGTGTGGGATGCGTCCACTGGCGTGCCCCTGCTCACACTTCAACCCACGGCATCGGTTTTTTCGGCTCAGGACGCGGGAACCTCGAGTCGGGACCCGCTGGGTACACCTGCATCCACCGATGGACTAATTCTGATGTACGCAAGTCGGCGGAATGTTTTCATGCTCCACACCGACTACCCCGATGGTACACCGTGGACATTTGGATTTCCATCCATGGCATGGCCACCCTCGACCAGGGCTCAGGTTGGTGACGGCCCGGTGTTTGCCAACCTAGCCCAGTACAACGCCGCCGCACGGGCGGTTCCGGTGGCCACGACCTACACCTCACCTCTCACCTGGAACCTCCTACCGCCGGACTATATTATTGTCGTCATCAAAGTGCGGTCCGCGTCGCAGGACCTTCACACCCACTCCTACCGCGGCACATCCTTCCCCATCTTTGCCAAGATGTTGATCAACAGTCCCCACACCACCATTTCGGAGGAAATGCACTTCACCTCCTTTGCGGGCAACAACCGGTTCAACTCCATGACAATTGAGTTTCAGAACCCGGATGGGTCGCTTGTTGAGTTTAACGGTCGGCCGCACAACTACACCCTGCTCTTTACCCTCCACGAAGACACGGCCGTTCTTCCGTGCTTCTAATAAATTGCACACCACCAACAAATGTCAAGTACGCAGGTTTACGGCATGAGTGTTGACTCCCGCTCGCGCAACCCCAACGAGCCCGACAACAATTACTCGGTCCAACTCCAACGCACGCTTGACCGCGTCAAGAGTGTGCAGTTGGGCAGTTTTCAGTTCCAGGACACGCGCGCCGCGTTTGAGAAGGAGACTACGATTCGGTACTCGGAACCCATTCTCAACCCCACATCTGCTTTTTCGCGCTTCTACGAGGAGACCACGGTGGTGACCAAAGCGACCGGTGCCATCACAACATCGACGCGTGCGGTAACCATGTACATTCCCCCCACCCTCAATCCAATCATTTCAATGACCGGCTCAACCAGCGAAGTAATTACGGCGCTGGACCACGGCTTGACATTCGCACTCAACTTCTTCCCGGAGGTTGGGTTGCGCGCGCGCATTGTGTGTGGAGACTTTCCCCCCGACCTCCACGCCTTCACAACACCAACATTTCCCACCGACTCCGATGGCCCGGTTTTGACAAACGCCACCGTTGCCGCACCCGGCTTCCACCTCAACCAAAAAACGTTTCGCTTTGAACCAACCTACCTCAGTGAACTTACGGGCGGCACATCGGCGGCCAACATGCCCCGTCGCTTCCTTGCCGGCGTTGGTGGGGCAACCTACACCTCCTACGTCTATTGCCCCCCGCCCACACTGGGTGAGATTCTTATCATGCTCAACGCCGCCACCCGCTACATGAACACACGCGAGGATGTGGGTGGCACGGTGGCAAACGCAAGCAACGCCACCCCCATCCTCATTACCACCGCCGCCACCTCAAGCCTTTCAACCGGCGACCAGGTTGTGATTGAGGGTGTGAGCGGCAACACGGCGGCCAACGGCACCTGGTTCGTCACTGCGGTAACAACCAACACATTCGCGCTTGACGGTAGTGTGGGCAATGGCGCATCTACCGGGGGGACATGGTTTAGTCCTCAAAAACTCCACCTGCCCATCACGTACGGGTTCAACAACACCAACAACATGGTGGCCGTGAGCTCACCCAACCGAATTACGGAGACACTCACAACTATTACAACAATCAGGGCGCGTATTGATGGCACCTTGCTCTACTCCGGAAATGTGCCACTCGACCCACCCGAAGAAATCTTCATGCCCACCATTGTCGAACGTCCGGTGGCGTTACGCGCGGGTACTTTTACCGGGCCGGAGGTGGCCGCCGCCACAACATATCGGTTCAACCCCGGCAACTTCAAAGTTGAGGCGGCGGCGCGTACACTACACTATGTTTTGCCCACGGGGGTGTCGGCGCACGTACAGTTGCTCTACGGCAACTACAATGACGCTCAAGTTGTGGACTTTCTTAACTTCACGCTTTCACCTGTCCCGGCGGAGATTGGTGTGAGTTACGATGGTCTGGTGGGAAAGTTCACGTTTCGTCACTTGCGCGGATTTACGTTTGGTTTGGATTTTGCAACCTCCTCCGAACTCATGGCCGAGCGCTTCGGCTTTGATCGTCAAATCTACAGTGGTGCCTCCACCTACACCTCCGTTCGGCCGGGCGTCTATGGTGTTGAGATCGTGCCACGTATCGCAACCTATCCCTTCAACAACTATACTGTTGAGGCCGACACAACGACACGTCACTACACCTTCCGTGTTGATCAACCTCAGCAATTCTATGTGCAGGCCGGGGTTACAATCCCGGGCACCGGCGCACTTTGGTCACCCCAGGTGTTTGATGGGGAGGGATATGCTCACCGTTTCATCGTCGGCGAGTTGTTAACGGCACGCCGACCTCTGCTCAGTAGCACGCAGTTTGGTACCAAGCGCATCCTTGCGGCAACCAACACGGCGCCCATTGGTATAACCACGGGGGCGGCACACGGGTTGACAACCGGTGACAACCTCACCATCGACCGCGTCGTCGGGAACACCGCGGCCAACGGGACATGGTTCGTTACGGTAACCGGCGGCACAACCTTCGAACTGGATGGCAGTGATGGCAATGGCACCTTTACTATCCTGACTGGCTCGTGGTGGACCAACGTCTCTTTTGTGGCGGCGTTAGGGGCTCAGGCCACGACGCCCGTTTTTCAGGTGGTTGTGGGTAGTGTGTGGAACGCATCCGCGGCCACGCCCTCTCTCACTCTCGGCCCTACTGCAAGTTTAATGGCCGCTGTGCCTGAGGACGCACCCTTTGTGAGCCGCTACCCGCTTGCCACACCTGCTCTTACTGACGGACTCATCCTTCTCCAACCCTTTCACCGCAATGTCTTCATGCTCCACCCCCGCCACCCCGAGGGTGCCCCAACCACCTTTGGATTCCCACCCATGGCATGGCCACCCTCGACCAAAACCCTACTCTCGCCGGGTGCGGGCCTGCCATCTATCACCTCTCTGCCCAACTACAACGCCGCCACCCAAAGTGTGTCTGTTAGTAGTAGTTACACCTCACCCTTTGCGTGGAACCTGCTCCCGCCGGACTACATCCTCGTGGTTCTAAGGGTTTCCGGTGCCGCGCACGACATTCATAGCCATTCGTACCGCGGCACATCCTTCCCTATCTTCGCCAAAATGTTGATCAATACCCCCTATGTCACCGTTTCAGAGGAAATGCAGTTCATCACGCTCGCCTCCCTCGACCGCTTCACCACCCTCAAGATTGAGTTTCAGAATCCGGACGGTTCTTTTGTTGACTTCGATGGTCAACCGCACAATTACACGTTGTTTTTTACGCTGAAGGGCGACCGCGCGACTTTGGCGTGCATGTAATAAAACATCTTTTTTAATTTTGTTAATAATTTCCTCATTATTTTATTTTAATGTTCTCCACACTCCAACAAATCTTGCGGTGCAAAGATGTGTCATCAAAAGATAAAAATGCGGCGATGCGGACCTACTTCCATCTTTTGACACACGAACCGGAGGACCACTTTATTGTAGTGCATGGTGACGAAGGCACAACCATTTACTCACTTTGGGCGGATTCGTCCACCCACCTAATAACCGGAGAAGACATCACTAAAGTATCTGTGATGACGTCAAGTGGCTTTGTCGGCGCATGTGGTAACTGCGGAAAAGACGTTAATTGCGCGCGGGTGTGTTTGGGGTGCTGTTTGGTGGTGTACTGTAACCGAGCATGCCAGAAGAATGATTGGGTTCGTAATCATAGGCAGGAGTGCGTTCGTAATGAATAAATTATAAAATCTTGAGTTCTCGTCCTTTCAAAAAATAAGAATACACCAACAAAATGTCAGATCGTATTGTTTACGGTGTGAGTATTGATTCGAGATCGCGTCGCGCGGAGGAACCGGACAATAGTTATACTATCCAACTCAACCGGATGCTTGATCGTGTAAAGACGGTGCAGTTGGGAAGTTTCCAGTTTGCGGACTCCCGCTACGCCTTCGACGCCGCCTCGCGCCTTAAGTACAGTGAACCGATTACCATTCCAGCGGATACCTACCTTCGGTTTGAGGAGACCGTCACCACCCTCACAAAAGCGACGCGTGGACAGACGGTGACGGTGCGCCGCGTTGCGTTGCTTCTCCCACCCACCATGAACGCCATCACATCAATAGCGGGCACCAGCGTGACCACAGCTTCAGATACAGGTCTTTTTTTTGGGGCCACGCACTACCCTGATGTGGCGGGGTTTCGCATGAGTGTGGTGGGTGCGGACTTTCCCCAGGACCTTGCGGCGTTTGTCACACCATCTTTCCCCACTGACGCCGGCCCGTTGCTTACATCTGCAACCACCGAATCACCATATGTCGGAAACACGTCGAACTCTTTCACCTACTCCACCAACTACCTAACTGAACTGTCGGGTGGAGTTGGCAACACCGACCTGCGCCACTTTAGCGCGGGCGCGTACACCAGTTACATCCATGCGCCTAAACTCACACTTGTGGAGCTTTTCGTAACGCTTAATGCCGCCGCCGCATCGCTCATGGTCCGCACTGACATCGTCGATACTGTGACGGGCGCTACCAACGCAACACCCATTGTGGTGACGTCCACCACACCCAACAACCTGGTGACAGGTGACGAGGTCGTCCTTGCGAATGTTAGTGGCAACACCGCATCCAACGGCACATGGCTAATTGTGCGTGTGACCGCGTCATCATTTGAACTAGTGGGCAGTGCGGGTAATGGCGCATACGCCGGTGGAGGTACCCTCACAAGTCCGCAGCAGCTCAACGTACCCGTAACCTTTGGGTTCGACAATAATGACAACCGTGTTGTTGCACGAGCACTTACTCGAGTGATTGACACCCCACTTACAAAAGTTGTACGCCGACTGCGCCTCGTCGGCACACTCGCGGCGTTGTTGGGGTTTAATGATGTGAACCTTGACCCGCCGGCCGTCGCCAATGTACCATCCACCATCATTCGGTCCGTGCAACTAAAGGATGGATTACCGCTTTCCTCCGAAGTTTTGAGCAACACGGTGTTTCGACTTAACGCCGGTGACCTCACCGAGGTCGAGCCCGCCAACCGTACTCTCTACTTTATCATGCCCGTGGGCATTGCGGATAATGTGGTTCTTGACTACGGGCGCTACACGGGCACACAACTGGCATCCTACCTCACAAGCGTGCTCAACCCCGCACCCAACAGCATAACCGTAACGTACAGTGCGACCGCTGGAACATTCACCTTTTCGCAGGATGTGGGGTTGGACTTTGGGTTGGACTTTGCACAAGCCTCGCAACTAATGCGTGAACGATTCGGATTTGAGGCCCTTGTCTACACGGGCGCGTCGTCCTACACAAGCGGACGTCGGGCAGTTCACGGCGCGACCTCGACCTTCCCTGATAATAACTACACTATTTCACTGGACGAGACCACCCGACACTTTACCTTCAGTACGGAGGCACCCAACATGATGCATGCAGTGGTCGGCACCAGTACGGCAAACGTCGGTGCGGCGTGGACACCACTTGTCGGGGAAGCGCTACCCTTTGCCCACCACTACAAGGTGGGGGATATTCTGACGGCAAAGCGACCCACCCTAAGTAGCACGGCGGGCGGCACAAAGCCAATTACAGGCGCCACCAATGCAACACCCATTGTGGTGACTGCCGCGGCGCATGGCCTCGCCAACGGTGACAACGTCACCATCCAGTTTGTGGTGGGCAATACGGCATCCAACGGAACATGGTTTGTCACGGGCATTACACCAAACACATTTAATTTGGTGGGGAGTGTAGGCAACGGCGCGTACATAAGTGGCGGGGAGTGGTGGACAAACGTAAGTCTGGTGACGGCCACACAGAAACCAAGCGCAATATACACCGTTGTGGTCAAAGAGGTGTGGGATGCCGGCACGGCAACGCCCCTTCTGGATTTGGAACCTACTGCATCTATCTTCAGTGTGGAGGATGCCGGCACAGATAGTCGCGCCGCGCTGGGGACGCCCGGCCTCACCGACGGCCGCATCATCCTCGCCAGCGCACGTCGCAACGTCTTCATGCTTCATTTCGAACATCCCGGGGGTGATCCGGACAACTTTGGGTTTCCCCCCGTCGCATGGCCACCAAATGAAAAGACACTCATCTCCACCTCCACCTCGGGAACTGCAACACTTCGCGCGTTGCCAGAGTACCATCCCGCCACACTGTGCGTTCCGGTGTCCGGATCCTATACTTCACCCTTTAGTTGGAACCTGTTGGCACCCGACTACATGGTAATTGTACTGCGCACCACCTGCGGTTCCAACGACATTCACACCCACTCCTACCGCGGCACATCCTTCCCTATCTTCGCCAAAATCATGCTCACCAGTCCCTTCATAAGCGTATCGGAGAGTATGTTATTCACAACCTTTGCGGGGCATGCACGTTTCCAAAGTATGTCAATTGAGTTTCAAAACCCCGATGGAAGTCTTGTTAACTTTAATGGACGCCCCCACACCTTCAGTTTGTTGTTCACAACCGACGGAGACACTGCTACTCTTCCGTGTTTTTAATAAAAAAGATACTAATTCTAAATGTCGTTGCTTAATTTCGTTCAGTTTGGGGACGCGGAAGAGGTGGATGAGGACGAGGAGTTCATGCGGTTGACAACCGAGGAGAATGCGGCCGGCGCGCGCAAAAAGGCCGCCGATGACCGCTACAATGCACGTCAACGTGAGGAAAAGGCCGCCGCGGCCGCGGCCGAAGTAAAAAGAAAGGCCGCCGCGGACCGCTACAATGCACGTCAACGTGAAGAAAAGGCGGCGGCCGCCGCGATGGCGGCCCAACAAAAGATTGCGGAGGCAAAAACGCGGGCAGCGGCGGCAGCGAAACTTGTGAAACATTATACTGCAACGCAACAATTGGAAAAAGCAGCAGCGGTTGCGGCCGAAGCAAAAAGACAGGCCGCCGCGGACCGCTACAATGCACGTCAACGCGAGGAAAAGGCCGGCGCGGCCGCGGCCGAAGTAAAAATAAAGGCCGCCGCGGACCGCTACAATGCACGTCAACGGGAGGAAAAGGCCACCGCACTAGGGCAACGGGCGGCGGATGCGGCCAACAAAGCAAAGGTGTCGGCACAAAAGGCCACCCAGATGACGCAAGACGCGGCCGACAAAGCAAAGGTGTCGACACAAAAGGCCACCCCGATGACGCAAGATGCGACAGACCGGAAGGCACCGAAAGTGGACGCGCGTGAAGACCGGACGGTACAAAAAATCGCACAGTCCAAAGTGGACGATGTCAACGCGCGTCGAAAGGCCACAGACGATCGCTACAATGAGTCCCAGAGGGCACGCAAGAAGGCAGAAGCGGCCGGGGCGCCCGTTGATGTGGTGGCGGAGGCGCGGTGGCAAGCGTCAAAGGATCGCTACAATGAGTCACAACAAGCACTAAAGAAGGAAAAGATCCGTCGTATCGCCGAGCGTGACGAAAGGGACGATGCGGTGAGCAGTGAAAAGGATGTGGTCGCAAGCGGTCGGGGGGTGCCGGCGAACTCGGCGCTCCCCAAAAGTGTGTTTGAGCTCAAAATGAAACAATTCCCCCGGGATAAGCAACTCAAGTATATTCGAATGCGAGGTCGAGAACTTGAGGTAGAGAGGAACATACTACGAGAGGCGGAGTCGCGCGAGATGACACCCCTTGAGGTGGCGCAGACACTCAAACGAATCACCGACAACCTTGACTCCGATATTGGGACCTTCCGCGTGGAGATGAGCGCGTATATTAATGATTTTGATCGAAAGGGTATGAACATTGATGATATCCGGCGAACGCGGCGCGCACTGCGGAAAGAATACATGCAGAAGGCTTTCGCAAACATGAACGAGTCGGAAGTCGATGACTTCACGTCGGAAAATGCAAAATTTACACGCAGGATTGGAAGCGAGCTTTTAAAATCAAAGTCGGATGCTCGGAAGGCGGCGGAGGCGGCGGATGTCACCCTTCAGACCACGCGCACATCCCAACGTGTGCGCGAGGAGGGGCAGCGCAACGAACTCAAGGCACGCAAGGCCGCGAATGCCAAGGTCGAGATGAAGCGTCCGGATGTTTTCCGTGACATTTCTCCGGTGCGATCCGATGTTTTGAAAAATATTGTGCGCCCGGAGTTCCAGGCGGTGCGGCACGTGGACACGATTGTGGAGGAGATGCGCGCAATCAACCCGACGGCGGTCCCACTTCGCCTGATTGCGGCCGCCTCGCGTGCCTCAAAGAAGGGGGTCACCGGCCGCACCTTCTTCCCGCCCCAAAATGCTAACCCCACAATTGTGCACCCGTGGAAGGCTCGGTTTGCGCCACCCACGCGCGCCCTGCCATCCTACATGAACTGGGCCGATGCCTCGAATGTCGCGACTGTGCGCGGATGGAAGTTGCCGAAGTCGCGGTTGGCGCGGGCATCCCGGGTTGGCTCAGATAAGCAGGGGTATATGCATGAGGTGGTGGACCAGTTGGGATGTGGAAGTTGTTGGGTAATCAGCGTGGCCGGCGCAATGAGCGATCGTGCGTCCATCTGGACGCAGGCACCCAACCCCCAACTGTCCATCACCAACATCCTTGGGTGTGTGAGTGACAATGATGAGGACGGGTCTGTTGTGCAGGGTGCGGCCATGTACTCGCCCTCCACCGCCGGGTGTGCCGGAGGTCTTCCCACGGGTGCAATTGAGATGTTTGCGGCCTATGGTGACGCGACTTCCGCCTGTGTGGGATACGAGTGGTGTGAAAACGACCCGGTGTGCAGTCAGTCCAAGCGGCTTGGGTTCAGTGACTCCCCCGACTACCTCAACAGTATTATTCCGGCGTGTGCCGACATGCTGAAGACCTGCCTCGAATGCACCGGTACGGAGTGCGCGGCAAGCAAGAAACCTCACCTTACGTGGGGCCTCATGACGTACCCCTCGGGCCGACCTTACATTCTGCTTACCGATCCGTTGAGCATCCAACAGGAGATTGCGGCGCATGGGCCGGTGGTGGCCACCCAGGCCATCTACGCCGACTTCCAGAACGGCACCGTGGACATCTTGGGCGATGGGTGGGCTAAAACCCGGGGAGTGTACTGCAACGTTCAGACCGCCGGCGTGGCCCGACCCTACACCGGAACTCGGTATGCGGGAAGTGAGCGCACGCTTGTTGGATACCATGCCGTTGTAATTGTTGGGTGGGGGGTTGAGGAGAAGGTGGGCGACTGGGAAAACCCGGGCGCCACGTTTGACATTCCCTTTTGGATCTGTCGAAACTCGTGGGGAGTTCAGTGGAATCCAACCTGCACGGTGAACGGCATCAAGATGCCCGGGTACTACAAGATTGCAATCACCGACCGCGCCCGCAACATCAACACGGCGGTATATCTTGACAATGCCGACGATGGTCTGGTGGGCGCGGCAATTGCCTTTATGCCCATGGTTACGCGGGTTGAGCCGCCGCGTGTCGGGGCGAGTCTTGTTGATGACAACCCGTCCCTGCAGGAGGAGAAGATTGAGGTGGATGCAACAAATGTGGTCTTGGTGCGTGGAACCGTGGGCGAGGGCGGCCCGTGGGTACCCGACGCCGACGAGGCTCGTCGAGACCTTATTAACCATCCCATCATGTGTGCCACCATGACGGACCGAGTAAACTGTCCGACTTCCCGACTTGGCGTTGAAAGGACGAGTCGCGTAAAACACACCACCATTTTCTTCATACTCATGGTCGCCGCAATTCTTGGCGCGCTGGTTGCGATCATTGTCATAAAAAATAAACGATGAAAGTACTTTCGTTTGACATTGGCACCAGGACTCTGTCCTACTGCATCCTTGAGGTGGTGGAGGGCGTGCTTTCCCCGCCCGCCGCCTGGGAAAGCATCGATGTCCATACCGAGGCGCACCTGGCGGAGAAAGCCAAGCCGACAATGAGGGAAGACTCGGAGTATGTGGTTGAGGCGCTCCACCGTCGGGCGGCAAGGTTTTGGGAGTGTGAGTGTGAGTGTGTCATCATTGAACAACAACCTGCAGGTGGCAACAACCGGTTCTCCTCGGTGCGCATGAAGAGCATCAGTCACGTTGTCCACGCGTACTTCTACACGATGCAGTTGGCGCAGCGGGGCATGGGTGCGGGGGGGTGTCGGGTACCAATAACTTTTGTGAGCCCATCCTCGAAACTTGCGGGAATGGACAAAGGCGAGACGGCGGAGCAGGCGGCCGCCCGCCAGGATGGTGACCGGACTGCCATGGGTGTCAAGTACCGTCGCAATAAGAAGCATGCGGTTGATACCACCGCGGCGTTGCTTGCGGCGTTGCCACCCTCACCGGAGTCGGAAACCTGTCGCGCCGTTTTTGCCGCCGCCGCCCCCAAGCAGGACGATCTTAGCGACTGCTTTATGTTGGCGTATGCCTTTGTGACAAAGAAGCAACCCTCTCGCAAAAGGGCACCCCGGGTGGCCGCCGCCCCGCCCCGCAAAAGAGCGGCAAAAGCGCTTGCGGCAGAAACAGAATAATAAAACTCGCATTTTCTTTAAACATGGATCCTTTTCATTTGTTCTACGACACCGAGACCGATGGTAGCGGTCGTCAGATGCTCATGCAGATTGCATGGGTTGTGACGGACGCCGCGTGCACCACCCTAAGTAGCAACTCCATGTATGTTAAGGGGACCCACAATGTCACCACATATGCGCCCCACGCCATCACAACGGAGTACGCCAACGAGCACGGTGTGTCCCCCACAGAAGCCATTACTTTGTTCATGGCCGATGTGGTCCTCGTGACTGAGGCGGGTGGCCGTGTGGTGGCCCACAACGCGAGGTTTGACATGGACCGGGTAAATCGTGAGATAGAATGTCACAACATCCCGATCCACCCCCTTTTCTCATGGAAAGCTTCCTTCTGTACCATGAGAGACCCCCGTGTTCGCACCTACTGTGCCCTGTCCCGCTCAAATGGCGGGTTAAAGGACCCCTCGCTTCCCGAACTGTTTCAAAAATTGCATGGCACCTTTCCCACCGAGCAACTCCATGACGCACTTGGCGATGCGCGCGTTCTGCGCGATTGCTTTTCCGCCCTGCTTCGCGCCAAGATCCTGGTGTTTCCTCCACCCGCCCCCGTGGTGCCAGTTTACCCGCGGGTCTGCACCCCCGGGACATGTAACCTACTGGTGGACGCAAGCGACCTCGCGGTGATTGCAAATATGATGACTCATGAGGGGAAGCATTCGTTTCAGGTTGTCGAGCGTGTGGTGGCGCGGTGTGCACAGGACCTTCAGATTCACTGGACCGCCTTGGAGACGCATCCGACCATGGACCCCGAACATGCTGAAAAAGCAAAAGCGCTTTTTTTGGCATGTAATGAACCGGGTGTTGTCGAGCCACCCAACGTTACGGAAAAGGCGCACGCCATTGGACTTCTGGGGGAGTTGACGCAGGTTAACGGTACCTACACGGCCCCCGATCCACCCCGCGTGACAAACCCCGAGGATGTTGGAGTCCTTAACGCGAAAGTCTACTACATTTGTGGTGGTGTGGTTGTTGGACGGCCGCCGCTAACGTGGGGGATTTTGGGGTATGTGGATGGCATCACAGAAGATGAAGCAGTGGTTGCGGTTCGACACGGGGGCGCACAGGGGTGCCCGATGTCACCAACGGATAGGATTCAGTTGGAAATGTACATGCGCATGAGCGGGAAGTATGGCGCCGTTATGGTACGGAAGGAGGGTGACGCCTTCCGCAAAATACCCACCATTTCTCGCGATGAGGAGGTGGCCGACTTTGCAATGCGGACCGCCGCAATGTTCTTTCAAAAACTCGCCCGCCTCATCCACACCCCCGAGCTCTGGGCTCATTGGGCCTCCGACAACTCATCCCACCATCACCAGACCGTTTGGGAAAGCATGGTTTGATTAATAAATTTATTTCGTTTATTTTACCGCGAACATCTTACCACCCCCCAAAAACATGACTGCTTTCCTCCTGCCTCCACTAATCATTGGCACGGCACACCTACTTACGGAGTCGCCCCACTCGGTTGACTTTGCTGTTCAATTTGCAGTTATTGCGGCGGTCCTGGTCCTTGTGGGCGAGACCGCCGGCCATCGGGTCGCGTGGGGCCTGTCCGCCCCCTTCATGGCCGCCTCCGTTACCGGCATACTCCTCCACCAACTTGGGAACGCGACGTTGAGACATCCATAAACTCCGTCATTGTTGTTAGGATGGATTCACACGCACGATCCGGCGCCGTCGAACACTCGCATTTTATTGTGTCGGTGCTCGGGCACCCACGCACCCCCTTCCACAGAATGAAGAACTCACCAACCTTCTCACCAACCTCAACATACATCTTCTGCAGATCTTTTTCTGACATTTATTACACCAACTAGTTTTGTGGTGCGCGAAGTGCGCGCAACTCGTTAAGAATGGGGCGGGTGAAAAGTAGGTGGAAGGCAATTGTCGTGAGAAGACGGTAGAGTAGGAAGAAGTACGAAATAAAAACTACAACTGTTCGAAATGCGTCAAACTTTTGATCACAAAGTTGAATGCACTGCGCAAAGTGCTGTATCCAAAAATTGGCGGTGGTGCCGGTCAGGGAATAGCATATATCTTCCTTTCCCGCCCCACCCCAAAAACCTAACATGGTGGGCCCATTGAAGTAAAGCGTGCGCAGCGGGGCGGTGACCAGCGTGGACACCAGAGTTGACATTTAAACAAACATGAGTTTTATTTTGTGCTCCCCGGATTGAAAGACATTTTTACAGGGTTACAATAGACATACACCTTCTTGCGGGGCGCCACACTCAACTGCCGCCGCTTCCGCACGTCGGACGGCGTCCGTTTGTTCTTTGTGGAGGCGGTATGGTCGGTTTCAATCTCCGAAAGGTGGGCCCGGGCGTAGGCAAGCACACCGTAACGCGAGGCCCAATACATAAAGTTGAGTTGACCCACCGTTGTCGTGAACAACTCCCCGTCAAGCGTAAACGTGAGTCGGTGTCGGCGCCGGAACGGGTCGAAATGTGACCGACGGTGCTTCCACAACCACGTCTTGTACTCCGAATGTACATTCACAAGTCTCTCCGGCATGTCGGCCGCATCAACCTTGTATATGATGGGAGTCTTCTTCGCGTAGTTTGTGACAAGCCAATCTAACGCCCGCAGTGATAACTTCTCCTCCTTCGTGTGGGTTATTATCGGGACCAACATCGTGCGTAGCACCTCGGGCGTGTAGTACGCCTCCAGGGATTGCAACACCGGCAACTGTTTGCGGTCGAGCGGAACCTGGCTTGTGAACACACCGACCTGCGTGATGTTCATCTTATATCAGTAGTGGAGAAAAAAAGAATGAAGTGTGTGCCCGGAACCGATTGCGGCGCCCAGAGTGTTGCGGAACTGACGGCGCGGTGGACGGCGTGCCGACATTGTTTCATCGCGGCCCCGATGACATCACCCACTTCACCGGAAACCCAGGTTTCGGCCGAGTTGCGATCGGATGCGCAAACAATGCTCTTCCAACTCTGGGGGATCCCCCCCACCACCGCGATGTTTCGGGTGCCGTGCAACCATCCATGTAGTCTCATGCGTGCCGACATGCTGAAGTTGTCGCGGTGTCCGTACAATGTTTCGGGCAAGGCCGACGGCGTGCGGATGTTTTTGCTGTTTAGTTTTACGGACACCGCGGACTATTCGGTGTTTATCGACCGCGCCGGTACCATCACGCCCTTGACCATCGTCATGCCACTTGATGTCCATAGTGGCACACTTCTCGATGGCGAATACATCACCCACCCGGACGGTACACATACGTACCTTGTGTTTGACTGCATTGCGGCGAATGGATATTGCATGGTTCACAAAAGTCACAGTGAGCGTGTCACGGAGGTTGTGCGGACGGTGGTCTCCGTCATTTCGCTACAGGGCGGCCTGACTTTGAAGGCGAAGCGGTGGTTTCCGCTCGCCTCGGCGAATCTGAATGATGTGTTGGCCAGTGTGGAGGCGCCCACCGATGGCCTCATTTTTGTGCCGGAGCACGGCAACTCGCTCCACCCCGGGCAACAGACCGACCATTTCAAATGGAAGGTGGCGTGCGACCACACGATTGATATGATTTGGCGTGGCTCGGAATTATGGGTGCACAAGTTCGGTGCGCCGGAAAAAGCGTCACTTTGTCTGGGGGTGACCGAGGTCCTTCCGGGTGGGGTTGTCGCACCGGAGGGGTGTGTCGTCGAGTGTCGCATGACGCCCCGGGATTCCACGACGTGGGTGGCGCGTTTTGTGCGCATCCGTGACGACAAGACAACCCCCAACGACCTCCGTGTCGCAAAACTCACGTTGCAAAACATTTTTGAGAACATTACTCTTGATGAATTACAATAAACTCTCACTTTTTAATTTTATGAATCTCAACTTACGCCCCCCCCTTAACTTTGAGGGGATGCCCCGTCTTCGTTTCCAGGTGTTGGCGGTCGAGGTGTGTGAAAAGGCGCCACCCTCGCTTGATGTGTCCGACCTTGCCGTTCTCCGCCAGGACTCCAACTACATAAATGACGCGGTGTATGAGTCGGCCCATGAGCGGGGTGCTCACATGTGTGAAGTGTGTGTGTTTGGGGTGAGCACCAGTGGACACAGTCTTGTGGTGCGGGTGCATGGGTTTATGCCCCACTTTTTTGTCGAGGTGACCCCCCTGACAACGCGCGCGGTGTTGGACAAGTGCGTGCGCGCGATGCGTGAGATGTTTGACGTGTGGACGATTGGCCTGGAGTTTGTGGAGCGCAAACGCATGTACGGGTGGGTTCCCACCCCCACCGATCCGCTCACCGTCGCAACTTTTTTTTTCGGTCGCTTCACTTTCCCGAACCCCTACCTCATGCGGCGTGCCTCCATGCTTCTTGAGAACCGGCAGTTTGGGTGGCTAAAGGAGACGCCGAGCGTGTCCGAAAGTCGGGTTGCACCCTCGGAGAAGTTCCTTGCGGCCCACAACATCAAAGCTTCGGGATGGGTGGAGATTGATCCGCAAAATTACACCCGTGTGCCCCCGACCGCGGCCGTCACGGTGGCGCAATTCGAGGCGCGGTGTGGGATGGGGGCTCTGCATCCCCTGGAGCGCGAAAGCATTGCCCCGCTCGTGATTGCCGCCGTTGACATTGAGGCCCACAGCAGCGACTACCGCTCCTTCCCCTCGGCCTCGACCCCCGGCGACAAGATAACTTTCATTGGGACCACGTTTTGGGTGTATGGCGACTCGTCCCCCCGGGAGCGGATCATGCAGGTGTGTGGCAGTTGTGATGTGCCGACGGACCCTTCCGTGCGCGTCTTTGCCTACGAATCGGAGTATGATCTGCTCATGGCGTGGCGCGACCTCATCGCGGTGGATGGCAACCCGGACATGGTGGTGACCTACAACGGCACAGGTTTCGACTTTGCGTACCTTGCGGGCCGCGTGGCGCACCTTCTTGCCACCACGCACCGGTTGCGGCGCTCCTGTCGGTTCAACTACATGGGGCGCATTCTCCTGTGCCCGGGGCCGCTCCAAACGCGCGAGCTTACATCGGCGGCCAAGGGTCAAAACATGATGAGTTGGTTTCCCCAACCCGGCCGCGTTCAACTTGACCTTTTCATGTACGTGAAGGACAGTGAGAAGATGAGCAGTTACAAGCTCGATGATGTCAGTGCAAAATTCCTTCCGGGTGCCCGCAAGGTTGTGCTTGACCACCCGGGTTGGGTGCGCGCCACCCTTGGGAACGCCACCCATCACCTTGAACGTCTCGCGGCCGAGTTTGGGGGAGGCGGGGAGGTGGCCACCCACCTCGCGACGGCCGCGGCGTGCTGCCCGGAGGAGGGGGGTGGTGATGAAAAGGCCTACCTTCCCTGCAACGCGGCCGTCCTGCGCGCAATTGGTGCGATGACAAAGTGTGTGCCCCACCTCCGGCAGGAGGAGGTGCGGGGTGTGGTGGATCGCGAGGTGCAACCCCACCTTGACGCGTCGGGTGACAATAACTACCGCAAGTTGTTTCGCCTCTACGACGCGGGCGCGGCCGCGCGGGCCGCCATCGCGGTCTACTGTCAGGTTGACTGCGACTTGGTCGTCATGTTGGTGGACCGCCTCAATGTGGTGGCCAACATCTTCCAGATGAGTCAGGTGTGCAACACCCTTGTCGACGATGTCTGCAACCGGGGCCAGCAAATCAAGACGTACAATTTGATTTCCCGCTTTGCGAGCGCCAACAACTACATTCTCAACGTGCGTGACTGCGGGTGGGACCCAAAGGCCGAGTACGAGGGCGCCACCGTCCTGGACCCCCAGGTTGGCTACTACCAGGTGCCGGTCGCGACACTGGACTTCGCCTCACTCTACCCCAGTCTTATGCGCGGGTTCAACCTCTGCCATAGCAGTCTTGTCCTCGATGATGCCTATAAAAACCTACCTGGTGTCAAGTACGGGCGCTACGACATTGGGGGACGGACCTGGACCTTTCAGGAGAGCACACCCGGGTTGCTGCCCACCATTCTCGGCGCCCTTCTTGACGCGCGCAAGGCCAAGAAGCGTGAGATGAAGAAGCACCCCAAGGGCTCGTTTGAGTACCGCCTGTGCGATGGTGCGCAGTTGGCGCTCAAGGTCAGTTGCAACAGCGTGTACGGCTTCTGTGGCGTCACAACCCACGGTATGTATCCGTGCATGCCCGTGGCGGTGGCAACCACATTTAATGGCCGCCGGGCAATTGACATGACAAAAAAGTTTATGGAGACGACGTACAACGCGACCGTCATTTATGGCGATACCGACAGTGTTATGGTTACGTTCCCCGGGGTGACCACCGTGGCCGAGGCGTTTCCACTTGCCCTGCGCGCCGCCGCGGCCGCCACGTCCATTTTCCCCGAGGCCATCGTGCTTGAGTTTGAGAAGGTTTTCTTCCCCTACCTCCTGGTGAAGAAGAAAACATATGCCGGCATGAAGTATGAGGATGATCCAACCGCGACACCAACGCTCGACGTGAAGGGCCTCGCGGTTGTGCGGCGCGACAACTGCGAGCTTGTGCGGGACGTAATGCGGGAGGTCCTCGAAATGACCATGGCGCGGCGCGACCCCATGGGGGCATACGCCGTTGTCAAGAAGGCCGTGGGGGATATCATGGCCGGGTTGGTGCCACTGACCAAACTCCAAATTAGCAACAGTCTGAAGAACATTGAGAGTTACACCAACACCGCGCAACCCCAACTCACGGTGGTGCGCAAGATGCGCGAACGCCACGCCTTTGATATCCCCCGCAGCGGTGACCGTGTGCCTTACGTGATCTGCCACCACCCGCGCCTGCCCCGGGTGAGCGACCGCGCGGAACATCCGAGCTTTGTCGAGGAGAACAACGTGCCGATTGACAAGGAATACTACCTTGTGTCCCAACTCCAGCGACGACTTGAGGTCATAACCGACCCGCTCCCCGTGCCCGACATTGCCGCCATGATCGCACAGGCCGTCACCTGCGTGCGTGACGCTCATCTCGACCAGGAAGCCATTGGTAAGTTGTGTCAGACCGTGGCCCGCCCGCCGGTTGCGGCCGATGCGCCACGTTTGGCACCGCGGGTGGTCAAACGAAAGCGCGGCGGGGGGTGGGGGGAAACAAAAGGAGTGGTGCCGCTCGTGGAGGCCGCCGCCCGCGCCACGCCCGCCGCCCGCCGGGGTGCGAAGAAGTGGGATGCGGCAAAGGCCGATGTTGGGGTGTTAAGTTTGGTGGAGATGATGGGAAAGAAATAAAGTTTTATTGATTTTTTACACCATCCAAAAACAAAGATGCGAACGAGACTTCGAAATGCCATTATTATTGCATCAGTGGGTGTGGTCTTTACGGTGGGTTTGACGGTTGCACTTGTCGCGGGTCTTCCCAAAAAATGTGTGGGTGAAATGTGTAAACAACGTCACGTGTGCACGACGACTGGTGAATGTGTGCCAGATCCCACCGGGCCCTTTACAGGACCTACGTGCAAGTGCTGGTCGTGCACCGGCAACGGGCCGGGGCCTGAGAGTAAATGTGAAGTGGGTAACAGACTAGGTATGTATGCAACGGAAAAGGAGTGTTTTGAGGATACGGACAAGATGTGCGGGTGGATGTGGCAGTCGGCATGCTAAATTGACCGAAATGGGGGGGGTGCATGTGGACCAACGAAATGCAAAAGTAGTTGGGTGTATTAAAATGTTCCGACGACGACACACGCGAATCGCCACCGGGGGTGGGTGTAAACTAAGTCCGTTCGGTACATATGCCGACGAGAATACGTGTCTTTCCGACCCGGCGACACGTTGCGGATCCTATGTGTGTGGCGCGGGCGGTATTCCGCGAATTGCCGTGGGTACTGAAGTGGGTGTTTCAAGGGATGGACTTTTCTGTTGGAAGTGTAACGGTACCGCTGGACCTGACAGTACCTGTGAGATGGTGGCCGATGGTACGACGACGGGTGGACAGTATGATTCGGAAGACTCATGTGAAACCAACGCGACGGCTATGTGCGGGTGGGGTTACAAACAGAACAGTGGCGTGTGTGAGTTAAGTAATGCGGTCAGGGGTACTTCGTTTGATAGTTGTTTCGTCGGAACCGACACCAGCAACTGGAAGTACGGGTGCTTTGACAAATTTGCGCGTCGCGGGGGCAAATGTGTGGGTATTCCATCCACTGGTGACAACGGACCCCGCAATTTCGAGTCCGTCTACCCAAGTTTAACGGTGTGTGAGATACCAGGGAGAGTATCGCAGTGGACACCGGAGTCGATTACAGTTAATGGTACGGGTTTTAAAAAGGTAGGGGAGGGAAAGCGTGAAAGTGATGAATTCGGCCGCCGAATTTATAGTACAGAAGATAATACTATTCAAAACACTGCAAGTGACATGATAACATGTATGACACTGTGTAAGAACAATTCGGCCTGTAAGGCGTTAAACTTTCGTCACGAGACTGGTGTATGCGACTTGGTAAAATCAAGTGTTCAGACAAATACCTACAACACGAATCTTTCCGCATATACAAAACAATAAACTAGACACAAATGATGTATCGTCGGCGTCGCAATGCTGCCCGAATTCTTGCATGCACACGGAGTCCTTTCGGTAACGAAGATTCGTGTTCCACAGGTTGCTTTGACAATTTTGTGCGTCGCGGGGGCACATGTGTGGGTATTCCATCCACTGGTGACAACGGACCCCGCAATTTCGAGTCCGTCTACCCAAGTTTAGCGGTGTGTGAGATACCAGGGAGAGTATCGCAGTGGACACCGGAGTCGATTACAGTTAATGGTACGGGTTTTAAAAAGGTAGGGGATGGAAAGCGTGAAAGTGATGAATACGGCTTCCGAATTAGACAGGAGAAAAAAACTATTCAAAACACTGCAAGTGACATGATAACATGTATGACACTGTGTGAGAACAATCCGGCCTGTAAGGCGTTAAACTTTCGTCACGGGTCTGGTGTATGCGAATTGGTAACATCAATTGGAACGACAAATACTTTCAACACGAATCTTTCCGCATATATAAAACAATAAACTATACACAAATGATGTATCGTCGGCGTCGCAATGCTGCCCATTCTTGCCTGCACATTAGTCGGTAACGAGGATTCCGGTTCCACATGCGGTGCTGCAATGAAGGAACCTTTGGATTTTGAACACACCAACCAAACTATTATTCTCGACTCACGTAATAAATGATGTTTCGACGACGCCACAATGTCCGAACTGAAACAGGCGGAGGTACGGGATGTATACTGAGTCCATACGGAACAAAAGATACCCTTGATGGTTGTCTTCAGGAGCCCAACACCGCTTGTGGATCCGCCTGGAGATGTGCTAAGGAGGGCGGTGAGAGTGACGTTTATGGTAACCATAAAGAAGTTGGGAGTCCCCTTTTTACGAAGAGAATAGAGGGTGAAGATTTTTACGAAACCGAAGAGGAATGTAAGTGCTACATGTGCGATCCGACTGGAAACACTGGATCATGTGTGCCCACCACCGACGGTAAAAATGGAATATCATTCACGGAAGCAGGGTGTGAGACATGCATGTATGCATGTAACAGTACAGGTGGGAAGCAAAGTGCGACCGTCGGTGACCTCGGTACCGGATTTGAAAATGTTAACTGTTGGGCGTGTAACGGCACCGCCGGGCCTGACAGCACATGTGAATTGGTTGCTGCAGGAACATTGGGAACGTACAGCTCGAGGGACACATGTGATTCAAATGTTGTTGCTCAGTGTGGGTGGGGTTACGGTGCGAATGGTTCTACCTGTGAGCTCACGGAAACTGCACCGCGCGGTACGTCAGCGGCCTCGTGTAATATAACAAATGTTGCCGGGTGGAAGTACGGATGCTTCGACAAGTTTGCACGTGCCGAAGGGATTTGCGTGGGTGTTCCACATGACTATGCTGGAGACGTGTTTACTTCTTTGGACGCGTGCAATGTTTTTGGGGTTAATGATATGCAAATTATACATAAGCACGACTCAGAAGACTTCAGTGCTGGACTTAACCAGAACGCTATTATTAAATTTGGACCGGGGAAACTTGAGACTCGGGGGAACGCCACCTCCGAACTGTTCCAACGCGTGTGGTTTGATTCAATTCAAGACTATATCACCGGTAACGGTACCAAGCTTCCGTCAGTTAGTCTTGGGTTCCGGGTCCACAAAACTACCTATATTGGTTCATTTATTGGTTTATTGATATCTGTAAACCTGGTTGATGTACCCTTCTCGCCTGGAAGTACCGTGGTGGTGACTCGTAGTACTGATAATATTACTCCGAGACGTATAGGAAATTTCCAAAAAGAAGTATTCTTTAATCTCCAAACTGGTACTATTTTCTCTCTCAAAAATGATATAGAGATTAAAAATAACGGTGGAAATTATGAGATTGGTATGGAGAGCTTGACTAATACCACTACTATTGACCTTATAATTACGCAAATATAAACAACATTCTACCAGGTTTGGCGGTGTTGGCGTGGTTTAACTTCTTGTTCGCCGGTCATCATATTGCGCGGGGGTGGCACAGATCCCTGTTGCATTGTTGCATGCATTTTTCGATCCATTAGTGCCCGTGCGTTTTGCATCTGTTCCACGGCGTTGTTGGTTTCGGCGGACATTTCCGCCTTTCGTTTCGCCCGTTCCCCCATTTGGCCCCCCGGTGCGGGTGCCTGGCTCGGTGTGGAAGTGGGGTCTCCCTCAAGCGCGAACATACCGGAGTCAAACAAACTGCCTCCCCCCAGACAACTTGAACTTGCGGACGATGAGTAAATGCTGGAGGTTATGGATGTGAGCTCGGTGTTCCGCCAGGACGTTGCGTACGCTATTATGTCGCGCATGCCCGTGGTTGTGGTTCCTTGTTGGGTTTGGTGTAAAGTGGGCACCCCGCGCAACCACGGGGGGCGGGCCGCCATCTTCATCACGTCCTGCACAAACACTTTTTCACTCAACGGTACGGTTTCGAGAAAGTTGGTCACACTCAAGCAGTTGGGGTCGTTTGTTCGGACATACAAGACATATTGGCTATATGCCGAGGGGTCGGTGTCGTCAAATGCAGTTTCGGCCATTTAATGTCTTAATTTATGAAATAAAGTTTGCAACCTGACCGAGTATCACTTTTAAATTATTGCCGTTAGCGGAATACTCTTTTTATTCTCACTTTTTCATAAAACAAAAATATGTGCATTGAAAACACTCTTCCAGAAATCTCGGCACTAAGTATTGATGAAGTTCCGGCGGCGCGACTTCGTTTGCTTCAAAGTGGCAGTAACGACGTTGCGCAGTTGTTGCGCACGTTTAAATTGGAGCATTTCCCATCCATCAAAATGGACGATCCGTGGTGTCGCTACATGGGAGGAAAAGTTGGAGATGTATTTGAAATGAAATCAAATCTCTCGTCAGGATATCAGTTATCCTACAAAAGAGTTGTAACTTGTTTTTAATCGGTTGTGTTGCATACAATAAAACCTCACTTTTAAATTTATCGGCGCGCATGAACTCCAAACTTTATCTTGTCGCGGTGCCGTTGCTTCCCGTCCTCCTCCTCCTTCTTCCACCACCTTTGCGTTCTCCCTTTTTTGTGACCCCGCTCATCTTTCTTGTCGCGTTAAGTGTCCTTCTCAACTTCCCCGATGTGGTTCCCTCCCTTCAGAAACGGCCGCTCTACCTCCAGGATATTGTGGTTGAGGATGAGTGCGTTGTGTCATCGTCGAGTCACGGCCTGTGGCAACGCAAGCGCGCCTACTACCGGGCATGTCGCCTGATGGTGAACCTGAGCAGTGCGGTGCTGGTGGCGGGATTCTGCGAGTACGGATATGCCCTGTGGGAGAAGAAAGACGAGCCGTCGTCGTACATGGAGGTGTGTGGCGTTATCGGTGGTGTTCTCGCGCTCCTCAACCGTGCCCAGTCCGGTGCAAGTCGGGTTCTGCTTAAACTGTGTCGACTGGCCCAGGACTGGGACGAGCGCCGGCGCCACATTGCCACCATGACACTTGGTGCAATTTCGGCGGCGCCCCCCTCGGGTGCGTCCGAGGAGTACCCAAGCTATTTTTTAGGCGTTGTTTGATAATGAAATAAATGATAATTGATAAAAGAATATGACCTTTTTGAGACCAGAGTCCGCCCGCGACCCGCTTTTGCGCGGCAGCACCCACCGCATGCAGCGCACCTCAAAACATATCCGGGGTCAGGTTGCGGGGGCAAGTTTGCAATGTTTCACCGTGGACCCGACCTACTCGCGCCTCTACTTTCTGCTCGGCAAGGAGCGCCATAACGTACGCTGGCCGAATGGCAGCGACCGGTGGTCCGACTTCGGGGGGCGCGTCGCATCCGCCGACACATGTGCCGAGGATACGGCGGCGCGTGAATTCTTTGAGGAGACCCTTGCGGTTGTGAAGTACTTCCCGGACGATACGATACCGCGCACCGGGTGGAGTGACATTGCCGCCGACCTGAAGCAGGGTAAGTTCACCCTCCGCGTGACCCAGGGCAATGGCGTTCGTAAATTTGTTATTTTCGTGAAACAAATCCCGTGGGACCCGGAGGTCGTCTCACGCTTTTCAATGTACCGCGTGGCACTTACATGTCCGCGCTTTGTCCCGCCCCCGCACTTCACCCTGACCACCCACCCGAGCCTAATGCGGCCCAACCTGGCCGTTCCGGTTGTTCGCAAGGAGTTTCTTGAGAAGAAAATGTTGGGCCTGTGGAGTGTGCCCCAACTTCGGCGGGCCGTGGACCACGGGGGCACGATGACGCATCGCAACGGGTACATTGAACACTGTCGGCCTTCCTTTGTTGAGAGTCTTGAGATTGTACTTGGCGAGCTTGCGTTTCACGCGCCCGGTGCACTAAATGAATAAATGAATAAATTTGTCATATTTTTATTTTCTCCCGTCATGGCACGGAAACCGGCCGAAAACGGAAATGCGCTCTTTCGTGCAAAGGCCATCGCAACCGCCGCGGCGCGCAAAAGTGGGGTTGTTCACCGGGTGGTCCCTCGTCCACCCCCCGGACCGAAGATAACGGAGGTTGTCGACGACAATGGCAACGCACACTTCCGGAAGCAATCGGCCGCCGTTGCCTCGAAACATCATGTGGTCCCCCGCCCGCCCGTCATGTCAAAAATTTTAGTTTCAAAATTATTGGTCGACAAACCACCCGTGGTGGCAAAGGCCAAAGTGGAGGGGTTGTGGACCGAACACTTTCGACCCACAACAATGCGCGATGTTTCGGGCAACGCGACGGCCAAAACCGCACTTGCCGCCTTTGTCAACGCACGGCCCGCCATGTGTCTGCTCTCCGGCCCGGTGGGTGTGGGGAAAACCAGTCTTGCCCATGCGGCGCTTCGTGACAGTGGGCGCCATGTGGTGGACGTACGCGCCAAACCTGACGACTTCACGGCACTCATGGATGATCTTGTCAACACCCCTCCGCGAAACCCGACGGGCGTGGTCGTGGATGAGTTGGAGAACCTCCTCCCGGCGCACCGAACCTTTCTTTTGCGTCTGCTCAAGCGACCCACCCAGGTTCACGTCATCCTTGTTTGCAGCGACCCCACCGAACGTGCGCTCAAGCCGTTTGCCGCGGCGGGTCCCCACTTCCGCATGGTCACACCACGCGACGACGACGTGCACGCCTTTGTCCTGCGCATGTGTGCCCGGACGGGCATCACGATCGATACACATCGTGCAAATCAAGTTGTGCAGTGTGCGCGCGGTGACATGCGTCGCGTTGTGGCAACATTGGGCGAGATGAGAACACACCAGAATGGCGGTTCCGCGTGTCTTGAATCAAGTGATGTGCGGTTCCACACCCCCTTTAGTGCGGCCAAGACGGTGATGCACACGCGCAACATTGAGCAGGGTGTGGATGCCGCCCGCACCGACCGCATGCTTGTGCGCCTCATGACGGTCAAACAGTTGCCTCACGTTGTGGACGACCTCGATGATCTGGCGGCGCGAATGGAAAAAGTATCGTGCGCCGACCTGCTGGAGTCCCATTCATCGTACACCACTTTGGACGCCGCGCTGTGGATGCACGTGGCCGCAACCTCACGCACCACACCCCGCCCGAACACACCTCGTCTTCAGTTCCCGACCGCCGAACTTGGCCTCTTCACCAAGTTTACGGACAACCGTGACGCGGTGACATCTGTTTTGAGCACTTTCCGTGCTATCCGGCACTGTGGGTGTGTTGACGCGTGTGGGTGTGTGGGTGCCGGCATCCACCGCACCCTCGACTTGGCCGTGTGCAGAAATCTGAGTGAGTTAAGCGGACGCCACTTCGACAAAAAGGATATCAAGCGCGTGCAAAACATGAAATTTAACCCTCTCACCCTTCTTACGCACACCACCTGACGTGTTAAAATAAACATATTTTACAAATTTATTCGATGGGCACCAACCCCACCTTCATTACCCTCGAGGAGTTGTTACAAAACAATCCTTTTGCGGTGCTCGCCACCATGCATGATCCACCCCCCCGACCTAAACACACCGCAAACTTCTACAATGTTCAACTTGGCAAGGAACGGATTGTTTTGGACGGGGCGGCCGGGGCCGGCGCGGTGGACACCCGGGACCCCGGGACCACACCACTTCACACAAACTCATCCACGGCTTTCTACGCGCAGTGCTTCAACTGTCACTACCGTGCACACTCGGCCAAGCAGTGTCCACTGCGCCGATGCTCAACGTGTGGGGTTTTTGGCCATGTCACACCACCTAGTATGTTGAGTTGTAGATCACCCCCGGGCCCCCAAGAGGCATCTTGCGCACCGGCACGTTCTGCGTGTTGAGGCACGTATCGGTCACCGAGGCCGAGGAAGGACAGTTGTTCGTACTATAACAGGAACCGCCCACCTGAATCTTGAATGGGTCACCACCACACCCGGCGGCGGTAGCTCCCGATGCCACCGCCTCCGGTGCACCCACACTCACACACAGACCATTTTCAGGGTTGTACACCTGAGTCGCGCCGGTGTAGGTGGAAGGACACACGGGGTTGGAGAACGCCGTAAGTGTCTTGGCGAAACTTGTGGTGTAGAGCTCGTTGTCAAACGCAGTTGTCGTCAGAAAGCTACTCATGTTTTCTTCTTTGTTCACATTTTTCTAAATGAGTGACGACTACGCACCCACTTTTGATGCGGCCAGAAACACACTGGCGGCGCTCCTTGACGGATGGGTGTTTGGACGCGTCATGCGCGAAGTCACGCGACCGGACCCCCACAAACCTTACTTCCATGGCATGATTGTAACATCCACAGGGGACCGGATTTGGTTCCAGCAAAGCAACGCGGCGCATCGATCCTTAAGTCTGGGTCCACTGGGTGTCAGTCCGACCGACATAACCCCACCACGCGCGGGTGATATACTCATGGGGAAAGTAGAACCGGTCAAGGGAGAAAGACGCAAAGCCCGCTTGCTCACCTGGTACGCTAACGTGCCACAGATCGCGGCTCTTGCCAAAGTGTGTACGCGCGGCACAGACAAACATGAAATGCATTTGTTGAGCGACATGCGCACGACCGCAAACGACGACATTTGGGCGCTTGTGCGACTTGTGCTCTTTGGTAACATTGCCGTGTTTGCGGACGCCCACCGGGGAAAAGGCACCATGCGACTCAGTACCACACCGCTTAAGTTTGTCCATTCGACCGGAGAGACCTTGGGTGATCACACCATCTGGGCCGCGTTTCAAGCGCGGGTACCTGAAGCCACGCGTCCCGAAAGATTGCCACCACCCCAACCTTACATACCCACACCCCACCCTTACTCTCCACCCTTCTCCCCATTCACATTGCCACCACCCCAACCTTACATACCCACACCGCAAACATACATACCAATCTCGCCACCCTTTAATCCAACCACCCCACCGTCCTCGCCACCCTTCAATCCAACCACCCCACCGTCCTCGCCATCCTTCAATCCAACCACACCACCATCCTCCCCACCCTCCATGGAAGAGGAAAAAAAGAAAACAGAGGACGCGTCGCGAATCTGGGAGTTGCTTAAGGGATATATACAGATACAGGAGGCATACGACCCAATGTACCCGGCATATGCTGGTTTGCCATCAAAATAAAATTACATTTATTAGTATCCACCAACCACTAAACTTCGGTTGTGCGTGTGATGGGCCACAAATTTTTGCTTTTGGTATTAAAAATGGCTCTCCATGTAGCACAAAAGCGTTTTAAGTTGGAGGAGAGGTTGGGAAGTGGTGCATTCGGTGAAATTTACGCGGGCTTCGAGCTTGGCACGGGTAATTCGGTGGCAGTAAAATTGGAGCGGGTGGATGCACGGTACCCGCAGTTGGCGTACGAGGCCCGCATCTACCACACCCTTCAGGATGAAATGAAAGGGGGCATCCCCCGCATGCACTACTTTGGCACCGAGGGTATGTACAACGTGCTTGTTCTCGATCGTTTAGGGAAGAACATTGATCAGATCCGAAGTGAGGCGCCTATGGGTCGTTTGACTGTGGCGCAGGTGAATTCAATTGGTGATAACACCCTTCGCATTTTGGAGTTGTTTCATGACAAGGGGTTTGTCCATCGCGACATGAAGCCCGACAACATTTTAACGGGCGGTGGTGGTCGTGGGTTCTACCTGATTGACTTTGGTTTGTCGAAGTACGTGCGTGGCACGAGCGGTGAGCACATTCCTGACCGACGGGGCAAACACCTGACGGGCACGCCACGGTATGCGAGCCTGGCAAACCACCGGGGGCGGGAGCAGGGTCGAAAAGACGATTTGGAAAGTTTAGGATACGTTTTATTGTATTTATTGCGGGGTCGTTTGCCCTGGCAGGATATCAACAACTATGATGACATTCTCAAGCAGAAACAAAAGGCACTGCAGAATGGTAGTCTGTGGAAGGATACCCCGCCGGCATTTCGTCAGTTCTTTCGTCGCGTTGCAAGCTTGGGCTTTGTGGATCGACCGGACTACACTCGTTTGCGGCGCTTCTTTCAGACACCGAGTCGTTAGGCGGTGACGGATTTAATTATCAACACATTCGCTGGCTTTCTCGTTCCAGGTGCAACTATCCCTAATGCCACACAATTCCTGCGTGTCTAGCGCAACACACGCTAAGTCTTTAGCCTTTTTCTGAAGTTCACTGCTCAAAGTGGCCGCCATCTCCACAAACTCGCGTATGTTGACCTGCGTATTCTGTTTTTTTGACATTCTCACCGTGTGCTCAATGAGGTCGTCGTTGTAGCACCGCATTCCACTGGAGTTATAGATGGCCGGCAACGGTGCGTACTTGTCATCAGGACACACTCCCGAACTGTAGTCACATGAGTGCATGCCAGTTGGGCAAGTTTCGCTGTTAAGATAGAGAGGGTTGCCCAGTGCCGCGTCGCGTGAAACCGAGGCACTGATCTCGCCCTCGATCTCATCGAAGTGTTCCAAGAGTTCCTTCAGTTTCGAAATCATCGATTGTTTACTCATGGTTGGTTTGTTTCTCCAATATGAAAAAAATCAGTGCGGCGGGTCGCGCGTTCATTGTTTAATAATGGACGAGATTCGCGGCTATGCGGTCCTGGGTCCAACTCTTGCGCTTCCGATGGCACGCTTATCGCCGGGATGGGAGACTGCGGCGTGGTTTACCGGTCTTACGGTAACACCCCTTGCAAACTCCGCCGGCGGGCGGGCGCCCGTTCCCATCGCCACGGCGCAGGCCGTTGGTGGATGGTTACACCTTCCGCGTTTCCGCGGTATTGAACTTCTTGGTGGTGTGCCACCCGATGATCGGCGCACCAGTGGCGAGCCCATGAATGCGGGCCTTCGGTTTGAGGGCGCACTGCGCGAAGAGCCACCTCAGCGGGAGGCCACCGCGCACGTGTGCGACCAACTTGCACGGGTGGGCGGTGCGATGCTTGTTTTACCCTGCGGTTTTGGAAAGACGGTGTGCGCGCTCTGGGTGGTGCACGCCTTAGGTCGACGTGCGCTTGTTTTGGTGCACACCGGTGCGCTTGCCGACCAGTGGGCGGAGCGTGTCGCGTCCTTTCTCCCCGGTGCCCGCGTGGGTCGGATACAGCAGGATTTGGTTGAGGTGGCGGGGTGTGATGTGGTGATTGGCATGATTCAGTCACTTGTGCGCCGCACGTACGACCGCGCACTTCTGGCAAGTTTTGGTACGGTGGTTGTGGATGAGGCCCACCACATTGCGGCACCGTGGTTTGCGGGCGCGCTTCGGAAGTTGGGTGCACGTAATGTGCTTGGCCTTTCTGCCACCCCCGACCGAAAGGATGGTTTGGGTCATATTCTTCCCTGGATGTTGGGATCCGTCGCCTTTCGTGCACAACGCCCCGATGAGGTGGTTGATGTGCGCATTGTGGAGTACGTGGACCCACCCAACCAGTATGAACTGCGTGACCGCCGTGGCAAGCCCCGCTACTCGGAAATGTTGACTCGTCTGGCGATCAATGCCGCACGTACACGCACCGTTGTGCAACTTATCATGGAGTATGTTGATGTCGGTGGGCGTCGTCTGATTGTACTCTCGGAAAGACGCGACCAACTGGGTGAGTTGGAACGTCTTTTATTGTTGGAAGACGGATGCGTTTGCGTCACGACCCCGGTGGCCCGCAAGCGTCGACGCAAGAACGATCCGCCGCCCTCACCTCCTCCTTCCCGCCCAGAAGCTCGGTTCACCGTTGGACGAGTTGTGGGAGGAACACGACCGGAGCTTCGTGATGCGGGGTTTGCGGCCACGGTGCTGCTCAGCACCTACCCCTACGCCGCCGAGGGTATTGACATCCCGTGTCTTGACACCCTGGTAATGGCATCACCGGGTATCAATATCGAGCAAACTGTTGGTCGGATCCTGCGGAAACATCCCGCAAAACAAACTCCGCTTATAGTGGATGTAAAAGATCCCTTTTCTTTGTTTGACGGAATGGGTTGGAAACGTTATAATTACTATACTTCCCAAAACTATGTGGTCAAAAGGGAAAAGTACACTGTAGATGTTTAGTCAAAGGGAAAAGTATACTGTAGATGTTTAGTCAAAGGGAAAAGTATACTGTAGATGTTTAGTTGGTTGAGAGTTGCGACCAAACCCCAAGTTGGTGCATGCAAAAATAATATTTAGTCTACCTTAAAAAACATGCCTCGTTCTCGTTCTCGTTCCACAAAAAAGTCAGATAGCGACGACAGTAGTGACAGTGATTCCGTGACGACAGATATCACCGATATTTCTGATGCGTATGTGTCACCCTACAAGTCACGTGGGCGCAATTCAACCTACCGTCCTGCGCATATTGACTTTTCACCTAGCCGCAGCTACCGTCCACATCCCGCATCCTATCGTACTCCTGACTATTACAATGTACCTCACGGCCGCGTTCGCTCGGCGGCACAGGTGAATGATGAGATTCGAGATATCACATGGTCAAAGACCGGCCAAAGGAACTCCGTTGCTGTCATTGATGCGGTCAACGCGTCGGTTGGGTTCACCTTGCCGGTGGAGGATATGTACATGCGCCGGTTGCGGGAGTACAAGCAGCAGGTTTTGCCTATTAAGTACCCCACCTGTCCTCTTGGGTGGGAAAAGCATACAAGCAACCCAAAGAAGGCTTCAGATGAGGGTGTTGCGTGGATTACAGCGGATGGTTACTTTTGCGGTCCCCCGGGGAGTGATCCGAGCACACTCTACCGGGAGAGTGATCCTTCTTACGACTCCCATAGCGCTTTGAACAAAAGGATTCGTGAGTTGACCACGGAGATTAAGCACACTTTGAAACCCGGCGATTACACGGAGGAGATTAAAAAGCAAAAAGAGAAGAAGGAAAAACACAAAACGGCGTTTGACAAAAACAAAGCGGCGCGTGAGGCGTCGATCAAAAAGGAGAACGATGCTGAGAGAAAACGGAACGTGGAGAAGTTAAGTAAGATAATTAAGGACTATGGGTTCCAGACCAGTACAAACGCAAAGAAAGAGGCGGAAACGATCTTCGATCAGGCAAAGTCCTGCCTTGAGGGAAATGCCTCTCGCTTCGGGTGTACGCGTGTGACGGACAACTCGGATCGGTCAAATCCCGTGAAATACTATATCCCCAACGCGATCTATGTTGCAGGAAGCGACATTCCCGACCCCATGCAAAACAAACTCCTTGAGTGGTGGAGGTCGTTCCGTCGCGCGTACGCCAACAAAAAGGTGTTGGAGGAGAGGAAGAACCTTGCGATGTACGTTTAAATCATAAATCAATGAATACGCCAACACCGTCGATAAACACCCGGCACACCCAGGAGAAGAAATCCAGTAATGTTTTTGTTGAACCCGATGTGGAGCGTCCGGCAACGGTGGAGGTTGTGTGTTCGAGCGCCCGCCGGTGTATGGACCACACCGCCTCGCACACCTCGTACCGCCTTTTTTCACACACGCTCACCCTCGACGCCCAACCTCTGCCGACGTGGCCGGAGCGCACTGACATTTGTTGTTGGCACTGTTGTCACACGTTTGAGACGGTGCCAATCTCCGTGCCGCGCACACTCTCGCAGTCGGACAAATCAACGTACTATGAGGTGTATGGTGTATTTTGTTCCGTTAATTGCGCAAAGAAGTTTGTTCTGGAGCGTGGCACTTACGACCAGCAACAGGTTTTGCTCCAGCTCAACGAGATGTGCTTTGCGGTGTTTGGCATTCCGGGAGACTCCGTTTTTTCCGCAAAGGAGGCCCCGCCTCGATATTTTTTGAAAATGTTCGGTGGGTCGATGAGCATTGAGGAGTTCCGAGTCACAAGTCTGACCACCCGTACTACTTTGGTCATGCCGCCCTTTGTGTCGCATGCCATGGTTCTTGAGTCCCGTGCGCCTCCCCCAACTGAAGTGGCTTTTACGCCGTCCATCGAGGTTGAGTCGCTGCGGGAGGGGCAGCACATGTTGCGAGGTCTGCGGCGCCCTACCCATCCTCTTCCGGCACCGACCAAGGGTGAGGAAAAGGGCATGTCACGCTTCGATGAGTTTTTAAAAGAAAAAGATGTGACCGGGGGTGGGGAGCCGCGGTGCCGTGCACCCAAGAAACCCCGGCGGAAGGAAATGGCGCCACCTGTATCCATCACACCCTCCAACACTCTTAACTCGTTCCTAATGGCACGCCCCATGGAAATGGAATAGTTTGCGTTCTCCCCAATAAAATTTATTTCTTAACAATACAAAACTTTCGTATGAACCGCACCCATGCGAAACTTCGGGCCAAACTAAACAAAAGTTCGGAAACCCCAACCACCCGTTTGCGTATTTTCCCCCAGTGGTTGCTCGAACAACTTATGCGAACCTTCCACACCGTGGTCCACAACCCACACCCCTTCATGCTTCTGTTTCGTTTTGACATGACGTCCGACCCCCTCCTGTCTGATGCATCCGCCCTTGTTGGCACCCGTTTGGATGTTTTGCTAGTTAAGATCAACGGTGGCATCTACTACGAGACGAGCACTCACATGGATGGGTTGCAAAACCGCATTGCGGCCGCCGGACGCACGCTTCGTGTGACGCCGGAGCAACTGCTCTATGTGTGTGACCCCCGTCAACATACCCACGGCGCGAGTGCCGATATAACGTCAGATGTGTCGAAGTTGAACTATGTGTGTGGAACAATTCCCGCCTCCTTTGTACGGGAAAAAACGGAGTGGGACGTCCCACTTGACCCGATGCGCCATCTTCCATCAATCAAGAGGGTGGACGAGTTGCCCGAGTAAAAGTAAATAATATTTTTTTTATTCCGAATCATCATCATCGTCCTCGCTACTGCTACTTGAACTATTGGACGTGTCGTAAGAAGTTATTTCACTTGTTGGTACGCCAATGTACTTACACAACCTCCGACATATCGTATTTGCGTCGGCATCGGAGTTGGGTGGCGGTGACTCAATCACGCCGCTGGGACACTTTGGGCCAAGAGATGTGAACATGGACACATCCGAATCAACGGCGGCGGCCTCGCACGTGGACCCATTAATGGTGAGGTAAACCCTCATGTGCGCCATTATGCGCGCGTAGAGTTCAAACATGTAATCATTGACAAACCGTTGAATGATAACCATTGATGATGCGGGCGTTCGAAGGACGGGACCCGGAACGCGGAATCCGGGCGTAATGACGCGATCCAGGTGGTCGCGTTCGATCGTAAAGGTGGTTCGGACACAGAGGCACCCATCTTCCTCTTTTTTCGTAAGAAGAACCGAACTGGTGCTAAACGCCAGGTGTGTCGCGAATGATGTCGCCATGAACTTCACGCTTGCCCTTGGTGCACTTTGCATCACACAACCAAACCGGGATGAGGTGGGGTCATCGCGGGGGTGCAAACGACGGGAGGCAACCTTTTTGGCCATTTGCACACGACGTTTCTTGAAAATTGCCGACTCCGGGTGGCGCTGCTTGACATTTTCGCGAGGGGCCAACCGGGGTATCATTGCGCGCTGCGCCTCGGCTTTAAAGAGGCGAATGTGTGTGTTCATGCGGAGCGTGGCGTTGTCGGAGAGAGGCAACCCGAGTCCCCCCTGCCACGCATCTTCAATACGCAGGGCGCCTACCTCACGTCGCGCGCGCGCCATGTCAGGATGCTCGGCCATAAGAATTAAATAATGACACTTTTCACTTGAGTTTTGGTAAACCCAATAAAGAGAACACCATCTTCCATGTACATCGGGGTGTTGTTGGTAACCACCGACGTGAACATTTTGATACCTCCCCGAAAGAGGCCAATGGGAGGTCCGACCAAGGTATGGTGCACGCGGATTCGAGTCTCCTCGAACAGTTCACGGTGGGCCGCCGTGTACGGCAACTCACCCTTCTCCACACTACCTGCCGGCAAAGTAAGGTTGGGGTCAGGATACTTTTTTCGAAAATCGGGGTTAACCGTCTCAAGGTTAAGTAACACCTTATGCTCTTGTGCAAAGGATGCGTCCAACCGCCAGACCGCGGTTAGGTCACGCACCACGTTATTGGGGCGCAACCTTTCAATGTTCTCCAACTCCTGTAACTCCGGCCAACTTCGCATCTCAATCGACAGTTTGCGCGTTGCCTCGCGGGTGGGTGTAACAAGATGAAGGGAAAGCACCTCGGGTGAAACACGCGACGTACCGTTAATCTTTGAAATAAAAGAGGTCATTGTCGCAAGCGCGGTGGAGTGAACAAATATCAGCATGCCGGCCGAGCAATTCATGCTTCACACTGATTGGTTTAGAAAAAAGAAGAAATTATTCTTCCTCACTTTTTTATTAACCGCAAAACTTTTCTTACAATGCAAGCTTCTCTCCACCTTAACGTGGTGATGAAGCACTGTTACGACATGGAGGAGTACAACGCCCTGCTTGCCCACAACAACGCATGGATAATGGAAGAGCTCGGTGTGCGAGTTCATCAGGTCCAAGATCTGCAAAACCACCTGGATTGGGCGGAGATGCGGTTTGATGAAATCGTCTGTGATCTCATGTTTGAAGTCGATGCCCACGCAAAAACAACATCTCGCCTTGTTGCCGCCGAGGTGGTCCGCGATGTTATTAACACCGTTGTGGCGAAAGTTGTCGCCCGTGTGCCCGATCCCGCCACCGACAGCATTCACCTCACCAAGATGATTGTAAAGAAGGATGCTGCACTTGCGCGCATCCGCGACCACCAGGGTGTCCTTGTTGCGCGACTCAACGAGGTGGAGGAAATAAACGACACCACGGGGGTTTTGCTTGCCGTGGCCCTGAGTGAGCGCGACACCGCCCTGCGTGAGCGCAATGCCGCCGTGAGTGACCGCGATGCCGTGGTGGCGGAGCGCGACGCCGCGGTGGCGGAAGTTGCGGGTGTTTCCCACAACCAAACCCTACTTATGACGTCGGTCTATGAACTGCGCGACCAAGTCAAGGAAATGGGCGATCATATTCGCACGTTGGAGAAGCAGGTGAAGAAAGGTGAGGCAAAACACCTCCGTGTGACGGACGAGTATCGCCACAAAATAACCAGCATGTCGCATGACTTAGTTGCGTACGCGTCTACCATTGGTAAAAAATAAACTTTTTCCTTCTAAATCTTTGCCACCCACCCCACCATGGAACGCTACTGTAACTACTTCCCGGCCGACGTGACTGAATGGGAAAGTACAATCAAAAAAGTTGAAAATTTACCATTTGAGTGCATTCGTTTGTTGGGTCATGGGGAACAGTGTTCAGTTCACACTATCACACCGGTGGGTGGGGTGGGCAGTGAGGAAAACGAGTCGGCGTCGGAGGAGGGTGAGGTGCACTGGACGGAGGACTACTTTCAGATGAATGATGTTGAGGGAACGTTTAGCGAAGATAGTGAGGAAAGTTTATCCGAAAGTGGGAGCGATGAGTGGACGCAGTTGGTACACCAACGCCTAACAATTATCACACCGTCACCCATGGGACCGGTTGAGGTGGTGGCGAAGCGGTTCTCCGCCCTGACGGACGACGTGTGCTACGAAGCATGCCACCCGGAGACAAAGGACCCCCTGGTAATTGAGTCGAGTTCCCACAAGTACGTCACCTGGATGCAGGAGTATGGTGAGCCGGTTGAGACCACGGTACTTGCAAAAAAGGTCACCACCACCGAGGCAAGTTACAATGGATTTGTTGCCGAAAGTTTGTGTCACCTTCTCATCACTGACCTTGTGGGTCGTGGACTCACGCCGCACATCACGATGGCGTTTCGGGCACTGGAGTGCCGCAACACCGGATATCTTGTGATGGAACGCATCAGCGCAACCCTGGAGGAGACGCTTGAGTCAAACCCAAATCTCGGGGCGCGGGAGATGGCCGCACTTTACTTTCAGACCCTAATCACACTTCACATCCTCCAGACCACCTGTCGCCTGAAGCACCACGATCTGCACACCGACAATATTTTTATCAAACAGATTGATAACTCAATGGAGTGGAAGGGTGTGAAGATGGATAGCGCGACCCACTTTAGTTACATTCTTCATGATGGCACCATTCTCTATCTACCCAACACTGGATATATTGTGAAGATTGGCGACTTTGGAATGAGCAGCATCGACGTCTACGGACGGCGCCTCCAACGACTTGATATTGGCACTTACACCAAGGGCACCGGATGGGGCGAGTGGAGCTCCCAACTTGATGGCAACGAGGGGTACGACGCCCAGATGCTCATGGGCGCGCCACCCTTTGAAATGGACTCGTGGCGGTGTAATGATAACGACACTCGCGTATTTATGCGACACCTCCGTCGGGTGGTGCAGGGAGAAAATGGTAAACTCACCCGCAGTCGTCTGCGCCCGAAGCCCGGCAACGTCTCAACCGTGACTCCACTTGAAGTTATTAAAAGCGTCTTTGTCACCGAGCCGGGTGAAATCTACGATTTCCGTCGCCCGCCAAATGACACCGCCGGTGTCATCTGCCTGACTGACCTTAACGACCTAAGTTCTACTTCTCCGGTGGTGCCAAGTGGCAAAGGGCGAAAACGTCAACGCCGCCGGGCACGAGTCAACGAGGAGGCGGTGGCGGTGGCGGCGGTGGCGGCGGTCGAAGCAGAGTGCGCATGAAAATGACCGACCTCATCAAAAACATGATTTCCGCGCTTGGTCAACTCAACTCCGAACTTCTATCCGCACACTATGGCTCCACAATGCCAACCCCGCATGTCGCAACCACCATGGTGCGGCGTGCGAATGCCCTGCTTAGTCGGGCCACCATGGATGTTCGAACCGCGCAGGCGCAGCAAAATGCACTTGAGGAAGAGGTGGGTTTGTCAACCGAGGCGGCCGTCCTTCGCCACGTTGCACGTTACACCGTCCAGAGTAGTACCATGTGCGTCGGGCCGTGCACCCGCGTGCCACATGATCAGGTGGATCAAATCAAAGAGATTGCTCAAAAATTGTACGGAAGTGATCGGGTCGCGGTCGTACGGGACCTAAGCCACATTCTTCTCAACCTCCCCGCCCCAAACCATAATAACCCCCGCCTGTGCGTGTCGACCGGAATCCCATGTGTGGCCGCCCAGTTCAGTGCGAGTGGTGACTTTCGGCACATGGAGGGAGTTAAACTTCGCATCAACGAAGCGGCGGAACGCGCACGTTTGGCCGTGGAGACCGCGCAGGAAGCAACGTACACCCGCGACCTCGCGCACGCAACTGCAAACTCACAGGTTCGTGAGATGGAAGTTGGAACTTTTGAGCCGAGGGTGAAACTGAATGGCGGGGGGCGCGCTCCCGTATCATCCCGCGCCACTATTGAAAACTTCTTTCGTCTTTATTCGTTGGGTCAACCGGTCGAAACAACCGACATACGATTTGCTTTGAAAACAATGTCCACGCGTTTAGCCCCGCGCGCGCGCGCGCGAGTAGTTAATGATCTCTGGAAGCGCTGGCAACACCAATAAAAACTAACACGTCGAATGAAATAAACCGCCCACATATTCACCTTCTCGTAGTAACCTATTGAACAACCTAACCGCATCAGGTGTCTTAAGTACATGCACTTCTTTGTTATGTTGCTCAAGATAGCATAAGGTGGAGCTTGGTACATTTAGGCGTCCATCAACTCCTCTACTTAAAATCACAATGTCGCACCGCATCAGATATTTTAAGTCGGCAATCTGGATACCCGGCGTGTGTCGCGTACCCGACACATTCCAATCCCAGGTACGACTGCCATTGTACCAAACAACGGCGTCTTTATAGAACCGGGAGGTTCCGTTTTCTCTCACCACTTTCATTTCACCCCATTTGTGTTTAAGACGCCCAATATACATTTACTGTTTAGTTTTTTTATTTACTGTTTAGTTTTTTTATTTACACGCACCCCGTGACATGCACGCGGGAGCGTAAACCGAGTTTGCATCACCACACCCCCCCATGGCACAGTTTCCTGCTTCGGGGATGTTGGCAATGAAAGTGAATCCGCGTGACGTGTGCAAAGGCGCCGGTTCAACCCCCCCACCTCCACCCAAGAGCTCAACATGCCGAAAGGTATTGTTGATAAAACTTGAAATCCGCTCGGCATCTTCAACCACAACCGATGACTCGGGTCCGTTGAGGAATGACATTTTATTCAACGCTTTATTTTAGATACCGCACCGCTCACATCGGCCGTACGGTCTCGGCGCGGTGGCGGTGCGCATTCGATTGTTTACCTGTTGCCGGAATGCCTCCGCCGTCTGCAAACGGTACACCTGCGCCTGAATGGGGGTCATGTTTGAAGGGGTTACGATCGGCCGATGTTCCGGGTGCACGCGTGGAGGATTCATTCTTTTCCTTTAAAAAATTTTATTCAAGACATGCTTAAAAACGCAAAACTAATTTTTTTGTATTTAAATCGGGGCAAGGGTTTCGTGCACGAAATGCGCCGAGGGAACCCGTTGCGGTATTCTAGATCGTAAATCCCCGCCACACACCCGGTAAGTTCTCCATCCCCTGTGGTGTTTATTTTGGCAACAGCACGGGATGCACGGTCCGCCGCGACAGTTGCACACCATTCAATATCCTTCAGGCGCCGCACCTCAACTGCAATTGGGTCGCTCCATGCACGCAACGTCGCGTCGGCGCGTCGCCTCGCCGCCGCATTCAGAGGTCCCATGTCGTTGCTCATTGTAGAAAATAGAATAATGATAACTAATTTTTTCGCATTTGGATCTGGGCAAGCGCGGTCTCGTGCAAGAGACGTTCCCTTTGGACAGTTTCGTCGGCGGCCCGTTGCACAAGTCGAATTTGCCTTTCCAAGTCCGAGCACCGCACCTTGCAGGTTGTGAGGTTCGCGACCAGGTCGTTTTTCTGCGTCCGCAGAAACCCCAACTCAGTTTCCGCCCGGACCAGTGCAATTGCATCACCCTCACTCACACGCGGCCGTTTGCGCGCGCGTTCATCGGACGCCACCAACTGCTGCTTCAACTCCGTTACGCGGGCGTTACTGGCGCGTACCGAGTCATCGTGCCCACGATTTGCACGTTCCGCCTCCGCCGCGCGGGCGACAACCTTCTCCAACTCCACGGTGCGGGACTTTAACGCCTCCGCGCCGGCGCGCCCGGTGGCAAGGGCTTTTGCATGCTCGTGACGCAATGTTGTAAGTTCGTCCGCCTGAGTTTTGATCGTCGCGTGGACCGTTGCAAGGACCGCCTCGTGTTGCGCACAATCATTCGCCCGAAGTGCTTTGAGTGCCTCAACTGACTTTAAGGCCGCGGTGTGCGCCTCGGCCGCCTTCCGGGCCGCGTCGTCCTCGGTGCGGGTCAACATGTCTTCCAACTCGTGGATTCGGGCGGATGCGCCCTCCATCTCGGCCCGCAAACTAATGACCTGCATGACATCCTCCGTCATGCCCCGCACCTCCTCCTGCGCCTTGGTGAGGGCAACCCGCATCTCTTCGCTTTCCTCCACCGCCGACTCCACGCGCTTGTCTGCCCCCTCCAGACGCAGGCGCAGGGCATCACCCTCGAGGTGGGCGGTGCGCGCCCCGGCCACCACCTCCTCCCGTAACTCGAGGTTCTCCGCCTCCAGTTGCTTCACCCGCGAAAGATTCACCTCGTTGAAAAACACCGGGACAATGTCCCACAGACGTTGCGCCGCACTCAGAAGAAGAAACATGGTTGATTTATCCCGCCCGTGGGTACTTTGGAAGTTTTGCATGCGGGTCTGGACCACCGTCCAAAAATCGGCCCAACATGCGTGCTCCCCCACCTCCCCCACCAAAACATCCACAACCGCGTTTGCGGCCGCCCCGACCCGCCCCGACCACGCCACCTCGTACCGCGTTAAAAACGTCTCCATCTGTTCCGTAAGGAGGGCGTGCAACTCCGGTCGGGGCGTCCCAATCTTTCGGATCGTGTGAAGGTACGCGTCCCACACGCCGAGGCGGGCGGCCTCCGCCATGTCCCGAAACTCCGCCACAAGCGGGTGGGTGTCCACCGGCAGGGCACTGAGGGTTGATGTGAAGGTGGCAAGGGTGGTGCGCTCGGCCTCCGCCATTCGGACCGCGCACACACTTTCCCACGCGTCCGCAATGTGGGGGACCGCGCCGTTGTTCACCGCCGTCACGTACCGTGCCACAAGGGTCCCCAGCATGCCCCCGGTCAGCGGGGTCTCGTTGTGGCGGAGGGGTCGGTTGGCGGTTGCGGTGAGAATGCGCTCCCGCAGGGCACCGGCGGCCGCGAGAAACTCCGGTCGCAGTGCGGCATCGCTCAGGGTGTTGAGATTCTGCAGGTCGTTCTCCTCGGTGACCGGGCGAATCAGGGTGGCGCACCCGCGGTCCGTGAAGTAGCGCCGCAGATGCATGCGCGCGTCGTTCCGCTCCCCGCTCAACTGTTCCTCCATGTAGGTGTTGGCGTCCACCGCCACCCCCGCCGCGTTCTGCAACTTGAGCGCAAAGTCCCGCAACACCCAGAGAAAGCCCGGTAACTTGCCCGAGTCCTCGGCCCGCATCTCCGACGTCACGTGGGTTATGGTGGTCAGGGTGGAAAGGGAGGCGTCATCAATTCGACCCGTGCTATTGTAAACAAAGTAGGATGAGATAAGGAGTCCAAGAGAACTGATGCGGGCATCATGGTTGGCGTCCGCCGAGGGCGCGCCGCTGCCCTCCGTGTCGAGCACAACAACGTTGACGTCGACGCCGTCGGCATTGCGCACCACAAGCGGCTCGCTCCACATCCAAATGCCCTTTGTGTGCGCCTGGACGGTGTTGCCCACCCCAAACCCGGCCGCCGGGGGTGTTTTGGTGGCGCGCCGCCCGGTTTTGGGGGCGCGCAGAATGATTCGGTTCAGTAAAAAACTCTTGCCCGTGCGGAAGAGGCCCGCAATGCTTACCACCGCCAACGGCTCGGGGATGCGTGCCAACGTCGCGAGCGTATCGCCATCAACCCCAAAGGTGTTGCTTTGGGGGTCGAAGGTCACGAGCGGGAGCGCCTGAGGCATCTTTATTTGGTGCAATCAAAAGGAAAAAAGGGAATGAGGACGCGGCCTACGCAACACGGGGTTTGGGTTTCACAAGAACCACCGGAAGAACGATGGCGAGGGTGACACCGACGAGGAGAATGACGACCAGAAGCACCAAAACCCACGGACACGGGAGCTTGTTCGTAAACACATACGAAAGCACAAGGCGCATTTGCTTACGTTGCTGGCCGGCGGACACGGCCAGTGAGTCGTCCGTGAGCATCATCATGCGCATATTCGCGACCGCGTTGGCTTGCGCGACGTCGTCCGCAAGATTGACTTCCACAAAATCTTCCTTTTCCGCCGGCGTCACCGGTACCGCAACCATCGGAACCTTGTTTTTGTGCGCCCACACCCCCAAAACAAAATCGTCGTTGGTGAAGGCGGCATCGGACAGATTGGCGAGGCTTGCGACACACGCCCGAGTGTTGCGCGGGAAAGCGGCCCGGGGGTAAAGTACAAGGTACGTCGTCTGCAGAACACCCACACGGTACGGGTGCTTCGTTGTGTTCCAGTCCCCCAGCATGGGGCTAATTCTGTTGACGGGGATGGCGCCGCAGTAACCGATCGCGGCCCGCCGCCCCCTCCGTTCAAACTCCGTCACAAGAGGAGTCGTCCAGTTGGCGGGATACACACGGTCGTCATCAAACAAAATGATACCGGTGGTGCTGTTAAGTGTGCTGATG